>Ga0208457_1000179_pt1 | contig 80481 bp, 71 predicted proteins | sample June2015DPH_10_1_FD_185513 | JGI IMG/M metagenome (GOLD analysis project Ga0208457, IMG submission 185513) | Peatland microbial communities from SPRUCE experiment site at the Marcell Experimental Forest, Minnesota, USA - June2015DPH_10_150... | ecosystem: Environmental > Terrestrial > Soil >... | reverse complement strand
GGCGGTTTTTCCGCAGCCTGTAAAGCCCCGCCCTTCCAATCCCGTGGTGAGAAATTCGCGCTAATGGCGGAAGCCGCGATTTCGGCGGGGTGGAAAGAGGCTGCGGAAGATCCGCCGGATTCCTGAACTTGCATTCCGACCCTACACGTGGCACTGTGAATCAGGCCGGCCAGGCCGTTCCAAACAAGCTATGCAGAGAGCCCAATGAAAATCAGAATCCTGATCGCGGCGATCCTCGCCGTTGCAACCGTTCTCCTTGCCCTGCACATGGTTCGCAGCGGCGTGGATCAGCCGCAAGTGGAGACGCTCTGGAGCGGAGATGCTCCCGGCGCGCTGGGCTCGACGGATGCTGACCGGCCTGCGGTTTCCATCTTTCTTCCCGCGCGCTGGCACGCGAGCGGAGCCGGGATGGTGATTTGTCCGGGCGGCGCGTATTCCCAATTGATGTCCTCCTACGAAGGGGAGGACATCGCACGCTGGTTGAATTCCTTTGGGGTGGCCGGCTTCGTGCTGAAATATCGCATCAGTCCGCGCTACCGTTACCCGGCTCCTTTCCTCGATGCACAGCGTGCCGTTCGATATGTCCGCTATCACGCGGCGCGGTGGCGGGTCCGGCCGGATCGGATCGGCATCATCGGTTTTTCAGCGGGGGGACACCTCGCTTCCACAGTGATTACGCACTTCGATACCGGCAATCCCGGCGCCAGCGATCCCGTGGACCGCGTCTCCAGCCGTCCGAACTTCGCCATTCTGGCCTACCCGATCATTACTCTCCACCCACCCTGGACCCATGCGGAGTCGGTGCGGAATTTGCTGGGTCCCGCTCCGCCGCCCGAGATGATTGATGAGTTGTCCAACGACCTGCACGTCACCAAGGATACCCCTCCGACCTTTCTGTTCCACACGAATCAGGACACGGGCGTGCCGCCTGAAAACAGTGTCCTCTTCTATACCGCGCTGCGAAAAGCGGGAGTTCCCACGGAGCTCCACATTTACGAGGAGGGGCCGCACGGCATCGGGCTAGGCAATGGACACGGGCGTGCGCCTCGCGTGCCGGGCACGCTCTCCTGGTCGGCACGGGCTGAGGAATGGCTCATCCTGCAGTGGGCTCCATATACGCGCTGGTCCCTTTCCCGGTTGTTCCGTATATAGTTTCACCTGACGACCGTGTGTAACTGCGCAAAGTATGGCCAGCCCCATCTTGGAGCAGGCGTCTTGCAGCAGGACCCTCGCATGGAAACTTGCCATCCCACGCCTGTGGATCTTTGCGTTGGAGGCGCCGAGCGTGGCAAGTCCTACTACCTCAGCGAGGTAGTAGAATGCGGCGGCCGGCGTTCCATCCGGGAGGGCGTTCGTCGCGTCAGAACGCAGCAAATTGCGCGCCGCCCACCGCGTCGGAATATACTGGCATGACCCAGTAAGCCGCGCCTTTCTTCCAGAGGTGTGACCGCAAGGGACAGGACGAGTTCGTCTAGTCCAGCACACACCCCAGACCCGAATCAGCGGCAGACAAGGCGGCGTGGTCCAAGAGAGTATGTGTAACCAAGAGCGAATAACGCGTGCAGTGATTCCTGACCAGTGTGCACGGGAAAGCGGCCAGAAATCCAACCGGACTGCCTTGGGCATGGCAACGGCAGGGGGGGCCTTCTTGGCTTACTTTGCCCTCGCCACGAGTGTGGCGTTGACGAAGCGACCCATCTCGAATGAGGCATGGTTCGCTAACCCGGCGTTGACTCTGATCCAGGCCCATTATCTGGGCACGCCCATCCTGGAGACCTCGGGTACGTGGCTGCGGGGACTCGACCGGTATACATACTGGATCATGCCCCTGCACATTCTGGCCGAGGCGGCGTGGTTCAAGGTTATGGGTTTCGGTCTGTTCCGGCTGCGCCTGCTTTCGATCTGCTGGGGTGTGGTGGCGCTGGTTGCCTGGTGGATCATCCTGCGAACGCTTACGCAGAGTTCGCGGATCGCCTTGCTGGGCCTCGTGCTCATCGGCACGGATTTCACATTCGTCACGAATGCGGCGACCGGGCGCATGGATATGATGTGCGCCGCCTTAGGCTTCGCGGGTTTGGCCGCCTACCTGGGCTGGCGGGAGCGGAATCTCGCCCTGGCCGTCCTGGCTGGCAACGTGCTGGTGGCTGCCAGTGGACTCACCCACCCGTGCGGAATTCTGCCCTTCGCCGGGCTTTGGCTCCTCCTCCTCTATCTCGATCACGCGCGTTTCCAGTGGCGTTTCCTGGGGATTGCGGCGGTGCCCTATCTGGTGGGAGCTGCCGCCTGGGGCGCCTACGTCCTTCGGAACCCCTCGCTCTTCTGGGCCCAGTTTGCGGGAAACATTTCCGGTTTTGCTGGAGAAAGCTCGAATACCAGCCGAACCTCGGGGCTGTGTTCTCCATGGGTCGCCCTCAAGAATGAAATCGCCGTCAGGTATCTGAGGAACTTCGGTGCGGACCCGACTGCGAAAGTTGCCCTCCACTTCCGGCTGTTCATCCTCCTCGCCATGGTGGCCGGCCTTGTTGTCCTCACCGCGAGGCCGGAGCTGCGCCGTCAAAAGGGATGCAAGGCTCTGCTCCTGCTCGCGGCGGTTTTCTCTCTCCTCATGACTTTTCTGGAAGGAATGAAATTCGACAGCTACCTCGTTCAAACCATTCCGATTTTCACTGCCATCCTGGCCGTGGCCATCTGTAGTGCGGTTGCGCATCCCCTTCCTTTCCTCCCGCGGAGACTGGTCCTCGTGGCGGTGGCCGCTCTGGTAGGATTGCAGGTCGCCGTGGTGGTCGGTCGTGGGCGACAGGATCCCTACCGGCGGGAGTATTTGCCCACGACTGAGTTTCTGAAGAAGCGAGTGAGCAGTGGGACGTTGATCATGGGGCCGGGCGAACTTGCCTTTGAGCTGGGTTTCAACGGCGGGGTTATTGATGATGTTCGACTCGGGTACTACAGCAAGAAGAGCCCGGATTTCATCGTGATCGGAGACTGGAATCGGTGGTGGATCCGGGCCGCTGCCGTGAAGAGCCCGGAGATCTATCGGTTCATCGAGAGACGATTGTCGCAAGAATACGTCGAGGTTTTCAGGAATAGCGCGTACACCGTCTATTCCCGGTTGTAGGCGGAGCAATCCCGGCCCGGTGAAACGGCCGCCAGCCTGGGCGAAAGCGGCAGCAAGCTGCCGCACTCCAAAGCGCTGCGGGTGATTCCCCTCCTTGATAAGGAGGGGGCTAGGGGGTGGTTGACCTGCTCGATTTGTCCCGTGCCCCACCACCCCCTAACCCCCTCCTCAGCCGAGGAGGGCAGCTATTTTCATAACAGCAGGCGGCGGAGCCGCAGGTTGCCGCCCGCCGGATCGAGCGTAATTTGGAAAAGCCTGTGGCCGGCCACTGGTCCTACCTGAACGTCATGCCGATGCGGAAGCTAACGACATTTTGAGGCGCTGTGTAGGAGTTGCCGGAGGGTTCATAATCTATGCTTATACTTCGGCCGCCGATGGTATCCCGAACCTCCAGGCGCAGGGCAGCGTGTTTCTTCACCCATATGTTCACTCCAACCCCGAAGTTGCCGCCAATAGCGATGGGTTGATCGGTGTCGGGGACGGAAAAAAAGGTACAGCCCCCGGTCACAAAGGGTTCGAACTTGCGGTTTTTTCTGCTGGGCCCAAAGTGGTAAGACACATTGGCTGAGGCGATGTACTCTCCGAAAGGCGATCCTGCCTTGACAAACTCACCGCCCAAGCCGAGCCCATTGGAGAAAAGCCCTTCTCCGCCGCCCCCGCCGGCGGGACCCACCGTCGCCTCGTCGGCAACGAACGCATAGCCTTCGGCGTGGTACACATGGTCAGCATTCTGTGCCGACGCCAACATAGGAACCAAAAGCAACAAAGCTGCTGTGGCAATGAGTTTCTTCATATTACACCCCCTGGTGAGAATGTTTTCGCGGGGAGGTCCCAAGACGGCTACTTATTGCCTATAACTTTCGATTCCGATTAAATCGAAGAACAATCCCTATGCTGGGAACAATATTGTGAAGGCTGCTCGTATTGTAATGGGGCATGCCTGTGGTGTAGTCCCTGAATTCAAAGCGCAAAGCGAAATATCGTTGGGGGATCACGTCGATGCCGGCTCCGAAATTCCAGGCGAACTGGGAAACGTTGGTCGTCAACCAGTTATTCCAACCTGCCGTACCATGGAAACTTTCCCAACCAACGCCGCCCGTCACAAACGGCTGCAAATGGGGATAAGCCGACAGGTAACGAACGTAATTAATGGAGTGGGAGTTAAGGAGGTAGTTCTCGTAGTGCAGTGGAAAGGCCTCGTCGAAGACATTGGGGCTGTAAGAATAACTCGCCTCGACGGCGTCATGCCGGGTCAAACGGAGCCGCATCCCCCCGAAGAAACGGCCCGCCTCGCATTTCACCTGGCCCGAGGCGCCGGAGTGTACATTACCCTCAAGGCAAGAGGGGCCGAACTCGCCGAAAACGTCAAAGCCCATGGGAATATCCCGGGCGCAAGCCCAAGGGACAGAGAAGAGGGGAACTATAAATAGCAAACCTACTGTCGCAATGAGTTTCTTCATATTTCACCCCCAGTGGGAATTTTCCTGTCAGCACGTGACTTGGCCGAACGCCGTTCGGCCCCATCGGTGTTTTGCACACACGTACCCCCGGTTGGCACAGCCCTTTCCCTGGCTACCACCAGGCGAATGGGCCATGGCACAACTCGAAGACTATGTTGATGCGTAGAGTCGGCGCGTGCCGAGCTAAAGCTCGGCGCTACAACGTCGCGTTAGCGTGCGGACGGCCCAGGAGGTGTCGCAGAAGAATGAGGGCCAGACCGCTTACACCCAGCAGGGTCACGCCCGTCCAGAAGTAGAACAGAAAGCTGGGCGAACGGGAGTAAAGCAGAGCGTCCAGCAACATGTAATGGCGGGGTGGAATGCCGGGCAGCGTCTGAGTGTACATTAGAAATATACGAAGGTCGCGGGTCTGGGTCCTTTCACCGTTCAGGATGGCGCTCTGGAAAAAGTACCAGTAAGGGCGATAGGTCAGGTAGAGCGTGACGGAGGAGAACAGCAGACCCACGGCGCTGGTCAAGACGACCATCGTCGCCAGGGGCTTGGCGCGCTGAGCCGCCGGCCGCGCGCCCCGGCGACTGCCGGCGATCAGGATCGATGTGGCAACCACCACGAGCCCGCAGAAGATGAGGATCATGAGCCCCGAGATCTCTACCACTGCGGCGTTCCGTCTGGAAATATCCAGCCCAAAAGCCAATTCCCCGGGGAACCCTGGGTGCTCGCCCTCGACGGGGTCGAACTTTGCCGCGAGGTAACCGAAGAGCGCGGTTTCCGACTGATTACCTCCCTTCTCGGAAGACGCCCGGAGCTGGCTGTAGGCCATGGCCTGAAGGGTTGTGCCCATCCCGTGTTCGAGGTAGGTGCGTCCCTGGGAATCGATCAACTGGCCATAGCGCGCTACGGTCCAGTATTTGTCGCGCGCTCCCTTCCGATCACCGCTTGCTTCGAGAGCTGCCCCGGAGTGAAGAAGAGATTTGGCAAACCGCTCGGAATTCTCGAAAGCGGAGACAGGCAGGTCGATCTCTTCTCGGGACTGCACCTCATACGGGTCGTAGAAGCCGTAACGGGGTACGACCTTGCGGTTAAGTTCTGCGACCCGGTCAAGGTAATCATCGAATTTCGGAGACTGGAACGCTCCCACCATGGCGCTCTGCCACGCTCGCTCTTGTTCCTTAGTCGGCGGCGACCATACGCCCCGGCGAAAATGCGCCTGCTCAATTGACTCCGCCGTGATCAAGTGAAATAGGGCATTCTGCGGATCCCATCGCTGGAGCTTCTCGACCCACGGGCCGGTTTCCGAAAGTCCGGGGTTGCGCATGCCGACAACGGCGTAGACCCAAAGGAGGTTCGGGTCGAGACGGACGGCTTCCTCCGCCAAGCGAGCGCTCTCGCGGGGATCTTGGAGCCGCACGGCGCAGAAGGCCAGCCCCTCGGCGTCATGGCGCACCTCGGCCCGCTTGGCAAGGGCCTTCAAACCCGACTGAATATTTCCGGACGCCATATGCCAGGGCTTTAGCGCAACCCGGAACGCCTGCCGGAACGGAGGGGCAGCAAAAAACAGCAGTGCTGCCAGCGCACACGCGCCGCCAATGGCTAATGCCGCCTTGCGGAGGGAGGCACTCTTGGCGAAAAGCCCTCCGTCAGGAACAAAACCCTCCCCGTGGCGGCCCGGGATGAATAGGGATGCAAGGGCGTGTTTGGTGAGAACGCTCGCGCCGCCGAGCGCCCACATCACCGCCGTCCAAGGGCCTTCCACGTAATTGAGCTCGCCCATCATCGCCCGGCCCCAGTCGCGCGTGTCGGGCGGCGAGATGCGAATCGCGGATTCCAGGAGCACTGTCGCAGCTTGTCGGAGATGCGTTTCCAGCATCATTCTCACCCATTGCAGAAGGCGGGTTGCCGCACCATCGAGCGCGGGCGCGCTTCGTCCAACTGGGTCTTGGCCAATTCCAATCCATTCGGCGTCAACCGGTAGGTGTGTCGGGGCGGCACGCCGTCTTCCGTCGCCACCCAGCGTGCTTCCAGCCAAGTGTGCTTTTCGAGGCGCATGAGAATGGGGTAGAGCGTCCCGGACTTCAGCCCGGTTTCACGGCTCAAATCGTAACCGTAGCGCCAGTCGGTGGGGCGCTCGACGAGCCTTTCCAGCACAAGGAGAGTCTCAGGAGACATGCGGGGAGTTTTCACGGCGAAAAGTCTATATATATAGATATAGCTTGTCAAGCCCTTTCCACACCCTGCGGTGGGTTGATTTGATATGAAGGTGGCTTTCCGCCGACACTACCCTACCCCCCACGGAGCAAAGAGCGTCACAGGACCATCGGGCCAGGATTGACTGGGGAAGGGTCCTCCAAAGACCCGGGTGCAGTCCTATGCGCGATGCCTGAGACTATGGAGGCAGAACCATCGAGTTTGACGATCCTTAGTGATTCAGCCCAGCCGTAAGTAATCCAATTTCATTGTGGGTCCTCCCAGCGGTAGTCAGCATGAAGGCATGCAGGATTGTAAACAAATCCTCCCTGGATTACAGTTGAGTGGAATGAAGGCGGCGTGATGGGTGACCACGAGGGGCTGTAGACCATTCGAGGCTCCGCTAGGCCCCAATTGGCGCAGCCCAGGACTGGAACATTGCAGTCGCGCGGCAGGGCGAGTTAGGAAGCCCCAGCGAGCAGCGTTTGAGTTAGTCCCATTTCCGGCCCCGTTCTGGTGGAAGATGATGCCGACAGGGAGGCTCTAACGGGCGTCTAAAGAAATCTACACGGTGGTTTTTGTGATGGGCAGCCCAGCAAGCAGAATCTCCGGGGTTTTTGGCATCGCGATAATAAGCCTCTGGGGGACGACCACCTTAATCGGCGGCTTAACGGTCGGAACCCTTTCCGTTGCCGCAGAGCTCCAAAAGTCTACCGTGGATTACTGCCGGCAGGCACAAGATCTGCTTGCGCGAGAGAAATTCCAAGAGGCCCGCGACGCGGCGCGGCGCGCGCTGGAAATCGATTCTCGCTCAGCAGAAGCTGAATGCCTCCTGGGGATGGCCGAATTCGCCCTCGGTGATTTCGACGCCGCCCAGAGAGATCTGGGAAGGGCTCTCAAATTCCAGCCCGACCTGATCCAGGCACGCCGCACTTTGGGAGCAGTGTACCTGAAGCAGAAGCGCTTGAATGACGCCCGGCGCGAATTCGAATTGGTCCTCACCTCTCACCCGAACGATTTTGAATCTCTTTATGGTGTGGGTTTGACGTTCCTTCTGGAAAACCAGCCCAGCTCGGCCTCAAACGAGTTCAACAAGGCTTTGAAACTCAATCCCCGCGATCCTGCGCTTCTTACCAGCCTGTTGCAGGCGCAGTTGGAGCTGAAACAGGAAGCACAGGCGGCCGCGACTCTAACCCTGCTTGACGGCCAGTTGGAAAAGAAAGATCCTCGGCGAATGGAACTGGCAGCCATGCTGGTCGGTGAAGGCGCCTACAAGCTGGCGATTCAGCAGTTCGAGCGCTTGCGGGAGACCCAGCCGGAGTCTTACGAGCTGAACTACAACTTGGCACTGGCTTACCACCGTGCTGGCGAAGAGGATCAGGCGGCGGCTCTCCTGGCAAGCATGCTGGGACGCATAGAAATCGCGGAGCTCGAAAACCTGCTGGGCGATGTCGAGGAAGCCCGCGGCGACAAGTCTCGATCCCTGGAAGCCTTTCGACGTGCTGCGGAACTTGAATCGCAAAATGAGGAGTATCGCTACGACTACGCGCAGGCGCTGGTACATTGGGCGGCCCTTAATCAGGCGTTGGAAGTCTTCACTGCTGCGGCCAGGGACTTTCCGGCATCGGCAAGGATGTGGCTAGGATGGGGAGCGACGTACTACCTGGCGGGCAGATATTCAGATGCTGCACAAACGCTTCTGCACGCGGCTGACATGGCTCCGCAAGATCCCCAGGTGTATTACCTCTTGGGTCGAGCTTATGACGCGGCCGGCCTGCTTCAGGACGTTATCGCACAGCGATTTGCCGGCTACGTGGCCACGCAGCCGGAGGACGCGTGGGCTGAGTATTTCTATGGAAGAATTCTGGCTGCTCAGAGCCAGCAGTCCTCAAGGGATGCTTTGGCAGAAGCGCAGCAGCATCTCGCGAGGGCCATTGTACTTGATGGCCGCTTGGCCGAAGCCCGCGCGGAACTAGGTAGTGTACTTGCAAGGCGTAACCAGCTCGGTGCGGCTCGACGCGAACTCGAACGGGCTGTCCAGCTTGACCCGGAATCAAGTGCGGCCTTCTACAAACTAGCCGAGGTCTATCGGAAACTCGGCAAGATGGAGCAAGCACAGGAGGCCGTCGAGACGTTTCAGAAGCTCAAGGCAAAAGAGCGAGCGGACAAGGACCGCGAGGCGATCCAAGGCTTTCTCAAGCATTCAAGATAGTGAGAACCCGGTTCATGCCGAAAGACGGTGATATTGTTTGCTCCCATGCAGCGACCTCGCCATATCGCGCAGGGTGACCGGACGATTGCATGATGACCGGCGCGTGGCCCGCGCCACCTACCACTTTTCTCGACCTCGCGTCCAACGCCTTTCTCCTTTCTTTTCATCAACATAATGGAGAGAACACTATAACTAGCTTTTTTTCATCAACATAATGGAGAGCCGGAAATCGGGCATTTTTTCTACATTTGTTTTCAATAACATAATGGAACATACCTTCATTTTTACCCCCCGCGTTTTTTCGCTAGCCTAGCATCAGAATAGACTAACTATCTTAGTTTCAATGATATAGATTTTTGCACGGTCTTCTCTATTCATCGCTAACCCCTTTTGTTTCCGACACATAATGGAGAGCCGCGCTATTTTCCAAAGCTTCCATCCTACGTTGGTGGCGTTTAATCTTCAGCAGCAGGTTGGTGACCCGCCGGACTTCCCGAAAGTTGGAATCCTGCATTCTCCGCATGAGCCGCGCGTTGGGATGGGTGGGCGCGATTTCCGCGGCGCGTTCGTAGGGCGACGGACCCTTCAGGGACTCATTCAGGATGGCCTTGCGCTGAGCCTCGCATATCTCCACCTGCCGCGTAAGGATATTCTCCAGAAGCTGGCGCGCCCGTTCCCGCGCCTGCCATTCCGCCGGGGTGATGTTGGGATATCGCTCATCCTTCTCCTCTTCGGTAGCGCCAGCATCCTGCTGGCTTTCCTGTGGCTGGCTGGAATCCGCCGCTACGTCCGCTGCGGGCTCAGGGTCGAGGCTTATAGCAAAGATCTCCTTGATCTTGCGGATGACCCTGCGGGTCTTCTCCTCGGCGTCAATACCGTCCTCACCCGTGCCCGGCGCGTGAAGTTGGTAGAAGAGGGCCAGAGCGATTTCGCCCATGTCCTTCAACACTCCCTCCTGATGCAAGTTTTTCATCTTCTCAAGGTCGGCGGGAGTGGTGACGTAATGCTCATACCCTACCGACTGGACGAGCAACCGCAAGCTGTCCGCCGTTATCTTCAGCCGCATCATCTGAACGTGCAGCCGGTCCTCCCGGCCGTTGCTCACGTCCCTGGCCTGCCGCACGGCGTAGCCTTCCTGCATGCGATCGGCGCGATTCATCAGCCACGTGGCCCGCGCCAGACGGATCACCAGTCCCTCCTGCGCGGCATCGGTGGGGTTGTATGTCTCCCAGAGTCCTTCCAGCAGTTCCTGGAAGTGGGCCGGCTCTTCGCCGAGAGCGCGCAAAGCCACCTCCTCCGCCTGCGCGTAGAACCCATGACGCAAATTGGCGGCGCGGATGCGCTCGCGGCCCTCGACGGTCGCCGGACCATTGCAAAGCTTCTGGTTCCGCCGATTCGCGGCCAGTTTCTTCTCGGTCATTTCGTGTTTTTTAATTAGCGACATGGGAAACCTGTCTTTTGAGGCTGACAGCCGACAGCTCACAGTTGGTAGTCAACTACGTTCAGCAGTCAGCCGTCAGCGGTCAGCTTTCAGCCTACTACCTACTGCCTACTGCCTACTGCTTTCTGCCTACTGTTCTATGGTTTGCGCCCACCCCTTGTCTAGGTCTGCGTCCTTTCACGTCAGCCAGCGGGTGCTGGCCTGGTGTACTAGTTTAACACCAATATTAGTCGTGTCAAGTGGAAACATAGTATATATACTAATATCTACAAATTAAGGCAAAACGTCAGAGATTCCTCCTGCCGGGAGGAGAAAATCTCTTTGGAGGGTGTCTAATTGTCCGAACTGCGTCCCGCGCTTGCTAATTCCCCTCCTGGTTCAGGAGGGGGCAGGGGGTGGTCGAACAGAGGATCGCCATGGTGGTCATTCCCGCGAAGGCGGGAATCCAAGGGCGAACCATCGCTCTACGGCATATGCATCACGGTATGGGACAAGTCCTCCCAGCCGGGATTGACCGATTCGATGAGCCGAATCTTCCACGCGCGATTCCACTTCTTGAGGCATTTTTCTCTCTGGATAGCATCACGAGGTCGCGGAAAGGATTCGCAATACACCAGGCGATGGACGTTGTACTTCTTGGTGAAACCCTCCAGCAAGCCCTGCTGGTGCTCCCACACCCGGCGCGCGAGATTATTGGTCATGCCGATGTAGAGGGTCCCATTCGGCTTGCTGGCAAGAATGTAAACATAATACTCGCGGCTCATGGGATGGTTAGTGGATTCCCGCCTTCGCGGGAATGACTGCCTCCATGGGATGGTTAGTGGATTCCCGCCTTCGCGGGAATGACTGCCTCCTAACCCGGCGCTGGCGTATCTTGCCCAAAGCGAGTGACCCCTTGCGCGGGTGACATATCAAGGCAGCCATGGTGGTCATTCCCGCGAAGGCGGGAATCCACGCTGTTCAAATTGCCTTCGGATCCCCGAGCGGAATCCAAATATCCTCAACAGCTATGTACGGGCAGCGAAAATGATCGACACTGATCGTCGACTCCGCCTGCTGAATTGAATCGGCATGCTCGCTCAGACGGCTGTACAGAACCAAGCCGGGGCTGGCACTCAGGCTGAGCCCCCCTTTGCGGGCACCAGCGGGAACGGCCTTACCAATGTAAATCGGAGTCTCCGGAGCGCCACGTCGGGCCGCGCCTCGATTCCGCTCGATGAGCGGTGCATAGGCCTTGAAGGGTCCGGTATAGTAGATCGCGTAGACGCCAGCCGCGATGAATTTCTCGGGCGGAGGTAGCGGACCGACATTACGTTCCAGCAGCGCATCAGCAACGCTTTTGCCGAGGTTTTCCTTCGCCAACGGATTATACGCGGGTTCAATCCTGACTCCGGGATTCGGCATATAAGACTCACAGTCTACGCATCTCAGAAAAATATTACGCGGAATTCTAATTGACACACCCAGGGCAAGAACTGCTAGCCAGCACTTAGCATGCGTATTCTACTAAAACCTTCGCTCCGCTCAAGATTCTACGCCAGCCGCGTTGTCAGAACAAAAAATATTGTGCTCTCGGTTGAAATTCCCGCGAGCAAGCTCGCGGGGAGGAAAGCGGCAGCAAGCGCCCGCACTCCTAAGCGGGCTGCGCCCGCACCCGTATTGGGTGTGGGACACGGGCCTCGTCCAACACATCAACCGCAACCCAGCGGTGTTCGCGGCGGAGTTGGTTTTGCTGTAGCGGCGGTCTATGACCGCCGGTCTTTGCTTTTTGACGAAACGGCGTTCGCACAGCGCCGACGGCGGTCATAGACCGCCGCTACAACGACCAGGCGGAATGGCAAAAGGGGAGCATCGAGGATTGCGTGATGGAGGGGCACCGCCTCGCTCAAACGGTTGCTTACGGAGACCTCAGCAATGACAATCCACCTCCGATTACTCCCGCGTATGAGCGGCAAGCGGACCCGGTGATCGACCTTCAGTTGGAGAAGGCCGGAGTCAGGCTGGCCTACCTGTTGAACGCATATTTAATGCTGAACCGCGTTAGGTAGTCGAATAATTATTCGACTATACTTGCCAGGACCCTGGTCCCCGAGGCTGTCGGGGCAAGTGCGGACTGCGGCCACAAAAGATGAGCGGAGGACGACTGTGGAGGAAACCATGCAATCAATACGCTTTGTGGGTATTTATATACTTGTGACGCTCTGCACGATCGGGTCAGGTGTCGCATCTGGTCAAGCACAATCATTCAACTTGACTCGGAAGCCGACCGCGAGGGGCCAGAAATCTGAAGACCTCCGCGTGGAGAAGTCGCTCAACGCGGACTGGCGGTTCAAGCGCCAAGCGGACCCGGGGGCGGCGACAGAGGCGGAGTTCGTCGGGGCCGAAAAGCCTGGCTATGACGATTCCGGTTGGACAAAGATCGCCCTGCCCCACACCTGGGATGCCACCTGGGATTGCCCGTTTCCGACCAGCCGCCACTTTCGCGGTGTGGGATGGTATCGCCGACGGTTTGAGGTGCGACCGGAATGGCAAGGACGGCGAGTAGCGGTGGGTTTCAGAGGTGTGTTTCAAATCGCCGATGTTTGGGTGAACGGAAAGCTTGTAGGGCGGCACGTGGGTGGCTTTACGGGATTTCAATTCGACGTCACTGATTTCCTGAAATGGAACGCGCCCAATCTGCTGGCGATTCGAGTGGATGACGTACTGAACCCAGAGATCGCTCCCGCCAACGAGAGCAATGTGGTTGTGTATGGCGGCATCTACCGCAGCGTGGCGCTCGAGGTGACGGACCCGCTCCACGTGGCTCCTAACGGGACGTGGGTCACAACGGAGGGGAACGCTGGCGCCCCCGTAGTAAGAGTCCGCACCTGGATTGAGAACACCGGCAAGACCGCCGAAAGCGCCAAGCTGAAGACGCTGGTCGTGGACGATAGCAGCCAGACCGTTGCCACACTCGATGCCAGCGCGACAGTCGCGCCCGGCGAGACGAAGGAGTTCGATCAGAAAACGGGCGCCCTTCCCAACGCGCACCTGTGGTCGCCGGACACGCCGCACCTTTATCGAGTCGTGAGCATGGTTTCAGACGGAAGCCGTGCGGCCGACAGTTACGTGACGCCTTTCGGTATTCGCTTCATCAGTGTTGATCCGGCCGTGGGTTTCGTGCTGAACGGCAAGCCCATCAACCTGCATGGCGTAGACCGCCGGCAGGATTACGGGTTTCTGGGTGATGCGGTGCCGGAGGTCGTCGGTGAGCGTGATATCCAATTGATCAAAGGCATGGGGGCGAACTTCCTGCGCACGGCACATTATCCGCAGGATCCGGCCGTCCTTAACGAATGTGACCGGCAGGGAATCGTGACTTGGGAAGAGATTCCCAATATCAAGATTCATATTTATCCCCCCGTCGAGGACAATCTCAACCCGGTTTTTACTGAGCGCTTTCCGCGGCCGCTGATGCAGAATCTAAAGCAACAGTTGCGGGAGATGATCGAGCGCGACCGCAACCACCCCGCCATCGTCATTTGGGGCCTGAGTGACGATCTGAGTACCTACCATTACCCCGAGGACTTCGTCGAGTTGTCAGACGCGGCGCATGCGCTGGACCCCACGCGCTGGACGGCGGGCCGCGCTCCGCATGTTACCGATATCATCGATGCGACAAGCTCTAATGATCTTGAACCAGGGCGCTTCGCCCTGTTGCGAGAGCATCAGGAGCATCCCGAGAAGGGGTTTATTTGGAATGAATGGGGGGCATTTCAGTCGGAGCGAGGCCAGGAAGGCGCTCCCTACCACCATCGCGGTGAGTCCGAGGACAGTCTCTCCTTGGGTGACAGCCTGGCCGCACAGCTCCTGGAAGGCCATTTGATGCAGTGGAACGCCTTGCCGTGGCTGGCGACGGCGAAGTGGTGCATGTTCGATACCGGCGAGATGAATGCCAACGCCACGCGCACCCTGTGGGAGCGGGCCTCGGATGGCAAGGTGACCTTCCGCTGGCCATTCAACGATTACCTGGGTGTCTCGGATATGTGGCGTCTCCCTAAGAACGGGTTCTACTTCTTGCAGAGCCAGTGGACCGAGAAACCCATGGTCCACATCGTGGGCCACTGGACTTGGCCGGGCGAGGCAGGGCGGAAGCGGCAGATCAGGGTGTACAGCAACTGCGACACCGTTGAACTCCAGTTGAACGGTCGCAGCTTGGGCGTCCATCAACCGATAACGAACGAAAGAGTGTGGCAGGAATTCCGGCAGGCCAGTGATGAGATCAAATACCAGGACCAGTTCAATCAGGAGATACTGCCGGGTGCAAGCCTGAAGCATCCGCCGTTTGTTTGGGACGACGTTCCCTACGAAGATGGAGCGCTGGTGGCGGTTGCCCACCAGGGAACTGAGACCGCGCGTGATGAACTGCGGACGGCGGGGAAACCGGTGCGCGTTGCAGTGAAAGCGGAGAGAGAGACACTCGATCTTGGCCGCGAGGACGTGAGTTTCATCGAGGCGGATGTGGTTGACGCCAACGGCATAATCGTTCCGGACGCGCATCCCTGGGTGCGATTCGAAGTGAGCGGACCCGGAAGGCTGCTGGGAGGAGCCACGGAAATCGACGCGATCACCGGGGTCGTGGCGATCAACGTGCAAACCACCGGAAGGCCGGGAGAGATCGTGGTGAGCGCGGCGGCTCCGAAATTGGAGCCAGGCTCCGTGCACATCCGGGTCCCGGCAAAGTAAGCTGCGTGCTTCATCGCGCACCGTCTGAGCACGGTCCGCAATGCGGACCGGATTTAAGTGATCGAAAGCGGGAGGGTTGTGGAGAAGGGAACCTTCGCCGAGCTGGCCGCGCGGCTGGGAGGTCTGAGGGCCGGCCTTGGACCCCCTGCGGTAGCGAATGCTCAGAGCTTGCCGGCGGGCGGCCCGCTTCTGCTGTTGCCTCCTCCCGCTCGGCAACTCCCCTGCGTCCGACTTGTGGCGTATGATTGTGCCGGTGAAAGCAAATCCCAAGGGTCGATACGACGACCGAAACCCTGGGGCTGAAATCTGTCCTGGCCCATGCTTCAAGATGCTTCGTACCGGCGGCCCTACGTCACACCACTCGAAGGCGGCATTCCAGCAAGCCATTCGCGGGGCGTGGCCTTTCCGCTCTGCATCTTCAAAACAGATTTGCCCAGGCAACTCTCGGTCGACAGGAGCCTTAACATGGCACGGTATATAAGAACGCGTCACCTGCTCGGCTTCTTGATGCTCGCAATCCTGACCTCCCTGGCGTGGGCACAAGCGCCGGTGACGGTAAACGTCTGGGAGGCTCCGCTGACGCTTCCCACGTATCAAATAGGTCCCCCTGACCTGGAGCCCATATTCTATGCCGGAAGGAATTACCAGGGCGCGCAGGGTGCGATCTATCCTTATCCGCTCTACGACAGTCTTCTCGATGTGCGCCGCGACCAGACTTACCAGGCGGACTACCTCGAGAACCCCTACGTAAAGATTTGTGTGCTTCCGGAGCTGGGTGGGCGCATCTTCTCCGCTACGGACAAGACCGATGGCTATGACTATGTCTACCGCCAAAGCGAGATCCGGCCGGCTCTGATCGGCATGCTGGGGGCGTGGATCTCAGGCGGCGTGGAGTGGAACATCCCGCACCATCACCGCGCCTCAAGCTACCTGCCGGTTGATCACCGGCTGATCAAGAATGGCGACGGCAGCAGCACCATTTGGGTGGGGGAGGTGGAACTCCGCCATCGCATGCGATGGCTGGTGGGATTGACGCTCTACCCGGATAAGTCCTATTTGAAAATCACCACGCTGCTGGTGAACCGCACCCCCCTGGTCCACTCCTTCCTGGATTTCACCAATACAGCCGTGCATGCCAACCAGTCCTACCAAGTCATTTTCCCACCCGACACCCGTTTTGCCGCTTACCACGGCAAGAACGATTTCGCGCACTGGCCTATTGCGCATGAGGTCTATCAAGGGATTGACTACACCCGGGGTGTAGACCTCAGTTGGTGGAAAAACCATTCCACTCCCGTCTCCTTTTTCGCCTGGAACTTCGACGCGGATTTCTTCGGGGGGTACGACCACGGGAAGGAAGCAGGAACCATATGCATCCAGGATCACAACGTTTCCCCTGGCGCGAAGTTCTTCGAATGGGGAAACGGCCCCGATGGGCAAGTGTGGGACAAAATCCTCGACAGCCAGGGTGATTATCTGGAATTGATGTCGGGGAACTTCTCGGATAACCAGCCTGATTACAGTTGGGCTCAGCCTTATGAAACCAAAGTAGCCACTCAGTACTGGTACCCGGTTCGAGGCTTGGGCGGCGCCAAGAATGCGAATCTCGAGGGAGCCGTCAACTTGGTCGTGGAGGCCTCTGGAAAGGCCAGTTTCGGTTTCTCCACTACCCAAGAGTTCCGGGGCGCGAAGGTCTTGCTCACGGCGGGAAATCAAACCCTCTTCGATCAGACTATCGATATCGCTCCCGACAAACCTTTTGTTCATGAGATCTCGTTGCCGGTTGGAACGAAGGAGGGAGGTCTGAAAGTTGCGCTCCTGGATTCTGCGAACCAGGAACTGATTAGCTACCACCCGGCGAAAATCGAGCCGGAAGCGATGCCTCCTGTGGTTAAGCCTCCCCTCCCGCCCCAGCAGATCAAGACCGTCGATGAACTCTACCAGGCCGGCTTGCGACTCGAGCAGTTTCACAGCACCGCCGTGGAACCTTACGTTTATTATGAGGAAGCCCTCGCGCGAGACCCCGGTAACTACGAAGTGAACACGGCGCTCGGCCGCCTCTACTGCCAGCGCGGGCTCTGGCAGCAGGCTCGGGAGAGGCTGAACCTGGCCCTGGCGCGCGCCACTCGCAACTACACGCGACCCAAGGATGGAGAGGCCTATTACTACCTGGGTGTGGCACTGAGGGGTGAAGGGAAGAGCCAGGCGGCAGAAGAGGCATTCCACCGAGCCACCTGGAGTGTGGCGTGGACTGCGGCGAGCTACTATCAGCTTGCTGAGCTGCAGGGACGAAAGGGCCAGTGGCCCCAAGCGCTTTCCGATCTCGAGCATTCTCTTGTCTACGGGAACCTCAATCCCAAAGCCTGGAACTTGAAGGCGGCCGCCCTGCGCAAGTTGGGGCGCGCTCCGGAAGCGAAGGAGGCTGCGCACAAAGCCCTGGCGATTGATCCCCTTGACCTGTGGGCCACCCATGAGCTGCGTTTGTTGAACGATGGCGAACCACTGCAAATTGAACTGGGCAATGCGGTCGAGTCCAATCTCGAACTGGCCGTGGACTACTACGGCGCGGGACTCGCCGCCGAGTCGGAAGAAGTACTCAAACAGCTTCTGGCCGGCGCCCGCGAGCCGGACAAGGTCAGCCCGCTGGTTTACTACTACCTAGGCTATCTGGCGGGGGAAGTGCAGAAACCCGAGGAAGCTTCCAAGTACTTCCACCTGGCCGCACAAATGCCCTCCGACTACGTGTTCCCCTTCCGCCTGGAGACGGTAGGAGTTCTGGAAGCCGCCGCAAAGGCAAATCCTGCGGATGCGCGCGCACCCTACTATCTGGGAAACCTTCTGTATGATCTGCAGCCGGCGGCAGCCATCAAGATGTGGGAGAAATCTGCGGTCTTAGACTCCTCCTTTCCACTGGTGCGTCGCAATCTGGCCCTGGCCTACGAGCAAGCTGAGAAAAACACTCCCAAGGCCATTGCCACGATGGAAAAGGCACTCCAACTGGATGGAAACAATTCCCGTTTCCTTTATGAACTTGATGGGTTGTATGAGACGGGAAACGTTCCGCCCGAGAAGAGACTGGCTTCCTTTGAGTTGCATCCCTCCGTCGCTGGGAAGCGGTCCGATGCGTTGCTCCAGGAGATCAAGGTCTGCGTTCTGCTGGGCCGATACGAGCAGGCGATGCAGTTGCTGAAGGAGCACCGATTTCACAACTGGGAGGGAGAAGGGCAGATTCATGACGTCTACATGAATGCCTACCTGCTCGAAGGTGAAAAGGAATTCCAGGCGGGGAAATACCGCGAGGCCTTGCAGGATTATGAAGCGGCGCTCGCCTACCCGGAGAACCTGGAGGTCGGCCGGCCCTATCGTGAAGCGAGGTTGCCGCAGGTTGATTACCTGCTGGGATTGGCCCACGAGAAGCTTGGCAACAGCTCCAAGTCCAGGGAGTTGTTCGGCCAGGCTGTAACCTTCCGGGAACAGGGCCCGGTCGAGATGGAGTACTACCAGGGTTTGGCAGCTCTGAAACTCGGGCAGAACACCCAGGCGCAGCATTACTTCGATGATCTCATCAGGCGAGGCGAAAAGGCGCTGGCGGGTGGGTCCGAGGTCGACTTCTTCGCGAAATTTGGGCGAAGGCAGTCCGAGCGCCAGCGGCTTGCGAACGCCCACTACCTCGTCGGACTCGGGAACCTGGGAAAGGGTGAAACCGCCAAAGCTCGCGCGGAGTTCCAGGAAGCCGTCAAGCTGGACGTCAACCATCTGGGTGCAACGACACAATTGCGGGCGTCCGCTGGCAAGGACGCGGGGGCATCTTAGTACGGTCGCCTCCCTTGGCAGATTTAACATGGAATTATTACTGGAAGGTTAAATGCCTCTGGTCGTTGACCCACCCCAGCAATTGGGTTAGTGTAAGCGTGTTAAATTCAGAACCTCTTATGAGGCCGGTAGCTTCCCTCGCATAGAGCAGATGCGCGACAGGGTTGTTTTCCGTGCCGGTGGCCGGGCGTACTCACGCGAGGACGTGCTGCGCGCTGCGGAGTTTCGGGGTGAGTTAGAACCGATCCGAAGCGCGATGTGTGGAAGTCTTGCTTGTCGAACCTACGCGCAGGAACAGGGGTTCGAATTTGGCGCGGAAGAGGTGCAGTCGGCAGCCGAAGCCTACCGCTACGAAAACGACCTCACCACTGCAGAAGAAACGGAACAATGGCTTGAAGAGAATGATCTGACTCTGGATGATTTCGGTGGCTTTTTCGAACGCCACTATTGCTTGCAGCGTTTTTCCTCCCTGCTCGAAGAGATTCGTTCCGACTATGAACCCTCTCCAACGGATGTCGAAAACCTGGTCTGGCAGGAAGTCCTGCTGGGCAATCACTTTCCCCGTCTGGCTCGAGCGTTAGCATGGCGCGTAGCGGCTGCCCTGGAAGGCGCAGGAGTGATTCCGGCTCTCTCGTCGCCAGAGGAACTGATTTGCCTGGAGGCATGCCTAAGCGAGCGCCTGCGCCTGATTCTTACCGACGACAACTACAGGCGCGAAGTGCGTGCCAGGCCTCTGGGTTTGCTGCGCTTTGAAGTTGAGTCTGCCTGCTTTGCTTCTCCAGAGTCAGCCAGGGAGGCATTCCTTTGCGTGACTCAGGATGGCGAAGCACTCGAGGTAGTCGCCTTGAGAGCTGGCAGCCATCTTGAAACGTGCACGCGCTTCGCAGATGGCCTTCCCCCCGATCTTCAGGAATGCATGTCCTCCGGCGCCCCTGGCGAGACATTTCCACCTCGGCAAGTGGGGGAAGTGTTCCGAATCTGTCGCATTCGAAAAAAGATTGATCCGGAACTGAACGATCCTGAGGTACGAGAACGTGTTAAGCAAACTCTGCTGGAGAGTGCTTTCGAAGATTTGGTGCGCAAGCACGTTGTCTGGTCTTGCTCCATCAGGGGGGGCTGATGGCAAAGACTGACCCAACCGTACTCGAGAACGTCGCGTTCTTCCGCTTGCTGCCTCCACAAGCAATGGAGCGCATGGCATCACGCCTGATGGAAGTCCGTTATGGTTTCGGGGACCTCATCGTGCGGGAGGGTGAACCTGGCGATGGGTTCTACATCCTGACCTCCGGCAGGGCTCGGGTGTTCAAGACAGGCGAGGGTGGCGAAGAAGTGCCGTTGAACGTCCTGCGCGCGGGAGACGAATTCGGGGAAATGGCGTTGCTCCAGGGTAGAGCTAGAACCGCCAGTGTCCGTTGCAGCACTGATGTGACCGTGTTGCGTTTGAGCCTGGAGGATTTCGAGGAGCTTCTTCATGAGATTCCACAATTGCGCGACTGGATCGAACTCCGCGTCCGGCACCGCAGAATTCACAACTTCCTGCATGAATTCAGCGGATTGGGCCAGGTCCCACTTCCCGTTCTTCGCGCCCTGCTGGAGCACTTAACCGCGGTTAGCTTCGCCCAGGGCGAGGTCGTCGTTCGGGAGGGAGACGCGGCTGGTCCTATGTATGTGATTGAAGAAGGGCGAGTTCGCATTTTCAAGAATGTGAACGGCAAAACCAGGAACTTGGCCTTCCTGCGCTCGGGCGATTACTTCGGCGAGGTTTCCACACTGCAAGGCACGCCCCGCACAGCTTCCGCCCAGGCGCTCACCCCTTGCCGGATGCTTGCCCTGGCACCGGCAGATCTTCAGGAGTTGGTAAGCCAGTTTCCAGAGTTACAGAAGGTTATCAGCGAGCGGATTGCCCAATACAACGCCCAGAAGGAAGCCCGGATACCGCTGGATTTCGCGCAAGAGATGCTCCCTGCAGACGTGGCCGTGCACGACAAAGTCGCAATTGAGGAAGAGAAGCCCCGCGAGGAAGAGGAGGAGAAAGAAGAAGAGCCTTTTGCAACGCCGGAGGGTTTTTTCCACAAGAGGAGGGGGCGGGTCTATCGCCTTCCCTTCGTGAGACAGGTGGACGAGATGGATTGCGGCGCCGCCTCTCTGGCCATGATCTGCCGCCACTACGGGCGCAACGTCAGCCTGACCCGCATCCGCCTGCTTTGCCACACCGCCTATGACGGCACCAGCCTGAAAGCCATCTGCCACGCCGCCACGGAACTGGGGTTGGCGGCTCGCGGCCTGAAGGTCTCACACCGCCATCTGGACCGCATGCCTCTGCCGGCGATCGTGCATTGGGAAGGTAATCACTGGGTGGTCTTGATCGACGTAGGGAAGAAGCACGTGCGTGTGGCTGACCCCGCGAGGGGCATCCGCCGCCTGAAGCGCACGGTGTTTGAGGAGAAGTGGTCCGGTTACGCCGCTCTATTCGATTATACCGAAGCTTTTGAAGGGGCCCCCGAAGGCGCCTCTTCCATGGCCTGGACCTTCCAGTTCATCAAGCCTTACAAGGTGGTCCTGCTGGAGGTGTTCTTTCTCGCCATTGTCGCCAGTTGCTTGCAGATGCTGCTTCCGGTTTTCACCCAAATCGTCGTGGACCGCGTGGTCGTCGAAAAGGATCTGGGCTCGCTGAATATTATTGTTATGGCGATGTTGGTCGCCCTGACCTTCATGCTGCTGGCCAGCGTGGTGCAGCGATACATGCTCAGTTTCTCGGCCGTGCGCATCGACACCGCCATCCTCGATTTCCTGACCAGGAAGATGCTGGCGCTCCCCATGTCGTATTTCAACGCGCGGCGGACCGGCGACATCCAGCGCCGGCTGGCGGGAGCCCGCCAGATTCGCGAGGTTCTGGTGCAGAACGGGGTGGGCGGCTTGCTGGCTGTAGTGCAGATCGCGATCGCCCTTGGCGTCATGGGAGCTTACAGCCCGAGTTTGCTTTTGGTCTTCCTGGCCACTGTGCCATTTTATGCCGGCCTGATGGCGTTCTCCTCCAGAATCCTAAAGCCACTTTTCGCGGATCTGGAGGAGAGCTATGGAAAGTACAGCTCCTTCCAGATCGACGCCATCAAAGGCATCGAATCGGTCAAGGCGACAGCGGCCGAGCAGACGTTTCGCGATGCCATGCTAAATGAGTTTGTAGGCGTCGCCGACAAACAGTTCCGCAGCAACTTCACCATGATGGGGTATGAGAGCGCGGTCCAAGTGGTTGGTTTTCTTTCGACTCTCCTGTTCCTCTGGTTCGGAGCACGGATGGTCATCCACGGCCAGTTGACGATCGGCGGATTTGTCGCTTTCAACGCTCTTATCGCCATGGCCTACGCTCCCATCATTAAGGTTCTCTCGTTGTGGGATGAACTACAGATGTGCTCGGTGCTACTGAATCGCTTGAATGACATCTTTGAATGCGAACCCGAGCAGGGCCATGACCGTTCCCGCCTTCAGCCCGTGCCGACGCTGGAGGGGCGGGTCGAGTTGCGCAACGTCGGCTTCCGGTACGGCGGGGTCGAATCGCCCCAAATCATCGGCGGGATTACCCTTGAAATCCCCCCTGGCAAGACCATCGCCATCGTCGGGCGTAGCGGGTGTGGGAAGACGACTCTGATCAAATGTCTGGCCGGCCTGCTGGAGCCGACGGAAGGGACGATCCTCTTTGACGGCGTCGATATGCGAATCCTCAACTACCGCGATCTCCGCCGCAAGATCGGAATCGTCCTGCAAGAGAACTACATGTTTGACGATTCGATCCTGAAGAACATCGCCTTCGGCGAGCTCGAGCCGGACCTCGACCGCGCCATGTGGGCGGCGGAGATGGCGAACGCCCACGAATTCATCATGCGCTTGCCGAGCGCTTATGAAACCCGGATCGGCGAGACCGGCCTCGCCATTTCAGGTGGGCAACGCCAGCGCATCGCCATCGCGCGTGCCCTGTACACTAATCCGCCCATTCTGATTTTCGACGAGGCCACGAGCGCCCTGGATTCCGAGTCCGAGCGCGCCATCCAGGCAAACCTCGAGCGGTTGCTGGCCAGCCGCACCGCCCTTGTGATCGCACACCGGCTCAGCACCGTCCGCAACGCGGATTTGATTGTAGTTCTGGAGAAAGGACAAGTGGCGGAGCGAGGCACGCACGACGAGCTCATGGCCCGCCGCGGACTCTATTTCTATCTGTGCAGTCAGCAGTTGGGCCTGTGACTCACGCACTCGCTTCTCCCATCGAGCGGCGTGGCCAATGGGACGCGCCGACAGGATAGGACCCCATGGACTTGGCAAAACCAGCGAGCTCAATTCCGCAAGATGCCATGGCGAGACCAGGAAAGGACATCTTCCCCATCCATCTGCCTTCGTGGGTGGCGATGAGCATCGGCTTCCTGGTGATTCTGATGTTCGGCGTGGCTTTGATCGGGGCCTTTGTGGTTCCAGTCCCTGACACGATCCGCTGTCCCTTTGTCCTGGTGCCCATGGAAGGGGCCGACCCGGTCCGAGCGCCGCTGGAGGGGCAGCTAACGCGCATTTTGGTCACGGAAGCGCAGGAGGTCCGGAAAGGCCAGGAGCTTTTCGTGCTGCGCTCGAAGGAAATCCAGAGCTGGACGACCGAGCTGCACACCCTGGAATACGACGGGCAGACAGCGAAGAAGCGCGCCGTCATGCTCGCCGAAGTGCATCAGTCCGAGGTTGAGATTCAGAGGACTCGAATCCAGCAACACGAGAAGGATCTCCTTTATCAGCGCGAATATCTGGGTGTCTTGAAGGACTTCCTCAGCCGCATGGAGAAGCTGGACGCCGAAGGACTGGTCTCCCGGGTGGACCTGCTGTCCCAGCGATTGGCTACTTCCAAAGCAGAGCGTGATGTGGCCCTGACCCAGCAGGCGCGCGAAATGGCGGTGCTGGACTTGCAGAAGATGCAAACCGAGCATCGCAAGCAGGTGGCCGAGCAGGACCTGGAGATAGAGAGAATCACGGTGCGGTTGGCGTCCCTGCGCCGCCTGCTGCAGGATTGCCAGGAGGACGCGATCCGAATCCGCGCCCCATTTGATGGGACCGTGGTGGCTGTAGAAAAGAAGAACGTGGGCGATGTCGTTTCTTACGGCCAGGAGCTGACCCGCCTGGCGCGCGCGGACGCGACGCTGGTGGGCGAACTGTCGCCGCCGGAAGATGGCGTTCCGCGCCTGCAGCAAGGGCAGAAGGTGCAACTTTTCTTCACGGCCTTTCCTTACGAGCGCTTCGGGTCAGGCCTGGGCACTTTGCAATGGGTCAGCCCGGCTGCGGTTGCCACTCCGAACGGGGAGCAGTTCGTTGTCCGCGTGGCCCTTGACACACCCACCATGAATGTTCAGGGACAGGCGCGCCCCCTGCGCCCGGGCATGCACGGCGAGGCACGAATTCTCGTCGGCCGGCGCACCGTCATTGAGTACGTGTTCGAGCCCATTCGCAAGCTCAGGGAGACTTGGCCGAAAAGCAAATGACCCCTGCGCGGGTGATTATGACCGCAAGAGCCGGCAGTCCCATGAAGGTGGAAGAGCTGACCAGCCTCAATCCGGCGATGCAATTGTGTCTCCGCCGCGCCGGCGTGGCCGCAAGGTCCGATGTGCCGGTTCTCCTGTTGGGGGAGACGGGCACGGGCAAGACGCTGCTTGCCCAATCCATCCATTGCTCGTCCCGGCGGGCCAGCAACGCCTGTATCTCGTTTAACGCCGCCGCCATGAGCGACACGCTGCTGGAGAGCCAACTTTTCGGACATGAGAAGGGCGCGTTCACGGGGGCGGACCGCACCTGCCGGGGCAAGTTCGAAATGGCTGATGGCGGCACCCTCTTTTTCGACGAGATGGCGGATATGAGCGCCTTAGCGCAGGCCAAAATCCTGCGCGCCATTGAGTATGGGGAGTTCGAACGCCTCGGCTCGGAGCGGGTCCGTCGGGCCGACGTGCGCATCATCTCCGCCACCAACGTCTGCTTGCGTGAGCGGATCCGCCTCGGACTGTTTCGTGAAGATCTCTACCAGCGCCTCAATGGGCTAACGCTCGTCATTCCCCCTTTGCGCGAGCGCCGCGAGGATCTGCCGGTCTTGATCGCCTGGGAGGTAATGATTTGGGCCGCCAAGCTGGCAAAACCCATCACGGCAATCGACCCGCTGGCGCTTGACAGGCTGATAGGCTACTCGTGGCCCGGGAATCTGCGCGAGTTGGACCACGTGATACAGACCTTGGTACTGTTGGCCGAGGGAGACACGATCCAACCAAACGATGTTCAACTGGACCCCGGCGCGGGAACGTTTGTGCCCGCGCCGGACGGACCCGCCCCGGGGGGACCGGATCAGCCAGAACCTCCCTTGTCCTTGGCCGCTGCCGTCGCGCGGCATGTTCGCCACATATACGAACTGGCGGGCCGAAACCAGCATCGTGCCGCCAAGCTGCTCGGCATCTCCCGCACCACGCTGCTGCGACATCTGCGCAAGCCAGACCAGAACTGAATCGGGCCGGGTCAGTTTTGATGCCGGCCTGGTATCGAAACGCGACCGTTCTCTTACTAGCCTGCCAACGCAAGGGGTCGACACCGGGGCAGAAGTCTTCTCTTCTCTTTGCATTGAAAGGCAGACCCCACCCCCACTGCATTTTGGCACGATTCCTGTTGTGAGTTTTCACGGACCTGAGGTCGCAGCAGCCATGAAAAAGCAACTGGACAAGTCCGCGAAGCTTCCTCCGACCCAGAAGCGTCGTAAGGCCATTCGGCTGGATGACCTTCTGCCCAAGGAAGATGTCAAGGCGGGCGCGGGTAAACCCGGCTTGGTCTTTGGACAAATGTCCAAGCCGGGTTCAGGACCCAAACAGGAAGAGTGAACACCCGGAAGATGCGTGCATTCATGAGAGGAGAATGTTCATGGTCAAGAAACCGAAGAAACCCACCAAGAAGATTCAAGTGAAGGACCTCGACACCAAGAAGAACCCCACGGGCGGAAAACTTGGGCCCACAAAGCCCCCGGTACCGAGCATTATCGACGTCGACATTTAGCTCGAAGGAAGATGCGTAAATTCACAAAAGGAGAAGACTCATGGTCAAGAAGCCAAAGAAACCCGCCAAGAAGATCCAGGTGAAGGACTTGGACAGCAGGAAGAATCCCAAAGGTGGCAAATCCACGCCTGAGCTCTATCAGGCCCATTAGCTGGTGGACCGAGAGAGCTCCGGCCCGCGGCAGCGAGGAACACTCTCCGGGGCGGGCACGTGGGCGAGTCTGGCTCGGAAGAGAAACAGTTAGCTTACAAAAGGAGGAGACCCATGGCCAAGAAGCCGAAGAAGACGACGAAGAAAATCTCAGTGAAGGACCTGGACACCAAGAAGAATCCCAAGGGGGGCGCGGAAACCGTCCACTTGTACTCCCGTTATCAACCTAAGTCGTGACCGGTTGGCAGACTGACGGCCCTCTGGGGGTTCGTGTGCCTTCGCCACCGCCTCCACGTTGAGATCGCACGCAACTGCCGGCTGCGGAATTTCGAAGCGAGGACCACGGTGACGCCGAGGCGAGAAAGACTCGTCAAACTCGTGAAAGGAGAATTGCCATGGCCACGAAGCCAAAGAAACCCACCAAGAAGATCCAGGTGAAGGACCTGGACACCAAGAAGAATCCCAAAGGCGGAAGACTTGGGCCCACAAAGCCCCCGGGGCTGAGCATTATCGACATCGACACTTAGCCGAAGGAAGATGCGTGAATTCACAAAAGGAGAAGACCCATGGTCAAGAAGCCAAAGAAACCCACCAAGAAGATCCAAGTGAAGGACTTGGACAGCAAGAAGAATCCCAAGGGCGGGAAACTTGGGCCCACAAAGCCCCCGGTGCCGAGCATTATCGACATCGGCACTTAGCCCGAAGGAAGATGCGTGAATTCATGAGAGGAGAATGTTCATGCTCAAAAAACCGAAGAAACCCACCAAGAAGATTCAAGTGAAAGACTTGGAAACCAGGAAGAACCCCAAAGGCGGGGAATCAACGGACAAAGACCACTGCAGATAGGCGGGGAATCAACGGACAAAGACCACTGCAGATTCCAATGAAGGTGATCACTGATTCCGCTTAGCCCAATGCTTAACCCGAAGCTTTAAGCAGCGAAGGGCGTCTTAGAGTTCGCCAGGAGACTGGATTCCCAGGAAGGAGAAGACCCATGGTCAAGAAGCCGAAGAAGCCGACCAAGAAGATCCAAGTGAAGGACTTGGACACCAAGAAGAATCCCAAGGGAGGCAAGCAGGTCGACGTGTCCTCCCCCAAAATCTATTAGTTGACGTGACGACACAGCACTCAGCCGCGATGCTGAGGAACAGTTTGCTGCAAGTCGGGAGGGCGGAGCCTGGCTCGATCGGGCATGAGTGAGTTAACGAAAGGAGATTAGCCATGGTCAAGAAGCCGAAGAAGCCAACCAAGAAGATCGAAGTGAAGGACCTCGACACCACAAAGAACCCGAAGGGGGGAGTCATGTTGTCCCCTGAGCGCTTAAAGAGATTAGGGTGAAGGACCTCGACACCATGAAGAGCCCGAAGGGGGGAATCAAGTTCGGGCTCTCTGACTCTAAGTTCAAGCTCTATACAGAGCGACATAAGGTTTTGCGCATTGCCCTGTAGCGGCGGTCTATGACCGCCGGTCGGCGCTCATAGAGCGCCGCTACAAGTTATTTCGCTCTGTATAGATCGCGTCTAATCTATTGTTACTGCCCGGGTTAATGGTGAGCCGTGAGGGAATCGAACCCCCAACCTACTGATTAAGAGTCAGTTGCTCTACCAATTGAGCTAACGGCCCATCTGACTCGGAAACTTGAAAGATTCTAGCACAGTTTCTGGATGGGTTGGAAGACTTGCTGAGTCTTGCCGGCTCTATGACTGGCGACAATGCGGGATTCCCGCTTCCGCGGGAATGTCCATAAGGGATGGAGTCACGGTGGCTGCTGAGCGGCCTGCGAATCGGTGTGGGGACAACTTGACAAGCCAGCGACACGAATCGTCTCTGCTCTCGAATTGGCCCGGGCTGCGGTGGTATTCTAGGTGGCGTGCGTCGCCCGCGTTGACGCGATAGAGGAAATTGACCTGGAGGGGGCTGATGAAAATCCTGAACCTTGAATTCACCCGCATTGCTCATGACACCTTCAAGATCAAGGGGTCCAAAGTGGTCTACACCGATCCGTTCAAGGTGACGAAGCGTGATGAGGCGGACATCATCCTGCTCAGCCACGAGCATTTCGATCACCTGAGCCTGGAGGATTTGAGCAAGGTGATTTTTTCCGGGACCACCATCGTGGCCAGCCCGCTCTGCAAGGACGGGCTCAAGACCGTGCACGTGAAAGAAACCCGTTTCCTCGATCCCGGGGGGAAGCTCTCCGTCGACCAAGTTGAGATCGAAGCTGTCCCGGCCTACAACGTGAACAAGTTTCGCGAGCCAGGAAAGGCTTTTCATCCCAAGGCAGAGAAACGCCTGGGATTTGTATTCACCCTGGATGGCACGCGCGTCTATTTCGCCGGTGACACGGACTTCATCCCCGAGATGAAGAGCCTCCAGTGCGATGTGGCGCTGCTGCCGATTTCCGGAACCTACGTGATGACGGTGGAAGAGGCCGTGGAAGCCGCGGCGGCCATCAACCCCAAGATCGCCGTGCCCATGCACTATGCGGCGATTGTGGGCAGCGACGCCGACGCCACGAAGTTCAAGAGGCTCGTGAAAAACTGCCACGTGGAAATTATCTAGGAATCGGGTGATCGGGTGATCTGATGATCGGGTGATCTGCCGGCCGGAAGACCGAGGGTTCGAAGAGATGCAGGCCGGCAACCAAGAGCTGGGAAACATCAATCCCGGGGTTCTCGGACCTCCCGGAGGGCTGTGCATTCGGGGCAGGGGCACAGGTTGCGGAGATGGTCAAAGGCATAAATGCCAGTGGAGTGGCCGTCGCTCCAGAAGATTTGCAGCGCGTAACGGCCGACCAGTTCCGCGCGCTCGGGGCGCAGGGGTTTCTGCCCGAGAATGGGCAGCCCGCCCACGGCCTGCTCGGCAGGCGGGCCGGTTTCATCGCACGTTGCGCAGGGGCACTTGCCACGTAAGTAGCGGTAGGGATAAGCGCTCACGTGCCCGTCGGACCAGTGGATCGACAACGTGTTGTCGCCGGCAGCGAGTTTGATTTTGGTTGGGGTCGGGGGCATGGGCTAACACAAGCTTTCAGCTATCAGCGCTCAGCTTTCAGCTAAGGCTCGGGCTGACAGCCGACCGCTGACAGTTTTCCACTCGGTGACATGGACTCGCAAAACATTCAGCATTCAGAATTCAGCATTCAGCCTTCCGCTCTAGCTGACCGCTGAAAGCTGAGAGCTGATAGCTGATAGCTGACAGCTTCTTACTCAATACTAATATCCTGTGGCTCCTGGTAATTCGCGACGCAGATGCGTGCGGCAAGCGCCTCCGCGACTTCCCGGAAGGCCTTGCCGTAAACGGTCGAGTCGTCGAGCGCCACGGGCTTGCCGCCGTCGCTCTGAATGCGAATCGCCGGGTCGAGCGGAATCTCGCCCAAGAACGGGAAGCCGAGCTTATGGGCCGCCTCGCGTGCGCCCCCATGTCCGAAGATTTCTTCCCGGTGCCCGCACTCGGGGCACCGGTAGTAGCTCATATTCTCAACGATGCCAAGAATGGGCACGTTCAACTTCTGAAACATGGCGATGGCTTTGGAGGCGACAGTCAACGCCAAATCCTGCGGAGTCGAGACAATGACCGCGCCCGTGAGGGGTATGGTTTGCGAAAGGCTCAACTGGATGTCGCCGGTGCCCGGAGGCAGATCCATGATGAGGTAGTCGAGTTCGCCCCAGCGCACGTCGCCGAGAAATTGCTGGATGGTTTTGTGCAGCATGGGGCCGCGCCAGATGACGGCTTCGTCCTTGGGCAGAAAATATGCCATGGACATGAGCTTGATGCCGTACTCGACGGGGGGCTCGATTTTGCCCTCCACCACATGCGGGGCTGCGCTCGCGCCCATCAGGATGGGCACGCTCGGACCATAGACGTCCGTATCCATCAGGCCCACTCTCGCGCCGCTGCGCTGGAGGGCCACCGCCAGGTTGGCGGCCACGGTCGACTTGCCCACCCCTCCCTTGCCGCTCGCCACCGCCACGGTGCTCTTCACCTGCGGAATCAGCGAGTGGCCTGCGCCGTGCGCGGGAACTTGCGTCGCGAGTCGCACCTCCACCTGGGCTATACCCAGCGCCTCGACCGCCGCGCGTGCCTGGGCCAGCAGTTGGTCACGCACGGGGCAGGCGGGTGTGGTGAGTTGAAGCGTGAACGAAACGCGGTGGTCGCCGACTTCCAGGTCTTTCACAAACCCCAGCGTGACGATGTCGCGCGCGAGGTCTGGGTCCTTCACGGTTTTCAGGGCGTTCAATACATCCTGCAGACTGACTTGTTTGCTCATGCATCCTCTCCGGGGAGTTTCCCGTAATGCCCAAGAGATTGATTCTGGGGTGTGGCGGCGGGTTTGTCAAACTGCGGCGGGGACTACTCCACATCTCCGATTGACCACGCGAATGGTTTCCTCTATTGTGTCGCGTACCCGGGGGCGGCTGGGGGAGGGAAGCGAAGCTGCTCCGGGCGGGCTTCATTCATTCTATGGATCGTCTCGCCCATGCTCCGGTCACGACGGTCGCTGCCACTGGGCCGCCGCAATTGCTGCGCGTCCTGGGGTTGTGGGAAGCGACATCGATTGTTATGGGCGTCATGATCGGTACGGGCATTTTCATCGTGCCGGCGGAAATCACGCGCGCCGTGGGATCAAGGGAAGCAGCGCTTGCCGTGTGGGCGGTGGCGGGTCTGTTCAGCCTGCTGGGTGTGCTCTCGTTTGCCGAGCTGGCCGCGATGCTGCCCCAGGCCGGCGGGCAGTATGTTTTTCTGCGCGAGGCCTATGGGCCCCTGCTGGGGTATCTTTGCGGCTGGTCTTTTTTCGTGGCGACGCAGACGGGGGGGATTTCCGTTCTGGCCGTGGGTTTTTCCGAATACCTAAACGAATTCCTGCCCCTCACCCCCTGGGAACAGAAGGCGGCCGCGGCGGCCGCGATTGCGGTGTTGACGGCGATTAACTACCTGGGTGTGCGGGAAGGCGGGGCCGTGCAGTCGGTCCTGACCGGACTCAAGGTGGGCGCCATTGCGCTGGTCATCCTGCTGGGGTATGTGTTGGTCAGGGGGCTGCCCGCCGGGCAGGCGGCTCTACCGGCGCCCACCAGCCACCGCTTTTTTGCGTCTTTCGGCGTGGCGATGGTCGCGGCGTTCTGGGCTTACGAAGGCTGGAACGTGTGCACGTTCGCCGCGGGAGAAGTTAAGCGCCCGGAGCGTAACCTGCCGCTGGCGCTGATCTTGGGGACTGGGGCGGTCATCGTAACTTACCTGCTGTTGAACCTGGTTTACTACCACGTGCTGCCCATGGACCAGATGGCGCGCTCCTCGCGCGTGGGAGCGGATGCGGCGGTGCGCATCTTCGGCCACACCGGATCTTACCTGGTCTCGCTCTTGATCATTATTTCCACCCTGGGGAGCTTGAACGGCAGCATTCTGGCCGCGCCGCGAGTTTACTACGCCATGGCGGAGGACGGCCTGTTCTTCCGCTGGTGCGCGCGTGTGCATCCGCGCTTCCACACTCCGCACCTGGCGCTGGTGGTGCAAGGCGCCTGGGCGATCCTGTTGGTGGCAGCGGGGACTTACCAGCAGCTTTTCACTTACGTGATCTTCGCGGCGTTTATGTTCTATGCCTTGGGGGCGTTCGCAGTGGTGGTGCTGCGCCGCAAGAGGCCGGACGCACCCCGGCCCTATCGGGTATGGGGCTATCCCTATGTGCCGATGGCCTTCGTGCTGGGCACGGCGTGGTTCCTGGCCAACACTCTGAGGGAAGAGCCCCGGGAGGCTGGGCTCGGGGCCTTGACGCTCGCTGCGGGCCTGCCCGTGTATTGGTTCTGGAGGCGACAGGCGGCGCGGCCGCAACCCGGTGCTCCGCCGCCCAGAATACCTTCCTGACCCAGGCGCGAGGAACTATTACTTGGCTGCTGCCACCTTGACCTTGGCGAGGAGATCGCGTGCCTGGCTCTGGAGCGGTCCGGGTAGGTCCGCGGCCTTCGTCAAGGCATCCATCGCCCCTCGATGGTTGGTGGGGTACCCGGATTCGTAGGCATAACCCAGGTAGTAATAGGCCTGACCCTGCAGCGCTGGATTCCCCTCTAAAAGGTCACCGGCCATTTTGAGCTCATCAATCGCCGGTTGCAGCTTCTTAGTCTTGCCGGCTTTCACAAAGGCGGCGTACCCCAGCGTCAGGTGAGCCATCCCTAGCTGGTTGTTCTGTTCCTTCTTAAACGCCGCGTCGTCCGCGCCCTCCGGTTTCTTCAAGCCTTGCGCCACGGTCAGAGCTTTCTGCGCATAGTCGGCGGCCTTGTCGACCACCGGGTGGGCTACATAGAAGGCATAAATCAGACCCATGGTATTCAGCACAACCAGGTTGTTGGGATCGGCGGCGACAGTTTTTTCGCCATACTCCACCGTCTTGTCGAGATTGTTCAGCATTTGGTAAGCCTGGAAGTAGGCGGGGTTGATCTGGCCCGCGTTGTCCTTCTCAGACTCGGGATAAGCCTTGATGAAATTGTCGAGGGCCTGGACGCGCTTGGCGCCGTCAGTCACGCGTGGCAGGAGCTGGAAAAACGCGTACACAGCGTAGGCGCGGCTGTCCTTGGCCAGTTCGGCGGCGTCTTTCTGAATCTTATCCCAGTCGGCATCGCTGGCGTTGGGGGGCCGGCTCGGGTTGACTTCTGCCTTGATCTGGTCAGGCATCTTGCCGATGGCGTCAAAGACCGTGTCGCTTACCTTGGTGCTTGCGACATAGGCCCGCATGAGGGTGAGAAGCAGGGTCAGGTCCTGGTAATTCGCGGCCAGATCCTTTTCCGCGAACTCGATGGATTTGTCGACATTATTCTGCTTCAGGTTGATCGTGGCGTAGTATTCGTTCGCACAGGTAATGAACTTGGAATCCGCGTGTTCCTGCACGAAGCTGTCCAACGCCGCGATCTGTTCCTGCGGATTATCAGCGCCGTTGATGCTGAGCATCAGATGATCTTCATCCGAACCGACGGTTACCGTAAAGCTCGGACAGGGTTGCTGTGCGAATAAAGGTACGGACACCATCCACAGGGTGACCAGGAGGAAGGCGTAAAATCGCTGGTACATGGGAATCTCCCCTTCAGGACGAGATCTGGGCTTCGGGTCTCCGCCCCAGTCGAGGCACGAACCGCGGGACGAACCGCCGATAGGCCTCGTATTGAGGGCCATATTGGTCCAGTAGGGCACGCTCTTCAAGCCGTGCGAGGATTTGATACAACAGGACGTTCAGAATAGCCAGCAAAAAAATCGCCAGGGCGCCGGTCAGGAACGCCGTGCTCAGGAGCATGAGCATGTAGAGCAGGTAGCGCGGGTGACGCATGCGACCGTATATGCCCGTGCTCACCACGCCACGCAAGCGATGCTCGGGGTGAATCTCCGGCAGGCCCGCCAGGCGCCGGCAGCCGAACGTGCGGCGTGTCTCGACTTCCAACCAGGCGGCGAGGAAAAACAGAACCCCACCCACCATCCAGGTCAGCGCATCGCGCTCCAAGCGCCGTGCGAAAAGCCAGTGGCGTGCGAGAAGGAGGCCCGCCGCAAATCCCAGCCAGACGGGTAGCGCCACCCACAAGGCGCGATTGCCCATCCGCCGCCAGTAGTGGATGCCGGGGTGAAACAGGGACCAGAAGAAGGGAATCCAGACAAGCAGGAGGAGACTCGCGAGGGCCAGGGAATCGACGAGGCGTAGAAAAACCGGGACGAGTGAAAACATAAGATTCTTCAGTTGCCTGCTGCGCCTCTCAAGCCACGCAACGCACGCCCGGACTCTCGTTTCCCAGCGGGCCTGCGCCGCAGCCATTTTAGCTCGAAATTTCACCCGGCACATGTACAATGACGTGTCGCCCCGGGGGCGGCGACCTGGACAACCGAATCAGCGAAAGCTTTAGCAGGAGGAATCGCGATGCAGCTCTTGGCGTGGGAGAGTGTGAAGAGAGAAGTTCTAAACGATAAGCTCTGGAGGAAACTCGTGACCGGGGAGAAGGCCATGGTGGCGCAGCTCTTTCTCGCCCAGGGGTGCCTGGTGCCGACGCACCAGCACGTGAGCGAGCAGATCAGCTTGATTCTCGAGGGCGCGCTCAAGTTCGAGCTCGAGGGCCGCGAAATCATGGTGCGCGCGGGCGAGGTGTTGGTGATTCCCTCCAGCGTTCCGCACAGCGCGCTGGCGCTCGAGGACACTCGCTGCTTCGATGTCTTCAGCCCCATCCGCCAGGATTGGCTGGATGGGACGGACAGCTATTTGCGGAAGTAGGCGCTAGCCCAAATCTCTCGCCACGCTGGGACGGTTTTTGGGGGCTGCCGGAATGGCAGGGCTTCACAGGCTGCGGAAAAACTCGTAGGAGCTTTCATTCTGAGCCCGCATTTTGGGCGAAGAACCCCCGTAGTTTACTCTGTTCGCCAACCCCCCGCGAACTGCCGGGGTCCTTCGCTTCGCTCAGGATGACAGCGAGGGGCATGGGTTCTCCTTGTCGAGTTTCTGCCCATCATGGGCAGCCGAAAGGCTGTCAATGCTCAGAATGACAGCGCCTATGAGTTTTTCCGCAGCCTGATTAGCCCGCATCCGGCGCGGGCGGTTTGAGCTCTCCGACGATGAACCAATAGGCCAGCAGGCCGGCGACCAGAACCACTGCCGCGAGGGCAAAGGCAGGGAGGTAGGTTCCGGTCCGGGCGATAAGGAAACCCGTGATGAGAGGCGCCAGCACGCCGCCCAGGTTCCCGGCAAAATTCTCGAAGCCGGTCCAGAGGCCCACTTCCGCTGCCGGCGCACAGCACTGCAGGATGACAATCAGGTTGCCGGTGGCGAGCCCCACGAGCGAGCCGCCGATGATGAGTGCGAGGGCCGTCGAAGCCGTCTCGGCGCGGGCGGCAGGAATGAGCAGTAGTCCGGTGAGGAAGGCAACTGTGACCAGGCTCTTGCGCGTGCGGGTCTCATCCCAACCCCAGCGAATGAACCAGTCGGCGAGCCAGCCGCCAATCGGTTCACTGGCGCCGAAAACGAAATAGGGCAGCGCGGCAGAGAAACCCGCCCGCAGCAGCGTGAGGTGGCGCACGGTAACGAGATAGTCGGGCAGCCAGGTGACCAGCAGATACCAGTAATAATCAAAGCAGAAAAAACCCAAGCAGATGCCGAGCAGGTTGCGGTTAACGTGGAACCCGCGGGCCGGGGTCGACGCAGCCAGTGAGCGCGCGGCCGCGAATTCACGGTGCGCGCCTCCCAGGTTCCGGGGCGCGGCCAGGAGCCAGGGTACCAACCACGCGAATGCCGTGAATCCCACCAGCACAAACATGCGCCGCCAGCCGTAGAGCAGCAGGAGCATGGCGATGAGCGGCGCGCCCAAAGCGAGGCCCGCGCGCGTGCCACTATCGAAAAGTCCCGAAGGCAAGCCACGCTCCCGGGAAGAGAAGAGCACGCTCACGATTTTGGTTCCGCCAGGAAGGTAGATCGACTCCCCGATGCCGAGCAGGATGCGGAGCAGAATCAGGACCGTCAGGCTGCCCGCCAGGCCCGTCAACCCGCAGGCCAGCGACCAAAGTGCAAACAGACCGGCGTAGAGCCAGCGCAAATTGAAGCGGTCCGCACACCAGCCCACGGGAATCTGCATCAGAGCGTAGGACCAGAAGAAGGAGGAAAGCAGCAACCCTTTGGTTTGGGGGCTCAGATGGAGATCAAGCGAGATGAGCGGCAGGGCGACGGAAATCGTGGCGCGGTCGAGGTAGTTGATGAACGAGGCGGCGAAGAGCAGGCCCACCAGCACCCAGCGTCGCGAATTCGAAATGGGCGGGAGGCCGGCCCGAGAGGCGTCACCGGGGGAAGAAATGCGTTTTGGGCTCACTCCGTCATCCCTGATCGCAAGATGGCGGCAGCATATCGCAATTCGCGGGAAGGTCAAGAGAAGAAAGTCGTGGCGCGAAAGCTCGTCCGCACATCTCTCCTGAGCGTTTGGCTTGGCAGTGTGCGGAAAAACCGCCAAAGCTGTCATCCTGAGGAGCCGCAGGCGGTCCTGAGTGAAACGAAGATAGGACCTCTGCATTTGCCTGATTCTACAAATGCAGGGGTTCTTCGCGCAGTTTATCCTGAGCGGGCAGAGCGAGATCCTTCGCTGCGCTCAGGATGACAGCGAAGGACTCAGAATGACAGCGCCTACGAGTTTTTCCGCAGCCTGTTCGGCCGCCGGTGCGGCAGGCAACGCAACCCTCAAGGTGCGGCATCACATTGGCGGGACGAAATATTCGCAAATCACAATTGCCCGAGGGGTCGGGGCGGCATGAAGGGATTTGTGCGACAGGGGTTATATGGTCTGATTCTGCTTGCAGCTTTGGGTGCAGCGGGATGGGTTCTGGTGACCCGGACGAGCGCCGGAGGGCTTGCGCCGGACCACCACGTGCCCATGGTGCGAGTCGGACAATTGCGCCATGCCCATCGTCACACAAGCGCCGCCGCTGACGACGGCGTCTCTCACGCCCACCAGAGGCTCCGACCCGTTGATGTCCTCTTTCTTTCTCCCTCCTCTTCAATTCTCACCTTTGCCACTCCTGCGAATGCAGAGAAAGACCTTCTCAGTCTGACGCAACGAAGACGCGAATAGAACGGCGCCACTCACTCGCGGCGAACGGCTGGCGAAGAATTTTCGCCGGTTGAGGGGTTCCCAATTTCTCGCGGGGCCCTGGGCAAGCTTACGATCGGCCTTGCGGGGACCAACCTGGCCAAGAAGGAGGTAGACGACCGTGACAAGATCTGCTGGTTCCGAACTCAACCGACCGAATTCCTTTATTCCTCGCCGGAGGGCGCTGCTGGTCGATCATGATGCCGGGGACCTTCAGTACTACTCGGCACTATTGCGAGGTCTGGGTTGTGTCGTGCATTCCTTTGCGACTTACCGTGAGGCCGAGGGTTGCCTGGAACGCGAGGTGATCGATTTCGTCATCGTGAACCAGGGCGGCCCGGCTTTTGAAGCGCGAGAACTTGTGGAGCGCGTCCTCGCTCGCAACCGGCGCACGCCGGTCGTGGTGTTGACGCACAGCCTGGATATGGGCTGCTACCTCGAGGCGATGCAACTGGGGGCGGCGGATTACCTGGAAAAGCCCCTGAGCCCGGCCGACCTGGAGCGCCTCGTGACCACGGTCGGTTCACCTCGCCTGCACGAGTTGCACGGGCAAACAGCCTGAAGGGCCTGGGCGGTGCCTTCTGGTAGTCCCGGGCCGAGCGCGGGTTCGTTACTAGTAAATAGACTATGTGTCCATTTTAGCGGTTGGCCGAATGCGACCTCCCCCCTTCGATGGTATGTCACGCCTGTGTTTGCAGTAAGTTACGAGAACTATGAGCAAGCCCGAGGGGCGCTATGATTAGTTAAGAATTCGCTTGACATCTATTGACCGAAGAATTACTCTCCACCAATACTTGGTGCCATGCGCAAGAACCTTCCAACCCGAAATCGGGACGTGCATTCCGGTGTCGTGTGTGGAGTCGCCGCCGAAAGCACCCAACCCCGCGAGCCCGCGCGAGCTTTCAGGCAGTTTGGTTCAGCCATACCCTGGGTGCAATTCGAGACCCAATCACTCAGCCTTCCACATTCACAATGGCCCGCGCGGGCCTCGCGCAATTTGAACTGGCACTTAAGCGTCGGGCATGAATGCCCGGAAGCCTCTGCTGGGTATGTTGAACCTTCCCTTGCGCCGCTTGCAGCTCATATTCCTTATCTCACCACGGCCACACCGCCTGCCGAGCCCCAGAAGTGTGTTCAACGACCCCTGGCCATACGTAGCAATTGGGAGTAACGCTGTTACAACTGATCCCTCGGGTCAGGTGCGGGAGCGCAGATACTTTTCTCCGTCAGGCAAGTGGGCCCCTTGACTCCGCCGGGTAGGGGATCAAGCAACGACACTATGGAGAACTCCCATGTCAAGCGGCGCTTTCATTCAACAAGGAATCGAGTTTGCGTCTCGACCTGGGAAAACCAGAATTCTGCTGGTGGATGAGGACGCCAGCGACTTGAAACTTTATCGGCTGGTCCTGGAAGGCCATGGGTTCGAAGTTCGTGCCTGCGCATCCCATGAATCCGGTGTCCGATTTCTGGACGCCGAGCCTTTTGACTTTGTGCTGGTGAGCCAGGGCAGCTTGGCCTTCGAGGGGCGGGCGGTCCTGGATCGCGCCGTGGAGTTGGATCGGTACCGGCCCGTCCTGGTGGTGACGCGCTGCATTGATATGGGTTGTTACCTGGAAGCCATGCAGATGGGTGCGGTGGATTACCTGGAAAAGCCGGTGGCGCCGACAGAGTTGCTACGCTTCGTGCAGGCCCATGTTCAGCACAGCAAGTTCAGGATGCAGGCAGGCACGGCCTGACGCGGCGGGGGGCATTCTTAAGCTCCCCTCGCGGCGGGTGGGGTGACAGTTCCAATGCGCGGAATGATTAATTGAAGGAGCACTATCGCCAGGGGGTGCATGACCCCGGCGATGAGGAAGAGCGGTACATACGAATGGAACCATTGCAGGGTGAAGCCGGCTACCCGCGCGATGATCGCCCCTCCAAAGGCACCGGCGGCTCCGCCTAGCCCCACCACCGACCCCACGTCCCTCTTCGGAAACATATCTGAAGCCAACGTGTACACGTTGGCTGACCACCCTTGGTGTGCTGCGGTCGCAACGGAGATGAAGGCGAGCGCCCACCAGGGGCTGCGGGAGAACACGGCCAGGATGCCCGCAGGCATCAATAAGGCGCAAGCCAGCAGGGCGGTCTTGCGCGCAAAGTTAACGGAGTGCCCGCGGCGAAGCAGGAAGCCGGAAAGCCACCCGCCGACGATCGAGCCCGGTACCGCGGCCACCCACGGAATTGTTCCGAAAAGCGCCAAGCCTGCGATCGAAAAATGGCGTGCCTCGATCAGGTACTTGGGCAGCCAGAAAATGTAGAACCACCAGATGGGATCAGTCAGGAACTTGGCCAGAGTGAAACCCCAGGCCTGTCGGTAGCGGAAAATCTCCACCCACGACAGACCTTTCCCCGGCGAGTCGGGCCCCTCGCCATCCGTGGTCTCAATCTGCTGGAGCTCAGCCGGCGTGAGCCAAGGGTGCTGCCGTGGAAGGCGGTAGAGAAGCTGCCAGGCGGCCAGGCAGGCAAAGCCCAGCGCGCCGGTGCCGATAAAGGCCGCCTTCCAACCCCATTTGAGGAACAACCACCCCACGAAAGGGTAGGCTACCACCGTGCCTGCGGAGGTCGCAGAGTTGAAGATCGCAGTGGCCAAGGCGCGCTCGCGCTTGGGGAACCATTCGGCCACCGCCTTGATGGAAGCCGGAAAATTGCCCGCTTCTCCCGCTCCCAGCAGGAAGCGCGCCGCGGCAAACGACATCACGCCGCGCGCCAGAGCGTGCCCCATCGCGGCCAGTGACCACCAGGTCATGGCCAGCGCGTAGCCGAACCGCGTCCCCAGCCGGTCAACGATGCCGCCGAAGCCCAGCATCATGATCGCATAGGATACCTGGAAGGCGAAAACGATCCAACCATAGTCGTTTTCTGACCAATGGAAGAGCTGCTGCAGAGGATGCGCGAGGATCGCGATGGTGCCGCGGTCGATGTAGTTGACGAGCGTGCCAAAAAACAACAGCCCGCAAATCACCCAGCGAAGATGGGGAACCTTCAGGCCGCTGGCGGCAGCGGAGGCGAGTGGTCGGGATGGGGTAGGCTCATTCATAATAACCGTAAACATCCTGCGCAGAAGTTATGGGGGGTGCGCCTGGACAATTCCGCAGCCCTGGGAGCGCGGGCGAGGATTTTAGTCCGTGAGTGAAAGCATGTCCAGTTATTCGTGCGGGAGTTATTTGGAATGGAATCCCTTTCGAAACACTGGTCATTCCCGCGAAAGCGGGAATCTATTCCGCAAGCCATCGGAAATGCGCCGCCGACGGACTGGATTCCCGCTTTCGCGGGAATGACTGCACTTGGCGGTGTCCCTGTCTCGCAAATGACACCACTACCCAGTCCCGGATCACTGCCCTCTCACCCAGGCGTGGCGGGGATCGTCAGCCCAAGCTCCATAGCGCCGCTCTTCGCCGGCGAGCACCCAAGTGTAGTGGAGTTCGTAGCCGGGCGCGGCCACCACAGGGTGATAGCCTTTCGGCAGCAGGACCGTGTCGCCGTCTTCAACCACGAACACGCTGGAGAAACCTTCCGGGTCATCGGCCGCGGTGTAGGTCCAAATGAAGCCGAAGCCTTGTGCGGGTTTCAGGCGAAAGTAATAAATCTCTTCGAGTACGGCTTCCTGGGGCGGGTTCGAGCGGTCGTGCTTGTGCGGCGGAAAGCTTGACCAATTGCCGGGCGGGTTCAGCGTTTCGCCGGCCAGCAGACGCTCCGCCGGCACGTTCTCGCCCAGCGCCGAGTAGACCGTGCGCAGCCAGTTGTCCCGCCCCACCTGCTTGGTGACGACGGTCGCGCCTTCCAGCAGCGCGGCCGCCGCCTGGGAGCTGGCGGGGGCCGAGAAGATTCCCATTTCCACCGCCGACTCCGCTTTGATCTCCACCTGCGAGTTAGGGGGGAGATAGCTCATTACCGGCGGTCCAGAAAAGACGTCGGCGCGTTTTCCGATCTGGCGGTAGATCTCCTTGCTTCTGCCGACGGTGCCGACCGTCAGGGTCACGGCGCCAGAGAAGATGTCGATCACATACTCGCGCCCCCCGGTGGACAGGGAGTGGCGGTCGCCTTTTTCCAGGTGGAGCGTAGCAAAATCGAGGAAACGCATCGTGCCGGGGGTGACGATCTGCTGGAACTTACCGTTCTTGCGCGCTTTGATCAGGCGATTCATGAACACCTCGAAGGGATTGACAAGTGCGGCGTCTTCTGATGACAGACTGGCTAGCGCCTATTTGCCTTCCGCGTACTGACGGTAGGCTTCGGCGATGTGGGCCTCGGCGGCGTCGCCGTGGTGGATCAATACACGGTAACGCAGCGTGAGCGACTGGCCCTGGGAAATCGTGACACTGCCATCGCGCTTGGGGTCCTTGTAAAAATCGTGCTCACCGAAGGGATTGACGGCGAACAGTCCGTAGTCGCGTGCGTGCCAATAAGTGGGATGCTTGATATTTGCAGGATTGTCAAATATAGCAATACCTAGGTCTTCCCCGGCCACCACCCCGGAGTAATCCACCCAGTCGGCGCGCTTGCCCCAGATCGCCTCTTCACCCACCTTGCCTTCGGAGTTCAGCATCTTGCCGCCGGGCTTTTGGAGCGCTTTGACCACACGGATGGCAAAGGTGCCTTCCTTGGTGTCGCCTATCTTCAGCGGTGTGCCTTGGTCGGCGGTGATTGTGATGGCGCAATCAATGACCCGCGTGGAGGCATCCCCGCGGAAGGTATACTCCTGCGCCTCGCTGCCGATAGCCTTGCCGTCGGGGCCAACTAGGTTGAAGACAGCGCTTAGGGTGCCCGTATTACCCTCCGCCTTTGCCTCCTCGAGTTTGCGTAAAACGGTGCGGCCCAGGGGCAAGTCCCCGCTGGTGGGGTAAAAGATGCCCTGGGCGGTCTGGTCCTGCTTGGTCGGTGGGGTTTCGCCCCAGAAATCCAGGTTATTGATATTCCCGTGCGCGAAGAACAGAGCGCGATGGTGGGGGTGGTCCGTGCTTTCGCCCGGGATGTCAGTGCGCATGGGGAATCCCCGCGTTACCACCGTACCTTCCGCCGAACGCAGGGGGTGGAGATAGGGCTTGGGTGAACTCGAGCCAAAATAATAGGTCGTGAAAGGTTTGCCCCCGATGAGTACTTCGACGGAATCGGGATGCGGTTGGAACTTCACCGTTTGGTCGGCGCCCGTCAAGAAGGCGCACGACAGGATGCCGGCGAAAGCCAGTGCACAAGCGGTCTTCAGGAAGCAAGTCATGGGGAGAAGCCTCGCGTCATCGGGATTGTCTGCTTAATAGACGGCCACTTCGTTCGCGGGGTCCGGGCGAAGCCCGGCGCAGCTCTTGTCCCCTCGCGAGCCGTGGCGTTCCAGCGCCCCAGAGGCGTGTTAGAACCTTGAGATTATCAGCGTCCCCGAACGATCCTGTCAAGCCGACCCACCGGACTCACTGGGTACGGAGACGGGTCGCCCCCGCCAGGCCTTGCCCGGGGTTTGTCGAGCGATTCATCCGATTGGATTGTCACAAGCAACCTTACACTGTAGTATAATAAAGCGTTTCACACGATTTGCCCCGGAGTTTTACGGGTACCCCCTGCTCTTAGAAAATTGCACCCTGGGGGCTGGATGCAGGGAAGGAACCTGTTCTCCGAACATCACTCTGCAATATGTCCCAACCCTTTGCCTCCGTACCGCAGACCGCTACCCTGGGCCTCAGTGAGCAAGCGGGTTTCCGGTTGAAGCAAATTCGTGAACGTTTGGGGCTCACCCTGCGCCAGGTTGAGGAAGCTAGCCTGGAAATCGCTGACACCGAGCGGAACTCTGAATACGTGGTTTCCACGGCGCGCCTCAACCAGATTGAGAACGACGGCTCACTCCCCAGTATCTACAAGTTTTACAGCCTGACCGTGATCTACCAGCTGAGCATCGAAGAGATGATGGGGTTGTACGGGATCAACCTGGGAAAGATGCAGCAGCACCGGCTTGCCACACGCCAGACCTCCACCCACCTCTTCACCGCAGAACTCGGCGACCCGACGCGGGTGATTCGTTTTCCGGTACGCTTCGACCCGGGTTTCCAACCGGAAAAAACCGCCTTTCTCTCACGCTTGATCAATCTCTGGGGTGAGGTCCCCGCCGGGTTGCTGACCCAACTCGACCTGAAGAAATACCGGTACGGGTACATCGGCCTGGAAGACAGGATGATGGGGCCGATTCTGAGGCCGGGGTCGGTCGTGCAGGTGGACGACACGCGGCGCAGGATTGTGAACTCCGGCTGGCTGACCGAATACGACCGGCCCATCTATTTCCTGGAGCTGCGCTACAGTTACGAGTGTTGCTGGTGCTATCAGCGTGGGAAGGAAGTGACCCTGCTTCCCCACCCGTTGTCTCCCGCCGGGCCGCGGGCCATCCGGATTCCTGACGACGGAGAAGTGCTAGGGCAGGTCATCGGCGTCGCGATGCGGATCGTGCAGTAACGGCCACAGATCGGTTTCCCGCAGGATTCTGAGCACAATCTCAATATTCTTATCGAAAAGCTCCCGCGCCAAGGGATGGCCTTTCTCCGGCGGGAGGATTTGATAAGACCGCAACTGCTGCCACACTTCGACCAGCCGCGCTTTGTCTTCCTTCAAGGACTCGAAAAAACCTACCAAGTCTTCAGTCTGCTCCTGCAAAGACAGGGAGACGAGTTCTTCAAAAACCCGGATGTGGGATTGGTGCAGGCCCTCGTCAACGACTTCCGGCGCATAGCGCGCCTCCAGCCCGTAATGGTGATAGCGACCCGTGCTGTAGTCGCGCAAAGAGGCGAGATAAACCAACCGGCTGAAATGCCCTTGGAGCGCCGCCAGAGTGTGGTCTTCAAGATCTCGCCCTAATCGCTCTACGTCTTGCCGAAATATTTCTCGATCCGCGTCGCTTTGCGGTTGGTTGGACATACGCGCTGGCCGGCTGAGGGAGCGTCCCCTCCCGCCGCCTTGACCTCCTTGAGACTGGGGGAATTATACACGCAGAGAGGCGGCCGGGGACGTAGATCCACGAGGGCAGGCGCGCGCTACGTGGCGGCGAGGCCCGCTCCGCGGAATAACCAGGCGCAACAAACTCATCTTCGGCGCCCTACGGGGCTTGGAGACAGACATATTGTCTTATCGACATTGTGTACTAGTAAAAACGTTGATGCTTGACAAGTAAACCGGGGGGGGTAGGGTTCGCGGACAGAGTTCACCTTTACCACAACCTGTTGGAGGAAGCCATGAAAGCTGTGCGCATCGCTCTTCTCCTCGCGACTCTCGGGGCACTTGCATTTTGCTTCCTGGATCCCAACCCTGACATGGCTCACGCCCGAGCGCGCCAAATCAGCGCCAAACGCCATTCTACACGGTCTGCTACGCCTGGGGCGCACGAGCTTGATTTTCCATACTATTCACCCCGCGACGGGTCCAATTCAACCCTGATGCTGGTCAACCGATCGCCCGATGCACTCCCTTTCGTCGTGGCGTTTCGCAGTCTCTCTGGCAAAACACTTCTTGCGCCCTCTCGGACCATTCCTCCTCAGGAGAAGCTTTCCATTGATGTCGGGGGTCTTGTGGCGCAACTCGGGGGCAATGTCATTGGAGATTTCGGCGAAGGGAGCGCGGCGCTATACTTTGTGGGGAGAGTCAGGCCACTTACCGGTCACATAAGCAATTCGGACCCTGCGCGCCGCAGGAGTTGGGAAGGGGAAAGGGTCCCCAATGCCCCGCAGCGGCGAGCAGCTTCCAAAGAACTACATGGTTTGTGGTGGGGAATTGGGGCAGGGCGCGAGGCCATGATTGTGGTTTCGAATACGGCGGCCACCCCTGTGACCGCGGACGTGTTCCTCGACTTTCGGGGCAAGCGCTACGCAAGCGCCCCGCTCACTTTCGAGCCGCACGAGACCAAGCCCTTGTCCGTCGCTGGGCTACTCGCCAGCCTGAACTTGAGCCCGTCGCAGGCGCCCGAAGGTGGCATCTCGATTATTCCCCGCAGCCCGCAACCGTCGCTGATTGCTCAGGGTAGGATCACGGACCCGCCTGGCGGGTTCTCCTCGGGGCTCAGTTTTCCCGACCCGGCCCATCAACTGGCTAGCGCCCTTCACGCCAACGGCATCCCCGTTGGCGAGCCCAGCCCTGACTCACCCTATGCTCGCATGGGTACGTTCGTTCCGCACGTGATAGTCCGAAACCTGCAGGCCACCCCACAGACTGTGACCATCACTGTTGAGTACGCCGGCGAGAAGGGAACCGAACAGGTCGTGCTGCCACCCCTCACGCTTGCGGGGTATGCGAACCAAGAGACCACATCGGAATCTGTCATGGGAGAACTACCTCTCCCATTACCATTCTGCTCGGTCCGCATTCAGCACGGCGGGCCTCCTGGCTCTGTGGTCGCGGCAGTTTCGAGCCGGGAAGCCAGAGGAAATTCGGCAATCGACAGCCCGGTCGCCAATGAGGGTGACGGCTGGGCGGGCTCGGGCGCGCACGCCTGGCATCTGGATGAAGGTACGGAATCGGTCCTTTTCCTGACCAACGAGAGTGAGAAGGAGTGCCCCATCGCCGTCCAAGTGCACGCCAACGGCGTGGCCTATCAGGTTCCTGCTCTGAGTCTAAAGCCACGCGAGACGCGGGCCATCGACCTGCGGAAGCTCCGGGACGCGCAGCAAGCGGATTTGCAGGACCATATGATCCCGGTGGCAGCAACGGACGGCATCGTCCGATGGACTCGGCTGGCCAAATTGCCAGTCATGGGACAGATGGAAGTGGTGCAGCCGGCCGAGGCCATGGCAAGTCCCGATTTCGAGGGGGGTGACCCCTGCCCACCGTGCTATGCTGGTTCGCGGATGGTGCCCACGCAGAGCACACTCATACCGACCCAGACAGTCGATTTCAATGTTTCGGGACTTTTCCAAGATTGTGATGGTCTCCCCGAGCCTTGGGCTCTGTCGAGCGTTGACTGGATTTCTTGGTATCCCGCGGTCGCCACGGCCTCCAACGGTTCCGGAACACAGGGGCTGGTGACGGGGGTGAGTGGGGGCAGCACGAGGATCGAAGCGGATCTTATTGCTCAGTAGTGTGATCCTTGTGGACCTTGCGACTGTCAGTATGTCACCGATACTGCCTATGGCACGGCCAATGTGCTCGCGTTGAGCCAATCACCAGGCCAGTTCAACATGTCCACCGGGGACACGGGCAAGATAACCGTGACGGTCACTCCCCCGGGTGTGGCTGAAACCCTCTCGTTCGCTGGCACCAGTAGTCCCACAAGCAATCCGAACAGCTCGGGTGCCGTCACCCTGACGATTTCGGGCAGCGGGTCGGGAACAATCACGAGCTCAGTCACGGCCTCTCCCACAGGGAATTCCGGAGTCTACAAGGTTACCGCAAGCGCCGGCGGCGCAACTAGCACCAACAGCACAACGATTTATATTCCGCCGCAGATTCTGATCCAGATGATGTACGCGGAAGCGAATGGCCAAAACGACAGCTGCCGGGAGGCGCTCGGCCTTGCATTTCGCAATCGAATGGGCAACTCCACCTACTGGCCCGGCGTCACGACCTACCAGGGCGCGATTCCTGGCCAGGCATCTTACAACACAAGCATAACGACTGGCGTTCAGAACTATCTCAATGATTCGGTGGCCGTCTGGTCCAGTTCCCTGGCGGACTACACGGGCGGGAGCGGATGCTTCTGGAGTCCCACCTACGCCCAGTGGCAGACGGTTCAATCAGCTCTAAGCAGTGGTACGACTACGTTTCCCGCGAACGTCGGGGATCCCGGCTGTTATAAGACAGTTTCAGGCTACGGACCTCAAATAGTCTACCTCAGCTCCGTGGGGACCAGCACCAGAGGCGGAACATATGCCGGGGCTCCAGCATTCTTATTTGAACGGAAGCGTGCGACGACAGGTAGCGTACCTGCCGCGGTCGTGCAGCTCAACTAGTTCGCTAAACCCGGAGGTTCGCAGCAATGAGGACGCATTCCTGCAAACAGACCGTTTATGCATCACTCGTGCCCGTTATGTTGGTAAGTGCAGCGGCTCGACTGCAACTACCCTCAGAGCAGCCGTTCCGCCAGCAATTGGCCTCTGTTTACGACCGGCTTGCGACGATGAAGGAGTGGAACTCCGCAGAGGACCTCAGCCTCAAACTGCAGGTCAAGGAGCTAACCAACAGTTACATACTTGGTGCCATCAACCAGGCAACTCCCTCTTCGGCGGGTAGTTTGGAACATGATCTAAACGAGAGCTTTTCCCAGGCAATTGGGCACATGTCGATGGAAGATCTTCGCAAGTATTGGGGTGACGTTCACTACGCGAGCGTTCTAGTCGCGCCTTGGGGGGAGCAAGATGCTCTAGTCGTCGGCTACATGATACCCCATGGCAACACTAGCCTCGACGTCATCGAGGTGGCAGTCCATGCCTCTGGGGGCGGCTATCAATTTGTGGCGGAGGGTGGCCGCGAAATGGAGAACCACGCGCTGCAGCTTACCCTCATGCCACGAGGTTCATCGCAGGCGATACGGTTCTTGGCTTACGGCCAGAGGCTCAGCGCAAATCAGTCGCCGGTCGGTGTGGTGCTTTACCAGTTCGACGGCAAGTCTTTGGCCGCAACGTGGAGTCGGAGCGATTTGCGGCAGGGTGCTGTCAACACCCAGGGAAACAAAATCATCCTCACTTACCAAGATGCAAGCCACTTTGAGAAGGGAACGCCGCCATATTTTCTGCGCGAAGAGTACGAACTGACCTCGCACGGGGTAAAGCTAGCTTCCAAACGGTGGGTCGATAGCAAGTAGCGCGGCCTTGCCGCGAGGACGGAGTTCGTCTTCAACTCCGCGGCTCTAGCTTTCTTGGACCGAAAGGTCACAGACTTACACACCATGTCGCTACCAGAAAGTGCCCGTGATAGGCCGCTTGGCGTTGGTGGCGGACGGGGTCCATTATTGTCTCGCGGACTTGAGTCTGGAGCCCGCCGAGACGCGGGTGGCGCATACGTGCCGCTTTCTGGCATGTATGCGGTCACAGCAATCTCGAAGGGCGGAGCGTATGGGCTACCTACGGTCATAGCCGCTCCTAAGGGCGCATACATTCCAAAGTGCGGAACGTATGCGCCACCCGCGAAGGTTGAGCACTGGGGCCAGGAATGGCGCGTCGGGAGCACCACAATCGGTAGCGGAGCAAGGGTACAAACAGACAACATTCAGAAATATATAGACCACGCACGGCACACGAACGTCGTCTCGCCGGCGCCTTGAGTTCGTCGTGCGGGACCTGGGTCCAGCCAAGGAGATTATTCTATGAGGCGGACAACAATCCTGGCCTGTTCATTGGCTGGCTTTCTGCTCACCCTGTCTGCAGCTCGGGCCACGCTCGTGCCACGCCTAGATCTAGAGGCGATGACTTCTGGCGCTGACCTGATCGCGGTGGGACGGCTGGTTGGCGCAGAGAGCCTTGAATCAAAAATGGTCGAAATCCAAGGCCAACCGGTGCAGGCCCGCGTCATGCTTGCGCGACTCGCGGTGGAGAGGACAATTAAGGGACAAACCACAGCGCCAAGTGTTACCTTCAGGTTTGTGCTGCCTGACATGTTCGTTGGTTACCCCGGCATCGGGGGGAACGAGTTCGGCGTCTTCTTCCTCCGAGCAGTTGCAAGCGGGCTGGAAGTCTTTGACCCTTACCACCCGTATCTCGTTGCCTCTCCGGGCGGACCTCCATCGGTCGGGTCCTACGAAGATCAAGTGGTTGCCGAGGTTGCCCATGTCCTCGATTCCCCCAACTCGACGCCCGACACTCGTCTGAGGGCCGTTTTGGTCCTTGAGGATACCCGAGTGCCACTTTCTACACAGGCCCTAGAGAGAGCTGCACGCGGCGATGACCTCAGGGCGCGAGTAAACGCGGTGGGGGCACTGTTGGAGCGGAAGGATCTTAATGCCCTCCCCGAAGTAAAACAGCTTGCCCTGTCGAGCCATCTGGCCGCCGACAGCGATTTGCTGACTGGCTTGGGACCGTCCCTTGATTCTATAGAGGATCCTCGCGCGGTCCCCATCCTGACGGATCTCCTCGCGGCACCTAACGCTGGCATCCGCCGCGGGGCGGCCGCAGCGCTGCGCAATACGCACGCTCCTTCCGCAATCGCGCCACTCTCGAAGGCGCTCTACGACACGAATAGAGACGTGCAGTATTTTGGCGTCATAGGTCTTGCGGAAATTACTGGCACGACGGGTGAGTGGGCCCCGGCCACTGACACCTTCATGGAGGATCCGCGAAAGTACGTCGAGCATTGGCGACAGTGGGCCAAATCACAAGAGTAAATGTTCGCAACCCCGGCGGGTGGCGCAGACATCGCTCGTTGATGTATGCGAAGCGATAACACGTAGGCGACGGCTGGGCGGGATCGGGTGGGCATCCCTGGCACCTCGACGACGAGACCGAATCCATTTTTTTCCTGACCAACATGAGTGAGCGGGAAGCGTGTATCGGTTTCCAGATACAAGCAGGTAGATTCTCTCTTGAATTTCAAGAGTTTCTTCTTTCTAGAAGGGGTAAAGGGGAAACCTCTTTCTTTTTGAAGGTCAGGAAGCGACGAGAGCACGGGTCACCTCCTGGGCAGGGGCAGAACTAAGCCGAAAGAGTTTTGAGCAGGTAGCGCAGAGTCTCTGCCGTTGAGACTCTGCGGCTCGAACGGGTGAAATCCGGCGTATAATCCGCCGGCATGTCACGTTTGCGTCGCTTGGTGTTGTCAGACCGATTTTTTTTCATTAGCTGCCGGGTTTGGCGTTGTCGCGGGGCGCTGGAGCAAGCCGAATTCCAGTGCTTGGCCCGCGTGGTGCGCGAACGGCGAGAGAAGTACCACTTTTTGCTGACCGCTTGGGTTTTCCTGCCTGACCACTGGCATGCGATCCTGTTTCCGCGTTTTCCGGTGACCATTTCGCGCCTCATGGAATCGATCAAGGGCGGCCCGACTCTGCGCATCCATGCCCGGCGCAACGAATCGGGTCTGCTCTGGCAGCCCCGGTTTTTTGATCGTGCCTTGCGCACGGTGAAAGAATATAACCAGAAGGTGGAGCAGGTAGCGCGGAGTTGGTCTTTAACTCCGCGGCTCTACCCCTCGGGGATCGAAAAGCCGCAGACTTACACACCAAGTCTGCTACCAGAACGTGCTGGTGATGGGCTGCTTGGCGGTGGTGACTCGGCACGGAGGGGTCGCCTCGAGTTGCGGCTGTACGCTGTGCGCGTTGCCCAGCTCCATAACGAGGGAGGACTGCGAGGGGCCGATGCTGACCTGCCAAGGGACGACATGTTACCAAATCAACTTCAGGCCGAACTGGATTTGCCGTGAAGTTGTGGAGGTGCTGGTAATGGTTCCCGCTGTTCCTGAGAGCCCCGTGGGATTCGTTGCCGTGGGTGGGGTGAAGACGATGAGATTGGGGGTATTGAAGTTGGCGCGATCCAGGAGATTGAAGATCTCCGCGCGAAACTGCAGGTTCAGCCCTTCGCGCAGCGGCGTGTCTTTCAGCACGGAAAAATCCCACGTCGCAAGATCCGGGCCGATGAAGGTGTCTCTTCCCAAATTGCCGTAGAACCCGCCGGCTGAGGGTGGCGCGATGAACGCATGAGGATTGAACCATTGCGCCGGTTTGCCGAGAATCACCGGCCCCGAGAAGTCAGGATTCCGGAACGGCCGCACCGGATTGCGGGTGTCGCCGTTGTTCGACGGGTTGTAACTAAGCTGGGGGGTGAAAGGGAATCCTGCCTGCATGGTGACGACACTACTCATTGACCAACCGCTCACGGCGCTGTTGCTCCAACTGGGCAACCCGGTCGCGAAGCGTTTCCCCCGCCCCAAGGGAAGTGCGTAGAGCGCGCTGATCACGCCCATGTTTCGCACGTCGAAGGTGCCCAGCCCCCAATCCGCGCGCCGGTTAAAGGGGTTCGCAACCAGCCCCGGAGCATTCCCCGCCGTGGTTTGATTCAAGGAATCTCCATCGTCGAGGACCTTTGACCACGTGTAGACTCCCCGCAACAAAAGGCCATGGCTGAAGCGATGGTTGAGGTCCACCTGTAATGCGTTGTAGGAAGCGAGTCCTTGCGAAAACCATGTCCAAGTGTTCGCCAAGGCCGGGTTTGATTTCGCCGTTCCGGCAGGAATGTAGAAACTTCCCGCAGGGACCGGCGCTCCTGCCAGGGGCGAACCTGCCGGGAAGCCCGTGGCAATGGTCACCGCCGGATTGGAAGTTGAATTCACGGTGGGATAGACCGCGGGGCAATGTGACGCCGGGCAGAGGGTCGGGAAAGGCTCATTTGCGTCCATCCCGATCAATTCATGATAGCCATGCGAACCCACGTAGCCGACGGTCAAGGCGGTATTGGGAGTGATCTGCTGCTGCACCCGCAAGGACCAGGAGATAACGGTGGGAGTCCGCATGTCGGGTTGAACCCCGCCCACCACGAGCTTGGCGCGGGCGGGCACGGGGGCAGCAGGGTCAATCGGGAGTTGCGAGACCGGCAACGACGCGATGCTGTAGGTTGGATTGAAGGGGGCATTCTGGTCAGCACGATAACCCAAGGCGTCCTGCAAATCGTTGTACATGCCGAAGCCGGCGCGAACCACCGTCCTTCGAGGGGAGGGGCTCCAGGCCAAGCCGACGCGCGGCTGCGGCAGAAACCTGGCATGGTTCGCCGTGAAGAATGACGACCCAACCTGGGGCTCGGAGGAGATGACCCCGTTCGTGAATGTGTAGTTGGCGGCGTGGCCGTGCGCTTCATTCCAGCCGGTCGTGAATTCGTCGCGGAAGCCCAGCGACAGACTCAGCTTAGGGGTCAAGCGGATGAAGTCTTCCGCGTACCACGCCCCGAACAGGGAACGCCAATTCATCTCGGTCGGAGTGGGATCAAACAGAAAAGTGGAGACGGTGCCCTGCAAAAAGGTCTGGAGGCTGGAAAACGTGGCCTGCCCGTATTGGCTGAGTGCAATGGTTTCGTTGGATTGAAAACGCTGGAACCATGCTCCGAAATTGAGTTGGTGGCGGCCGCGCGTCCACGCGACGCGATCTTCGTACGTATAAAGATTCCGGGCGATGCTCAGGTTGCTGCCGTTATTGCTGCCCGCCAAGCCCAGTTGGGCTTGCGGATTGGATGCGGCGCTGCCCCCCACGACAACCGCGCCGACCGGCCGTCCTACCAGAAAGCCGGGAACGCTTGCTGCCGGAGAGTCGGGTGTGGGCTCACCGGCAAAGAAGTAGCCGGCGCGAGAGAATCCGAGTCGGGCGGTGTTAAGCAAGCGGGAAGAGAATATATGCGTCTCCTCGAGACTGAATACCTGCTCGCGCAGGGTGACGATATCCGAGCTGTTGGGATCGAGTGGAGTGGCCGTGAGGTCACGGCCGTCATCGAGGGTATAGACCGCGGCCAGCGCATCACGCGGGGAGAAAATGTGGTCAAGCCGAGTGGTCCCGAAGTCCTCGCGAATCGTCTGCACGGGACTGCTGAAGACAGCAGCAATTCCATTGAAGTCCGGAGCGCCGGCAGCCGGCGCCGGCCACAAATTGAGCAACGGCAGGACGCTTGCGACCGCCGAGGCGCGGGAAGCTGCGTCCGGGACGAAGGCCTTGGAGGTTTGATGCAGATCCTGGCGGAATCCTTCGTAGTTGGCAAAGACGAAAGTTTTTCCTTTCACGATCGGCCCCCCAGCCGAGGCGCCAAACTGGTCGCGATGGAAGGGCGGAGCCGATCCCTGGTCGAAGAAATTCGGAGCATCCAGGGCGTTGTTGCGCAGGAATTCGAATGCGGATCCATGCCACTGGTTGCTGCCCGATTGAGTCACAATGATCACCTGGCCTCCGGGGCGTTTGCCAAATTCAGCGCCATAGGAGTCGCGGAAGACGTTGAACTCGCGGACCGCATCCACTCCCAGCAACTGTTGGCTGGTGCCGCCGGGCTGCATGTTGTTCTCGGCAGCGCCCGTAAATTCCACCCCATTCAGCAGGAAGAGATTCTGCTGGGGCCGGTTGCCTGAGACCGCGAAGTTATTTCCCGTGCTGGAGTTGGATATTCCGATTCCGCCCGTTTTCTCCGAGGTGAAATTGGCGATGCCAGGGTTGAGGGTGAGCAGTTCATCAAAGCTGCGGCCGTTGAGAGGCAGGTCCTTAACCTGCCTTTCGCCCACCAGGCCGGAGGTCTGTTCGGGCGCGGCGATCACCATGGGAGCCTCGCCGGTGATCGTCACCTGCTGCTTGATGGCGCCCACGGGCAGAAGGAAGTCCACGGTTGTCTGCTGGCCGACGTCAAGACGGATCCCCTTCCGCACGACAGATTCAAATCCGGATTTTTCTGCCGTCACTTCGTATAGGCCCACCGGAAGTGCCGGCACATCGTATCGGCCGATGGCGTCTGAAATGGTGGTCCGTGTTGCCCCGGTTTCAAAACTTCGAACTAGAATGGCGGCGCCCGGCAATACCGCTCCTGAGGAGTCCGTTGTCACGCCTGCTACAGAGGCAGTTGTTTGGCAGATTCCGGCAACGGCAAACCCCAGGGTGATGGACGCCAACGTGAGAACCCGCCAGCCCTTCCTTCGGCGAAGGCAGCAATACACTTCAGACCTCCCTGGCGTTCCCCTGTTCAGCCAGCGCTCTCCCCCCCGGTTACCGTGAAGGCACTCGCCTGTCTGTGTGAGCTCTGAATGTAACAATACGGAACGTCCACAATATTATATGCGGTTTACATCGGTATGGGTATGGGTAGCTACATGGATGTAGTGGTGTCATTTGCGAGTCACGGGCGCTCCCGGATGCAGTCATTCCCGCGAAAGCGGGAATCTACTCCGCAAGCCATTGGATATGCGCTGCCGACAGGCGGGATTCCCGCTTTCGCGGGAATGACGAGTGTTTCGAAATGGATCCAATTCCAAATGACACCAGCACCCCTCGTTAGGCTGGCTTGAAGAATCGGATAGAGTTGAGTACAATTTCGTATAGAACCATATCATGAAGCCAGAACGGAGGAGGTCCCCCATGGAATTGATCCGGCTGCCCGAGGCGGCGCGTCAACTGGGAGTCAGCTACCCCACCCTGAAGCAGTGGATCTACAAGCGGAAGATCAAATCAGTCAGGACGGCGGGTGGGCATCATCGCATTCTGCGCGCAGAAATCGACCGATTGCTTTTTCGTGCGGAATCTGACGGTCGTGGCCGGGCGGGAAAGGCAAGCCGGCAGGAGGCAGCGGCCCGGTTGGGCATCGGGCTTGAGCACTTCATCAGTGGCCGCAATCAACTGGTCGGGCGTGTTATCTCAGTCCGGGTGGAGGGCTTGCTGGCCGAGGTTCGCGTCGATGTGGGGGGGCAAACCGTCACTTCGATCATTACCAGCCGGGCTTCGCGCGACCTGCAACTGAAAGCCGGTGAAACCGTGGCGGCTCTGATCAAGGCCACCGAAGTGATGATCATCCGGCCCCCGTCGATAGCGTCTGGGCATTGAGGAAAGGCCCGTTGTGCCAGAGGTCGGTGGGCTCTCCCCTCCGGCCTCGGGCAGGTAGCACCGCGCGGCGGGACCGCAAATGAAAGGCAAAACGCCAAGCGCAAAACGCAAAGTCAGGTGTGCAGTGCGGGGGAGCTACAAAAGAAAATCAAAAGGCAAAGGGCAAATGGCAAAGGGCAAAAGTGAGAAGCTGTACGTTCAAAAATCCTTGCCAAGAAAACAAGAAATCACGGTATTGCAATGCGGAGTTGGTCTTCAACTCCGCGGCTCTGCCCCTCGGGGATCGAGAAGCCGCAGACTTATACACCAAGTCTACGCTACCAGAACGTGCCGGTGATGGGCCGCTTGGCGGCGGTGACCCGGCAGGGTGGACGTTGGGGTTTCGCGCTTCGGCAGGGACGCGTCCCGGTGTTTGGTTTCGAGGCGGCCTGCTGAGGGAGTGCTACTTCGGGAACGAGAACTTGAGCTCGCGCCCCATTTCGAAGACGGGCTTCTTGCGGCGGCGGATGAGCGGGGTGTTCTCCGAGAGCGCTGTAACCAGGATGGGCATGGCGATGGTGGAATCGCAGTGCACGGTCACCAGGCTGGCGTCCGGAGCGATCTTCCCCCAGCTCTGGGCTTCTTCCAGCGTGCAGCCGGAAAGCCCGCCCCAGTGCGGGGCGTCGGTCACCACCTGCAGTGCGTACTTGTGCCCCTCGGTGGCGTTGCGCATGAACGCCGCGGTGACCTCGGTCTGCTGGACGAAATTCTTGGGCGTGCCTCCGCCAAAATAAACGACCCCACTCGCGGGCGAGTCGCTGGCCAGGTGCGCGGTCTCCAGCACGTCGCCGATCACGTCAAAGGTGAACTGGTTCTTGCCCAGGTGGCGGTTCTCCGCGATCCCGATGCCGATGGAGGAGTCGCCGATGGCCGGGCAGTAAAGGGGAATGCCCGCTCTATAGGCGGCGGTCACGATGCCGTCTTCGGCGGCGCTGCGGGAGAGTTCCTGGCCGAGCAAGTGCATGAACTCGCGCGTCGTGTAAGGCCGCGACTGCTCGAGTGAGGCTGCGAAGCGCCCGATCATGGCGTCGGCTTTCCGGAACTCTGCTTCGTCCGCGAGCGTGTCGTACATGCGGTCGATCAGGTGCTTCTGCAACTGCACATCGTCAATGTTGGGTGAACACTGGAAGTGCAGTCGGCCCAGGGTTTCATGAATGTCGTGGAAAAGGTTGGCGCCGGTCGTAACCAGGCAATCAATCAGGCGGTTTCTGATCAGGTAGACGACCAGCCGCCGCATACCGGCGGGCACCATGGCGCCCGACATGCCCATCATGATCATGACGCGGTCGCCCAGCATCTTCTTCCACACCTGGTAGGCTGTGGCCAGGTTGCGCCCCTGGAAGGAGATTCCCTGCATCTTCTCGAGCAACGCCGCGACGCTCTTGCCGGCATCGATCTTCAAGGGCCGGGTAGGTGTGGAGAGAATCTGGTTCTTGCGCATAACGCCTCGTATAGATTCAGGATTCGTCGCCCTTGGGTTGTACGCGCGGACAGAGGCCAGGAGGGGGGTCGGCCAAGCCTGCTTACCGGCAAATCACTCGCCGATCCCCAGCAAGATGGCGGCAGAAAGCACGGTCGTCCAGAGGCCCCGCTTGTCGCCGATGGCCGATTGGGTGATGTTCATCGTCCGGACGATCTTGTTTGAGATTTGGTAGATTTCCTTTTTCTCATTCCAGCTTCGGTCCGGGTCGAATTCGACACCGAGCGTCGTGGCAAGCATCTCGGCGGCCAGTTCCTCGGCGTATTCCCCCGCCACTTCTTCCGTTTCTCCGAACGAATGATGCTCGGAGAGATATCCGAAGGTGTTCCGGTCGGTGGGAAGGGCAATGCCGACGGAGGCTGCGATCAGCCGGTGCGGTTCGCGCGTGGAGTTCTCGCTGATGACCACGAAGGTTACCTGGCCGGGTCTTAACTCCTTCACGCCCTCGGAGCGCGGGAGCAATTTGCAGCGGGGAGGGAAAATGCTGGAAACCCTCACCAGGTTACAGGCGGCAATCCCCGCGGAGCGCAGGGCCATCTCAAAGCTGGTCAGCTTCTCGCGGTGCTTTCCCACACCTTTAGTCAGGAACATCCGTTTCGCTACGAACATTCCGCTTCCTGCTTTCTCCTGGAGGCGCCGGGCATTGAACCAAATACGTCCGGTTTCCGGAATCTATTTTCGAGCTCTAGCGGGAGTTCTGTACCGTAGCAAAAACCTCAGAAAAGTGTCAATGGAATTTTGGGCTCTCGCGCCCCGTTTATCACGGAGGCAGTTTCGCCGCCGGGCGACGATCCCGCCGGGGACGAAAGGGCGGGGTCGCCGCCGCACCCTGCTGCCGCGTGCAGCGTGGCCGGAGCCACGACGCTGGATTTTTGGGCAGCGCGCCGGAAGCTCACGAAAACATTCGCGGGGTTCACTGCAGGCGGGGCGCCCATCTCCGCAGGATGCGCACCGTCCGCGGACACCTTCATAAGAGCCGCTCAAATTGCGGCTTCCATGGGGCTTGACTAAAATGCGGGTGCGGGATATGTTGAAAGTCTTGATTCACAACAGGTGCATAATATTCCTTAATCATAAGGAAAAATCTATTTTATGGAGGAGATATGAACCCAAAGGCGGTCCTGGAATTTGCCGCTGCCAATAACGTTAATATTGTAGACGTTCGCTTCACTGACCTGCCCGGTCTGTGGCACCACGTTTCGTTTCCGATCCATGAGCTGGAGGAGGAATCTTTCGAGGAAGGTTTTGGGATGGACGGATCCAGCATCCGCGGCTGGGCGGCGATCCATGAGAGCGACATGCTCCTGGTCCCCGACCCGAGCTGGTACGTACTGGATCCTTTTACCGACACCCCTACGCTCGTCATGATCGGCGACATCATCGATCCCGTGACCAAGCAGCACTACCTGAAAGACCCGCGCCACGTGGCGAAGAAAGCTGAAACCTACCTCGCTTACACGGGCATTGCCGACACGGCCTTCTTCGGTGCGGAAGCCGAGTTCTTCATCTTTGACAACGTGCGCTTCGACCAGGCGCAGCAGCATGGTTATTACTTCATCGACGCCGAGGAAGGCCGCTGGAACTCGGGCCGTGAGAAGGACAACCTGGGCTACCGGCCACGTTACAAAGAAGGTTACTTTCCGGTTCCACCCACCGACCACTACCAGGACTTGCGCAGCGAGATGGTCATGGTAATGGAAAAGGCCGGGCTCAACATTGAGTGCCATCACCACGAGGTCGCGACGGGCGGCCAGGCGGAAATCGACCAGCGCTTCAACGCCTTGGTGAAATCCGCGGACGGGATGATGATTTACAAATACATCGCCCGCAACGTGGCGCACCAATACGGCAAGACCGTGACCTTCATGCCCAAGCCGATCTTCCAGGACAACGGCTCCGGCATGCACACTCACCAGAGTCTGTGGAGAGAGGGCAAGCCGCTCTTTGCCGGTGACAAGTACGCGGGCCTGAGCCAGATGGCCCTCTATTATATCGGCGGACTTCTGAAGCACTCGCCGGCGCTCGCCGCGTTGATTGCCCCCACTACCAATTCCTACAAGCGCCTGGTGCCGGGGTTTGAGGCGCCGGTGAACCTGGCGTACTCGCGCCGCAACCGCAGCGCCGCCTGCCGCATTCCCATGTACTCCGCGAATCCCAAGGCCAAGCGGGTGGAATACCGTCCCCCGGATCCCTCCTGCAATCCCTACCTGGCTTTCGCCGCGATGCTGATGGCCGGCCTGGATGGGGTTGAGAACAAGATCGACCCAGGAGAACCGCTGGACAAGGACATCTACGACCTCGGCCCCGAAGAGATGAAGAATGTTCCTTCCATGCCGGGCTCGCTCGAGGAATCGCTCCGCGCGCTGGAGAAAGACCACGACTTCCTGCTCAAGGGCGATGTCTTCAGTGAGGAAGTTCTCGAGACCTGGATCGATTACAAGATGAAGAACGAAGTGCAGGCCATCAACACGCGCCCGCATCCGTACGAGTTCGCGCTGTACTATGACATCTAGAAACCAGGGCGTCAGCCGCCAGGGCTCATTGTCCCGGTTCGCACTCACCTTTCTGAGGTGATGGCCTCTCGTGAAAACTCCTGGCCGTCAGGACGCCCATGCGTGGCGTTCTGCCGGCCATGACTCTTGGGGCGCCACGTCGGGTTCGCAGCCGGCCGTGCCCCCCACGCGGAAGCCACGGTGGACTGACAACAGACAACGAACTTCTTCCCCAGACAAGTTATAATCACCCGAATGCGATCGGAGTTTGCGGCCATACTCTTTGATGACCCAGGCAAGGCTGCCGGCAATCTGGAGCGCCTGGAGCAGCAGTTAGCTCCCACGCTTCTCACGCCGCTGGCTTCGCTGCTTGCCCAGTCGCCGGACCCGGACGGGGCTCTGAACCTGTTGGAGCGCTATGCGCAAGGCGCCTCGCCGCACGTTCTGGGTGAGTTGGCGCGCCACCCGGCCGCGCTTTCCTATCTCCTTGCCATTTTTGGTTACAGCGGGTATCTGGCCGAGACTCTCATGGCAGAACCCGAACTAGCGGTGCAGTTCGCGCGCGACCGGAATTTCACCAAACTGAAATCCCAAGAAGACCTGATGCAGGATTTCGCGCGCTTCTCGACCACCCAGCCGGACCCGTGGCTGGCCGCCTCCCTGGCGCGCTTCAAGCGGCGGAATTACCTGCGGATCGTGCTGAACGACGTGCTCGGTTCCTCGACCCTGGGCGAGACGACGCGAGAGCTCTCGACCCTCGCCGATGTGATTCTCACGAATGCCTGCCTTTACTGCGATCGCGAGCTGGCCAAGCGTTTTGGCCAGCCGCAATACCGTGATGCGCAGGGCCGCATCGCGCACGCCGGTTTCAGCATCGTCTCGTTGGGAAAGTTGGGCGGAAACGAGTTGAACTATAATTCCGACATCGATCTGTTCTTCCTTTACTCCCACGACGGAGAGACGGCCGGGGGCAGTGATCGAGAGTCCGCGATCACCAACAAGGAGTACTTCGTCCACCTGGCGCGCGCCATAACGCGCACGATCACCCAGGCTACGTCGCAAGGGCAGGTGTTCCGCGTGGACCTGCGGCTGCGCCCCGAGGGTGACCAGGGGGACCTGGCGATTTCCTTGAAATCGGCGCGGGAGTACTACGAACACCGCGCCCGGGATTGGGAATTGCAGATGCTCATCAAGGCACGCCATTCCTCGGGCGAGGCCAAGCTGACGCGCGATTTCTTGCGCGGCGTGGAGGAGTACGTTTACCGTTCGCCCGGGGATTTTGTGGCGGTGGAAAGCATCCTTTGGGCGCGTGAGAGGATTTCGAAGAAATTGCGCGAGAGCCGCGGACAAGCGATTGATGTGAAACGCCATCGGGGCGGCATCCGCGATATCGAGTTCCTGGTGCAATGCCTGCAGCGCCTGCACGGCCGCGAGGACCACTGGGTGCGATCGGGAGGAACGCTCTTCGCTTTGCGCAAGTTGAATGACAAAGGCTGGCTTTCCGATCGCGACTACGCGGCGCTGACGACGGCCTACAATTTCCTTCGCAAGGTCGAGCACCGGGTGCAAATGGAGGTGGGCCAGCAAACGCATCGGCTCCCGACTGAGGCGGGGGCGCTGGATCGGCTGGCACGCCGGGTGGGAGTGGAGTCGGGGACGGACGACCGGCCGGGTGAAACGTTGCTGCGCAAAGTCCGCGAGGCCTTCGCGCGCGTCGATGAAATCTACCAGCGCGTCATCCATCCCCGCGACCCGGGCGTGCCCGGAACCGCTTTTGAATTGAAGCCGGTTCCTGCCCTGCTGCCTGACTTCGGACACCAGTCCCTCGATTCGCTGTTGAGCTTTCTGGAAGTTCAGGCTCCAGAGGTGGCGCGCCTGGTGCGCGAAGCCGAACTGCCGGCGCGCGCGCGCAGGAATGCGACTCGGCTGTTGGCCGCCCTGGCCAGTTCGTCGGAGCGCTTCGCGCCGGCGCGCGCGAAGCCGGAGTGCCTCGAGCGCGCCCTGCAAGTGGCCGGCGCCAGCGACTACCTGACGGAACTCCTGGTTCATCATCCCGAAGATCTGGCGGTCCTGGATTCTGCCCGTCCGGCGCCGCCCGACCCGCCGACGGAGCAACTCGAGATGGGTTGGGAGCACCGCGCCGTCCTCGAAGCTCATCCCTGGGCCGCAGCCCCCGGGCTGGATTTGCGCGAGAGAATGGCTCTGCTGCGACGCCTGTACCGCGCCCGGGTCTTGGAGTTGGGAGCTGCGGACCTGGCGGCCGGCGGCCCCGCCTTTCCGATGCTCAAGCGGTGGTCGGTCAACGCCACGCGCTCCATTGCCAGCGCCCTGGTGATTGCGCGGAACGCCGTGAGCCCGGCCAGGGTTGCCAGTGACACCGCCGATTGGCCATTCGTGGTCATGGGAATGGGCCGGTTGGGGCTCAATGAGTTCGATCTGGCGTCAGACGCCGACTTGGTATTTGTGGCGGCGTCGGAGGTGAGAAGAGAGGAGTTGGAACACTGGACGCGAGTGGCCGAGAAGACCTTGGAGATTCTCTCCAGCTACACCCGTGACGGCACTCTGTTCGCTGTGGATACACGCCTGCGGCCGCGGGGTCAAGAAGGGGAATTGGTCGTAACCGTGGACGCGCTCTGCACCTACGTCGTGGAAAACGCCCAGGTATGGGAACTCCTCACTTATCTGAAGGCCCACCCTTTGGCTGGGAATGCCCAACTGGGGCAGGAAACCGCGAGTCGGGTCTACGCGGGCATTCTCGACCGCCTGGCCACCTATGGTGATTTCGAAGGCGAGCTTCACCAGATGCGGCGGCGCCTGGAACGGGAAGTTCAGGTCCCGTGGAGCAACACCAAGACGGCGCCGGGTGGCTATTATGATGTGGATTTTGCGGTTTCCTATCTGCGGCTGCAACACCATATCGCGGCCGCGCCGGGAGCCAACATGGCGGAGCAGATCAGGATCTTGCGCGCGGCTGGTGCCATTTCATCCGATGACGCCGAGGTCTTGACGACCGGGGCCGGATTCCTGCGGTCGGTGGACCATATCCTCCGGCTGGTGACCGGGAAGGCGCCCAATGGATTGCCCGAACATGTGGGCCACGCGGAGGCGGCAGAAACTCTGGCGCGCCGTTGGAAGCTGATTCCTGACGAACAGACACTCGCCTCACAACTGCACGAGACCCAACAACAGGTCCGATATGTTTATCGCCGGCTTGTGGGATCGGAATAGCCTGGGCGGGAACCGGCCGAAGGGTACGCCGGCCGCGGGGGAATACACCTCCCCTGCGGGGCACACCCCTCCACCCCCGACGCCACGCGTTGACGTCGGGGCCGGTTTACGCACCAATCGATCTGGGCAGATTGGGGATTAGTAGTCTCGGCGACGACCGCCGCCGCCGGAGCCGCCGCGATGAGGACGGCCTCCGCCACCACCACTACCACCGCCGCCTCGGAAGGGGCGTCCACCCCCCCCGCCGGAGTCGGTGCGCGGCGGACGCGCTTCGTTCACGGTCAAACGGCGGCCTTGCAGTGATTGGCCATTGAGAGCAGCGATGGCTCGCTCCATGTCCTCGCCATCAGCCAGTTCGACGAATCCGAAGCCCCGTGATTGGCCCGTCATCTTGTCGCGAATGACTACGGCGGACACTGCCTGAACACCCGCATTACTGACGAACTCTTGGAGTTCGGTATCCGTTACCTCGTGGGGAAGATTCCCCACGAACAACTTTTGCGGCATGAGATTCTCCCGATGGAGAGGCGACCTCCAGGGATCGCCTGCACCTTATAGATTCGCTCGAAGTTGTCTGCCTCGAGAGCTTTGGACCCTTGCGGACTTCGAGCGTCACGTTTTCACCTTCCGGAAGAGAGCGACACCTATCGCCCTGAATGGCTGGCAGGTGAAAAATGTGCATGGTCTCCGCTTTGGCGGGAAATGAAACCCTAGCTCTCGGCAGCGATCAACCACTTAACTGTTCCTTCTATCCTGACAAAATCACTTTCTGAAAAAGCAATTTCTGAAACACAAACGGCCGGTGATCTTTACCACTCACCCTTATGCCGTGGGCCGCAAAAGCGGAGAGCAATTCTGCTCAAGTGGCTGATGCGAGACACAGCGGAGTTATCAGCGAGCCAGCGCATTCTAGCACGCTTTTTGAATTAGGTATTGAAAAAATGAGGAAGCCCCCCCTCGTCCGGCGCGAGACTCCCCCCGGGTACCCGGGGGGCGTTGACGCCTGACACTCCTTCAGGCATATTCTGAATCGGTGTTCTTGTCCCCTGCCTTCGCCCAGGCAAGCAGCGTGCGAGAACCATCAAGCAAGTGGGAGCTTAATTCCGGCCGGACGCGGCGAGCCTTTCTTCACGGCTAGAAAAGTGATCAACATGAGCGAGCCAACAGGCGGTGACGCCAGTAGGGAAATACTTAAAGAGAAGGCAGGGGTCAGAAGCCGGAAGTCAGCCGGCCTCCGGGCGCGCCCGACCGCCGGTGGGGCGGGGGCGGACCAAGCGGCAAAGGCTGGCCGCAATGTGGGGCGTGCGGCCTGGAATGACTCGCGCTTCCTGAAAGCGTGCCGGCTCGAGCCGGTCGATGCCACACCGATCTGGCTGATGCGCCAGGCGGGCCGCTACATGAAAGAATATCGCGACTTGCGCGCCCGGGTGCCGTTTCTGGAACTCTGCAAGAGTCCGGACCTGGTTTCCGAAGTCACGGTTACGGCGGCGCGGAAACTGAGCGTAGACGCAGCGATTATTTTTGCCGACCTGCTCCTGATTGTGGAGCCCTTGGGGCTGCATCTGGAATACACCCAGGGAGAGGGGCCGGTGATCAAGCCCCCCCTGCGTGCGCCGGCGGAAGTCGATCGCCTGCACGACGTTCACCCGGAACAGTCGCTGGCCTACCTCTATGATGCCATCCGGAGAACGCGGGCGGACCTGGACGCGAGGATTCCGCTGATCGGATTTGCCGCATGCCCCTTTACTCTTGCATCCTACCTCATCGAGGGTGGCGGGTCCCGAAACTATCGGCACACCAAAGCCCTGATGTACCGTGACGCAGGGGCGTGGCGGGCGCTGATGGGGCATCTGGCCCGATGCCTGAGCAAGTACATTAACGCACAGATCGACGCCGGCGTGCAGGCCGTGCAGGTTTTTGACACCTGGGTCGGGTGCCTCGGACCCGCCGACTACCGTGACTACGTCCTGCCTTATACGCGGATGATGCTGCAAGCGGTTATGCCGGGAACACCGATTATCCACTTTGGAACGGGTACCGCGATGCTGCTGGAAGCCATGCACGAGGCGGGTGGCGACATCCTGGGGATTGACTCGCACGTGGAACTTGACGAGGCCTGGGGGCGGCTGGGCGACGGCGTGGGTGTGCAGGGGAACCTCGACCCCGTCGTGCTCTACGCGGACCAGGAATTCATCCGTGGGCGCGCCGAGCGCATCCTGGACCAAGCCGCCGGCCGCCCCGGCCACATCTTCAATCTCGGCCATGGCTTGCTGCCCGACACGCCCTACGAGAACGTCGTGGCGCTCGTCGAGATGGTCCACGAGATGAGCAGCCGGCGGCTGTCCAAAGGTCATACGCCACAGGCGTTTGCAGAGCCACCGTCGAAGTCCTGACCATCCCGTGCAATACAGACATGATAGGGCCGATCGCGGGGGACGAGGCGCCTATTTTGCAGACACTGAAGCTGTGGCCGCGGCCTCAGATCTGCTGTCCCAGCGGACGCGCGGCAGGATGACCTCGCGTTTGATGCGGTGGGCGTGGGCGCGGATGGCGTCGAGCATGGAATCCACGAGGACGTCGGAAAGCAGGCGCGGCTCGAGGCCCAGGTCGAGCAATTTCTGGTGGCGAGGATTGTAGTAGTGGTGTTCCGCCTCCACCCGGGGGTTTGGCAGGTGATGAGTCGTGACCGTGAATCCGAGTTTTTCGGCTTCGCGCTTGACGGTCCCGGCAAGCTCGAGGACGTTGAACATCTCCGTGAATTGGTTGAAGACCCGGTACTCACCCAGCTTCGGCGGGTTGAGGATGGAGAGTTCCACGCAGCGCAGCGTGTCACAAATGTTGAGGAAGCCGCGCGTTTGGCCGCCCTTGCCGTAAACGGTCAACGGGATGCCGGCAATAGCTTGCACGCAGAAGCGGTTGAGGGCGGTGCCGAAGACCTCATCGTAGTGGAAGCTGGTGGCAAGGCGCGCGTCCATCTGTGACTCGTCAGTGGCGAGGCCGTAAACTACGCCCTGGTTGAGGTCAGTGGAGCGGAGTTTCCAGACGCGGCAAGCAAAAAGAATGTTGTGACTGTCGTGGGCCTTGGTGAGGTGGTAAAACGAGCCGGGCTGTTTCGGGTAGGGAAGCACGTCCTTGCGGCCCTTGTATTCGATTTCAATGAAGCCCTCTTCGATATCGATGTTGGGCGTGCCGTACTCTCCCATGGTTCCGAGCTTGACCAGGTGGGCTTGGGGGGCGTGCTCGCGCATGGCCCAGAGAACATTCAGGGTTCCGGCGATGTTGTTGATCTGGGTCAGCACGCAACGGCCCTGATCGATCATGGAGAATGGCGCCGAGGGTTGTTCCCCGTAGTGGACGATGGCCTCGGGTTGGAAATCCCGCACGACGTTGCGGATAAACTCGTACTCGCGCAGGTCACCGATGAAACAAGGCAGGCGATGGCCGGAGACCTCTTCCCAGGCGGTCACCCGGTCCTGGAGAGTGCGGATGGGGATGAGGGGCTCGACGTTAAGTTCCAGCTCCCAGCGGCGTTTGGAGAAGTTGTCCAAGACCGCGACCTCATGATTACGTGCGGACAGATACATAGCCGTCGGCCAGCCCAGATAGCCATCCCCACCCAGAACCAGGATTTTCAATTCCTTTGCCCTCCGCCCGATGGTCTCATAATGACGAACTAATCGATATCTTGATAGATTATGTCTCTCTCCGAGAAATACCCCTACTCTGGCGGCGCAGCGCAGCCGGCGCGGGTTTGCGCAAGAAGACCCAGATGATACGCTCCGGGCCAAAATTCAGCAAGTGATTGGGGGGAGAACCTTCCCTCGGGGGTCAGCGCGCACCCCAGGCCGAGAAGACGATGGAAATGGTTTTCAAAATGATCCGCAGGTCGAAGAGCAGCGAGGCGTTTTGAAGGTAGTAAAGGTCGTACTCGAGTTTGAGGAGGGTGTCTTCTTCGCTGGCGGCGTAGGGGCAACGGATCTGCGCCCAACCCGTGATGCCGGGTCGAAGCAAGTGGCGCAGCGCGTAGACCGCATACTTGCGCTGGAGGGCCGCGACGAACACCGGCCGCTCCGGACGAGGGCCGACGAAGCTCATCTCGCCCAGAAGAACGTTCCACACCTGTGGGATCTCATCAATACGCAGCTTGCGCAGCCAGCGCCCCACGCGGGTGACGCGCGGGTCGCCGGGCGTGGCCCACACCGGACCGGTATCCTCCTCCGCGTTGCCGACCATCGTCCGTAGCTTCTGAACCCGGAAGACTCTGCCGCGCTGGCCGACCCTTTCCTGGGAGTAGAACACGGGGCCGCCGTCCTGAAGTTTAACGAGGACTGCCGCCACGACCAGGAGGGGTGAAGCCAGAATCAGACCTCCCAAGGCGAGGGTGATGTCCGCAAGTCGCTTGATGACGTGGAAGCTCTGTTCGTGGAGGGAGTGGAAGCCCTCGGCGGTGGCCAGCCAGCGTTCGTCGAGATACTGCGCGGGGAGGCGCTCCGCGAATTCCGCGCAAAGGCGCGGCAGGTTCCAAACCCTCACGCCCTCGAGACGCAAGGCGGCGGCCCTGCGAATCGTGGCAGGTTCGAGCGACTCACCTGCCAGAATGAGGAGATCGAACTCTTCCGCGGGGGCGGGCGCCCCGTTGGACTCGAGGCTGGCCGAGGCGCCTGGTGAATCATTTTCCGGGTGCCATAGGTATGTTTTCGAGGAGGGTGAGAATTCGCGAATCAACTGGCGAGCTGTCTCCACTTCGGTGGGATTGCCCATGATGAGGACGGCCAGACTGCGGCGGCGCAGGCGCAGGAAGAACGCGAGGCGCCAGATGATCAGGAAAAGGGCAAAGAACAGGTTGGCGGCGGCAAAAATACCGCGCGCGAAGCGATAGGTCGGAGCGAGATAGAAGAAAAAGGAAGTTGCAATCGTCGCGAACAATAAGCCGAGGAGTGGGCGGCGCAAGTTTTGCGCCGAACTCGCTTCGGGCTGTACTTCGTAAGCCCGGGTGAGGTAGAGGCTGAGCGGGTACACCGCGAGGCAGAGGGCCGTGGCGAGCCCGTTCTCCTCATAGAAGAACGACACCTCGCCCACGCGGATGTAAGTGCCGAGAGCCAGGGAGATCGTCAGGAAAACGAGGTCCCCGGCCAGGAGTGCCAGACTGGCCTTGGTTTGTAACGAAGCCTTCATGAGCTTGCGAGGGTCTCCTTCAGCGGGCGGCCAAGCTTTTCAGCAGCTCGTCGTACTGATCGACCACGGCGTCCGAAGCGTAATGCTGTTCCATGAATTCTCTCCCTTTTCGTGCCAGCCGCTCGCGGGTTGAGGCATCGTGGTAAAGAGTCTGGAGTGCCCCGCAGAACGCTTCCACGTTGCCCGGTTCGGTGACGATGGCGGCGCCCGCACGGTCCAGGATCCGGGCCGGGTCCGAGTCGGCATCGATGCTGGCCACCACGGGGCGCCCGGCGAGCAGAAAATTGTAAATGCGGCTGGGGAACGACGCTTTGCCGACACCCGGCTTGGTCGTCAGGACGAAAACATCGGCACTGGCCAGCATTTCGGGGAGCAACTCGCTGGGTTGTGCCGGCAAGAACTGCAGGTTGGCGCGACGGCGCTCTCGGGCCAGGCGCGCCAAGTCCGCCTGCTTCGATCCCCCACCAATGACCAGAAACCAGAGGTCTTCGAGAGCGGCCAGCTTTTCCGCTGCCTCCACCAGCAGCTCCGTCCCATGAGTGTAACCGATGTTACCCGCGTACATGACCACAAACTTGTTATTGAGCCCACAGCGACGGCGGAAGGGATTATCGCGGGGCAGGGGCAGGACGGCAGAAGTGTCCACGAAATTGGGGATAATCTGGATTTTGCGAGGGTCGATGCCCTTGGCGGCAATGACCTCGGAAAAGGAATCCGTGATGACGGTAATCCGATCCGAGCGCCGGTAGATGCGAGTCATCATACGGTCCATGGCGCACGTCAGCCAACCCCTGCGGACTTCGCGGCTGGCAAGATAAGCCTCCGGGAAAAGATCCTGGGCATTGTAAATCACCGGGCAGCGGTGGAGGGCCTTCAGGAACAGGGCCATGAATCCCAGCCAGAAGGGCGGTGAGACCACCAGCACCGCGCCGGGGCGTCCCGCAAACAGGCTGGCGAGAAAACTGGTCAGCGTGAAGGTCACATAGTTCAGGAGCTTCGATATCTTGCCATCGGATTTCGGGAAAGCCCAGCAACGCACCACCCTCACGCCCTCGCGGTACTCGCGCCGGAACGGCCGGAACAGGTAACCCGAAGGGACGTGGGGAAGTTGGTAGTGGGGTGTGCCCGCGAGGACCGTCACCCGGTGGCCGCGCGCGGCCAGTGCCCGCGCCAGGCCCGTGATCACGACGGCGTTGCCTGTGATCTCAGGGTCGAACCGAAGGCTGAAGAGCAAGAGGCGCAAAGGGGATCGTGCCGGCCGAGCCCGCGACCCAGGGCTGCGGTCAGATCCTCCTTTCCGGATGAATGGCTCTGGGGCCGCGGTCCGCGGCGCCGGGTAAGCGGTGCAGTTGTAAGACCTCGTGCACACTCTCCGCGCCGCGGCGCCAGGAAAACTGGGCGGCGCGCGCCGGTCCACGCCGCGTCAGCATTTCCCGCAGGGGCCGATCCTCGAGGACGTGCAGGAGCTTTTCGGCAATATCCTGAGGATCCTCCCCGTCAAAGAAGACCGCGGCGTCTCGACAGATGTCGGTCATGGGACGGCGCTGGCAACAGAGAATCGGCGCTCCGCAGGCGAGGGCTTCAATCAGCACGTTGCCACAAGCTTCCAGCAAGGATGGGAAGACGAAGCATTCGGCGTGCCCGAATAGGAGCGGCATATGCTGGTGCGGGACATAACCAAGAAACCGGACGCGCTCCGCGCAACCTTCGCGCGCCAGCAGTTTCTTGACCCTCCCGACATAAGCTGAGTCCCAGACGCTGCCCGGAACCACCAACGGCATGGCGACCTTGCCCTGCTTAACCAGGGAAGCGTAAGCCTTGGCCAGATTGAGCAGGTTGCCGTAACCCGCCAGGCGTGTCGCACAAAGAATGTAGGGTTGCTCCAGGCCCAAGCGCTCGCGCAACTGGGCGGCGGAGTCCTGGGAGGGGGGATGAAAGCCCTCCGTCACGCCGGGGTAGGAGACCACGATCTTGCCGGGCGAAAGGTGGAAGCGCTCGACCAGGAAATCCTTCTCCCACTCAGAAATCGCAATGATCCTTCGGCTCCGGCGGAGCGAAAGGCCCGTCAGAAGACGCAGCAGCCAGAGCCGCGGGCGCAGCCAGAACGCGTTGGGGAATTTCCCCGCGAAGAAGGGCTCAACATTCTGCACGATGATGATGCTGGGAATGGGTGAAAGCAGAATGGCCAGGTTATGGGTGGTGTACACAACATCCACTCGATTCGCCCGGAGGATCCAGGGAAGAATCAACTGCTCCCAAAGAACGCGCAGCGCCCCGGAGCACGGCGCGATACGGCCGAGGCGGACCCGGAAATTCGGCTGCCGCACCGCGAGGTCGCGGGCACAATCCGCGGGAAGAAAGACCTCGTAGAGGTTCGAGTGGTCAAGTTGGGCCAGGTGGGGGAGGAAATTCTTCAGGTATGTGAAACTGCCGTAGGACGTGGCGGTGTATCCGAGGATGGCAGCTTTCATCGAGCCCCCCGCGGGAGGGGGGAAGTTGAGGCTGCGGGCAGGTTCCCGCCCGGCGTGCCGCAAGAAGCCCGGCAGGAAGCGCTCCACTGTGATTTCTTGCGCATGTCGAATCGACCTCGGGCTGACCGCATGCGAGCGTGCCAAGGCGCGTCAGCACGCCGGACCAGAGGGCGCCTCGGCAGGAGCTTCCATTCGCGCGCACAGGACCTGCATGGCCACGTGGAAGATCATCAGGTGAATGTCCTCGACCTTTTGCATGTCGTGCACCGGCGCCAGCAGTGGCAGGTGCGCCAGGCGCACGAGTTTCCCGCCCTGGAAGCCGCAAAGTCCCACGGTGATCGCACCATGCTGGTTGGCGTAATCAATGGCCTTCAGGACGTTGGGGGAATTCCCGCTGCCGGAGATGCCAATCACCACATCCCCCGGGCGAAGGAAATTCTTGAGCGGCTCGACGAAGATATCGTCGTAGGAAACATCATTGGCATAAGCTGTCAAGGTCGGGAGGCTATCGTTCAGGCAAATCGCGCGAAAACGCTGCGGCCGGCCGGAGGATACCCCTTTGTTCAAATCGGCAGCCGCATGGGAAGCCGTGCTGCCGCTTCCGCCGTTCCCCATCAGGAAAACCTGGCGCCCCTCCTGGCAGGCTTTCTCCAGGAGTTCAACGAACTCCTCAACGGGGTCGGTGGCGACGGTGTCGAGCGCCTGCTTGAGCCCCTGGCAATAATCGAGAAAATGCTGGCGAATCACGCGTATTCTCCCCGTCTCCGGCAAGTGGCTACCATTGTACCGGATTTCGCGGAGTTTGGGGCGTGGCGATCGAGCCTGCCTGCAGACGCACGGGCAGGCTCACTTTCTCCCTGAGAGGAGGAACGCCAGCGGGCCGTAGAGGCTGCCAAGCCAGAAGGGAAGCCTCGGGAGCGCGACACGGGCGCCACCACGTGATTCGTGCGCAGCCTGCCGGCGCAGGACGCGCGAGGCAGCATAACGCAGGACTTCTCCACGCAAGGAGGGTTCCTGAAGGAAATACTTCGCGAGGATGGCGGTGTGCGCACAGCCGGCTTGAAAAATGACGCGGTGGTAAGCACGCACGTCGGTAGGGAAACCATGAACGACCACCGCTGCAGGTTCGATAACAACTTTGCCTCCACCGAGCAGTACAGCCAGGAAGCGTTCCGTCTCTTCACCCGAACCGATGCGAGTGCCCCGACCAAAGCGTGCGTCGAACAGGCCGAAGCGTTCGAAGGCCGCGCGTCGGAAGGCCATGTTTAGGCCAATCCCACGCATGGCCGCGCGCAGCGGAAAGGCGCAGGCTGCTTCGCGCGCCTGCAGGAAGGTCCGCGTCGAAGGGCAACTGGCACGGTAGAACTGCTCAAAGAGCCCGCTGACCGGATTACTGGACGAGTCTGCCAGGGCGCTACCGGCAACGGCAAGAACCTCAGGATCTTCGAAAGGCTGCAAGAGGTGGAGCAACCAGTCCGGCCTGGCCCACGCGTCGTCATCGAGGAAAGCGAGAATGGGCCTGCACCCCACGCGGACGCCGCAGTTGCGAGCCGCCCCAAGTCCGCGCCTCAGTTCGTCGACAACCCTCGCGGCATGGCGGTCCGCTATGCCCTGAACCTCGGCGTGGTGCTGCCCGTTGTTGACAATTATGACTTCAGCGCCACCTGCCTGGAAAGGCTCGAGCGAGTGAAGGCACCTCTCCAATTCCTGGAAGCGAGCAACCGTGCAGACGATGATGCTCACCTGTCTTGCCAGTTCGCCAGTGGCTTCCACCGCTTCTTCCTTTGCAACCCGCGCGATTGTCCCGGTGTCTCAGGCCGCCCCATCCGGTAATGCTGACGACCCGTAGGACGACCCGGCAGGGGGGAGGGGGGGGCGGCCCGCCCCTACGTTCGGGTTTCACCCAGGAGTTCGTCGTAGAGCTTACCGAAATTCTCGGTCATTTGTGCGAGGCCGAAATGGTCCCGCACGCGGGCCCGCGCGTTCGCTCCCATCGTCAGCCGCTCCTCCGGATTACGCAGCAGCAGACGGAGTCGCGCCGCCAATGCCTCGGCATCGCCGGGCGGCGCAAGCCAGCCTGTCACGCCGTCCACCACGAGCTCCGGGACTCCCCCCACGCCTGAGGCAACAACGGGCAAGCCCGCTGCCATCGCCTCCAGAGCGGCAAGGGCAAAACCTTCTTCGAGAGAAGGCATCACGAAAACGTCCCAGCGAGGCAGGACGGTCGGGAGATCGTCAATCCATCCCAGAAACTCGACACGCCCCGTGAGCCCCAGGCGCGCGATCCTCTGCTCCAGGTGCGGGCGCTCGGGCCCGGAGCCGGCAATCTCCACCCGAAGATCGGGGAATTCACCCCGGAGCATGGCTGCCGCGCTCAGTAGGAACTCGACCCCTTTGAGTGGAATGAGCCGCCCTGCGGTGCCGAGGATGACCTCCGAAGTGGAGCGACGACGCGGAGCAGGAGAATCCATTGGGGGGACATCCGTGCCCGCATAAATCACCCGCGCCGGGCCGTCCACAACTCGGCTTGCCACGGCATGCGAGACGGCGACCACGATGTCTGCGCCCCGCGCGGAGAAATCGATCGGGCCGAGTCCGCGCGGTTCCAGGATGCGACCGTGCAGGTGCACGACGATTTTCGCCCCGGTGGCCGCCCGAGCCAGCCAGCGCACCGACCTTCCGCCAAAATGGATGTGGACGATATCAATGCTCAAGCGGCGCAGGTGGCGCCAAAAGCTCCAGGCTCCCACAGGATCGCGCACGCCTCGTGCCCAGTCGAGGGCATCCGCGCGCGCACCCGCCTGATTCAGAAGACCGACCAGTGGCCCCTCTCCAGCCAGGAACCAGGCGAGGAGGTGATAACGCTCGGGATCGAGTCCACGCGCCAGCGCCGACACCATACGGGCAATACTCGAACCCTCCGGCTGCGCCGTGCCCAGAATGTGCAGAATCTCGTGCGCCATCCCTTTTCCCGGCTGCGCGGCTCCATGACCAGGCGCGCTATCGGAAGTCTACTGGATGTTTGTGCAGGGGGTAAGCAAAAACTTCAAATGCAGGGTCTACCCCAGCGTCTCTGGTTTGGGCCAGCGGATCTTGAAGTGTTTCCTCAGATCATGAATCGGGCCCTCAAAATCGTCGCTGGCTTAGGTAAGCAGCCTAACCATACCGCGAGCCTAGGCGAATTGAAAGCACCGAATCGCTTCCGATTCGCTTCCGGCTTGCAGATTCTCTGAGAACACCGCGGATTGAAAGTAATGAGAATTGAGATTCAATCACTTGCGCCGTGGTCAAGGCCGGGAAAATCGAGTTTGCACCCAGCTTCTGAAAGCCAAGTCCCGAGATGGGCAGTTCTATGGAGTGAACCCAAGGGGGACTCTAGTAGGCTGCCGAAAGACGGCATCTGTCATGCTGAGTCCGCCGCGGCGGACGAAGCATCTGCTGTTTCTTATTGAGAACAAATAAACCGGAACTCGCATTATGACTGGTACAGAAAACGGGGGCAGGTCACCGACACACTCCTAGCATAGAGTCTGCCGCAGCGCGCGCACCCGCTGTTGCCGGGTACCTTCGCCTTATATATAATAGCGCAGCGATGCAAGCCCCAAGATCCCAGTGGTACGGTCGATTCAGGGGATGGCGCTCGGGGGGCTTTCGTGGCTGGCACGACCATTGCGGCATTTTCCCATCTGGACGCATGACCTGAAATCCTGCGCCGTGCGAGTTCCGTGCTCGCGTCTTCCAGTTGAGTGAGGTTACCGATACGCCCATGGGTCTTCATTCATTCGTTGGGCAAGCCCCCGGAGAAGAAGCCGGTGCTGATCTGCGGGGGCCTGCGCGCGGCGAGACAGCGCCTCGGCGGGCTTGGGGCGAACGTCTGCGCCAGGTCTATCTTTGGGCAGTTTTCGCGCTGCTCTTGCTGGGCGGCGCCACCTTCGTCCTCAAATCGTTCCATGACGTTTACTACCCGTTTGAGTGGGATGACGACGAAGGTGTGGTGTGGTGGGAGGCCGCCCATATCACCCACTTGCGCGAGGCCTATCACCCTCTTCAGCAGTATCCCTACATTGTGAATCCCTATCCACCTGTTTACCATTGTGTAACCTGGGTCGCGGCGCGGATTACCGGCGATTTCCTGGTCGCGGGCCGGCTGATTTCCGTCTCGTCCGCTCTGGGGATCAGCCTGCTCCTGGGGCTTCTCGTATTTCGTGTTTCCCCGCCACGAATCTCCGCCCGGGTCAGGGGCGCCGGCGCCCTGCTCGCGGCGTTGCTTTGCTTCCGGTTGGATTCGCTCGACCGCTATATTCCTAGGATGGGTGTGGACTTGCTGGCGGTTTTCCTGACCTTCCTGGGTATATTCCTGTTCCTCCGCTCGAGGTCGAAGCCGGCGGGCCAATACGCGGCCTTCGCACTGTTTGTGGTGGCGATGTTCACGAAGCAGACGATGGTGGCCGCTCCGCTGGCCTGCCTCGTCGCCTGTGCCTTGATCAGTCCGGGAGCGGCTCTCAGACGCTTGCTATTCTCCCTGGCGCTCGGCCTGGGGATTCTAAGTTACCTGGCATGGGCAACGGGGGGAGAGATTCTGCGCCACTTGTTTCTCTACAACCTGTGGCAACCCTTCTCGTTCACACACTTGGTTAATGGCATGCAGGAGAATCTGATCGGCATGATCCCGATTGCTTCGCTAGCCTGCCTCGCACTCCTGCCTTTCGTTCACCACCTGACCTCCCCCCAGGGCGGCTCCTTGCTCCGCCGGCTGCGAGCGGGCGTCGAGTCCAGCCCCTACCGCCAAGCTCTTCTGGTGCTGGGTCTCGAACTCGTTCTTGCGCTTCTGACCTCCGCCTCCTACGGGAAACTGGGGTCGTGGGTTCATTATTTCCTGGAGTGGAATCTGGCCTGCTGCCCTTTGGCGGGTTTGCTACTGGTGCGGGCGCTCGCGAGCTGGCGTCCCCGCTCTCGCTATACGCCGGGAGGCGCGGCGGTGTTCCTGCTGCTTTTCTTTGCCGCCCTCACCGGTCTTCCAGATTCACTCCGCCGCATCAACCACGTGTTTCTTCTCCTACCCGGAGAGAGGCGTATTCAGCAAGTGAGACGGTCAAGTGCGGCCGCGGCCCTCGAAATCATCGAGCAAACACCAGGTCCGGTGTGGTGCGAGAACATGCCATTGGTCATGAAGGCCCACAAGGAGATTCCGATTGAACCCGGAATCAAGTGTTACCTGGCCAGGGTCGGAGTGGGGGACCAGTCCGGGTTTGTCAACCTGATCACGTCGCGTAAGTTCGGGGTCATCATCCTGCGGAACCTGGATAACCCTTTCTGGGCAGACTCCATCGTGGGAGCTATCAAGCAGGGTTACGTGCCCACCGAGCGACTCGGCGACCCGAGCGTCGAGAATGGTTATTACACCGTCTACAGGCCCCAGCCAGAACACGCTAAGCCCTGAACAGGATGTCGTCGATTTCCACCGGCGGGGGGGATGTCCAAGCCTGCGGTCTGTAAGCCTGAGGCGGTCACCACAGCTTTGAAAGGTGATCAGAGCAGGACCCTTGAGGCAGGGCACTGGCGCGGAGCCCAACCGCGCTGCCGCTTTTCTGACTCTGGCTTGTCCCCTTGTGGTATCCTCAGCCGGAATTCCTACGCTGGTACCAACTGGCGGCAGAAGATCAGAGTATTCATTCTTATTACGGGGGGCAGACTTCATGGAGACGAAGAGCATTAATCGACGCGAATTCGTTGGCGCCGGGCTGGCGGCTTCGGCCGGCCTGCTGGCGGCGCCGAGGACTGGATTCTCAGACCAGGCGAGTCCCAACAAACCGGCCGGATTGAAAGTGGGGCTTTACACCATTACGTATCTCGGCGTCTGGTACCGGGGGAAGGCGCTGTCGCTCGAAGAGGCGATCCAGCGCGCGAAGAAATACGGTTACGACGGAGTGGAGGTTGACGGCAAGCGACCGCACGGGCACCCCTTAACCCTGACCCGCGCCCACGCCCGGGAACTACGCAAGATGGCGGAGGGTGAAGGCCTCGAAATCTACGGTCTGGCTGGCAACAATGACTTCAGCAGTCCGATTACCGAGCACCGAGACGCTCAACTGGTCTACATGCGAGACCTGATCCAGCTCGCGCCGGAACTGGGCGCCAAGACCGTCCGGGTCTTCCTGGCCTGGAGAGGAGTCACGCAAAAGCAAGGGCTGGCGTCGTACAGTCTCTCGGAACCCTTATGGGAAACCGTCCACCAGGGGTATGCGCCGGACGAAATATGGGACTGGTGCCGGGACGGCATGGTGCAATGTGCCAAGTACGCCGCGGACGCGGGTGTGACCCTGGCCTTACAGAATCACAAACCGGTGATCAAAGATCACCACGATGTGCTGCGGATGGTGAAGGAAGTTAACTCTCCGCATCTGAAGGTCTCGCTCGACGCCTGGATCATGGACGACAAGTCTCCGGCGGCCATTCGCCAGGCGGCTCTCGATGTGGGTCCCTTGCAGGCGCTTTCGCATTTCGGCGGGGAGTTCAAGCGGGAGGCGGATGGAACTGCCCAGGGGCCGGAGTTCTACGCTGCCTTCGTCAAGGCCATGCACGAAATCGGCTATAAGGGTTACATTGGGTACGAACTCTGCCATACCCTGCCGGTGGTCGATGGCCAGACCGTCGGCCTGGAGTTTGCCGACCAGTGCGCGGAGGGCGCCGCGATCTATATGCGCGGGTTGATCAAAGCCAGCCAGAGCTGATTCGCGTCATTCTGAGGGAGGTAGCCGCGGCGACCGACCGAAGAAGCTGCAATCCCCATTCCGCTGCAGCCCACTGCAAGATCCTTCGCCCGCCCCGCCCGAAGGTCCGCCGATCTGGAGGGCGGGCTCTGGATGACAACACTGGCGAGTGGAGGCATCGTACCTGCAGCCTGCTTGATGTTGCCCCTGTGGGACCGGCCGAAGCAGCCTCGGCAGACCTCGGATTCATAACCGCGATAGTGGCAGCCAGCCCAGCCCTCGAAGTTCTATTGCCAGTTCATAATGAGGCGGAGAGTGTCGAAGGTACTATCCGGGAAATCTACGGGGCATTGTCGCCACAAGTAGCACTGCGATTCATCATCTGTGAGGACGGGAGTGTGGACGGCACAAAGAAAGTGGTGATGCGCCTGGCTGCATCGCTTCCCCCTAAACTCACCATGAGTGAAGAGCGCAAGGGATCTACGCTGGGAGGTTCAGTGGAGACGATGGACACCGTCGAGGACGCCGAGGCCAACAGGCTCGTGGACGCCCTCACGCGGTTGGTTGTGGAAAGTCCTTAGCCTCTTGGGCGGGAGCGCGGAAGTCTTATGGCGAGGCTCCGGCCTCGGCGGCTAACTCCGGCCCAGGAGGAAACGCGCCGCGCGTTTGAGGCGTGTGCGCAGGAGCAGCCGGGCGCGCAGATCCATGAGAGGGCTGCGGCCCCAGCGCGCGCGGCACGCCACATCCACCCACGAGTCGGCGGGCTGGACCATGGTCCGCCTCAGGAGATGGGGGGCTGTCTCGAGGTAATTCATGCCCTCCATGGTCTCGCCGGCGAGGAAGGCCAGGTCGAAGGCTCCGCGCACACAGTTGTGCACGGCTTGGTTATAGAACCCGTACGGGTACGCGAACGAGACCACCCGCGCACCCAATAGCTCCGCCAGATCATTCCCGCTGCCCACGACTTCTCCGGCCAGTTCTTCCGCGGCCAGTGTCGTCAAGTCCGCATGCGTTCTGCTATGGGCGCCAAACTCGACTCCCTGGGCAGCCCAGTAGCGAATCTGCTCGGCGGTCATGAGGCGCAGAGTATTGGAGCTACGCGCCTCGCCCCACGCGTTTGTTCCTCCCAACTGTCCGGTGACGACGTAAACCGCAGCGCCGAAACCGTAGCGGCGCAGAACGGGTAAGGCATGTTCGGCCAAATCCGCGTAAGCATCGTCGAAGGTGAACAGCACGGGCTTTGCGGGAAGCGGTTTGCCGTCGCGGCGCCAGGCCGCCCAATCTGCAGGCCGGATGCCCGCGTAGCCCCGGCGCGCGAGCCAGCGCACCTGGCGCTCGAAGCGCTGGGGAGAAACCGTTAACCCGGGAGGGGCGCCCGGCCGCAGGGGGCCGACATGGTGATATAGCAGCACCGGCAGCCGCCTGCCGAATTTACTGTCCAGGGCTTTTCCGAAGGCGAGCAGAAGCTCGTATCCGCTGCGCAGAAACCCCACGCGAGCCAGGGAATGGCGCAGACGCTTATAAGCTGGGTAGCCTAGTATGAGGGGCGCGGCCAGCGCCTTGCGCGTAAACACCAGTTCTTCCGTGCGAGCCCCGGAGTAGTAGAAGGCCCCCAGGTAGACGATCCCGCTCCCTAGCGAGGTAGCGATAACCCCCACCCATCCCGGGCGGGACAGGCGCTGGATGGCGATGGTGGCCGCCAGGCAGGCGAGACACGGGAGCAGCAATCCCTCCGCGGCCCCGGGCAACAGGTCGCGCACCCGGGTTCGGCATACCCGGGAGGCTATGCAAAGGTATGTCAACGCCGCAAGCAGCATGGGCAGGAGCAATCCCCAAGCGGCCCCCGCCATCCCCAGTCGCGGCAGAAGGGCCAGGCTCAGTGCCAGGCTCGTCACCGCCAGGCTACTTGAAACCATAAGCAGGGTGCGCACTTCTCCCCGTCCCCAGAGCACTTGGCAGGAAGGCGCCGCAACTCCCTGCATGAACACGGCCGCAGTCATCAGGCGCAATACCAGGACGCTCGCGGCGCGGGCTTCACCCACCCAGGCCTGCAATAGTTCCGGGGCGATGACGGCCAATACCAGGCAGAGGGGAAGCACCAGAACAATCGTCCAGCGGGTGCCGACTTCCAGGATTTCCCGCGTGCGGGCTATCTCCCCATCTCTTTGGTGCTGGCTTACCGCAGGGAACAACGCGTCCGCCGTGGACCAGATAATAGGCCCCAGGGATACCGGAAACTTCTGGGCAATGTAAAACGGCGCGATCCAGCCCGGGCCCAGCACCAACCCGACGACGACGGGGACCATCTGCCAGATCATGACTTCGGCGATGGTCGTGAGCTGGGTCGCGATGCCAAAGGGCAGATGGGTGCGCACCATATTCCAGTCGAATCGGCCCCAGCCGAAACGGAATTCTGCTTCCAGTCCGCTGACCACGGCCTGTCCTACCCAAGCAGCCGCCCCCGTGGCTATGACTTGCCACACCATCACCGCCAATAATCCTGTTCCCAACTTCAGCAGCGCAATGAATCCGAAGGCGCGCCAGAGCGCCCAGATGATGGCAAGCCCATTGCTCGTATCGAAGCGCCGCAGCCCGCGCAAAACGGCCATGGTGAAGGTGAGGAGCCGGTCGGCCAGGAAGGCAACTCCGGCCAACACAAACACCGCGGGGGCGATTTTCTGGCTTGCGGGGGAGAGGTGCAAACCGCTTTCGAGGGGAAGACCGAGGGCGGCGATGAGGATAGCGCCTGCGACCCCGACCAGGAAGTAAGCGTTCCGAGCCGCTTTGACAAACCTTGCCGCGTCGCCTCGGGTTTCACGGTCCAAGGAGGCAGCGACTTCGCGCGTCACGCTCAAGCCCAGACCAAAATCGAACAGCCCGACAACTCCCCCCACAGAGAGCGCGGCAATCCAGACGCCATAGGATTCGGTCCCCAAGCCGCGGAGCATGATCGGAACGAGCACAATGCCGATCACCCCTGCCACGATGACGCTGGCGTTGTTGAACACGCCATCGCGCATCAAGCGGACGCGTTCGTCAACTGCGAGCGCCTCATCCGCGGGGCTACGGGGGAGGGATTCCAGCCTCTCCCCAGGACCCAGCCCCGGCGCGCCCGGACTGGGCGGTTCCTGCCGCCTGCCCCTGAAACCCTCTTGCTGCTCATTCATTCGGTTCTTCTTCCGCTCGCCTGGGTTTGGGCCCAGCAAACCTCCGAAGCTTCCCGGTTCGGATAATTGGTTCGCTGCTGTGCGCTCTCTCGGACCTTGCAGCCAGGGGCGCTGATTCTATTTCTAGCAGGCTGCTGAAGAAGGGCCTCTGTCATGCTGAGCGCAGCGAAGCATCTCGCCTTGGTTCGGCCCTTTCACGCAAAAACCCAGAGCCAGATCCTTCGCTCCGCTCAGGATGACATCAGTGCGAGGCTTCTTCAGCAGCCTGCTCGAGACGCGGGGCGGCGAAGGACGAACAAGTCTGACCCGAATTCCTCGTAACCCCCTACGGTTTGACGGCGCGCAGGGCGATCAGAACCTGGAAGTCCGGGTCGCGATATTCCAGGTCCTCGCGGCGCAGATCTTCCACGGCAAACCCATGCAGAAACGCGACTGCCGCCAGGACGTTCCCGTAGGCTTTGACCTCCACGCGGTCTTTGGGGAAGACCTCCGCAAAGAGCCGGAGCAGGGAGAGGGTTGTAAAGCGCCAATAATCCCCACTGATGTTCATGTCGCCGCGGCTGATCTTCTGGATGCCGGGCGCAGTTACCAGCACGACGCCGCCGGGTTTCAGAATGCGGTACAACGTCCGGACAGCGGCCTGCACTTCATAGATGAGCAGGAGAACTTGCGTGCAAATGATGCAATCGAACGTGTCGGAGGGAATTGCTTCGCCCCGGGCCAAGTCCGCCACGATGGTCGCCTGCAGATTACCTTCGGTAAGGTGGAGGACATCCACCTTGGTTGCCTTGGCGCCACCGAATCGGCGCGCGTAGGAATCGTCACAGAAATCCAGCACATGGCCCCGCACGTCGCCCGCGTGCTCAGCCAGGAATTTCTCAATGTAGTAACGATCGATAATCTGTCCTCGGCTCCCTCCGAAATCGGTGCTGCTCACGGGGATGGTCCGTCGCAGGCTGCCCAGGTTTGCGTCGCTCCGAAACCGGCCGAAAAAGCGCTGCCCGTGCAGTTGCTGGCTCCTCAACCAGCGGCGAAGCGGAGGAGGGAGAATCGCTTTCACGAGGTCCTTAGCTGTCATGAGCAACCCCAGCGTTTGTGCGGCACGAAGTGTGAGACGGTAGCATGAGCTTCCAGTCCGAGCCTGCTGTAGCGCCGGTGTCCCCACCGGCGACCGGCGATGAGGACATCGCCGCTACAAAGACCAATCGCCGCTCGCAGAGTGGTGTGCCGACCGGTTATCACACAGACTCTCAACGCTCATTCTGCCGAACGTTGCTTCGCGCGTCAACAGGGGAAGCGCCGGACTCTGTGAATGGCGAAGAGAGCGGGGCCAGGGTGATGCTGGTGTATACTGGGGCACCCAAGGAGCAGGCACCGTGCTGACCAGAAAGCGAATCTCCGTCGTGATACCCGTTTATAACGAGGTGGCGACCATAGCCGAGATCCTTTGCCGGGTGCAGGCCGTCGATCTCGATAAGGAAATTGTCGTCATTGACGACGGTTC
>Ga0208457_1000172_pt1 | contig 82394 bp, 96 predicted proteins | sample June2015DPH_10_1_FD_185513 | JGI IMG/M metagenome (GOLD analysis project Ga0208457, IMG submission 185513) | Peatland microbial communities from SPRUCE experiment site at the Marcell Experimental Forest, Minnesota, USA - June2015DPH_10_150... | ecosystem: Environmental > Terrestrial > Soil >... | reverse complement strand
GGGGCATGCGCTGGACACGACGCGGCGCTCACCGCCTCCTCAAGCTCCGCCTCTGGATCGCTCGCTGCGGAACAACTTGGTTCGAAGTCTTGTATTCTCGCGGAGCTCAACTGACAAATGCTTGACCAACCCGGAATCGCGCTTGACCTGCGAGGCGGCCAGAGACTACGATATGCTGACCGGCTCTTGTGACGCGGGTCCTGCAAGGGCGGGCACTGAATGACTCCAGTCAAGCGTCTGCTGGGTTTCATCCGACCGTACAGTTTCCGGTTCTTCGGCGCCGTCCTGCTGATGGCCGTCGTCGGCGCATGTGAAGCGCTCACGGCGCTTCTCATCAAGCCCGTCTTTGATAACGTGCTGTCCGCGACCGCGCATTCAGATTCGATCCTCCTGTTCACCTGGCCCTTCACTCGGCGCGGCGTCTACCTGCAGGACCTCGTTCCGCTGCACACTCACAATGTTTGGGCCATGGTCGCGTTCGCCTATCTCGCCGTGACGATGATCAAAGGTTTGTCTGAGTTCTTCGCAACCACGTTCATCAACTTCGTCGGTCACTCGGCGGTGACGGACTTGCGCAATCTGCTCTACACGCGGCTCATCAAGCAGTCGATCGCGTTCTTCACCACCAATCCAACCGGGCGACTGATGTCCGCCATCACCAGTGACACGGAGAAAATCCAGAACGCGGTCTCGCAGGTGGCAGCCGACTCGCTGAAGCAGTCCTTCACGCTGGTAGCCCTTGTTTGCGTGATCATTTACTACGATTGGCGCCTGGCATTGATTTCGCTGGTGCTGGTACCGCTCGTGGTTTTCCCTTCGTCGAAAATCGGCCGCTACATTCGCAAATCGAGCACCTCGAGTCAGGACCGCATGGGCGAGATCAACAACGTGCTCCAGGAAACCTTCAGCGGCATCCGCATTGTCAAAGCGTTCGGGATGGAACTCTTCGAGGCGGCCAAATTCAAAGCGGCAACGAAGCGCCTTTTGCGAATCAATATGCGCTGGGTGCGGGCCCAAGCCGCGACTTCTCCTCTCATGGAAGTGCTGGGAGCGTTCACCATCGCCGGGTTGCTGCTGTACGCGCATAACGAGATCGTTCACCACGCGCAGACGACGGGCGGATTCGCCGCTTTTCTTTACGCCCTCATCAAAATGTATGAGCCCGTGAAGCGGCTGACGGGTGTGAATAATGCTTACCAGCAAGCGGTGGGCGCGTCCGACCAGGTTTTCAAGTACCTTCAGATCAACTCTGAAGTAACGGAAAAGCCTGACGCCATCGCGGTGCCGCCCTTCGAGCGCGAGATCGTTTTCGAGAATGTGGATTTTGAGTACGAGCTTAGCTCTCCTTTGCTTCGCCGCGTGGATCTTCGAATCGGCAAAGGCGAGGTGGTGGCCATTGTCGGTTCGAGCGGCGCGGGCAAAACCACCTTGGCGAATCTCATTCCCAGATTCTTTGATGTGTCGCATGGCCGCATCCTGATGGATGGCCACGACCTGCGCGATGTGACACTGCCTTCGCTGCGAGCCCAAATCGGAATGGTGACGCAAGAGACGATCCTCTTCAACGATACGGTGCTGAACAATATTTGTTATGGCCGGCCCTCTTATGACGAGGCAGAGGTGACAGAGGCGGCCAAGGCAGCACTGGCCCATGACTTCATCATGGAGATGCCCCAGGGTTACAGAACCCTCATCGGCGAGCGCGGCCAGCGTCTTTCCGGCGGCCAGCGACAGCGGATCGCCATTGCGCGGGCTCTGCTCAAGAATCCGCCCTTGCTGATCTTGGACGAAGCCACTTCGGAGCTGGACACCGAGTCCGAGCTGCTGGTGCAAAAGGCTCTCAGCAACTTGATGGTCGGCCGCACCGTCTTGGTGATCGCTCACCGGCTTTCCACGGTTCGTCGCGCCGACCGCATTGTGGTTCTCGACCGCGGCGGCATCGCAGAGGTTGGGACGCACGAAGACTTGATCAACAACGGCGGCATCTATCAACGCTTGCATGAGCTGCAATTCGTGGATGTAGAAGCGTAGCCAAGAGTGAGTCAGTGGGTCAGTAAGTCAGTATGTCAGTATTTCAGAAGTTCAGTTACCGAGAGAGCTGTCATCTTTACTGACCCACTGAAGTACTGATCGACTGACAGACTGCCGTTCAACGGACAACGGACCAAGGACAACCTGATGATTCGTAGTATGACTGGTTACAGCAGCGTACGGGCCGAAGAGAACGGCGTTTCGCTCTCAGTGAGCGTCAAAACGACGAACCATCGTAATCTGGATTTGCAGTTCCGCGTTGCGCCGGCTCTGGCGCCTCTTGAGATTTTGCTGCGCCAGTTAGTGAAAGAACACGTGCTGCGGGGTCACGTGGAGGTGACTGTCACTCTCGATCGACTTGGAAGCAACGGAATCCAAATCGATAGGAAATTGCTTGGCGTTTACCTTGCCGCCTATCGGGAGTTGCGCCAGGAATTCGGCGCCAGCGCCGAACCTGACCTGCTGGCCTTGCTGCGCGTTCCCGGGATGGTGGCGTCCGGCGAGGGAGAATTATCGCCCGAGGAGCTCGAGAAGACTCAGAAAGTCCTGGAAGGGGTGATGGCGGAAGTTTTGCGCAAGCTGAACGACATGCGCGCCAGCGAAGGCGAAGCCCTGGAGCGCGATTTGCGCAGCCGACTGGTTCGGCTCGGCGAGTTGACAGCACGCGTCGAGAAACTCTCCAGCGGCATTTCCCATCTTTATCAACGGCGGCTGGAGGGGCGCCTCGGCGACCTGCTCGCTCAAGAGGGAACTGGTGGTGCTGCTGTGGACGCCGCGCGCCTGGCCCAGGAAGTGGCCTATCTGGCTTCACGCTCCGACATCGAGGAAGAACTGACGCGCTTCCGAAGTCACCTCGACCAGACTCGCCATCTGCTGGACAAAGGCACAGAGGCGGGGAAAAAACTCGACTTCCTGCTCCAGGAGATGAACCGGGAAGCCAACACGCTGCTCTCGAAGACCACCGACGTTCCGGAAGTGGGACTCGAAATCGGCCGGCACGCCATTGAGATGAAGGCCGAAATTGAGAAAATGCGCGAGCAGGCGCAAAACATCGAATAGACGTGGCTCAGAATCGAAAGGCCCCGCCGCGGCGAGGCAGCATTATCGTGATTTCGGCGCCTTCGGGGTCAGGCAAGTCCACCCTGGTGAAGGGCCTGTTGGATCGTGTTCCGGGCCTCGTGTTCTCGGTCTCGCACACCACGCGCCCGCGGCGGCCGGGCGAGAAAGAAGGGCGGGAATATTTTTTTGTAAGTCGTGCGCAGTTCGAACGGATGATTGCGGCCAAGGGCTTTGTCGAGTGGGCCGATGTCTTCGGAAATTATTACGGCACGTCTTGGAAACAACTGCGGTCCGCGCAGGCGGCGGGCAAAGATGTCTTGTTGGACATCGATGTCCAGGGTCACCAACAAGTGCGGCGCCGCCTGCCGGAAGCGGTAAGCATTTTCGTGTTGCCACCGTCTTATCGAGAGTTGGAGCGCCGCTTGCGGCGGCGGCATTCCGACGCGCCGGAATCGATCCGCAAGCGGCTTCAGGAGGCGCGAAAAGAAATGTTGCGCTGGCGCGAATATGACTACCTGGTGGTCAACGATGATTTAGAGCGCGCCACGCGGGCGCTGTGCGCGGTGGTGGAAGCTGCCCGTTTTCGCACGCCAAACCAACAGCAACGCGCCCGCCAAATTCAAAAGACCTTCCTAGGAGGAAAAACTGGATGAGCCTTCCGCAAGGAATTGACAGCAAGTTTCGTTTTATTCTCGTCGCCGCGAAAAGAGCCCGGCAATTGCAGGCTGGAGCTAGACCGCTGGTGCAGACGAGTTCGAAGAAAGTTACGCTCATTGCGCAGCAGGAGGTGGAATCAGGTCTGGTTCCTTTTGAAATAGCGGAGGAGATTCCCCAGGGAGAGTCGGCGAGAAAGGCCAAGGCGGCAAAGTAATCTCGCGCGCCGGTTCTAAGATAAAATCAGGTCTGTCCCGGCCATGGCACGGTGAGATCTTTCGCTTCGCTCCGGATGACATGTCATTCTGCCCTCAGGATCACATGTCATTCCTCAGGATCACATGCCATTCTGAGCGCAGCTAAGAATCTGCTTGGAGCCGATGGAAGCGCAACACAGCCACGATGGCCGTACGACGCGGAATCGGGATGGGGTAACGATGCGAGTGGCTCTCGGAGTAACAGGCGGGATCGCGGCGTACAAAGCAGCGGAACTGGTTCGGCTGCTTCAGGACCGCGGCCTGGAAGTGCAAGTGGTGATGACGCGCGCCGCGCGAGAGTTCGTCACGCCTTTGACCTTCGCCGCCCTTTCCGGGCGAAAGGTGATCACAGACCTGTTTGAGGAGGACGCTGGCGGACCCAACGTCGACAGCGCCATCGAGCACATTGCCGTCGCTCAGTCGATTGGCGCATTGGTGATTGCGCCCGCCACGGCCAACGTTTTGGCCAAAGTCGCGCAGGGAATCGCCGACGATTTTCTCACCACGCTTTGCCTGGCGACGAAGGCTCCGCTCATCGTCGCCCCTGCCATGAACGTCAACATGTGGGAGCATCCGGCCACGCAAAAGAATTTGGAAATCCTGCGGGCGCGCGGCGTGAAGGTTCTCGAACCCGACGAGGGTTATCTGGCTTGCGGCATGACCGGCGCGGGCCGGCTGACCAATGTCGAAACTATCGCGCAAGCGGTGTTCGAGACTCTGGGCCTGCGTGACGATCTGAAACATGAAACAGTTCTCGTGACCGCAGGCCCGACCCAGGAGCCGCTCGACGCCGTTCGCTATCTCAGCAACCGCTCTTCGGGAAAAATGGGCTACGCTCTGGCCGAGACGGCGCGGCGGCGCGGCGCTCGCGTGATTCTGGTGAGCGGGCCGACGCATCTTGAGCCGCCCACAGGCGTCATCTTCGAGCGCGTCGGCACGACCGAGGAAATGGCCGAGGCCGTGCATCGGCATGCCAGCGAAGCCACCACGATCTTGATGGCCGCCGCCGTCGCCGACTTTCGCCCCGCAGAGGCCGCGCCGCAAAAGATCAAAAAGCAAAACGGAATTCCAGAGCTCAAGCTCGAGCCAACCCGCGACATCCTGGAAGAACTTTCGCGACTTCGCCGTCCCGATCAGTTGCTCGTGGGTTTCGCAGCAGAGACGGGAAACGTGGTCGAAGCCGCAGCAGCCAAGCTTCGCGCCAAGCGGCTTGACCTGGTTGTGGCGAACGATGTGACCCAGGAAGGCGCGGGCTTCGATGTGGACACGAATATCGTCACGCTGATTTATGCGGACGGCCGGCACGTCGCGCTCGAGAAGATGTCCAAGCTGGAAGTCGCTCAGCGCATCCTTGACGAGGTTGTTGCATTGAGGAGGTCGCAAGTGGCACGGGCTTCCAGCTCGTGACAGGCGACGAAAAAAGCCCGAACATGTGACATCGCCGGCAGGCTTGTTTATCGGCTTGGAAAAGAAGAAGTCATGAATGACGATGTCCGGCAGGAACTGAAGGACTGGTTCGAATTCTATCGTGAGCTCGGCATCGAGGATTTTTACCGGCGCGCGCCCGAGCAGAGAGTGGGGATGCCAAAGCCCGCCGAACTTCGAGTCGAGCCGGGGCGGGAGCCGACGCCGGCGCCGACCGTGGCACCCACGCTAGCCGAGCAGAAAATGCAGCTTGAGTCCGTCCGAGCGCCTGCCGTTAGTGCCCGACCTGTCATGCCAAGTCAAAAGTTGAGCCTGTTTGAAGCTGCTGCACCGGCGCCAGCCCGTCGCGAGCGCGAGACGCTGGAGCAAATTCGCGAGGATTTGGGCGAGTGTCACCGCTGCAAGCTGGCCGGCGGGCGCAAGACCATCGTTTTCGGACAAGGTAATCCTCATGCAGAAGTGGTTTTCGTGGGCGAAGGACCTGGGGCCGACGAAGATGAGCAGGGCTTGCCGTTTGTGGGGCGCGCCGGCCAACTCCTGAATAAGATGATCCAACTCGTCGGCATGAAACGCGAGGAAGTCTACATTGCCAACATCGTGAAGTGCCGGCCGCCCGGCAATCGCGTGCCGGAAAAGGACGAGATCGAAACGTGCTCGCCATTTCTTTATCGGCAAATCGAAGCTATTCGGCCGCGCCTGGTTTGCTGCCTGGGCGCGCCCGCCGTCCGCACCCTGCTGGGCATTAAGGAAGGCATCACCAAAATCCGCGGCCAGTTCTACGATTTTGCCGGAACCAAGGCGCTCGCCACCGTCCACCCCGCCTACGTCCTGCGCAATCCCCGCGAAGAAAAAATCCTGCGTGAGGATTTCGAGAAGATTCGTGATTTTTTGAAGGCGAGATGAAGACCGCTTGTGGCGAATGAAATGCTGGCTCGCTGGACAGCACGTAGGCGGCCTCCAAGGAGCACGGGTGAACTTTGAATTCCAACCTTCTTTTGGCGAGGTGTATTGGGCCACCTTCGCAGTGATCCGAAGGTCACCCCTTCAGTTGGTGCTCTCCGCCGTCTTTCCGGCGGCCGGCATCTTCCTTGCAGCTCTGGTGCTGTGGTCGCGGAGACCGGCAACGATCGACGTGCTGATAACCATACTCTTGTGCTTTGCCTTTACGCCCGGCATCATCGCGCTGAAATTGTGGCTCGCTCGTCGCAGGAATCGGACCGTTGCCGGCGTACACAGGTTCGCCTTGGATTCGCAGGGGATTCACGTCAGCGGCCCAGCATTCGACGTAGCACTGAAGTGGTCCGCAATAAACAAAGTTGCGGAGACGAAGCGGTTTTTTCTTTTCTTCTTCTCGGCACAGGCCGCTCAGTTCTTACCTAAGCGCGTGATTTCGTCCGCAGACGAATTGCAGGCCATTCGAGACTTGATCGCGACAAACCTCACGACCCACGCCGAACGCAGCGCGTAGCACGGACCCGGTATTGGGGTCCGTGGTTCTTCTTAAAGGAAATCACTACGCTTGTTGGAAAACCAGACGCCGGAAAGCTATACTCTGGTCGAGGACGTTTATGGAAACGCGAACGGAAAGCTTGGCTGAGATCGTTTCACGCCTCTCGCCGGAGAAGCAGGCCGCGGTTCGCGAATTTATCAATTTTGTCGAAAATCGCGAGCTGCGAAACACCCCTTTCATGCACGCTGTCGAGGAGTTCATGGCCGAGCATGACGAGCTCCTTCGCCTGCTCGCGCAGGGACCGCCTACCACCAGGCCGGAATAGCGCTACTTCGTTTCCAGCACCACGATGTTATCAACCGGATCCTTGGCCGTGGCGGGCAACATGAGCACTGGCCCTTGGGGTGTGGAAACAATATCGACCTTGTCTCTCGCGGGGAACATCGCGGCGGCCACCACTTGTTTATCCATTTTCGGAAGCGAGAGCGCTCCGACACTCGCGGCCAGGATGTGCACGTAGACCTTATTGCCCTTCTGTGTGGTGACGCCCCATTTCTGCGGCGCGATGGGTCCGCCGCGTGTCCCATAGATGGTCTCGCCATTCTTCGAGAGCCACGCGCCGATGGCTTGCAGCCGCTCCACGAATTCCGGCTGGATCGTCCCATCCGGTTTGGGGCCAATATTCAACAGGAAATTCGCATTGTTCCCCGCCGCGCGCACCAGGTAGTGGATCAGCTCCGTCGAGCTCTTGAAATTCTTGTCGTTCTTGTTGTAGCCCCACGCACCGTTGATGGTGTCGCAGGTTTCGAGCGGCAGCGCGCTGACCTCAGAGTCCTTGTTGAACTCCGCTGTTTTCTGGCCCGGCAGGTCTTTCTCGAACATCTGGAAATCTTCACCCGGAAACGGCTTCAAGTGATGATTGCTTCCGATGAGCGCGGTGGGTTGCAAGCGGTGAATCAAGCCGTAAGTCTGTGCCAGACGCCAGTCGGCATCCGGCTTGTCCCACATGCCGTCGAACCAGATCCCGCCGATGGGGCCGTAGTTGGTCAGCAACTCGCTCAATTGCGCGTCCATGTAGTCCAGATATTTGTTCCAGTCGCCGCCCGGCGGACGCCCGGCCGCGTGGCCAGTGTGGCCGAGCGGATAATAGTCCGGATTGTGCCAGTCTAATTGGGAGTGATAGAAAAACAGTTTGATGCCTTGCTTATGACACTCGTCGGCGAGCATCTTGAGCGGGTCTTTTTTGTAAGGCGTGCGGTCTACGATATTCCAATCGGATTGCTTGCTGGCGAACATGGCGAAGCCGTCGTGGTGCTTGCTGGTGATGGTGATGTATTTCGCGCCGGCGCTTTTCGCCAGCGCCACCCACGCCGCCGCATCGAGCTCGGTTGGATTAAACTGAGGCGGGAGCTTTTCATATTCGGAGATCGGCATCTTGTGGGTCTCCATCACCCATTCGCCGTCGCCGAGCACGCTGTAAACGCCCCAGTGGATGAACATCCCGAACGCCGCATCGCGAAACCATTTTTGTTGAGGTGAGTAATCGGCGGGGGCGGCAGGAGGATTGGCCGCGGTCGGCCGCCCTCCAAAACTTCCCGCGAGCAGAATCGTAGCCAGCGTGAATATCAGTTTTCGTTTCATAGGTATGTCCTTCTTCAAACGATTCTTCGTTTCGCTTCCACGAAAATCCCGCGATTGTAGGGCCGGGGCTCGCCCCGGCCTGAGGCCGACCCAAGGGTCGGCCCTACTGTCCACCATCACAGCGAATCCATATAGACAACATGCGATGCGCTGCCCGCGGCGACCATCGCCGAGCCGCGCGGAAGACAACTGATGATAATTTGAAACGTATTGGCATGGGTGGAGGCCGGGGTCGCCCAAGAGGGCGTCAGCGCTTTCCCCGGTTCCCTCACCACCTTGGGTTCCACCAGCGCCAGCGATTCGAGGGCCTGGTATGCCACATCGCGCGCCGACCCCATGGCCGTCTCGAAATCATTGGTGCGGAATTCCAACTGCGTGCCCATTTCCGCGAAGTGCCAGGCGAGGCACGCGCCCAGGTCGACGGCCTTCTCGAACTGAGCGAGCGTTTGTTCGTTGGCCATGAGCGTGCGCGCATCAAAGACCAGCACCACACGCCGATCGTCCTCGCGGGTAAATTCGCGAACTTTCAACTGGCGCGCCCTGGCGCTGGCTTTCCAATCCACGTGGCGCACCGTATCGCTTTCCTGATAGTCGCGGATGGAATACAGATCGTGGCCGTGCCCTTTGAAATAGCTCTCCACCTCTCCGCTGACGAGGGGAAGAATGCGAGTGAACTGCTCCGTCGGCCGGACGCTGGGCAGCACGAGAATTTCCTGCCGGGCGGGGACCTCGCGCGTCTTTTTCATAAAGCCGAAAGGAAATTTGGTGCTGACTCGAAATCCCTCCTGCGAATATCGCCCTCGGCGCGGAAAAGTCAGTTCGACGTGCTGGGTCACCGAAGAGCGGCGCGGGAGGTAGGGCAGATAGACAGGCTCATCCAAGATTTGGGTGCGCGGGCCGACCGGTGCCGCGGCGCGCGATCCCTTTTTGCGCGCCGGGTCGCGGGCCGCCACCGTCACTGAGAACGAGGGCAGAAACCACTTTCGGTTGTGCAACGTGAGCCGGGAAATCATCGGCTGGCGGGCGAACAGATGTTCGGGCAGCGCGAAATCCAGTTCCAGCTCGGAGAGCACAATTTTTGAAAGGATTCCCGAGACCAGAATGCCGGCCAGCAAACTAGCCAGGATGATGAAGAGGAGATTGTTCCCGGTGTTGAGGGCGGCGACGATGATCACGGCGATGACCACCAGATAGATGGCGCCCTCGGCGGTGAACTCGTACTCGATTTTCATCATCCAGCGTTCGAGCGCAGTTCGCCGCGCCAGATACGGGACGGTTTTGACGGCGACGATTCCCGCCAGAATCAGGGACAGCGCCGCGCACAAGTGGCCGAACGCCTGATTGCCGGATATATTCAGCGCCCCGGAAAGCAGCGCGAGGAAGAAGGAGAAAGAGAGTCCGAAAAGGGCAAGAAAGAATCGCCGCCATCCGGGGCGGTCGATGGTGGCGAGCGGGCGCCACGGATTCCATCGCTCGGGCTTCGCGTCGCCGAGACGGGGTCGAGAGAGCGTTCGCATCGGAGGATAGACCCTGCGTCAGAGGGGAACAGGCGTCGAGTCGAGGATTTCCTGGAGCATCGCTTCCGCCTGGTCCACTTTTCGTTCGGTCGAGACGTAGCGCGAGCTCACCACGCAGCGGTGCGCGAACACCGGCAGCACCAGCCGCTTGAAGTCATCAGGGATGCAGTAGCTGCGGCCCTCGACCAAGGCGAGCGATTGCGCCGCGCGGTAGAGTGACATCGAGCCACGCGGGCTGACGCCCAGGCTCAGGAACTCGTGGTGCCGGGTCTTCTCCACGATGGCGAGCGTGTAGTTCATCAGCTCTTCGTCCACGGTTACCCGGCGGACGGCCTGCTGCACCTCAACCACCTCTTCCGCGGTCATCACCGGCTGGACGTTGGCCAGCGGATCGGATGTCGCGAAATTGGAAAGAATCTCCTTCTCGGTCTCCAGAGACGGATAACCCATTTTCAGCCGCATCAAAAAGCGGTCGAGCTGTGACTCCGGCAGCGGATAAGTGCCGTGGTGCTCGATGGGATTCTGGGTGGCCATCACCATGAACGGTTGCGGAAGCGGGTAGGTGTGATTGTCAACCGTCACCTGATATTCGTTCATCGCTTCCAGCAACGCGCTTTGGGTCTTGGGCGTGGTGCGGTTGATTTCGTCCGCCAGGACGACGTTGGCAAAGATGGGCCCGGGACGGAATTCGAAGAGCTGCGTCTGCTGGCTGAAAACGCTCACCCCGATCACGTCAGAGGGAAGCATGTCGGAGGTGAACTGAACGCGATGAAAGGTGCAGTTAAAAGAGCGGGCCAGGGCGTGTGCCAGCGTGGTCTTGCCGACACCGGGGACGTCCTCAATCAGCAGGTGGCCGCGGCAAAAGAGGGCTACGAGCGCAAGCTGAATGACCTCGTCCTTGCCGCGGATGACGCCTTGCACGGAGCGTTGCAGCCGTGCGATGAGTTCCGCCGAAACAGGCGCTTGGTGATTGACGTCCGTCCGCTCCATGCTCACCGTTTCCTCAAAAAGGGCTTCGCCTCCACTAGACCTGGAACGCCCAGTTTGTTATCTTGGAGGATGGCCGCGGGCGGTTAACTCAGCGGTAGAGTGCTATCCTCACACGGTAGAAGTCACAGGTTCGAATCCTGTACCGCCCACCATTTACTTTCAATAGCCTAACACGTTCTCCTTTCTCTTCCGTATCAATCCCAGCCCGACAGCCAGCCCGATGTCGCTATTGCACTGAGTCTGAAGCTGGCTTTGCATTCATCAGAGAGTTTCGATCTGTTAGGGATGAACTCTCCTTCTGCATCAGAGCAAGCATGTACTTTCCTTGCGCCTTAAGATTCTCCTCAGGAACGCCGTGGATGTAAGTTCCCGCCGTGATGTCAGGTTTGCTATGCCGCAACATCGTTTGGGCAACCTTCAGGTCCTTGGTAACTGAATGTACCCAAGTGCTGAGGCTGTGGCGCAGCAAATGGAACCCGAACCTCTCGTCGGGCGTGATGATCCCTGCGTCAATCGCTGCTGGTTTCAGATAGCGTTGATTTATCATTTGCCCAGTTCGAGGTTTTTTGCCGCCTAGCTTGCCGCTCGCAAACACATAATCGCTGTCCCGGTGGTACGGACTCTGGCTCCGCCAAATTCGGAGGAATCCCGCCAAGGCTGGACACATCGGAACATTGGCCTTAGACGATTTGGTTTTTGTTGTAGTAATTTCGGACAGGCGGAAAGCCTGTTCGATTCGAATGCTGTTCTCCTTGAATCTCACATGCCTCCACTGTAGAGCAAGTGCTTCACTGATTCGGACCCCGGTCGCCGCAATCAGCACTACGAGCGTTTTCTCCGGGTCTTGCAGCCGGGAGACGATTTGCCAAGTCTCCTCGGGTTGGAGAATCCGAACTTCTTTGTCCTCGTCTTCGGACCCCGGCACACGTACTTTACTGACCGGATTCCGGCAGGTTTCCAGATCGTGAACGTCCGCATGGTCGAAGACCTGCCCCATCACCATCTTGACCTTCGAGACGGTTTGCCAGTCGTAATCGCTCTCGTCGTGAAGGTCGTAAAGCCAGTCACGAATCGAGAGCGGCTTGACCCTGGCGGCGATCTCATCCTGCCAGCGGGGAAGAATGAATTCGTCCAGGGCATGCTGATAGCAGTAAATCGTACCCTTCGACTTGCGGTGTCCGTTCCGCTTGTTAAAGGGCAGACCGTGGTTGATGTAGTGATTTGCAAGCCAGCCGAAAGTGGGCTGGCCACTAATTGGGTTTGAAATGTACTTGTCGATGAGCTTAAGCGTGCCGACCTTCATCCATGCTGCGGATGATGCGTCACCGATCTCAGAGACCAGACCAAGAGGAATGGAATTCTCGACCATCTCTCCGTCACCCGGTCTGAGCTTTTGGTAGCACCAGAGCCAAGTCATGCCGCCCGCCCGATTGCGTTTTCGAAGCCAACCTTGAACCTTGTCAGCCATTGGATTTTCTCCTCTGGCTCACAGGGGCTGCTGTGCGAATTGTAGCATTGCGCCCCAGAACCTCAAAATCTTCGCTCACCTCGCTCAGACGATAGCGATACACATGGCGGATTCTCCCCCTGTAGGCGTACCCGCGAATCGCGCCCTCACGTGTGAGCCTCAGCACCTCTGACCGCCGCACCGACAAGAACTCGGCGACCACTTGAGCGTCCACAAACGGCTCTAGATTAGAGTCGGGCGCTGGCGGTATGCTTCCGGCTTCCGCCGATGTCAACAATGATCCCAAGTTGCTCCCCTCTGCTTGTGCGTCATGGTCGCCTCCCCTGGAAGTACTCTTCGTCCACGACGAGCGTCTGGCCCTTCTCGCGCATTTGCTCCTCGGCCTCGGCCTGGGATCCCGACAGAACGAAGACGGGAGCCGAACGGCACACGTCGACGACATAAATTCTGCCTGACCGGTTGCCGGGGTCCGTGAGCCCGTGCCTCGCTGCCTCGACCTGCGCCGCTTTCGCCTCTTCCGTCGCACGGTGGTACGCGTTGAGGGCGTCCACCCAAGCACAGCCAAGCGCATCATCCTGACGCCTTGCCGCTGCCTTGAGCGCATGCTCGGCTTCGCTCGCGGCATGGTCCGCCTTCAAAATGCGCACCCTGGCTGCCTCGCACTCGGGCGTCCCCCACCTTTCGTCCTGCTGCCTGCGCGCCGCCTTGAAATGCTGGATCGGCTGCTCAAGCTGCTGATCTTGCCCTGTCTGTGTCATGATTTCCTCCTTGCCGGAACCCGGCTGTTTTCGAGATATTCGTCGAGGTCCGAGATCAAGAACCTCAGCGCGCTCGTGTGATCGGAATCGCTGACGTAGCCGACCTTCCCCTGTCGGATGAGTTCGCGGAGCTTCCAGACGGATATTCCGAGATATGCGGCCGCCTGGCCGCTGCGCATGACCTTGCTGTTCACTTGCTGAAACTTTGAAACCGTTTTGATCATCTTCAAAACCTCCTTGCCCTCTAATACAACGGTCCGGAAGTCTTTATTTCGAGCCGGACGGCGGCATCCGAAGGTGATCGTCTTGCAGCCCCCCCGGCTTCGGAGACGATCCCGGGGCGGGGAGAAATCGTTTATGGGTAGCTAGGCGTATGGCCTACAAGGATCCGAACCTCGTGCAATCCATGATCCTCGTTACCCTGCTCCATGCTTCCATCTGCCTCATGCTTCCTCCTCAATTGGAGTTTTCCATGTACGGTCTCAGGAAGTCGTTCACCCTGTCGGCCGGCAGGTCGAATTCATCGTCCAGCCAAGCCTGGGGTACCTCGCAAGCGGCATCGCACTTCATGTTGATGGCCGAGCCGTAGTCGCTCTTGGGGACCTTGACGACGGTGCCGTCCGAGGTCCGCACGGTGTACTCCGGAGACCGGCTCTTCCTCCCGCCGCCCTTGACGATGTGCCCCGTGCGACCGTCTTCAAGCTGGATGGGGATGTGCTGCACCTTTCTGGTCATCGCCGCCTTGCGGGAGGCCTCAGACCGTGCCTTCTTTTTCTCCTCCCGTACTTTCTTCTCCACTTCCTCTTTGCGCGCCGCCCACTCCTCGTCAGTCTCGCCTGGCTGACGGTACTCAGGGTGCTCAGCACGAAGTTGCTTGTCGAGTTCCGCCCACTCCTCATGCTCCCTAGCCTTCTTCTCCGCCCAGGCGGCCTCTTCTTTATCGTTTCCGAGAAAGAAGTCGTTGGCATGGTCGTAGGTCCTTCCTTCCCCGAACTGCCCGTCGTGCCATTTGCTGTATGCACCCGGCATGCACCAGCCATTCAAGTTTTCCGTGCCGCTTCGGTGGCGGTCCCACCGCTCCTGACGCACTCCCTCGTTGAGGATGTCACGGAGCCCGAGGTCGGACAGAGTGTTGTTTCCCATGCGCTGGCGGACCCCGGCGAGCGTGAACGCATGCGACGGGTCGGCGCTGAGGATGGCGAGGATTTCTTGCTTTCTATCCTCCCTGTCCCTCCCCGCCTTCGCACTGCGTGTCTCCTTCGCATTCTTGGCTGCCGCCGACCGTGATGCCGACGTGTCCTTCATGGGGGTCACCAGCGAGTTCGCCGCCTCCCTGATGTCCTTGTAGAACTCGCTGCCCACCTTCTCAAAGAACATCCTGATTCTTTCCTCACGTTGGGTGGGTGCCTTGAAGACCTTGCGGAAGTCATCGGCGACGGTCCTCCACGAGGGGCGCTCCCTGCGCCCTGGCTTCCCCGTCTCGGGGGTCCCCTGCGCCTCGGGCTTTGTCTCCGGCTGCTCCGCCTCCGCATCGGACGGGGCAGGCTCGGTCCGGCGCTGGGCTTCGCTCGGTACGGTCGGGGTTGGGGTCTCCTGGGCTGTCCCGGCTTCCTCAACCTCCACGTCAATCACGGAAGGCTCGGGCTCCTCTGAGGTCCCTGTCTCTTCGGGACGCGCATGCCCTTCGGCGCGCTCGGGCTTCGGCTCCGCCAGCAGCCTGCGCATGTGGGAGTCGGAGAACGGGAAGTACGCGCTCTTGACCTTGCCCCAAGTGGGCAGCCCTGGCACGGGGTTCCTGCGGCCGGGCTGGCTGTACCGCTTCCTCATGGACCGTATCTCGGGCAGGAACCTCAGCACGATGGTCCTCGCTTTCTCGAAGAGCATCTTGCAGTGAAGGCCGATTGCCTGCATCCTCTCCCCGGCCTGCACGTCCGACAGGGCGTCTGCCTCCTCTTCCGTGAGCGGCTCCAAGTCCTCAAACCTTGGGCAGACCGTCGCATCCACAACCTGCGTGATTGCCTCTTCCTTCATGTGTCCTCCTTGTATCCCGACCTGCGCTCATTTTGAGCGGAGGTATGTGCCGACTTCCTGGCGCTGCACCCCGGAGGGGGCGTTTCGCCGGGTCGGGGACGCTCCAGCTCCCCCGCAGGGGTCGAGCACCTTGCCAGCGATCTGCGGCCCCTTTCGGATTCGTGGACGGAGGTCGTCGTCATATTGCTTCATCCACACGTGCGGCCGGGGATTCAAGCGGCCAGCTTCGCGCTGGTACCCACTTCCCCTGGGCCGGCCACGACTTCAATCCTCGCCCACCAGTTTTGCTTTCTGCTGGCCATGATCCTAAATACCAAATCCAAGCCGAACCCCGCGAAGCGCGTCCCGAGCCAGAAATCCGTCGTCGAAGGATTCCCTTGCATCGGATAGCGACCGGCTTGACGGACGTCATTCCCAATCGCCATCTGGCTGAGACGAAAGGAAAGATATTTTTTCATCGCGCCCCCAATTTGGCGGCCATGGATTCGAGTGGCCGGCGTCAAGCTGGTTCCTTGGCCATAGCCGTGATCCGACTGACAGGGAGCAATATCAATCCTGGGCAGTCCCTCACAATTATTCTTCTCTGAAATCGCTCGGCTAGCTTGCCCCGCCCGCGACTCAGGCCATGGCGGATGGTCTGCACGCTGTTGAAATAGGGCCCGACAGGCTGCACAGGCTACACGGGTATACACGGGGATACATACAGTTACACATGATATATGATGCTAGGATGAAATAAATATCTTGACTCCGCCTTCGGCTGGGCGTATATTGGGTTTTGATTTAGGCACGAGGAGCGAAACAATGCCAGCAGACGAAGCAACTGTGAAGGCGCAGCAGAGCGACGTGGCGGCCAGGACAACTTCCGATGCGTTGACATCGCCGGAGCCCGGAGGATGCAGGGCATCGGCACCCCCGCCATCCACACCGAGCGGAGAGGCCTCTGGTTCGAGTACCGCAGGATCGTGCGCGAGCTGCGACCGGCTTGAGTCCTCGTTGAGAACGTTTCTAGGTTCGCGCATACGGGAAATAGCTCCTGGGTCGTCGCCGACATGGAAGCGGAAGGCTACGCCTGCTGGCCACGCCTACTGGGAACTAGAATCCTCGAAGCCCCGCACGAAAGGAAAAGGACACGGGTCCCCCGCCGAGATAGGGAAGCCCCCCTACTCCTCTACTGTAACGACGCCGACATCGACGGCGATCCTGGTGAAGGACTGGAGCCCGGAGGACTTCATCCTCCTGCCCAGCGGGCGGTGGAGGAAACGTACAAAAAGTGGCGTCAATGGAAGCATGAACTGGCTCCAAGAAATGGCGGTGAGGGCGGTGGTGCAGCGGAACCCGAAGCTGATACCTACGCCCGAATTGTGCGAACGGTTTATGGCCATCCCGACCGGGTGGACAGATATTGGTGATGCGGGAACAGCGTTGTCTTCCTCGGCCCTGCGATCATCGGGTGCTTCGTCGCCAGGCTTGGGCGAAGTCCCGGAGTTCAAGGACGGCATCATGGGTGAGAATCTATGCGCGCAAGGCATGCGCGGACCACAAGCTCGCCAAGAAACCGAGGAGACGGAATACGCAGAAAGGCTGCTGGCCGATGCCATCTCGGCCATGGACGGGAACGAAAAGATGGCGACCAGCGAGCTTGTCCAGCGGCTCCGGTCGCTCCCTAACTCGACATGGCGTGCATACCGGGGCAGCGGCATCACCAACGACGCCTCCGGGGCCATGCTCCTGGCCAGCCTCCTCAAGCGCTTTGGGGTTGGGCCGAGGACGATTCGTGTCAGGCCCAAGGGCGAGCCGAATTCCACGGCCAAGGGCTACAGGCTCGCGGACCTCGTTGCAGGTGCCGAGCGGGCCGGTTTGCCGCTCGGAGGCAGGAAAGGTCGTAACCCCGTAACCCGACCAGTAAATCAGAACAGGAATCCGAGGGTTACGGGGTTACGACTTCCCGGACCTGTCCTTTGATTAAAACCGCCAGAAAGTGCCTCAGCATGAGCATCGAAAGGCCAGCCGCGCTTGAATAGGGGAGCGCGAGACGGCGGACCTGGAATGATCGCTTCTCCACAAGAAAGTCCTCGTTGCCCCCCAAAGCGGATTAGGCCGCGCAGTCCCCAGGGCTGGCCAACCCCGAAACTGGCCACCCCTCGCAAGTGACATTCTTGCCTCTTCAGTCAACGACCCCGAAAAGTACGAACCAGAGAAATTCAGTATTCCTCCTTAGCGCACCTGGGCTAGCCGTGGCCAAAGCCCGGAAAGCGGCGGCTGCAATGTGCCGCCCGGCGGCAAGGGAGAACAACAATGCACTGGTCCCACGACGACAATTTCGGGACCCCCGAGTACCTCCGCTCTGCGCTGGAGCGGGAGTTTGGCCTTGATTATGACCCTTGCCCCCTTGCATCGCCGCCCGTTAAGGATGGCCTCGCCGCCGACTGGACCGGAAAAAATGTCTTCTGCAACCCCCCGTGGTCGAAGCCGTTGCCCTGGGTCAAGAAGGCCCTGGCCTCCCGCTGCCTGACGGTCTTCGTCCTGCCCGCCAGGACGGATACGGCATGGTTCCACCTCTTGAAGGACGCCGGTGCTGAATTAAGATTCTTTCGGAAAAGGGTGCATTTCGTCAAGGAGGGCGTGAGGAAGAACCCGACCGACGGGACGCTGGTCGCAATCGTGAGGGGGAAGAAATGACCTGCCTCTGTGCGAAGTCCTGGGCCTCGTCGCGAACTCCGCCTCCTGCTTGGGTTATGCATTACCCAAGAAGCTTGGGTTTCCATCTCCGGTCTCGGCGAGCCCAGCGCGCCTGCGGCGCGGGGAGTGGACGTTCGCGCAAGATGACAGGGCGCGGGCCTGGTCCCGGAAGGCGATGGACGGCCAGCCCGAAACCCGGCAAGAAAATGGGACCAGGAATTTGGAGGTCACGGGGCTACGGCTTTGGCGCAAGGCGCAGCGTGGGCGCGTCGTGGAGCATCCAGTGCGTGACGCAAGCCGAGCAGGACCAATGCCCGCACTCCCCGCAGCCTTTGAGCGACTCGTCGTGGCATACGCAGCATCTCATTCGATCCCACCACGTCACCATTGGATCAGGAAAAGTCCTCCACATCCTCCAGGTCGCCAGGGCTGGTGGGGTCGGGCAGCCTGGTGTATTTCTCCCAGTCCGCCTCGAAGTCGTCGTGCAGGGAGTCAGTCCCCATGACCATCCGTTTGAACATAAGCATCGGGTGCTTCACGCCGTCCCTGAGCAGCTTCTCGTGCCACCTCCCCCTCCTGAGGAACGCGATGCGGGCGTCGAGCTCCAGCGCCCCGTCGACCCCTCCGCCCAAGTAATCGGCCATCTCCGCGCAGTCGCGGACATGGGCCTTGGCCGGGGCGATTCCGAGCGCCTCGGCAAATCGCCTTGCTAGGCCGACGCTGTCGTACGCGGGCGCGACGGGTGGGACTGGGGGGACTTTCACGGGACGGGAACTGTCGGGGCTCGACGGCGATCCCGGGACGGGCTGTCTGGGAGCCGAGGCTGAAGCTGTAGCTGGTGGTTTTGGGTTTGATTGAATAGCAGAGAGCGAAGCCGACCCTCCAGCCGTCGCCGCAGCAGCGGCAGTGGCTGCGCTCCCCTCCCCTCTCCCCTCCTCTGAGCTGCTCTGCTCTGCTGCTGGACTGATCTGCTCTTCCCTGCTCTCTGCTTTACTGCTCTCGGCTCGGCTCTGCTCTGCTTGTTCAACCTGTGTTGAACCTGCGTTCAACTCCGGTTCAGCGTGAGCTGAACTGGACCTGCGGGATTCTCCGGACTTCCGTCCCATCACCGCATACCTGTCCCGTTCTTCCAGGAGCCGCCGCCAGTCTTCAAGGAGCCTGCCCTGCGACAGGACTTCCCGCCCGTCCACGGTCTCCGCCTTGAACATGGCCAGCACCGGCCCCTTGTCCCGCTCCCACTGCTCCAGGGAGTCGGCGTCGGCGATCATCCATAGCTCGCCATCGTCGGCCGGCAGGTACGGCCGGGTGGGCTCGTGGAACGCCGCCTGGAGCATCGTGCGGTACATCGCCCGCTGCCGCGGGGTCATCCTCTGCACCCGGCGCTCGGCCTGGAACGCGGGCTCGTCCCACTGCTGGTACTTCGGCCTGACCGGCCTTCCGTCGTCCTTCGTGAAGTTCTCGCTCATTTTTCTCCCTTCGTCTGATCCGCGGTGGCGGGAGGGGCGGTGCATCGGCCTGCCTCTCGGTCCTTGCGGCGCAGGCCGTTCTTCCTGGCTATCTGGTAGACCGTGGAAATCGTGGTTTGGTTCTTGACCGCCACGGCCTGGAGCGTGAGTTTCCCGTCCCGGAGGTCCCGAACAATGTTCTCCTTCATTTCCAGCCTGAATTTGTTAACGCGGTTTTCTAAGTCCATTTCGCCTCCACATTCGTTCGCCTATCACTCCATACAATGACTTCAGTAGTCCGGACATTTGCTCGACCCCACGTGGCGACCCGCTTCGCCCAAGTGAACTCCTGCTACGCCGTCAAAGCAGACACGAAGGCCTCCTCCTGCTCAACGGGGTGACTTGGACTGTGGCGTTCGACGCGACGAACGAAGTCACGATTCCGGCGACCTCGGCAGCGGCGGGCTTCCTGTCACGCTGACATCCTCGGAATTTGACCGCGCAGGTAGCTCTCGCAAAATCCTGCAAGCCGAGCCGCCGCAGGGTTGCTGCTTTTCTTTCCAATAGTTCGGCTTGCATTCATCGTGTAAAATCCCACGGGAAACCAAGGAGGACGTGTATGGGAACTCCAGCGCAAATGCAAACGCGGGCGACGCCGCTCGCCGTCGTGAATCGGGCGGCCATGAAAGCCAAACATCGAATCGGCATGGATGCGGACCTGGACTTGCAACCGGCCAGTACCGCCGAAACCTACGGAGTGAATCCGGAGGTTTCCCTGAATGCCGCGACGGGCAAGCTCAGCCCCAGGGACTGCACGACCGAGCAATTGTTTGAGATTGTGATTGACGTCGCCCGGAGGTTCCGCAACGCCAAGGAGGTCGTGGCGGAGCACAGGGAGTACATCCTGCGCCTGAAGACTGAGGTGTTCAAAGTCAGGTTCGGGTCGGCGGGAGCAAGGGTGCTCGTGAGGTGCAAGACCAAATGGGGCCGTACAGCGGGCAGGAAGATGACCTGGAAGGAATTCTGCGAGACCCAATTTGGCGTAAGCGCAGATTGGATAAACCGCATCTGCGGCGGCAAGGCGGAAGCTACGGGGAATGCGGCTGCCGTCGAGAAGCCGACCAACGGCGGCTCAGGGCCTGGCTGGAACACAATCCTGACCAATTTGGTAAATGCACTGGAGCCGTGCAGCGACAGTTTGCCGCTCCCGGCGAAGGACGCCCTGGAAGCTGCCAGAGAGCTTCTGGAGGGCGAGGCAGACGCCGTGGCGACCTGCGCCAGGTCTGCGTTGTTCCGGACCGCCGAGGGGGAACGTGGCGAGCGGGATTCCGTAGGCAAGTATTGGCTGACGCCTCGGGATGTCTACGCTGCGCTGGACGACGAGTTCAACTTTGACTATGACCCGTGCCCATGCCCCCGCCCTAAGGGCTTCGATGGTCTGGCTGTCCCATGGGGTGCGTGCAGCTATGTGAACCCGCCGTTTACCACCGTCGCTGAGGCGGGCAGGAAGGTAGGAATGACCGCCTGGGTCAGAAAGGCAATAGAAGAACAGGCGAAAGGGAACACGAGCGTGCTCGTTTACCCGCAGCACGGTTGGGTGCATATGCTGGTCAAGGCGGGGGCTGAGTTGCGCAGCCTCGGTAAGGTCGATTGGGTCGATATCGAGGACGAGAGGTCTTCAAGACCGGCAAGCTCCCCCATCATGGCGTTTATCCTGCGGGGGCTTCGTGACGAGAGTCGGTCATACTGCGATGGCGGCTCTCGGTTGGATTCTATGAAAAACGATTAGCATCGCACGGGAGGATGCGTGCAATGAAGGGTCCGCAGCCTCCGGGCGAAGGCAGCCCTCGATGGTCCTTGCGAGCCCTGCGGCGGCGGGCTCCCTGTCACGCCGAAATTCGACAACAAAAAATCCACGCGATACGCGGTTCTTTAGTAGGGAGCAATTTGTCGATGCAATTCCTGCTCCCCAACTTCGAATCTGAGGAGGCACCACCATGGAAGAAACTATCGCGCAGGAACGAGGCCCCGAGCTCGTTCCGCCATCATCGCCAAGCGCAGACTCCGCCGGACCGCCCGAGGTAGAGCAAAAGCCCGCCGACGAGATTGGGGAACTCTGGAGTATCCACCTGGAGGCGAAGAGCGTGGCCAGAGAAGCCAAGCAAGCACTCAAGGACGTCCGCCAGCGGCTGAGCGAGCGGCTATCCGAGATCAAGCCGCTTCTGGCCCGACCCGGCCGCAGCGGCCAATGGTCCGCATGGCTGAAGGAGCGCGGGATTAGTCGCGCCACTGCCGACCGGCTTGTCCGGCGACATGCGGCTGCTCTGCCCGGAAATGAATCGACTCACGAGGCGATTTCGAACCCGCCAGTGGACAGCGCCGAGAAGCTAGCCAAGGCCCAGTGGCCGCGTTTCAGAAAGATATTGAACACGGATGAGTCAGTGATTCAGTTCCTCGGCAGCATCGCGGAAATTTCCGGCGTCGCCCACGAATGGCAAGAGGAAGGTCTGATGATTTTCCGTGCGGTGCCCAAGGCTGCGGATCAATTGTCAGATTCCGACTCTGCAACTGACCCGGTACCGCAGGCTTCCGATAATGGCTCTGGCATTACAGAGGAGCCAATCGAGGAGACTGCCGCCGCGCTCCCGGCGTCCGGGCTGGCCGCTGCCGCTGGCGACGCGAGCGGCGTCCAAGCGCTGCAGCCAGGTAGCGGAGAGGAATGAAAAAATGATGGCCAGATATCTCCAGCCCGAGGAGCCGAAGCAATCCGCCCTGGAGATGGCCCTCGCGGCCATCGAAGGCCGTCCCAATCCTCTCGACGATGCGGAGATGGCAAAAGTCAGTACTGAGCCCGGTTCGCTTGACCTGCCGGAAACAGAACACCAAGGAATGTGCTCGAACCGCCGCCGCACTCGCTCCGACGTGGACGAGTGTATCGTATGCGGCCAGCCGCTGTGCGAGGACTGAATTGGCTTGCCGGGGACGAAGACTGACGAGCCCGCCGAGGCGCAAGCTGGCGTCGCCGACGAGCACAGCGATGAAGTGATTCGGCAGGCTGCCGGGGCCGAGTGTTGTCTGAGCAAGAATTCCGAAGAATTCAAGAAGGCTCAGCGCTCGGTCCCTTCATCCATCGCAGCCCACCCACTCGCTTGGCGATGGGACGCACCCTATCGTTCCGCTGGCGCGGAATCGCTTCGCGGGCGATTGTTGCCAGCAAGGCTACGTTGTGCTAACTTGCCGAGCATGAGCAAGCAAACCGAATCCCCAACGGACAAGCCTGGAGACCGTTGTCCGCTCTGCGGAAAAGGGACGCTCGTGGCCTCCGCATCAGGGAAGAATTTGCTTTGCCACGCGTGCAACCGAATCACCGTGGTGCCCGAGGCGCACAAACCCGATGCCCGACCCGACGCCGCAGGGCCGGGGCACGCTCGCGGCAGACCAAGAAAAGCGGTAAGAAATCCCCAAAATCGCCCGGTCGCTTCGCCCCGCTGATTCTGCGCCGGGAGCCGATTGCAGCCCGCCCTGTCCGCAGAGCCATGCTCCCTTGCTGCTGACTGGTTCGCAGCCTTCCACGAGTTTATTGGCCAGGCTGGCGGGGCATTGCAGGCGACGGCCAGGTCCTGCGGCCCCGCCCAGAATCCGCATCACCAATTGGCACGCATCCTGCCCCCACCGCTGGCCGCACGGTCACGCTTCCCCATCCGGGAGCTTGTGGTGGTACAGTTTAAGTTTTAGAGAATTGCTCTGATTGTATACCCCTGGCTTAGGGCATGACGTTCTTTAGCTTTTCAAACACATCCTCCAGCGCGGTAATCGTCGCTGCGGTCTGCGATGCCTGTTGGAGTCGTTCTTCAAGGGCATTGACGTTTTGGGCGCGAACGAAAAACCGCCAATGAACGGCGAACTCTTCACCCACGAACCACTTGACATAACTGCCGATTATTTCGGCGTCGGTTTTGCCGTCGGGACGTTTCGTAGTAAGCCAATCTGTAAGCTGGAGTGCTTCGCCACTCTTCTGGGACTTGCGCACTTGGACCACCTGCGCCTGGCGTCTCTTTATATCGACGGCCAGAAAGTCCGGGTGCGCGGCATAGGTCCGTTTTCCAGGGCTCTCCTCGAAGCATGGGTTGTTGTTGGCGTCGAATAGAACTGGAAACTGCGGAACCACAGCGAGGTGTTCAAAGACCGTTAGATAAATTCCCACGAGCTGTTCGTATAGGTCCATGGCACGCACCTATTATGGCAGGATGGGACGGGAATTCAAGGAAGAGAAAATTCCAACTGCACCACTGCTCGGAAACCGGGAAGCTTTCATCACAGGTCTTGCTTCTTAGCACCCAGCGGCGAATTTCGGCGGCGCTGGCCTGAACAGCCAGCATATTCATGCTCTCTTCAGCCAAGATGACGCCACAGGCGAATGTGGTCAACCCGCACTGGAAGCAGACGGTCTGAAGTCACGGGTAGCGACCGCCCGTGTTTTCGACCGGCACGAACTTGTGATGCGCTGGCAGGCCTCCGGGTCCAGCACCGGGAGCCGGGCGATGAATCGCTTCGTGCATCCGGTATCCGCACTTGGCACAGCGAGGGCACCGGCACCCAAAGCGGGCAGTGTTAAGCGGGCAGGCTTTGATGTCCACCGCGCCGTCCGTGTCGATGCCTTTGAGCGCCTTCAGTCTTCTCGGACTCTTGACCTTGAAATTCACAGTGTCTCGTCCCTGAGCAGGACCGGCAACGCGGCCCTCACCCGCTGCCTGATGTAATTGTGGAAGCGCTCCGACTCGCATCCGCCAGGGATTGGGCGCAGCGGGAACGCATACATCTCCACGATGTCCTCAAGGCCGAGCATCAAAAAGTCCAAAAACATCTGTATGAGACCTTGCGCCCAATTGTCAAGGCTGTCGCTCAGGGAGACAAGCCCCAGTTCCTCTGCGGCGCTTTCCGTGGCCTCCCTTATGCCGTTCGGGAAGCGCACCAGGTACTCCCAGAGGCTCTTGGGCAGCACGAAGCCCTGCTCGGGCTCGCACAGAGGACCGGGGAACGGGTCCTCCAGGGTGCAAGGCTCGATGCCCACGTCCTTCATAAACTTTTTGTCAGTGTCGGTCACATTTCCCCCCGGTCGCAAAATACACGGCCGGATGGGGCCTTGCCGGGGATTTCTGCCACGGCTTCGAAGTGGGTGTATGGCAGTGCCGAAGCAATCCTTATCGCTGGTTCAGCAATTCCCAAGAGCGAAACCGTATTCTATTCTGATAGGGAGCTCTGCTGACCGCTCGACACGTTCGGGAGGCGTGCTACTTCCCAAATCGAAGGAAGAAACATGAATAGGACAATACGGCTTGTAACGCTGGCCGAGCTCGATGAGAAAACTTGCATCGGTGTTTGGGATTTGGTCTTGTGCTTCGATGAACTCGATCATTCCATCCCAGTCGTGCTTGTTTCCAAACGCGGCGGCGCGGGCGCGCTTGATAGATTCGCGCGAGGGATCAGGGATCATTTACGGCTCCGATTTCAGCGGGGCGTGCTCCCGCATGTAGCGCACGATCCCTCGCCTGAGCCCCCCTTCCGTCGCGGCCAATCCCGCCCACACGATGCGGCCGTTGCGGTCCGTTAGCTCTGCATGGAACCTGTGGTTATCGTGCGAGGAGTGGAGGAGGTAGTCCGCCTGAGACGGATTTACGGTTAGGGGCACGCCCGCCTTGTTGAGGTCCCGAAGCAGAGCTTCGGTATCCACGCGGTTGAACCGCGCCTTGGGCGCGGGCTCGACATACACCAGCCCCTTGTTCTCCGGTTTTGGCGATGCCGGAGCGGTCGCCACCGGAGCCGTCAATTGCGCATTCACTTGTTTATTCTCCGGCTTGGGCGGCGCTGGGCCGCCCGGAGGGTTGGCTGGGCGGAAGGGTGATTGAGCAACGGGTGATGGACCTTGCGTATCTGCACCGTCCGCCATGGAAAATGGCGGCGGAGCGAGACTCAGGTCATCGTCTAGGCGGAGCCAAGCCTTGCGACCCCGATTCAGCGTGAAGTCCCAATAGCCACTGTTTCTCGTAAGTAAATCACCGAGGATGCCGATGCCCGCGCCCACGCCAGCACCCTTGGCCGCGCCGCTTCCTCCGCCCGCGATAGCTCCGACGCCTGCGCCCACGCCAGCGGCTCCCGCAGCAGCCCCTACGTTCCCCGATTTCGTGTTTGGCGTGGGCATTGCGGCCCCTTCGGAATCCACAGATTCGCTCACCCCGAGATTGGCAAGCGAAGCCTTCACCGGGAAGGTGCGTCCATCAGGTAAGCGCACTTGCTCGAAGGCAAGCCGGAGCATCGGGACGATTTTCTTGTGCGCGTCGCCCTTGCGCACGGCGAGCACGCGGGCGGAAAGAACTGTGCCAACCGGCAGGACCTCTCGGCCCTGAGCTTCCACGGGCTTGAGTAAATGGACTTCCACTCCATCGTTGACGCGCGAGATGGCTGTGCCGACCTCAGAATCAAATTGCACTCTGAGCTTTGTTCCCGCCATCACTGCAGGTTGGGCCTCTTGACCCGGTAACAGTGGAGCCGCGAGAAAGGCGAGTCCGAGAATGCAGAACCCAAACCAGCCGGACCCGCGTGAGGTTGAGGTGCCAGCCGCGACAGCCCGTTGGCGCTTGCAGATGTCAGGGGTGGGGATTTGCTCGACGCGTCCATGGATCATGGTGGCCTCCCCCTCGCGTCCAGGATTAGGCCGGGTTTCCTTCTTGGAATCCCAGGTAGCTGTAAGTGTACACCCGCTAGGCCCGACTTGCACCCCACTTCACTTTTCGGTAGTGGGCTACTTTGGTTTAGTTGTTTTAGGGAAAGCCCACGGAATAACTTTCTGTCCTGTTGCGTAACAAGCTTCGCATATTCCAGTTTCCACTGGCTTGCTGAACTCGGATGGGCCTAGCATCACCTGCATTTTGAGAATCACAGAAACTGGCTTACCGCAAATGCCCTCCGAGTGCCCACAGTACTCCGCCGTGCATATGCATTTTACTTCTGACATATCTTTGCTCCTTTACGCCGCTCTTTCCCGGCTCCGCTCTTCACTCTCCCATAGTGCCACCAAATCCTCGACGCTCCAAAGCTTACCTGCCGAAGCCGAAAGCAGAGCGGGGCGGAATCGGGCGATGCATGACGGGCGGCGGCTATCTGAATAACCAGTCAATCGCATTGAGCACGGCGAAAACAGCCTCTTCAGCCGCGCCCTGGGGGATCGCTGTCTTGCCCTCATGCAGCAACTTATTTCTCCACTGTTCGGGGGCCCGCCGTTTGTTAAGGCTTTTGAACGCTCCAAACCGGGTGCAACTCCCAGAGCGTCCCCACCGCACAGGTTCCGTGGCTATTGCCGCGCTGATGGACTTCCTCTGGTGTGAAATGGCAATTGCCGCCTTTGCTGGCCTTCCAGTTCCTTGAATAGTGGGTGGCATCATAAAAGGCATAACCCGTGACCCGTATTTCGACCTGATGCGTCAGGTTGATAAAACGGTAGTTTCCCTTTTCATCCGGTTGCTCGTTGAGAATCTTCTGGCGGTCAGCCGCCCCCAAAAGGTCCAGCACTTGGGTCCGTGCTTGCTCGTTTTCCTGCGGGATCTCGGCGATGACCCTTTGGCTAGCCTTGTCGCCAGAGACATCGGAGAGTTCCATGTGGATGTCACAGTCGTTCCCCTCCAGGCCTATTCGCCAAAGATTTCCAGTAAGCGTGAAGACCTGCGTCTCTTTGTTGTCGATGGCCTCCTGGCTGCTTCTGGTCGCTTTCGAGTCGATATTGGCAGGGAAGCCCCAGGCAAGCATGTCGGGAACGGTGGATTGCGTACCGTTGGCTGGCCCTGAAGGGCGGTGTTTCATTGTGTGGCGCTCCTGTGAATCAATCGCAGTTGTTGGCCTACAAGTCTTAGGAGCCTCTTGTGCCATCAAGCAAGGAAGGCAGAAGGCTGCTATTCCGATAACTCCCATGGCGCGTCTCATCGTTTCCTCCTGTGTGTGGAATTGGTTTATGCAGTGTTGCCAGCCCCTATCATTATGGCCTTCCGGCAGCCACCTGGGCAGCACTGCCTTTGTTGCGTAGCCACCCAAACACTGCCCATGTTGCCGCGAGGTCCTCCTCGTTGTACTTCAGGATTTCGGCCATCCGTGCGTTTCGCTCGGCTTTATCTTCGGTCTCGGTGGCCAGGATGAACTGGGCCATCGCCCAATCGCCGCCGTATTCATCCTTCTTGCGCTTGAACCCGACGAATTTCTCGACGACCTTCAGGCTAAAGCTGGGCAGCGGCAGGGCGACCGCGCTCTTCGTGATCGGAAGCAGGTCGAGCAGGTTCCTGAGCACGCGAGCGGCATGGCCGTCCGGGTCGCCGTATCTGTCGACGTACTGCTTGAGGTGGGTCTTCTCGTAATGGTGCCAGTGGACAAAAGGAACGTCGCCGTGCTCGGCGAAGATTCTTGCGGCAGCGCCGAGAAATCCGGACCACCCTTCGCGGTCGCCATTAGCCCCGAAGCCCGCTGTCACGCCGATGAACTCGCTCGGGCGCTTGCCGTATACCTGCATGCCCCAGAGGTAAATCTTCTCAAGCTCGTCGAGGTGCGGCGGCATGCCCTCAAGGTCGAACATCACGTAATTTTCGTGAGGCGGAATCACGGCAGGGCCGAGGACCCGCTCCTTGCCGCCCGCCAGGACCCCGGCGTACAAGAGAATCCTGTCTGCGCTCTTCCCGACTTTCCGCTCTCCCTTCCCCCATGGCCGCTTGAAGTCGCTCAGCCGTTTTGCATCAAAACGTGCGAGCAGTTGCTGGGCTGATGCGACCCCCGCCGCTCTCAATGCTCGTGCGAGCCCCTGGTCAACTTCCATGACGAGCGACACGTCCTGGCGGGCCTCTGCCTGCGGCCAGCAGCGGCCGTAGTATCCGCAGCCGTTGCATTTCGTCCAGCCCAAGGGCTCGTAGGGCTCGGCCCCAAGCCGCTTCAGCGCCAGGATGCGGGCAAGCTCGGCGAGTGCGGCGGTTCCGCCGTCATATGGCACGTCCACGATGTCGCCCTTGCCCGCATGCACCTGGAGGCGCTTCGCAGGCGCGCCGACCGCCTGCTCATAAAGCCACCCGTACAGTTGCAGTTGAAGGGTGATTTCGATGTGGTGTTCCTCGTCCACCCGTTGGGACAGCTTTGAGTCCCGGATGAGGTAGCCGTCGCCGTCGAGAATGAGGAAGTCCGGGCGGCCGACGATTGTGACCGGGACGCCGCCGAGCGTGGTCTCGAAGGCAAGCTCGCCTTGGTAAATCACCGGGACGCGATTCCGGACGGCATTTGCCGTCAGCCGAACCCGCTGGTCTGCGGGGACGGCACTGAGGTCTTCACAAGGGCCGAGCGTGGCGAGATGTTCCAGCTCGTGGCGCTCGCCGAGGGTCTTAAGAATCTGGTCGAACGCGCTCGGCTCGGATTCCTTGACGCCCTGCTGACACAAGTACACGCGGAGCGAGCACTCCGATGGGCGGTGAAGGCCAAAGATGTCGGAGGCGGTGAGCCGCATGAGCGTGTTTCAGCTTACAGCGGAAGTCTCGCTTCTTGGGTGCGATGCCTGCGAATTACATCGACCCGCTCGATTTCACAACATTCGCGGCGACATAGTGTGGACCCCCGCTGCCGGTGTTACAATCCTCCAAGCGCTGCCCACCGCTCTACGGCCTCGCCCTCATATCGGTGCAGGCAGCACTCACATCGAGACCATAAGCGGGAGTGCCCTGGGCCTTCGCAGTGGGAATCATGGATCTCATGGTACAATTCCGACACGGAATAGTTCAAGCGGTTATGACTTTCGTGCAACGGCTACGAACATCGTTCTCAGGCATCACTCTGCACTATACTTTCCTGTCTGCATCGCACTTATCTGGACTAAAGATTGAATTTCCTGCCAGATTGGAAAAAGCAATCCGAAAGAAAAGCGGCTTGGAGAACGAGCCCGATTTGGATAGCCGTTAAACCTAGGCCGTGGCGGAGTGACGAGAGCATGCTCAACCTACAGTTGCGTGATGAGTTTAAGGGGGAACGTCTCAAGGGGACGACCATTGATTTCTCTGCCGACAAGCCGACGAGCGCCCTCCAAAAAACTGCCGCTGAATTCCTGGGTATCACTTACCCATCTGTTGACCTTCTGCGGGTGTTCGAGGCGACACAGCCGGACAAGTCACGCCCGGTTGTGCTGCTCGGTGGTCGCGGTCAGGGTAAATCACATTTGCTGGCTGCGCTCTGGCACGCCATGAAGGCTCCGGCGGAGGCATCCAAATGGCTGGCGGATTGGGCTGACAAACTGAAGCGTCCGGAGTTGAAATCGCTCAAGTTTCGAGGCGATTTCCACGTGATTGCCGAAAGTCTCTTTCAGCAACGATTCAAGTATCTCTGGGATATTCTCTTTGCGCACCATCCAAAAGGAGATTTCATCAAAGGCAAATGGGAAGGAATGGGCTCAGCAAAGCCAAATGTGCCGAGCATTGACCTCCTTCTTGAAATGTTTAGAGCGCATCCCACCGCCCTGCTACTAGACGAGTTTCAGACTTGGTTCGATGGTCTGACTGACAGCCCGAAGGCTAAAGCACAAACATGGGCGTATAACTTCATCCAATTGCTCTCTGAAATCGCGAATGACCACCCGAATCTGCTTGTCTTCGTTGTCTCAATCCGCGACAGTCAATCGCAGGCGTATCAGCAAGTTCATCGCATAAACCCCGTCCTGGTCGATTTCCAGGGGACGCAGGCGAAGCACGACCGCCAACGCCTCTTGCTTCACCGCATATTCGAGAATCGCCTGAATGTTCCCGCCGATGGCATCAGCTTTCTCACCAAGCCGCCCGTAGAAGAATACCTCCGGCTCGCGCAAATCCCGCCCTCGCAGCATGAACCCAAGAGAGCCGAGTTTCTCGAAGCGTGGCCATATTCGCCGGTGCTCATGGGCTTACTTGAGGACCAAGTGCTTGTTGCCACGGAGGCGCAGGAAACCCGTGACCTCATCCGCATTCTCGTTGAACTGTTCAAGACCCGTGGCGGGAAGTCGCCCGTCATTAGCGCCGCCGACTTCGACATCACTAACGACAAGGGCAGCGTCAATTCGCTGTTGAGTTCGGTTTCCAATCCGCTTCACCGGACGCTGCTGGAAAAAGCACGGCGCAACCTTGATGCCGTTTCCACTGCCGTCCAAGACCCAGCCCATAACGTCCCGCACGCCTCGGAAATCATCAGCGCCCTTTGGTTCCGCTCCCTGAGCGTTGCCAGAGTCAATGGCGCAGAACCCTCCGAGTTACAGTCCGATATCACGCGCACCCAAGCCATCGACGACAACATTTTCGCCGCTGAAATGGCGCTCATTCGTGAGAACAGCTTCAACATTCACCCCGTCGGGAGCCGACTCGTCTTCAAGGAGGAGGAAAATGCCGAGGGCAAGCTCCTCGCTCACGCGAAGAACAACAAACTGTTCGAGGGCGGTCAGGACATAGAGCAACTCGCGGCGGAAGTCCGGTACGTCATCGGCGGCAGCGAGGAAGTCTCTCGCCAATTCCGTGTCGTCGTGCTGCGGAAGAATTGGCAGACTGACCCTTGGATGGAACTCCCCGAAAATGAGCGACCCGACAGGTGGGATGGCCGACTCACTCTGATAGTCCTGCCTGAAAACCCTGACAACGTAGAGTCAACCCTCGGCGCTTGGCTCAAGCAGCACGTGCCCCAACGTCGTAACACGCTTCGGTTCCTCTTGCCGAAGAAGGGGTCGGGCAACATCTATTTCAATCGCGACCTGATCGTGTATTCGAGGGCTGTCTATCTGGCCAAGCAGTGGATGGATACAGATGCGGCATACCGCCCGCTCCATCACACCTACCAAACCTCTCATCTCCGACCACCCCTCAATGACCTGTTTGATGCTTTCGCCCTTCTCGATATTTGGAACTTCGCGCAGCCGGACCAGTGCCGCTTTCTCATCGAGAAGCACAATGCCACAGGCGACAAGATTCCCATGGCCATCCAAGCGAAAATCGAGAACGAATTGTTCGTTTCGGAAGACTTCGAAGAGGTCACCCTGACGCACGCCACAGCTAGCTCTTCGCTCGCCAAGTTCATTGGAGAACTCCAAGAGCCGACCATTGGCGGCAAGCACTGCCTGCCGTGGCTGGGTGAAGTGGCAGCGAAGGAGAAGGTTCTCCACCTGTGCGCAGCCGGAAAACTTGCCATCAATCTGCGCGGCTTGGAACTCCTGCAAGCGCAGCCCGGCGAAACTGAAGATGCCGCGTGGATGCGCATCAAGGGCAAACTCGGTTCCGGCAAGGAGCTTGAACAAACAATCCTATTGATGCCGGGGGCAACACCTCTGAGCGGGGGAACCCTTCCGCCACCTCCACATGTGGTCTCGCCGGTAATTCCCCCCCCGCCGGTGCCGCCTGGCGGAACACCGGTGGAAATATTCGTTCCAGGAAAGCCAGGGCCGCCCCCCCCGCCGAAGCCCCAACCTTGTGGCACACCACCCAAGACTCCGATGAACCTGTTGGGTGAGGTCGAGAAGTGGGGCATAAGCGCGGCGACCAATCTTACCAACGTGAACATCAACGCCTCCCAAATGACGGGAGCGCAGCTAACCGAATTACTGAAGAAGCTTCCGGATGGTGTGACGTATTCTTTGAACCTCGACAAAGAGATGCCTTGACCGTGGGAAACAATTTCACACTCGATTCAGTTCTCAACGCGCAGCCCAAGGATGCGTGGGAGACTATTTTTGCCAGTCTCTGGGAAGTATTTTCGGCTCCATTGACACCTGAGAGAGCAGAAAACGAATTATCCGCCCGTGAACGCAAGATTAGTAAGCTCGAACTGCTCTTGTCAGGCTCGGCATGGGAACTCTGGCGAGACTTTGAAAACTCTGTGCCACGCACCACGCAATCGCTCATCGAGTTCTGGAACAACACCTCTTCCGGCAAGGCAGTACTGATTCTCGACGCGCTGTCGCTGCGCGAGTCGCCGTGGTTACTGGAAGAGGCCAAGCGGCGCGGCTACCTGATTCATCAGGCTGTTGTGCGTGGCTCTGAGATACCAAGCGAAACTACGCCCTTCGCCAAGGCCCTTGGCTTCGGCCAGCGTTCGTCGCTCGAAAACAACGGCGCAGGCTCGGCACACTACCTGCCAGGAGCGCGTACTGAAAGCCTGAACGCCGCTTGGGATTACTGCCTTGATTGGATTGCCGGTGCTCCCGCCATCGTCCTATGGCACCATTGGCCAGACGAGCGGATTCATCAGTTCGCCGAGCCGGGCGATGGTTTTCAAAAACTGTGCCGCGAAGCCACGGAACATCTGACCTCGGACTCGTTCTGGAATATGGTCGAACGCATGTCCACCGGACGGCGCTTGGTCATCACCAGCGACCACGGCTACGCAGCGTCAGGGATGTTTTCCGACGTGGGCGACAGGGAACAATTGGGATGGCTTAAAGCAAACTTTGGCAGCAGTCGGTTCGCTTACGGTCCCGGTACAGCGCACCACTGGGTTCCACCCATTTCGCTCTGTCTGCAAACCGCGCATGGAACGAACCAGTTTGCTCTAGGTCGTCGCAAGTGGCGCAGTGCGGGCGGATATCCTACGCTGGCGCATGGCGGCTTGTCGTTGCTAGAGGTTGCGGTCCCGTTCATCGAGATTTCCAAGACATAAGGACTCATGGCGAAGATCAAAGGCAAATCGAAAAAGGAATTGCTCACCGAGCAAATCGCCGCTGCCGTAGGCGCGGGGCGCGAGGTTGCGGTGGAAACGGTGGACTTTTCCGACCCCAATCGACCCAAGACCTGTCTTGAAGTCGATTTCCCCATCATTCCCATCAATCAAATTTCGATCATCGAAGGCAAGGGGTCGGGGGCCTTGAAACCAATTTACCAAGTATCGAAGTGGTGGGCTCGACGACGTTCCACGGTATTCCGATCCATGCTTATTGCGTCGGCGGCAAAAGCACCGGAGGACCAGAGCAAGGCCGCAAAGGTTACCTGGGAAGTCTATTACGCTAACCACCAAAAGCGCGGAACGCTACGCCATCTCAAAGTTGCTGACCCATTCATGGGCGGCGGGACGACCATCGTCGAAGGCTCGCGATTGGGAATGCAAATATTCGGTTGTGACCTCAACCCAGTTGCGTGGTTCGTCGTTAGAAATGAGATGGCACATGTGGATATTGGGGAAATAGAGCGGCTGCTCACCGACATCGAGGCCGAAGTCAAACCGCAAATTATGCCTTTTTACGCCTGTGATGGTCCGAACGGGGAAAAGGGAAAATGGTTTCGACGCAAAACCGATTCGGAAGACTGGGAGGAACTCCCATCCAGCTTTGACATCTTCGCCGTGCCGTGGCAAGAACGGAAACAGTATCGCTACGAGGGGCCGGAAATCATCTACACCTTCTGGGCCAAGCACGGACCTTGTCAGCGCGAAGGGTGTGGACACCGCACCCCAATCATGTCCACCCCAGTCATCGCCATCAAGACACTCACCGTCGATGCTTGGACCGATTGGGAATGTCCTGATTGCGGGAAACCCTTCGATGTGGAGCGCCACGATGCCCGGATGGCCCCGGATGCAGCCTTGTTCGTCGCCCCAGACGAGAAGCCATTCGTCGTGATGGATAGCGTTGGGCGGTTCAAGTGCCCGCATTGCGGCAAGCAATATGAGGAAAGGAAGGCAGCCCTGGAAGGAAACTCGATGAATCTTGGTAAATCCAAGAACAAAGACATCGAGTTGACGCTGCTCATCCACCCGCAATGGCTCCAAGGCTGTCCGAAGCACGATGACCATGGGCGCGAATACGGCGGCAGCGCGACTGACTCAGTTGAGTCAACCATGCGTTGGAACAATGCCCGCGCATCTAAGCTGAGATTCCTCGAAGTCCGTGGAAAGCTTCCTGAACAAGTAACTTGCCCGGAAACAGGGAGAACATTCTCTACGAATAACGATGGTGGAACTGTTCCCCACAAGTCAACTTTTACATGCCAGATAGATGGAACACCAAATGATGTATTTGAATCCGTTAAGTCTACTGGCAAGTCTGGCCCACTAGCGGCTTTTGCCATTCAGGGCTTTAGCCGCACGTTGAAAGAGTCCGGAAATTCTGTTGGGGGGCGGTTTTTTGCTCCGGCATTAAGCATTACGCGATACAACGCCGCCTTGGCCGAATGGGAGGAACGAAGGACTAAAGATTTAATAGGGTATTGGCCAACGAGCGCATTGTCCCAAGGCTGGAAGACACATGGCTGGGGGATACCAGAATACGGGTTTACCCACTACTGGAAGATGTTCAACTCGCTTCAACTTTTGGTGCATAGTTTGATCCTCAAGGCGATCATGACAAGCAGCTACAGTTGCGACGTGAAGGAAGCGGTTCTTGGTGTTTTTCAGCAGTATCTTCGCAACAACAATTTGTTTTGTTTTTGGAACGTTCAACGGGCTCTAGAACCAATGTTCTCTAATAACTACTTCCAGGCGAAGAATGTCGCCATTGAGAACAGTGTATTTTCATCACTAGGCAGAGGTGATTTTGCTGCTTGCGCAGCTAAATTACTGGAATCGTTAAAATGGAAAAAGAATCCATGGGAGATTGCTGATCCCGATGGAGGAGGGCACAGCGAAAAGGTATATTGCTCGGACCCCGTCACTGCGAATGTGGAGCTACAATGCTGTTCAGCAACAGACCTTGCGATGGTTGCTTCGGAAAGTTATGATTTAGTAGTGACCGACCCGCCGTTTGGTGAACTCCTACAATATGCGGAGTTTTCTGATTTTTTCTACGTGTGGTTGAGAATTGCGCTAAAACACTCCTTCCATTCCTATTTCGAGCCTGAATATGCACCAAGGAGTCTTGAGGCTGTAAGCAATCCATTTCGACAGGGACCCGATTCGGCAAAGCACTATCGCAGACTCCTTACTGAGTGCTTTAAGGAATGCTACAGGATTCTCAAGGTAGCAGGACTCCTAGCCTTTACATTTCATCATAACGAGGATGAGCCGTGGGTTGATGTTCTAGCAAGTTTGTTCGACGCCGGTTTCTATCTTGAGGCAGCTTACCCAATACGTGGTGATGAGAGCAAAGGAGACGGTGATTTCGGTTCTCAGAAGGTTGAGTACGACATTATCCACGTTTGCAGGAAACGGATCACCGCGCCGCAGTCCATCAGTTGGGCGCGGCTGCGGCGGCTGATAGTTGATGATGTCCGTCACTTGAAAGGTCTGCTTGAGCAGCATAGGAGCGATGGACTTCCTGCGGCTGACTTGGACATTATCAAGCGTGGGAAGGCATTGGAATACTTTTCCCGGCATTACGGAAATGTATTCATAGAGCAGGGGCGGGAGTTCACCATCAAGGATGCACTTCCGGCCATCAAGCTATTGGTGGACGAAGAAGGCGACGCCACCTCGGGCATTGAAGCCCCGCCAGCCAATGCGGAGCCTTATACCCGCCAATTTTCCCGTATTTTTTACGAGACGTGCCAAGTGCCCCGCGACCAGATGCAGAAATTCTTGCGTGGCACCGGCATTGCTCCCAGTGACTTTGAGGAGCGAGGTTGGTGTTCTGAGAAAAGCAAGGTCTTCACGCTCACACCACCCATTGAACTGGCTCGGGCATGGAAAGGTGCCTCGCGCAAAGGCATGGCGAGGGATTTCGACCAGACGATGTTTCTGGTGGGTGGATGCGTCGAAGGCAGCAATGTCCGCGTGACCGACACATTAGACAGCCCACATTTCGCGCCTCATCCGGCGACGGTGGAATTGATAGACTGGCTAACGCGGCATGGGGGCTCTCTGGAAATTAAACAAGCCGCTCACCGTGCCCGAACCATTTACCGCGATTGGCTGTCGAAGAACAAAGCCAAAGTCGATGACCAATTAAAGCTGTTTGATCTCGAACCCTAATCAGCCATGAATCTTGATTTGCACGACAACACTTGGATTCGTTCCGGTACGTCGCTGTTGTGGGATGCTGAAGCATTAAACAGCATCTGCTCACCCGAGTCCGTCCGCAGCCTGCGCGAGTTCCTGCGCCTACACCAAGCCGGGTGGCCTGAGGATGCGCTCAAACTCGTCAATAACCGCACGCTTGTCGTCGCCGGGTTGGAAGCGGCAATGGACGCACTTAACCCTGAAGAAGCGGTCGAGTGGTTGGAGAACAAAGTTTACCGGGCAGTGCTCGACTTCCAGGAGAACGTCGCCGATGGCGGTCGCGAAGCCGCACTCCTTCTCTGGCTTGCCGACCGAAAACGGTTGACTCACAAAGCGGCGGACAACAGTTACCACTGGCTCTGTTCCGGGGAGCACCGCCAGCAGTCAATTCCGCTTGGCCGGTGTATCTGGAATGGTGCAGAAGACAGCGTGCGCCGGATTATCAGGACGAACGCGGACCAGAAAGAGGTTTGGGCTGGGCTGTTCCTGCCGAGGATATCGTGAGGGCAAGGCACGCATGAGCGCAGCAGCGACCAACAGCGAAACCCTCCGCACGTTCAAACCTGGTGAGCGTGTGCGCCATGCTGAATTGGGCGAAGGCGTCGTCATAGTTCCCCCCATCGGCGGCTTCATCAAGGTCTTCTTTCCCAGTGGCGAGCGACAGGTGCCGGTCGCGGGGCTGACCTTAGCTCTCAGCCGCTCTGAAGTTGCCGCTCTCAACACGAAGGGCGGAGACGAGCGAGCGCTGCGGGCTTGGCTCTGTTACCAAGCGCACGCCCTACCCTTGATGGACAATGTCAGCGCCCTGACCTCCGCCAAGGTCGATTTGCTCCCGCATCAGGTGGTACTCACCCACCGCGTCGCGACGGCGTCACCGCGACGTTTTCTCATCGCCGACGAGGTTGGTCTGGGCAAAACCATCGAAGCTGCCCTCATCCTGCGTGAACTCATCAGTCGGGGTGAACTCAAACGAGCTTTAATGGTAGTGCCTGCCGGACTTGTCAACAACTGGCATCGAGAACTGAACGAAGTCTTCAACTTGAATTTCGAGGTATTCGGCAGCGAAGGGGATGTGACCGACCGCAAGTCGAACGCTTTTGAGAAGCATAATCTACTCATTGCCAGCATCGACACCTTGAAGGTGCGTCCTCGAATGACGAGGTTGAAAGCCGCTCCGCCGTGGGACTTGGTAGTGTTCGACGAGGCGCACCATCTAACCGCCTACCGGCAAAACGGCAAACTGGTGAAGACGCAAAACTTTAAGTTGGCCGAGATGCTCAAAGAGCACACCCGCGATTTGGTTCTGCTCTCGGCCACTCCTCACCAGGGAGACCACTTCCGTTTTTGGATGTTGGTGCAGATGCTGGACCCAACACTGTTCAACTCCCCCAGTGACATGGTCGAGTATCGGCACCGCCTAAACACCGTAGTATTTCGCCGAACGAAGGCGGATGCTTGTCGACCAGATGGCTCGACCTTGTTTGCGCGTCGTCAGGTACAAACCGAGGCGTTCACAATGTCCTGCCCCGAAAAGACTTTCTACGAGGCATTGGTGCTGTACTTGCAAGACGGATTCGCCCTTGCGAAACGCCAGGGCAAGCGCGGACAGGGCTTGGCGTTCGTGATGACAATCTTCCAGAAGATTGCCGCGTCCAGCTTCGCCGCCGTTCAGCTGACGCTTCGGCGACGGCTCGTCGCGCTCACGATTCAAGAAGCCTTGATGCACGACCAGCAGCTCGATATCGACCATCGCAACGCTGCCCTTGACGAAGCGCGGACGCTAATTCGAGAGTTGTACTCCATCGCTGACGGGCGGCTTGGCGACGCGGAGGTTGATAGGTTGCTGTCCGACTACCGATTCAAGATTTTGCGGACGCAGCGGGAGGATGAGGAGGCGTTGGGTATCGGAGCGGATGAGTTCGGCTTCGAGAGCGGGGCGGCGAAGGCCGAAGAAGCTGCCATCAATAGCGTGCAGGTCGCTTTGCCTGAGGAACGACGGCGCATCAAGGAATTACTCGCCAAATATCCACCGCAGCGTGAGACAAAGGTGGAGAAGCTCCTTGCCGCTTTTGGCGTGCTGTGGCGGGAAAACCCACAGGAGCGGATGGTGGTGTTCGCCACGTATCTCGGAAGTGTCGAGATGTTAGGAGCGGAAATTGAGAAGCAGTACCCCGGTCAAGGTGTCGCCGTTCTCAAGGGTGGCGACCACGGAGCGAAGACAGCGGCTGAGAAAAGGTTCAGAGCGCCGGAAGGACCGAGGGTGTTGATTTGCACGGCGGCAGGGCGCGAAGGCATCAATTTGCAGCACGCCCGGATTCTCTTTAACTTTGACTTGCCATGGAACCCGATGGACTTGGAGCAGCGCATCGGACGCATCCATCGCTACGGCCAAGTCAGCACGGCGCAAATTTACAATCTTGTCCTCTCCGACACCATTGAAGGCTCCATCTTCCTGCTGCTCGACCAGAAGTTGGCTGAGATTGGGCGTGCTCTGGGCAAAGTGGACGAACGTGGGCAGATTGCCGAAGACCTCCGCACTCAAATTCTTGGGCAGCTTTCCATGCAAGTGAATTACGCCAACTTGTATTCGAACGCCCTAAGCGACCCCCAATTGAAACGCACGCGGGTCGAACTCGAAACCGCGATGTCCAATGCCGTCGAGGCCCGCAAGGTGGTATTCGAGTTGTTCCAAGACCTTGACGGCTTCCGGCTTGATGACTACCAGGCGATGGGGAATCCCGATGAGGGCATGGGAGCGCTTGTGAAATTTGTTGACGACGCAGCGCACGCAGAAGGCGAGGCATTCACCAGCCGTGGAGACAAGCTGTTCGCGTGGGTCGATAAGGATACGCAAGCGGAGACTCTGTTCACCACGGAGCGCGAGGTGTCTTTGCAGAAGGAAAATATCCAGTTGCTAGGACTTGACCACCCGCTCGTTGCCGCTCTCCTGCGCAGATTTCGAGACCTGCCGCCAGAGGATATCGGCGTTTCCGTGCGGTCGCAGGATGGCATTACTGGCGTTTTGGCTGCATGGTTGGTCGAATGTCGTGGGGAAAAGGGAAGTCTGAAACACGCGATTGTGCCACTCGCCGTGGACGCCGATGGCAAGCGCCTTGTCGCGTGGGAACGCCACCCGGAAACGCTGTGGCGTTTACAGCCTGCGTCCGAATCCGCGATGCAAAAGGAAAAGAAGCTCAGCCTCCTGCGCGAAGTTTTTGAGCCCATGCTTCAGCGTGAGCTTGAGCATCGTGGGCTGGCTGTAAGCAGCGGCGGATTTGAAGCGAAGCTGATTGGGTGGCTGGAGGTCGTAAGAGTCGCGAGGCCCGCATAAACGGAACCGTGAACTCAGGAGGCGCGTCGCCGTGCGGCCGCCCGCTGGCAAGCTGTGGAGCCAGGCATTGCGGCGGGAAGATGTCGCCGTAGCTCGCCGACCTCGTGAAGTTCCTGGCTCCGATGGAGCGCGCAGGACGACCCTGGGGGTACTTTATGGCCGAGGAAGTAAGAATTTGGCAGGTTGACAAGGCGGACGCATTGACGGAAATCAAGCGTTCGAGGCTTGACCGCGAAGAGCGGATTGAAAGATGGATTTCGAGTGACATCTCGCTCCTATCCCCGGATTTGCTCATCATTGGAGAGCAGGTCGAGACCGCCTCTGGGGGACGCATCGACCTGCTTTGCATCAACCGTTCTGGGAATCTGGTCATCGTAGAGCTCAAGCGCGACAAGACGCCCCGTGACGTCACGGCGCAGGCCCTCGATTACGCGTCATGGGTAAAGGACCTGGACGCGGAGAGCATTGGCACAATCGCCGCCGAGTACCTGAAGGGTGAAACCTTGGAAGCCGCTTTCCAGTCCAAGTTTGGCAGTGAGCTTCCGGAGGTCATAAACGAGCACCACGCCATGGTGGTCGTTGCGTCAGAAATTGACGACAGCACCGAGCGTATCATTCGCTACCTGTCTGAGACCCATGGTGTGGATATCAATGCCGTGCGCTTCCAGTTTTTTCAAGCGCAGGACGGGCGCGAGTTTCTCGTTCGGACGTTTACGGTCGCACCACAGGTAGTGGAGCAGAACACAAAACGAGGCGGCAGCAAGCGAACCGTCACCAATGAGACCGATTTTTTTGCCTCACTTGACGACAATGGCAAGGTCATCTTCAAGCAGATTCTGGAATTCGCTCGGGCGAATGGGATGCCCCTCCATTGGGGAGCGAAGGGATTCTCCCTAAATGTTGATTTGCGTGGAACACATGTAGCTATCCTCTACGGATACCCTCCCCATTCAGCGTTCAAACAGTCCGTATATACGGCACTCGTCGGACAGGGTGGATTAAAGATGAAGACTCGGATTCCTGAGGATGAATTCAGGACACTCAGGAGTAAAGCTGAAGCTACTGGGCTATTCCGACCAGCAGGCCGGGAGTTGTGGTGCCCAATCGACCGCACTTTTTCGGACACGGACTTCGGTAAACTTCTCGGATGGTGCGAAGAAGTGGCGGGGGCGGTCGCAAAATATGGGCTGAAGGAACAGGTATCGATTCCAGCCTCGGAGTCGGGATGAAACGCGAGCCTGGAATCTACGCCCTTCTCCTGACATCGACCAGGGCGCGACCATCCGCATTGGTAAGCTCGGCAGCCTCCAACTTCAGCCCGGATTCTACGTGTACGTCGGCAGCGCCCACGGCCCCGGCGGTCTCCGAGCACGCCTGGCACATCACCTTGAGCCGACCGCTCATCCTCACTGGCACATTGATTGCCTCCGGGCGCGCACGAAACCCCAAGAGGTCTGGTTCTGTTACGACCGCATTCGGTGGGAGTGCCGGTGGGCGCAGCGCCTCGGCACGCTGCCGGGTGCGTCCATCCCGATTGCCGGGTTCGGGGCGTCGGACTGTGCGTGCGAGTCGCACCTGTATTTCTTCAAGGACCGCCCGTCGCGGGCTGCCTTCGCCCGGAGCCTGCGGGCGTTCGACAGCAGCCATCCTCCGGTAAGACTCCATAGGCTGAAGTAGGTTATTCGTGTGCCCCGGCGAACCCAGGCGGGACTTCAAGGTTGTTTGGAAATGCGAAGCGCGGCATCATATTCCTTTGACAGGTCAAACCCTATGTCCAACTGGGGGGCTATGCGCTTGAAGCCCACGAACTGATAGCACAGCAATTGCAGCCCCGAGAAGGACCCTTCCATTGATTTCAGGGCGTACCTCTTGTCCGGGTCGTTCACCTTGATTCCCTTCGTTCCCAATGTGGCGATTTCAAATGCGCACCGCTGGATTTCAGCGTGGCTCATCTTGGAAAACTTCTCGATGGCGGAAAGGCAATACATCACGGCGTCAGGCCGGACGCCGCCGATTCCCGCCTCCTTGAAGCTGCGTTCCGCAATCCGGGAAAGCGCCCGAGATTCGCTGTTTTATTCTGGACACATCGACTATAGCGGGGTGCTAAGCGTACCTCGGCTTGGCTGCACCGCCGCTCTTCAGTCGCGTGTGATAATGACAAAAGCAGCATTCGGCAACAATTCGCAAGCGGCGACCTGTACGGGTGTGAAGTTTTCTTTCGACAGGCTCGACGGTTACGTAAAAGCGCAGCTTTCCACACTTGCATCGCAATTTCTTGCTTCCCGGTTCCGGAATATCAGTCTCTTCCCATTTTGCTCGTTTGCGTCGTTGCATGGATTCGCCTCCCAGCGGTGCACATCGGTATTTTCAGCGAGCTTGCCGGGGTCGGACTTCTCCCTGAAAAATGCGGCGGCAATGGCTGCATGCGGTGGCGCGAAGATATAAGGATTCACGATCAAAGTCAAGCAGGCCAAGGCAGGCCAAGGGCTAGTTGTCTCGAAGGCGCGCTGATTCGTGATGCCTCTGGATTTCCTAAAGAAATTCATGGCGGTGACCGATAGACAAGTGGGGAACGGCAGTTTATGATTGTTGCCATGAACGGCTTGACAGGGCTTGCCTGATGGTGATAGGCATAACATCCTCCAATGCCCACAATTCGGTGTAATTCCGAGGGGGACGGGTAACATGACGATTTGCATAGCGGCTATCAGCGACGACTGTAAAAACGTTGTCGTAGCGGCAGATCGAATGTTCACCGTCGGGCCACCACTGAATGTCGAGTTCGAACCTGCAATCAGCAAAATCGAACAGGTAGGGCCATCCTGTGTGGCACTCGCCGCCGGAAATTCGTTATATGCACGAGAGGTTATCAGTAGAGCTTCTGCGAAGACCGGTGGGAGCCAGCACGGCACTATTATAGATTTCTCTAACAGTCTAAAGCTGTGTTACGCCAAGTTTAGAGACGAAAAAATGGATGAGCACTTGGTCCGTGCGATGTTCGGCCTTGATTTCACGGTCTTCAGAGAAAAAGGCGGAATCCTCCCTGTGTATTTGCAAATGCAACCTGCGATTTACGGCCAAGTTATTGCCCAGTCAAGTCAGTATAATATCGACCTTGAACTGATCGTGGCAGGCACGGACAAGGCCGGGAGCCATATCTTTTCGATTACGCACCCAGGTAGCTTGCTGAATTTCGACAAACTCGGCTACAATGCCATTGGTAGCGGCGCAGTGCATTCGGTTGTGGCACTCTCTTTGGGAGGACAAACGCCACGATCACCAGTACTCGATACGCTGTTTTCTGTCTACAGTGCTAAACGGGCAGCCGAAGTTGCGCCTGGAGTTGGAAAAGAGACTGAGATCGCCGTCATCTCAACGAAGGGCATCCTTGTCTGTGGGAAGCCGATTATCGACACATTGGCGTCGGCATACTCTGAGCAACTCAGCAAGGCCGCACCGAATCTAGATAAGGTGAAGGGTGAATATGAGAAGCAACAAGGACAATCTGGTGGACCTAATCAAGGCGGATTGGGAAGCAAGTAGGCGGACGCTTGACGCCTCCATCAATTCTCCATTTCCTTTTTTCCCGAGCACATCACAGGTGACGCCTCAGTATCCGCTCCGTTTGACTCCCCAACCCTCGACAGAGCCGGCCGCATCGTTCCCTTCAAAGCCAGAGGAAGATGTCTAGCTCGGAGTCTTTGGCTTGCGCGGCGCGTCTAACATTCTCTCTGTCGTCAGGCGAGTGAAACGCCGCATCGACATTCGCATGGCGAGGTTCTGCCGCTCGACGAAGCCAGTAGCAACATGCTTCGGGTCAGGTCTACCCGTGCTCGAAGGGCTGGCTGCAAGCCACGAGACGCTAAGCCGCTTCATCTGCCTACTGCTGCGGCTCGGGCTTACCCAATCTTGATGGCGCTCTGGAGGTCGCCCGGGAGGGCGTGCTCCTCGGCGCTGAATCCGGCCTTCTTCAGGGCATGGCCGACATAGCTGTTCAGCGCTGCCTCGGCCTTCCTCATCTCCTCGGTGAGCGCCTTGACTACGATAGGCTCCTCGTCCTTGATTCTACCCAGAATTTCGCTTTCATTTTTCTCGCCCTTGCTGGATTTTTCATGGCCTTCGCTGCTGCGTGCAGATTCTCCCATGGGTCACGGCAGAAAATTCGAAGGGGCGGAGTGCTCTCCCAATAGGCCCTGAGAATTGAAGTGCCTCCCGTCTTGAAGGAGGAGTCAAGCAGCCGCCCAGAACAAGGCGCTCATCTCCCGCCCCGCAGCCGATTCCATAACCCGGCCGCCGAATCCTCCAGTTGCCTTCCATTTTCCCCCGGAAAATTGGCCGCTCGAATGTATACCATAAGTGTGGAACCCCTCCCCGGCATCAGGCCCCCCATATGCCCCCTCGATTTCGAGAGCCACCCAGGCGAACTGGAGGGAGGACTGCCAGGATGAGCGCCACGCAAGTCTGGGAAAGACTCTTCGTTGGCGGCATTGGCGACGCCGAGGCTCTCGCCGATTCCAATCCGCTCGAAATCACCACGGTTGTTACCCTCTGCCGGGAGAAAGTGCGGAAGTTCGCGCCCCGCGTCAACTACTTGCATTTCCCGATGCGGAATGGCCAGCCCATCCCGGTCGGGCGTTTTGATGCCATCGTGGACGCCCTGTGGGAGGAAATCCGCTGGGGGAAGGTGCTGATCCACAGCCTTGCTGGTGCGAGCCGCTCGCCGATCATAGCAGCCGCATGGATGCATGTCGTCGGCTGCAAGGACATCGACGCCGCCCTGGCGGACATCGGGAGGCTGCGCACGGTCGAGCCCGATCCCATCTTGCTCGAAAGCGTGAAGGAGGAGCTGTGATGACGAAATGTGCAGTCTACGCTAGGGTCAGCACGCCTGACCAGCGTGTCGATAATCAGCTTTACCAGCTTCGCGAGCTGGCCGCACGTCGCGGATACGAGGTCGTCCATGAATACACGGATGTCGGCGTGTCCGGATCCAAAGCGAGGCGCGGAGGGCTGGACGCCATGCTCGCCGACGCCCACCGCCGCAAGTTTTCCATCGTCCTGGTTGCGGCGTTCGACCGCGTTGCCCGTTCGGTAAAGCATTTCCTCACCCTGTTGGACGAGCTGAACGACCTCGGAATTGAATTCATTTCCGCTCGCGAAAACATCGACACGTCGGGCGCTATGGGGCGCGTGTTCGTCACCATAATCGGCTGCATCGCCGAGCTGGAGCGGAGCTTGATCGTCGAGCGGATCAAGGCCGGGATGCGTCGCCGCCGCTTGGAGGGCTTGCCCATGGGCCGTGCTCCTCTCGACGTCGACCGCGAGGCGCTGGTGCGCGACCGCCGCTCCGGGATGTCGCTGACCCAGGTCTCAAAGAAGTACTCCGTTTCCAGAGCCAGCGTGGTCCGGTTTACCCGCGAGGCCACGATGCGCGAAGCCGCGCAAGTCGGCGAGTTCCGGCCAGCGATGGCGCAAGCGCCAGCAGAGTGCGTGGCCTGAAGGGGCAGGAAGAGCCATGGCAGATGCCTCCCAAATGACCACCTGTGATTTCTGCAACGCGCCCGACCCGGCGAGGACGTACCGCACGGCAGACGGCAGCGCCGTGCGGGTGCGGGCGTTCATGGAAAGCGGCCCCATGCTCCAGGAGCACCGCTTCACCCCGGAGTGGGAGGCGTGCGAGGGCTGCGGCAATTTGATTGACGCTGGCGACTGGGACGGCTTGGCCACGCGGGTCGCGCACAGCTTGGCCGCCCTCGGGGTGCCAGCAAGCGAGGCTGTCAAGGAGTGGCTCCAGTCAACTTACGGGGAGCTTAAGGCGGCAGGGATGGCGAGGGTCCGGTGACGGCGACCGGTCCTGACCGGGCCAGTTGCTTTCAGAAAGCTGACGGGACGCAGCCGCCCCAAAGCACACCATTTTTGTCGGAGGCAACGCATATGACAGATTCAAATTCCACCACGGCATTGCCCGAGGTTATCGAGTGCCCGCTTTGCCTTGGCAAGGGCGAACTCAGTCGCACGGAAGTATTGGAGCGTTTGGGCATGAAGGACTTTGCTCGCGTCGCCCAGCTCAGCGCAGAAGAAGCCATACGCCTCATCCTGAAGAAGGAGAAGGATGCCGAGCAGGCCCGCTGGGCCAAGTTTGATGCGGAACTGGCAAGGCGGGTCGCCGAGGTCACGGGCAAGCACAACGCCGAGTTGCAGAAGATTCAGTCCGAGAAGAGCGAGATTGCAGCCCGACTGAAAGAATCCGAAAAGAGCGCCTCCGCCACGCTGGACAATGCGCGGCAGCAGGAGCGGCTGGCAGCCGAAAAAGAATTGCAGAAGCAGCTCGCCGCCCTGACCAAGCAAATCGCAGAGCTTGAGGCCGCCCAGGAGGTGGCCCACGAACAGAGAGACACCGAGGTGATGAAGGTAAGGGCTGAGCTTGAATCGGCGCTGAACGCAGAGAAGGCCAAGGCGAGCGACCTGAGCCGCCAGACGAAAGACTACCTCCAGGAAATTACTGGGCTTCGCGACCGCAATCAAAGGCTCGAAACAGAAATGGCGAAGGTGGCCCGCATCGGAAAAAAGGAAGAGATGGACTTCGCCGACGAGGCACGGTCGTGGCCGGGAATCTGGGTCGGGGAGAAGCTGCCGCGAAACGGCGACTACTTGTTGGCTTTCGCCGACGCCGCTGGCAACGCCCTTGAGCCTGGAATGGTCGTCGACAACAAGGACAAAGCGACCGTCGCCGAGGCCGACCTCAGGAAGCTGGTCCGGGACGCCAAAGAGCGCAAGCTTCCCGTCGCGGTGCTCGTCACTCGGGAGGAATCGCAGTTGCGGCACGTTGACCGGCAGAGCAGATGGGGGCAGGAGGATGGTGTGTGGCTGCTGCGCTCGACCCGAGCATGGCTCCCCCGAGACCTTGAAGTGCTGCGCCCGATTTTCGAAAGGATGCGGGCCGAGGGGCCCGATTTTCTTCAACGGAACTCCGCGCTCGCCGACGAGGTCCGCCGAACTTTCGTGGACATTGACGAAATTGAAGGGCAGCTCAAGAAGGCCGGGGCCGCGATCGAAAAGGCGCAGGCGCTCACGACGAATTACCGGGCACGATTGGCGGGGCTGTGCGACACCGCCTCCTCTCGCCAGGAAATGCCGGGCAGTCCAGGGGGAAAGAACGGACGGGCGAGCGCCGGTGCCCCCTAAGACCCTCGGCTCCCCAAGGCATGGTGCAGGAGGAGGAAGAAAATGCTCAATGCGTGGCTTTTTGCTGTATCGGTATTGGTGCTGGCCGTGGCCGGTTGCCTGTTTCTGGACTGGCTCTGGACGGGGGAAGCCCCGACATTCACGGGCGTCTCAGGCGACATCGGCGGGGCAATCCTCACCCTGTTCAAGTGGGCCGCAATCGCTGTCGTGGCGGTCGTAGCCGTCTGCATCCTCCACTGGGCCGCCGCGCTCCTGCTTGGGCCATTGCTGCATAGGAAAGACTGACGCATCGCCGGGAGAGGACAAAGCAGTGCCGACCGAACAGGAAAAGAGGCGCTTGAAGCGGGAATACCTGGAGAAGACAGGTCAGGTGGGGCCGGTCAGGAACGCCGCCTACTACCACAGGATCATAGAGAAGGAGAAGGCGGAGAGGGCGGAGGAAAAAAGGCGGGAGGAGGCTTGGCTGAAGAAACGGCAGTCATGGTCCTACCTCATCCTTCACGGGGCCGGGAGCGTGGCCTGGGGCATGGCCTATGCCGTCGGAGCAGTCATTCTTTGCGCCGCCCTCCTGCCGCTGGCCGTCCTCGGAATCTTCGGGATATGGTCCCTGCTCAAGTGGTCGATGAAGTGCGACAGGTTTTAGCCTAAGCCCTGCTGCTGGCGGCCGCGATAGGCGAGGAGAAACAGGGGATGGACGACCGGGAAGAAGAAGCGCTCGACAGAGTGATCGAGGAGGCGATGGAGGCATACCTGGCGGCATGCTCCGAGGTCCTCGTGGCCGAGCGCAGGAAGGACGAAGCCGAGGAGCGCTTCCTCGCCGCCTGCCGGGCGAAGACCAGGGCCAGGGGAAAGGAGAAATAGCGATGAGGACCTGCAAGCATGGCCATCGGATGACCAAGGCGAACGTCAATCCATCTGGCCAGTGCCGCCAGTGCAAGCGGGCAGCCGCCAGGAGATGGCTCAAAAGGCACCGGCAGCGCCAAGCCAAAAAGGACGCACGGGGGGAGGTCCGGGACGCCGAGGAAGTCTAATTGGAGCGGCGCACCAAGCGCCAGGAAGAGAACTCAGATGGGAGACGGATGCTGGCTGAAGCTGTGCTGGAGGAAGAAGGACACGCCACGATTGCTGAAGGCGATAGTGGGCGAGCTGACCTCGTTGGCCAAGGCGGGGGTGACGTTCTACGGTGAGCACGGAGCAGCCGACACCTACGCACCCAGGATGTTCTGTGGGTTCGCCGGGAAGTATCACTCGGCCCGGGTGCTCGACGACGAACTCGCAGTCGCAGCTTTGGCTGCGAAAGGCACGATAAGCAAGGGCTACCTCAAGCAGGCCATCAAGCACGCAAAGGAGGAGAAGAGACGATGACCAAGCTAAACTCATCTCTTGGATATGCCAACCACTGTCCCATGTGCCTGCACAAGTACAAGGTAGGCGATCCGAAGGAGCAGGACCAGCATCTGCCGACCTGCAAGGAGGCGCTGGAATTCTGCGCCCAGGTCGAGGAAGAGGAACTCCGGCTCAAGCCAATCAAGGAGGATCGCATGATTTGGAGATTGACCGATAAAAAATTCCTGGCTACGAACGTGCTGGCGCATCATTGCCCGGCCTGCGGGCACGTCTATCAGCATGGCGACGAGTCGGACCAGGACGACCATCTCTCGAAATGCCAGAAATTCCGTGACTTCATGTTGATGGTCGAGGCAGCGGAATTGCTTTCGAGGCAAAACGGAAGGGTGATGTGATTAGGCGGCGTTCGACGCCCAGGGCAGGGCACCGGACAAAAGCAGGGGTGTTCAACGTTGACCGAGGCCATGAGCCACAAAGGAGAAAGTTGAGCCATCGGCATTTCTGCGACGTCGCCGGGCACTGGTGGGAATGCGAGGGAAAGGCCCCGCGCCTCGGCGACAAGGAGCCCTCCGCCTGCGTGTGCGATGCCTGCCATGCTCCGTTGGAGCAAGGCGACCACAGCCGATGGAAGAATCGCGTCGAACTTGTCGCGTGCCCGGAGCACCGGGATGAGGAGCGGCGCAGGATGGAAGAAGCCAGGAAAGCGCACGAGCGCCGAGCTGCCGAGTTCGGGTTTGACGAGAAGTGGGCGCGGATGAAGGCGCTGCCCGATGGGCCGGAGAAGCACGCCCTCGCTGAGGACATCGTGAAGTGGCTATTCGGGGGCGGCGACAAGCGGCGGCCGTGAGCCTGAAGGTGGATGTGAGTCGGGCAGGCTGTCGGCGGACCTGCGAGCGAAGTCTTGAGGGAAGAACTAGGAGATAGGGCGAGGACGGAATCGTCCTCGGGTCCGAATGTATATTGTCGACGGGAGAGACGATGACCAGCAGCCGGGAGGTGGTAGCGGCTCGCCCCAGGAAGCGTTGCCCGCGCCATCAAGTGCGACGCGTCCGCCATCCGCGTCCCTGACGACCCCAGCCAGGAAGACGAGTTCTGGCAGCGGGTCGAGGACGCCGTAAAGGAGGCGTTGGAGGGGCAGGGAAAACGAATGAGCAATTCTCGCCCAAGGCCCGTGAAGCGGGCGCTCCCTGGAAGGGTCCCGGATTACAGCAGCGCAAGGGAGGGGAGGTTCAATTGGAAATAGAATATGTCCCACCGGAGGAAAAAAGACGGCTCGAAGGCATCTTGTTGCAGAACATGCGCCAGCACGCGTCTGAACTGCGCCGAGTTCTGGAAAACGTCAACAGCGAGTGGTGTTATGAAGACGGCATCTACCGTTACTACCACCAGTCACTGAAGGTGTTCAACCTCCAGAACCAGACGAAAGCGATGGCCGATGCCCTTGCTGCCATCGCGCCAGAAGGGCGGCCGTTCGGCGGCCTCTTTGGCGAGATGCTTCGACGAGGGACGGGTCGTGAATTCTCCCTGGCAGACAACCAACATTGGGTGGAACGAGCCGGTCCCATCGTCGAGGCATTCTTCCACGCCCGATATTTTGTGGAGATGGCGGTCAAGTATGCCGAACTGGCAGAGCCGCCGGAGATGCTGCCCTCCGGCTGGGCAGCGCTCCTGTGCATTTACGGGCTGCGCTGAATCTGCGAGAGCCTTTGTCACGACAAGGGTGGGCCGGGCTGGTGAGGGCCAGAATCAGAAACAAAAGGACGCCGGAGCCGCGACACGGCGCTAGAATACGGCACGGCTGGCATCATCGCCAGAGAAGAGACGCGTGCCGCAAAGTCGGGGTCCGCTTGCTAGGGACGCGCCCGCAGCTGCCCGCGTTTCAACCAATTTGCCAGGAAAAGCGCAGCAATGACAAACGTAGGCCCGGCTATGGTGAGAATCCAGTTGAGTTTGATTGCCGGGCGCAGACGCAGCGACAATACTCGCATCACATACAGCGTCCCGGCCGCTGCATAGAGCACCGCACCGACCCACTCCCACCGCCATGCCAGGAGCAGGACAGCGACGAGAACCAACACCGGACCCAGATGCACGATGAGGGCCAGTAATGTCTTCCAGAAACCGTACCCCTCATTGAACACATCCAAAGCAAACAGACTCAGAAAGGCGATGAACGCCATCGATAGTGCGCGCGGTGCCCAGAACAACGCCAGCTTGGAGAGTTTATTCATACAGGCTCCTTCCCTGAGACCTAAATGAAGGCCGAAGAAGACCCCTTTCGGAACCGTTTGTACCACCCGGAAGAGCTTGGCGCTATTCGTCGTGTGACAGTTTCGGAAGCGTCACAGGTTAGAGTTCCTAAAGTCTGTTACAGTCGGCCTGGGAATGGGAGCGTGGCCAGCGCGTTCGATTCAATGTCAAGCAGAAAGCACGAGGTCCGGTCGCCTGCCCACATCGCCGCTGAAGTGATTTGGTTGCGTAGAGTAACTACTTCCACTTTTGAATCCTGCGCGACGGCCCGATTGCCTTCCGCCGCCGCCTGATTTTCACCGAGGCCGAGCCTCTGCGGCGGGCTCGGTCCCCGAGGGAAGGATTACAACAACTCTGCCCTTCACCAAAACACAGGCTGGGGTCCCGAGCTGCATCGATTTTGAATTTGGAATCGCAGGAGTTTTGGCGGGGGAGAGCCTGGACGCAATCGAAATCGTCCGGCCGCCGTGGAATGGCGGCCAGACAGCCAACTAGGTTACAACCTTTGACCTTCGGTTAATTTGCCCGGAGTTCCCGCTCTGCTCGAAGCCAGTCACCGACCTCGTCGCCCGGCTTGGTGCCTCGTTTGAGGTAGAGTTCGTGGGCTCGGCGTCTCACGTCATCTTCCGTAATGGTCGATTGGTTGAACTTGATCCTCTGAATTGCGGGAGGAGGAGTCCGTTGTTGTGTCTTCGCTGTGCGTTCCATAGAGGTTTCTCCTTTGAGTATTTTTAAGTGATAACAATATAACGTACACCACATCACTAATTTTGTCAACGCAAATCGTTCCCAATCCGTCGATAGCGGCTCTGGGGCTATATCTGGCCAGTTTGATGGCTTTGCGATTCGCTCCGGTTCCCAAGGAAGGATGGCTGAAACGGCTGTGAACAGGCCCTGGGGCGGCTGGTACGAGTGGAGCCCGTCAACCACTATCGCTGCCCCGGCTGCGCCCCCAAGCTGACAAAAAAGCAGGAGCAGGAGGACTGGGACATATGAGGGCGGCGGACATGCGGAGGGGCACCGTATGGAAGAACCGGCCGCGCCGTGTGGCGTGGCTCGCCAGGCACCCCGAGCTGTGGGACCGGAGCCGCCTGGAGGTCCTGAAGCAGATGCAGAGGGCCGGGCTGTACTCCAGGACGACCAAGCCGCTCGACATCCGCCTTGACAGCCTGGTCGCCGAGGCAAGCGGATTCGAGGAATCGAGGATGAAGGTCCTATCAGAGAAGACGAGGCTCAGGCTCGAAGGGAAGCGTCTGGCGGGAGATTGACCCCGCGAGAGCTACCGGCCTTTTACTGCATGGTTTTCACCGGGCCCGAACCACTACGGCGGGCGCGGCTCCGAATCAAGGCTTGCGGCCATTCAAGAGTTGAGCGACTTCGGTCTACCCCATGGCGCTACAACGGTCTATCCGGCGGCGGGGCATTTAATCATGCACGGGACCTCGATCTTGCTTCGGGCCCGGAATAGTTTCCCTGCGCGCCGTCTACCGGGCACAGTCCCACACAGCAGCTTCGCTAAATAGGCAAGGGCAAGCCGTGGCCCCCATGCTGGTGGGCGAGGGGGCCGACCGGGACCTGCACATCAATTTGGCACAACAGATTGCGCGGGCAGCTTCCCTCTGATAGGCCAAGCGCGACAAGCGGGCAGACCGCACGCTCCCGAGAACGCCAACGTCCGTCTGCAACTCACTTGGCAGACTTGCGAGTGAGGATTTCAACTACATTCTCTAGGTGCCGTTTTCGACCATACTCTAGCGCCGTCATGCCGTTATTATCTCTCCAATCTGTGTCCGCGCCCGCAACGATAAGGGTTTCGACGACATCCGCGTGACCATTCTTCGCGGCAGCTATGAGTGCTGACATTCCGTGCGGGTTTGCAGAATTCACTCCAGCATCGCGATCAATAAGCTGTTTTACGATATCCAGCCGATTGTTCTCGGCTGCGACGATCAGTGCAGTTTTTTGCTGACTGTCCCTAAAATTGGCATCTGCTCCAGCTTGCAGGAGGAGGCGAGCTATTTCAGAATACCCTTTCCTAATCGCCAAAATCAGCGGGGCGTTGACGTCAGCGCCTTCGTCAATTAGCGTTTGGACCTTTTCCGTTTTGCCTTCGGAAACGATCTCCACCAACTTGTCGTTTAGTGTCGGATTTCCGAGTGCCCTTTTCAACATCCGATTTACATCTCTGACATCCCTAGTGTAACTTCTGAGTTTTGCGGCGTCTTTTTGGACCACAGCCTGTCTTGTTTCTGTAATGAGCCCCTCAATTTTGTCATTCAGTTCAACTATAGTTTTAGCGACAGTTTCAATTTCTGAGGGGAAAAGGTACTTCGGAAAGGAATCCAAGAATGGTCGAGCCGCGAGCAAGACCTTCGTCGTTGGTCCGATGTTCTTGAACGCGAGCGCTTGAAGCGTGCCGGTGGTTTTGGTTAGCTCAATGGTAATTTCTTCGAGCGCTTCCGCCATTTTTCGTTCCTTCCTCGTCCTGCGCGTTTCCTTGACTGGCGTTGACAATTGCGCGTACACAAATAGACCCAAACAAGCAAGTGTTATCAGGGCACCGACGTCAAAAATCCGCCTTGAAAGTGGAGTCTCATAAATGTGGCCATAGAACATCGTCGCAACGCCAACGAATGTGAACACTAGCGCTAAGCCGCCGACGCGATACAGATTCACCATCTGCCGCGCTAGGACGTCTGCCAATCCTTGTTGACCGTCCGCCGACCTATCTTGCGATCCACTTGGCGTATCCGGATGCTCTGGAGTTGTCATATTTTTTCACAACCACTTAATTCGCTACTCTACGCCATAACCGTCAATTAGCCAATGACATTCTAATTGGTTGCTCAGACCGGAAGCCAAATGGCGAAAAGCTGATCACTCCCAGCATTTGGTTGCCGGTTCCTAGAGGAAACAGATTTCCCCGAGTTCGTGGCGCTTGCGAAGCGAGATTTCCTGCGCGACAGCCCAATTGCCTTCCGCCGCCGCTCGATTCTCGCCGAGGCCGAGCCGCTCCGGCGGGCGCGGTTCCCGATTACGGCTAGCGACTATACAAAAGTTGAGAAACTTCGCTCCATCGTTCGGGGTTAGGAATGTCCTCCTGTTGCCGGATACTTCTCTCCAACAAAATCCTCGACCGCATCAAGCAGCAGTTTGAATTGCTTTAGGCGGAGCTCAAGGTAATGTTTGATGGCTTCAGGTTTGCGGTTCTGCATGTGAGGCAGGTCCAGTTCTGCCGTCGCAGTATCGAAGTCCGCGAATGCGTTATCCAACGAGTCGAGTACCCTGGTGAGATAACGCTTGCCCTCCGGTATAGCTGCAATCCGCCTTTCACTTTCCTCTTTGCTCCTTCCTGAATAATCGGCCAACCAGTATTCCATATAGGAATCGTCAAGCGACTTTGCGAGCGCATCCGCCAGTCCAGGCGTCAATTCGACAATTTTCAAATCCTTCAATCGCACCCTCTCAACTTTGTCTTTCGGCGCTCCACAACAGTCCTTGTACTTCTTCCCCGAGCCACACTCGCAAGGGTCGTTACGTCCAATCTCACTGCTCATCGTTCCCTCCGGCCCGGGATTGTATCCCTCCCACCCCGAGCGCACAACACGACGACGAGCACATGGAACTGAGGGGACCAGAAGCCCGCCGCCGAAGTGCCGGACTGCGGCGGGCGCGGTTCCCCGACAGAATTCCAGAGTTCATTCCAACGTTGAGGTTTGGTGGGCAGGGGAGTAAGGTCTTTAGCATGAGTCAAGAGCCACTTTCCCTGTCTCCAGAAGAAATTGCCATACTTATAGCCGCTGCCGTGCTTGGTGGAACGGACGTCCCGATTGCATTGGTACCCATCGAACAAATCGGAGAATTGATTCTAATAGGTCCGCTCACCATTCCTCCTAATGCGAACAGTCCTGACCGCTCGCTGCAAGAAGAGGAAAGATGGTACGACGCATTTCGCTCACTTTGGAGGTTTCGTCGATTCATTAGACATGATGCGGAAAATGTTTATAAGGTCGCTGGCCCTGGATGGCAACTCATCGACACTCTTAAGGCATCGGGAAGGACGACCGCAGCCGGGATTGCAGTCTGGGAGGAAATCATCAAGAGTATGCGCGATTTGGCCACGGCTCAACAGGCGCAAATCGCGATGCCCAACGAATCTTCCCATGCGCAGGTGCGGCGGTTGTCGGCGCGGCTGGTTCAATTGGCTGGAGAACTCGTTCCTTCCTCTGCAAGTCTCGGCGCATCCCCGAAATCCGGAACAGTGGACTCAGTGCCAGTTCCTAAAGAACCTGAGCACGGAGAGCATGAGAGCTTCGATGTTTTTATCTGTCACGCGACCGAGGACAAGGGTTATGTAGGTCCGTTGGCATGTGCCCTGAAGGATGCCGGGCTCAAGGTATGGTACGACAAGTTTGTCTTGGAGTGGGGCGATGACCTGCGGACATCAATAGACGAAGGATTGGCCAAGTCGAGGTACGGCATCGTCGTGTTTTCGCCAGCTTTCCTGAAGAAGAAAAAGTGGACTGAACATGAACTCAGCGGAATGTTTGCGAAAGAGAAACAGGGGCAGAGGGTAATTCTTCCCATTCGGCACAACATAAAACAAGAAGATATCGCTGAATATAGTCAGTCGTTCGCGATGCGATTGGCTAAGGACTCCAGCGATTCGATTGAGGGTATCGTCGCGAGCCTCCAAGCTAAGCTCGGACGAACGAGCACCGACGCACCGGCTAAAAGTCAGGGGGGCTTGTCGCACCCACCATCGCTTCCTGGTGAGGACGAACCGCGAGTAATCCTGGTCTATGAATGGACAGAGCCACGGCCGCTCGGCGATTCATGGAAAACGGTCAGAGACAGGGAATTTGAGCTTCTAAATCGCGGGAGTGATGCGTTTAATGTCCAAATCCACAGCGTCCAACACGGAAATGGGATTGCCAAATTCGAGATTATTTCCCGGATTCTTCGTGGCGAGTCTGTTTCAATCAAGGCGACCATCGATAAACCCGGCGGGCTTTCTTTTTTGTTCCAACACGATTTTGAATCGCTCCTGATCGAAGAGTGGGAAGCACAGGGGGACATAACGAGAGAAACGACAGTCATTCCCGTGACCGTATCCTATCAGGACATCCGAGGAGCACATTTCGAAAGCCTGAACGAGATTGAGTATCGGTTCTTCGATAAGACTGCGAAGAGCCGATTAGTGAAGTGCGGCAGAATTTCCTAGTTCAATCACACCTGATTTGAATAACCTTACCCACCGGCCCAACGCGGTAGAAATTCAGGAATGGGGTCGGTAGTATTGGGTTGGTACCTTCAACGGCAAAAACATGCTCATTGCGCTCACTGGCTATACCGCCTATTTCGACGCAAGCAGGGAAGGCAACAAAGAAATCATGGTGGCCGGGTACGTCTCGACGGTCGAGGAGTGGGCACAATTTGAAGCTGGCTGGAAGTTGACGCTTGCGAAGTTTGATGTTCCCTATTTCCACATGAGAGAGTTTACAGTGAGTGAGGGAGCGTTCAAGCACCCCAAGTGGAAATGCGAGTCATACCGAGTTGCGTTTCTGTCTGACCTTGTCCGGATCATCAAGGGGTGGACGATGGCGAGTGTGGCGTGCCGGATGGAGCAAAACGTGTTTGACAAGTACAATTCGATTTATGAGTTGGACAAGCGTTTCAACACCTACGCCATTTGTGGAAGAGATTGCGCCGCACAAGTGCGGAATTTTATCCGAACGGAATGCAATCCAGACCTGCCCATAGCTTATATCTTTGACCGAGGAGATGAAGGCAGAGGTTTCTTGACAGCAGAGATGGAAGCCTCAAAACTGCCGCCGCCGGTGTTTAAGCGGAGCCGCCCAGACCCCCGGAATCCCGAGATGGACAAGATAGACCCATTTCATGCCCAATTACAGGCTTGCGATTTCGCTGCTTGGGAATTAAGGCGTGGCGTCAAGGATAGTCTCATCGGCAAAAGGGGGAAAGGGCTGCGAACATCGCTTAGGCTGCTCGCTGGAATGAAACACATCTGGAAGGAGACCAAGGAATCCGACCTTCGAGGGTTAATTCAGGTGGCAGGTATAAACAAGCGGACATGAAAAAGCCTTCAGAATTTGATGAGTTCGACGCCACACTCGACAGGGTTCTCTCTTGTCCGGTCGAGCCTCGGAGGGGGAAAGGAACCCTTGCGGCGGCCTAGTCCATAAGGTTGAAAATCGCGGAATCGCAAATGGCTCACGTCAGGTTAGTTGCAACTCGCAAATTGCCGCTTGTTCGCCGGTCTATTAGCTACAGTCAGTAAACCACGACTAAGCCGTTTGGGCGCTCCCGCCAGACGCATCCTGCAACTTCTCAAATACTCGGTCTACGCTGGAATCGTGCCGCAATGCCTCAGCGACAGTTGGGTCAAATGCAGCCGTCGTAATTCTGTCCAAGATAGCCTCGCGCTCGCGTTCGCCGCCGAGATAAAGAACCAAAAAACCTAAGAGTGCCCGACGGATGAGGCCTGACCATCGCTCGACTTCGGACGTGCTGACGAATTCCCCCTTGTTGTATTTTTCGACGTCGTAGGTGCCGTGGAATAGTCCACTCCTTTTCTTATACATCTCCCTCACATCTGAGAAAATTCGTCGGCGCTCCTCCGCGTCCTCCCCAATGAACTGTGCCACGCTTTGCGAAATACGAAATGTAAGTTCCCCTCTGTCCGAGGGTGAGAAGAGTGATTCAAGAGCGATGGCCAACGCAATCAGCCTCTCGACATCGGATGTTCTCTCGTGGCTCCCCTCAAAATAAATGCCTGCGCGGTATATGGCTTCGCGCAGCTTGCCTTTGGTTGTTCCAATTGCGGCTGCGATTGTTGGGGTCATCAATGCTTGCCACCAACTATTAAGCCGCGCCTCATCGGCTACATCAATCACGTATGCTTTGTTGCCATCTCCATACGGTAGTCGGCGGGGGTTTCCTAAGAAGAACAGACCGGAGCGCCTAACCTGATTTGCCCAATTGGGCTGAAACACCGGAACTGTGTAGCCGAGATGTACAACCCCATCCTTAAAGTATTTGAGGACCATCACGAAGGCTGCCGCCTTATCCCGTCTTGACGTTAGCCAATCGAAGTCGGTGACCTCAGACGCGCCTTCCTGCTCCTCAACAACGAAACAGTTGCCGATTCCCGGTGGATGCAGGAAAGCTTGAAAGCCTGATTCGCCCAGGATGAAAGGTATGGTGCTTGCGTCCAGCCGTTCGATTCGAATGTCTCCTAGAGCGCCCTTATGGCCAGCAACTGTGAGACTGTTGCCGCTCATGTCGAAATTGAAAATGTGCGAAACGGCGATTCTCTTGAATCGTCCTTGATGGTAAGTCAGCATTTCAAAGTCTTCGAAAAGGTGGTCGAGGTGCTCTTTCGAAGCGCCCCCGCGCATCGCTTCCATTGTCGGGCTGAAGAATTGGGTTTCTAAAAAACCCGCTAGATGCAGGCCTGTTGGACAGCACTCTGCCAGGTGTTTATCATTCCCCAGTACGTTCTCCAAATCGCGCTTCACAGCCTCGCCGTCGAAACCCAATCCTGATGATTCTTTCTTGCGCTGCTCTGCATTCTGGCGCTGCTCTGCGGTCAGCAGGTTCCCATCTACGAGCCACGGCAAGGCCAAAATGAAGAATGACAGGGGCGGCTGTTGTACAGGTACGGGGTGTGCTTTTCGGATTTGGGCGACTTGATAAGCATACTGAAACAAGAATTCCTTCAAACGTGGATAGCGTTCATTCGGTGGAATAATCATCGGATTGGTCGCCATTCAGAAACCCTCTTTGCGAGATTTCACGATATTCGTCACAGTTCTTGGCCAAGCTGCTCCAGCGCTTCGGCAAGCTGCCTGTAAATCGGGGCTGGATTGCACGCCTCGGGCGGCATGTGCCCGTCCTGCCGGGCGGGTCGCGCCAGCCGGGCAAGGACTGCCGGAACCGCTTCTTCAGGGATGCCGGAGACCTTCGCGCCCCGGTAGCTGCTCAAGATGAGCGAGGACGAGTGCGGTGACCGTGGATACCCACTATTGGACTTCGACCACTTGAGCTTCACTGTCCACGAAGAGGCAGGAGATTCCAGTCCTTCGTTTGGCGAAACTTGGAAGTCGGTCCCAGAGCGCTCGGTAACGCGGTATGTCAGGAAAGGCAAGGCTGTACTTCGTATCATCGCGTTCCATTCTTTGCAGGAGCTCACCTAGTGCAGTTAGAAAGTAATTTCCCTGTTGTTGTTCACTTCCTTTTCCCCAGCCTTTTGCCTCAATGACCCAGCGCTCGCTCGCCTTCTTTGCCTCGACATCGATTCCTTTGGTTTGGCCGCGCTTTACCGTTACTTGCCAATGTTGCGATTCCAGGTGCCTCTGCAATAGTTCCTTGACTGTGTCTTCCTCCAAAGGGTTCGGGTTTCGCTTTAGCAGGCATTCTAACGCCTTACTCTGTTCATCCTCCATAAAACGCTCCTCCCAGCGGCAACGGCTAATTGTTGGGCTCAGTTCGGCCGCTTCGCCAAGCACAATCCCAGCAGGTAACCCCTCGTAAGCTGCGACCGGTCCATGTTCAGCCAATACGAAACAGTCTGCAAGCGAGCGCACCTCGCCGGGTCCCCGGATTGCAGCGCGAGAGATTCTCTGCAAGAAACTACGCTAGGGGGGAGCGAAGCGTTATTCAGCCACTCTGCGACCTAAGAGCGTGTGGGTACCCTCGGGGTCCCATAACGGAATCGGCGGGTGCGTCAAGGCGTAAACATGCCCGCCCCCCGTACCGCGCCAGCGGCTAGGCGGGTGGTGCGACGGGGACAGCCCTTTTGCTCCTGACCTTGCGGGCGTGCTTCTTGAGCCACCGGAGCGCCGCAGCGCGCTTGCACTTCCTGCACTGCCCGCTGGCGTTGACGTTCGAGGGGCGCATTTCGTGCCCGTGCTTGCATCTCCTGTATGCCATGATGATGACCTCCGCCTGTAAGATACATTGGCGGGAGGGCCGAAACGGGCGATTCTTCGGGGGCGTTGAGGTCCCGGCGAAAACTCGGCATACTGTTGACACCAGTTCAACGGACGGGCATAAGAATGACGAACCGTGGAAGAACCGACCGCTCGGGTCGAATTGCCAATTTCAAATCGGGCGCATGGGCCACCACTTCGCAGGACTTGCTCTTTGTGGTCTCGAAGCTGTTCCATCAGTCAAGGACCGAGGCAAGTCACAAGTCAGACAAGAACAGCTCTGGATTTGTCTACGCTGGCATTCCCCTGCTCTTGGCGGCTGTCTGGTCGTTCGCTGTCGAATATGAAGGCATACAGCGTACAGGTGGTCTTCCGCCCGAACTCTCGGGAGATTCATTAACCAAGCTGATGGAAACGCGCTATGGTGTGTCTGGCGATTTGCTGGATGACCTCCGAGACCTCATGGAAATCCGCAACGAAATCCTGCATCCGGTTCCTCTGCCAACAGGAACACCGGACAACTGGCCGGATTATCTGAGGCGTGTGAAGCAGAAGGGGCTGCTCACCACCTCCGGTGCTCCAAATTGTGACTATGTAATGCTCGGTCAGATTGCTTCTCACAGACTCTTCGTGTGGGCGGTAGATGTAACCAAGAGTCTTTATCGTGCCATTGTCTATTCAAATCCTGCCAAGGTCCAGATGTTCCAAGTCTATCTGGATTATAATTTCAACGGGTTTTTCTCATAGGGGCACGCCCAGTTGGCCAGCTAATTGTCACCCCCCGCTGTAGCTCACGATGGTTGCCAGACGGTGAACCCGATCAAGGGTTGGCTTCAGACATACACGACCCACGGCCATGTGGCCGGGTCAGCCCAGCGGAATGGAGCGGCGGCGAGCATCACGGGGAATGTCATCCGACTCAAAACCGGTTCTCCCGAACCCACCTTGCTACTTCCTCGGCGACGGAGAATTGCTGCCGAGGGTTTCCCTCGAACTGGCGGCCAAGAGCATAGGCGTTCGCTTCCAGCGGGATGCCGTCGTAGCCGCCGCCCGACGGGAACCCCTGGACGTACAGCTCCGAGAATCGCGGAATCCCGAGCTGGCGGTATTGCTCGGCGTGGACGAGCTCATGGAACAGGAGCCCGTCCGTAAACGGCGCGTGCGATACCACGACATCGCAGAAGGTTGTCGCGGCCATCTGGGAGAAGTCGGGCAGGTTCGAGAGGCCCATGCCCGCCAGCATCGGGTAGAACGGCGGATTCTCGACCCGGACGCCGTGCAGGGCGATGACCCGCGCCGCATCGAGCACTTGTGGCAGGAAGAAGCCACCCATTGCCTCCCTCTGTGCTTCCGTGAGGGGTGCCGCTTGCGGAGAGAATATCGCCTGCTGCGCTGCGATGTACTCGGCGACGAGGCCGGAGACCTGCGCGACTTGCTCGGGACCTAGCTTTGGTGACGCCTTAATTTGTGCCAAGCCATTGCATCCTGCCGCAGACCGGCACCGTAAGGGTCCACATCACGCACGGGCTGCGCACGCGGACCACTTTTGTTGAAAGAGCCGCACAGTCTCGGGCGCGTGTCCCGCGTAGTGATTATTGGCGTATCCGTAGATTCGGATGCCTTCTTGCGCGATGCGGCGCAGGATTCTGGCCCATTCTTCGAGACCGCTGCTTCTGTCGATAATCGTTTTGTCCCAAACCTTCGTGCGTTCCTCTATCCCTTTGCGGTCGCCAAGCCAGCGAATGAAGGTGAAGTCCGCCGTTATCGGATTTCCGTTCTCAAAGAGTTCGGCAGGGCGAGGCATCCATGCCTGGTCCACCAGGGCGAGCGCCACATCGTGGCGTCTCAGTGCGCCGTACAGCTTTTCGCTCATCCAGTTTTTGTTTCGAACCTCTACTACCCACCGATGGCCCGTCGGCAGTTTCGCCAGCCACGGTTCAAGCCGTTCGAGGAAGGAATCAAGCCCTTGGAACCTCTGTTTGTTGAAATAGGGGAACTGGAAAAGCAGCGGGCCGAGCTTGTCGCCCAAAATGTCCATCACGCTTAGAAAGGCGCTCAGGTCGCCGTCCGCGTCAACCAGCACCTTCTCGTGGGTAATCGTCTGCGGTGCCTTGGCCGCGAAGACGAATCCTGGGGGCGTGCGCTCCCGCCATTGCGACACCGTCTTGGCCGACGGAATCCTGTAGAAGGTGGAGTCGATCTCGACCGTGTTGAAGTGCTTGGAATAGTGCGCGAGGAAATCGGGCGGCTTGCTTCCGGGCGGATAGAAACTCCCTACCCAGCCATCCGCCGTCCAACTCGAAGTGCCAAGGAATAGTTCGTCAACCTTCACGGCCTGAGCTCCAACATGCATCGATGAGTAGCAAAATGGATTCTACTACGGCGTTCAGGCCATGCAAGGTCGTAGCGGATAGCAATCGCCAGCGACCGATGTGGCAAAAAGCAGAATGCTCAATGCGCTTGACAGCCGCTGAACAGCGTCACTCACGGTCTGCACTCCGAACAGACTGGTCACCAGCCTATCGTACCGCCCACGCGAGGCCGTCCGGTCCGCGGCCGGTTTCAACGTGGCCGGTCACTTCGAGCGTCTTCAGATCGATCACCGCCACGTTGTTGTCCGGGCTGCATGCCACAAAGGCGCGCGCCCCGCCCGGCTCCATCAGGATGCCAGCCGCTCCGTGTCCGACCTTGATGCGTTTCACCTCGCGCCGCAAAGCAGCGTCGAATACCGTCAGGTCTCCATCGCCGAGCGACGAGACCAGCACGAGTTTGCCGTCGAGCGTGAACTTCAACCGGTTCGCCCCCGGCACGTTCGCATTGAGCGTATCGGTAATCTTCTCGCTCGCCAGATCGATGATGGAAATGGTGCCGTCCTGGGCGTTCGCCGTCCAGAGTTCTTTGCCGCCGGGAGCGACATCGAAGCCTTCGGAGCCCCGGCCCACGGGGATCACGGTCTGGTTCCAATCGGGAGGTGGCGTTCCCATACGCGGCCTGGATCCGCCCGGCCTATTCGGCGGTGGTCCACCCGGCCCGTTCGGCGGCGGCGGCGGTCCCCCAGCGCTACGCCGCTTCTCGATAATGCTGACGGTGGCCGAGCTGACGTTCGTCGTGTAGATTCGCACGAGGTCCTGCGACACCAGAATCATGTGTGTCCGGTTTTGACCCGTTCCCAGGACCCAATCGAGCTTCTCTGTGGCGGGATTGTAGCGGCCAATCACCTTGTTGGCTTCGGCGGTGAAATAAAGCTCGCCGCCCCCAAAGGTGAGGCCGTGCGGGCCGTGCAGCAAACCGAGGTCGATGGGCGTAAGCGCTTTCTGCTCGACGAGATCAATCCTGGAAATGGTGTTGTAGGCCCCGAAGCCATAGTTCGAGACATACGCCAATTTCCCATCCGGCGAAGCTTCGACCTCGTGCGGGTCAGGCCCGGCTGGCACCCGGCCCACCATCTTCAGGGTGGATGGATCGATGATGAGCAGGGTGGTGTCCTCTTTAGCCAGCACCAGCAAGGCGGGCGTTGGGGTGCTCTGCGCCTCGATTGCGGGCGCGGCCAAGCAAGCGAACAAAATGACCAAAAGAAACCTTGAGTTCTTCACTGTTTCTGAACCTCCTCGGGTGCTCGGTCCACTCCGGCTTCGGGAAGAGTTTTGCGGACCGGGTCGCTCTTCACAACGAGTCTCGCTTTCGGCCTTAGTCCGCTTCAATATTCTACTCAGCCGCGATTCAATTTTACCAGCGCCTGACTCTCTGTGGGCCACTTGCGCCGGGCGGATTTCTTCGGCACGCTTGGTCCGCAATGGAATCCATCGGGCTGGCTGTGCTCTGGGCGGCGCTTGCGATATTCGTACTTACCGTCCTCGCAGGAATGGCCGCCCTCGCGTGGTTCGTCATCGCTTCGTGGCGCGACGACTTCACTGGGTACGTCGCCTCATTGCCGTCTCGTCCTGGAGCTTCTTCAGGCGGTCCAGCACGTCGCGCTTGGCGAGAATTCCTCGCTCGTCCAACAGCTCCACCAAGGCATTCAATGTGAGCATGTTCGAATAGGCCAGCTCCTCGAAGCTCACCGTCTGCCGTTCCGATTTCGAGGGCATATTCCTCCATTCTGCTTTTCCATGGGGCCACGGCAACGCGATGCGGCCAGGAGGCGGGCTCGGAAGCGACACTGCCCTAGCGTCTCTTCCGGGATTTCTGAGCCTGCAACGCCCCCAGTCGCTTCTCCAGCGGCTCGATTTCTTTCTTCAGCATTCTCCTGTGCGAGTCCTTGAGCGTCGCAATCATCCGCTTCAACTGCCTGACCTCTTCTCGACGTGAGGCTTCCGGCGTCATAGAGTCGGCTCCATCGTCAGTTTATTACTTGCATGGGTCGCCTTTCTTTATCGACTCGTAGCAGGCATACCAGTCGCCCGCGAGAATCTCCTGGCCGCGCCGCAGGGTTATCGACGCGGTCGCCGGTACGTGCGAATTCCTTTTCGAGTTCGGAATGTCGAAGCAGATTTCGTCATGGATGAAGCCCTCCACGACATCTTTTTGGTGAGCGCCCATGATTGTCCCCCCGACTCTCGTGTTGTACGGCTCGGGCCAGAGATTCTTTGGGTCTGTCGGATTTCCGCCGTCTTCGAGGGGAATAAGGTGGTCCTCCTCGTAGCAGGCCATGTTGTCGAAATGCGGCACGCACCGGGTGGTGTCGACCTTCCCCGTGCTTGGGTTGACGAGCTGCGCCCTTGTCTGGTGGATAGTGTCCCCGTATTCCCGAAGCTGTTTCCTTTTCAGCTTGCTCGTGTACCCTGCCGGTGGCCGGATTTGCTTCGTGCTCCACCGTGGGTTGCAGATGTTGTCCTTGATGTTCCGCTGCGTGACCTGCGGATTCGCGGCCCCGGGAGTCCTTGCTGAATCAGGATAGATGTCCGCAGGGCCGATACGGCTGGACTTAGGCTGAACCCCATGCGCCACGAGGATGCAGACTAAGGCTGCGGGAATGGCAAGAAGGATACGGGCCTTCATGCTTGGTGTCTCCCTGGGATTCGGCACGAGTCCTCTAGCGGATACTAGTCCGCATTCTCGTGACGCGGGTCGAGCAACCGATTCATCACTGCGGCCCGCAAACCAAGAAGCGCCCTGTAACGCAGTTGCGGAATCCTAGACTCGTCCATGTGGAGTCGTGCCGCGACCTGCTTCATGGTCAGCCCCTTGACGTAGTACAGCACCAAGACGAGCCGCTGGCGGTTGGGGAGGTCCGCCAAGGCGCGGTTGAGAATCTCTCGCTTCTCGCGGAGGTCGCACAAATCGAACTGGCGGCCCGGCTCCGTCGGCCCCAGCCACTCCACGCCGAGCGACTGCACATTCTCAATCGTCCGGTACCATGCCTCCAGGGTGAAGCCTTGCGCGTCCGCTGCGTCTCCGTTGGCGATGGCACGACCGCGTTTGCCGTCTAGTTCCCGGATGGGCATTTCGGCTCCGTTCCGATGTCGTCAAGGTAGGCCTTGTCGCCCGCACGACCGACAGGCAGCCACGATACCACAGCTTCCCCGTCGCGGCATTGAACTCCTGCCGTCAGACCAGCCGCATTGACTCGGGCCCAAGCACGCCGTAAGATGGCCACCAAAGGCGGGACTCTCGCCATGGTCGGCAAGACCGTTTCCCACTACCGCATACTCGAAGAGCTCGGCAGCGGCGGCATGGGCGTGGTCTACAGGGCCGAGGACACCAAGCTCAAGCGCTCGGTCGCGTTGAAGTTCCTGCCTGAAGAACTCTCCAAGGACCGGCAAGCGCTGGAACGATTCCGGCGTGAGGCGCAGGCGGCGTCCGCGCTCAACCATCCCAACATCTGCACCATCCACGCTATTGAGGAGCACGAGGGCCAGCCCTTCATTGACATGGAGCTGCTGGAGGGACAGACCCTGAAGCAGCGCCTGGCCGGGAAACTTCTCAAGACGGACGAAGCGCTGGACCTGGCCATCCAGATTGCCGACGCGCTGGACGCCGCGCACGCCAAGGGCATCGTCCACCGGGACATCAAGCCAGCGAACATTTTCGTGACCCAGCGTGGCCAGGCGAAGGTCCTGGACTTTGGCTTGGCGAAGCTGGCACCCAAGCCCAGGCAAGTGGCGGAAGCGGCGGGAGCCTCGGCGCTGCCCACCGCATCCATCGATCCCGAGCATCTCACCAGCCCGGGCGCAGCCGTAGGAACCATCGCCTACATGTCGCCGGAGCAGGCGCGGGGCGAGGAGACCGACGCGAGAACAGACTTGTTCAGTTTTGGCGTGGTCCTGTACGAGATGGCGACAGGCCACGCCGCCTTTTCCGGAACAACTTCCGCGCTCATCTTCGATGCCATTCTGCACAAGGTCCCGGTCTCCCCGGCGCGGCTGAATCCCGACTGCCCGGCGGAGCTGGAACGCATCATCAACAAGGCGCTGGAGAAAAACCGGGAGCTGCGTTATCAGCACGCCTCTGACATGCGCGCCGACTTGCAGCGCCTGAAGCGGGACACGGAATCCGGGCGAGCTTCATCATCGAGCGAGGTGAGAGCGGCCCAAGTTCCTGTGGCGGGCAGGAAACTCTGGAAGGTTCTTGTTCCCGCCGCTGTGCTCCTTGTCGCTGCTGCCATTGGGGGAACGTTTTACTTCCGCTCGCGCCAGGCCATGGCCCTCCTGACCGAGAAGGACACCATTGTTCTCTCCGATTTCGACAACAAGACGGGCGATGAGGTATTTGATGACACGCTGAAGCAGGGGCTCTCGGTCCAGCTTGAGCAATCGCCCTTTCTCGCCCTGGTATCCGAGCAGAGAGTAAACGAGACACTGAAGCTGATGGGCCGTCCCGCCGGTGACCGGTTGACGCCGGAGGTCACACGCGAGGTCTGCGAGCGCACGAGCAGCAAAGCGATGCTGACCGGTTCGATTGCGGGGCTGGGCAGCCAGTACGTGATTGGCCTGAAGGCAGTGAACTGCAACACGGGGGACGTGCTGGCGGAAGCGCAGGAGCAGGCGGCGGGCAAGGAAGCGGTGCTGAAGGCTCTGGACGCCGCTACGGTCAGCTTGAGGAGCAAACTGGGCGAGTCGCTCAGCTCGGTCGAGAAATACGCCACGCCGGTGGAGGAAGCGACCACGCCATCCTTGGAGGCGCTGAAAGCCTACAGTCTGGGAATAAAGACGGACTATGCGAAAGGCGTCACACCCTCGCTACCCTTCTTGAAACGGGCGGTAGAACTCGACCCGAATTTTGCCATGGCTTACGCCGTCATGGCGGCTAACTACGTCGCCCTCGACGAAGGGGGGCGGGCGGCTGAGTATGGACGCAGGGCTTACGAACTGCGGGAGAAGGTAAGCGAACGTGAGCGGCTATACATCGATGGGAACTACTACGAGGTTGCGACGGGAGAGCTGGAGAAGGCGGCGCGGACCTACGAGCTGTGGAAGCAGACCTACCCAAGAGACGACTATCCTTACAGGGCGCAGAGTTCGACTTCCAACACCCTGGGAAACTGGGAAAAGGCATTGGGGGATGCCCGCGAGTCACTGCGCCTGGAGCCAAATTATGTGTTCAACGTTCTCAACCTCGGCTTCGCCTACACCGCTCTCAACCGGCTGGATGAAGCGGAGGCGGTGTACAAGCAGGCGGAGGAGCGCAAGCTGGAGAACGAGGGGCTGCTCCAGTACCGCTACGTATTGGCTTTTCTGAAGGGCGACACGGCGCAGATGGCGCAGTTGGTTTCAGCCGCTATGGGCAAGCCGGGCACGGAAGACTTGTTGCTGGCCGTGCAAGCCGACACGGAAGGTTGGTACGGCAAGCTGAAGAACGCGCACGAGCTGACTGGGCAGGCGATGGATTCAGCACAGCACAACGACGCCAAGGAGACCGCCGCAGCCTATCAGGCAGCAGCAGCGCTGCGCGAGGTGGAAGCGGGAAACGGGGACCAAGCGCGTTCCGATGCCCATGCGGCGTTGAAGCTGGCCGCGAACCGCGATGTGCGGGCCATGGCGGCGCTGGCCCTGGCGCGGGCGGGCGATACGGCTGGGGCGGAGAAGCTGGCGGCTGAACTCGACAAGACCTTCCCGCTGGACACGCTAGTCCAGGGGTATTGGCTGCCCACTATCCGGGCGGGTGTGGCCTTGGAGCAGAAGGACCCGAATCGGGCAATCGAACTATTGAAAGTGGCTAGCGCGGTCGAACTTGGCATGCCAACGCAGCTCACGATATTCCTTTGCCCCGCTTATTTGCGTGGCGAAGCCTATCTCATGCTGCGTGACGGCAACCGAGCGGCAGCGGAATTTCAGAAATTCATCGACCACCGAGGACTGGTGGGAAACTTCCCCTGGGGCGCGCTGGCTCGCCTCGGACTGGCGCGCGCTTACGCCATGCAGGGGGACAGCGCCAAAGCCCGCGCCGCGTATCAGGATTTCCTCACCCTCTGGAAAGACGCCGACCCCGACATCTCCATCCTGAAGGAAGCCAAGGCGGAGTACGCAAAGTTGAAATAATCCCTGCGCTCCGACCCCCCGCTTCCAGGACTTCCTGCGCCGCATGGACTTCCCGCCGTAAGGTGCACGCGTTGGCTTGACGGGCAGCGGTGACTACGATAGGTCCAATTGGAACCCCTTCGGCGACAAGCTAGGATTCCCGGCCAAGAATCCATCCTTCAATCTCCCGGACTTCCCGGTCGTCCGGCTCGCCGGACCCACGCTGGCCGAGGCACGCCTGGAGCCCGAGGGACGCCACTCTTGGGATACTTCTTCATCTCGACTACGCCATCGGTGTGACGGGCGCTGCCTTCTTGCCCCGGGCCTTGCGGGGATGTTTCTTGAGCCACCGGGCCGCAGCAATGCGCTTGCACTTCCTGCACTGCCCGCTCGCGTTGACGTTCGACGGCCGCATTTCGTGCCCGTGCTTGCATTTTCTGTAAGCCATGAGGATTGCCTCTGACCGAAATATGCCTGGCCGGAGGTGCCAGCAGGGGGTTGTTCGGGGGCGTCATCCGGGTAGACCCATGCGGGCGCAAACTCCCGGCTGAATCCCACACGAAACCGAACAGTGGCCGAACTATGATCTGGCCGCTCTGGTGAGGTAGTAGCTCGAACCCCGCACTTTGGGTAGTCAAAGAGTAGAATGGAGCACCTGTCCGAGAGCGCAAGCAGCGGGACAAGGACCGGAAGGACGCCACCAATGACCGACGAATCGCTTCACGCCGCCGTGGTCGATATTGGCAAGGTGACAAATCTTGGGTGGGTGGTTGAGGGCCCGTCCGTGAATGGGTGCGGAGACGACATCGACAAGTGCATCGATACGTTGGCGGCCGCATTGAAGAAGGGCCCTCTGGCGCTGGGCTTCGAGGCCCCGATGTTTGTCCCTTACGGAAGGGAACGATCCGAGTTGGACAAAGCCCGCAAAGGCGAGGGAGACCGGTCGTTCTCTGCGGCGGCCGGGGCGTGTGTGCTCACGAAGGGGCTGGTGACCGTTCCTTACATCCTTCAGGGACTCAGGCACCGTGCTGAGTCTGCGATGCCGACTTTCAAGTGGCGGGAAAGATTATCAGAACGAGACCTGCTCCTGTTTGAAGCCTTCGTCGTCCATGTGGGCAAGTCCGTCGATCATGAGGGTTGCGCTCGGCTTGCTATACGGCAGTTTCCCAAAGAATGGGAGAAGAGAGCCATCCTCGAAAGCGCCATCGATGAGCCATGCACCATGAATCTGCTAGCCGCTATGCTCCTGCGCATGGGGTGGTCACACGAGGTGAAGATGCTCTCGGAGCCCTGCCTCGTTGTACGGGCCGGGAAGACTCCATCCGACAAACCGCCCAGACTCGGTTCAAGACACCACCTTTCGCCCACTACCCAAAACCGTTCGTTGGTCTAGAACCCGGCGTCTGAGCAGCGGTGGCTAAGCAAGCCGCATAATCGTGTCACGATGCACGCCCGTCATCTGCAGTTTTTTTCGTGTTACAGTATGCTTTAACTATGCCACTCATCCTCTTGTTACTCGTGATGATCGCTAGCACCCCAACCATGGCAACCCCAAGTATCACAAGTGCGCAGACAACGAATCAATCGTCTAGCGGCGATGCAATTAGGGCTGCAACCAGACTGCATAATCGTTTGTTCGCATCGTACCTGGTAATACTGCTCATTACGGTTATCGGAACGTATTTAGTTTGGTGGTCTGGCAACAAGGTGCAGGATACTATCCAAATAGAGGCCAACCACCGTGTCGCACAAGTAGAGCTTGGGGCACAAAATGAAATTAAGCGAGTAGAAGCCGATTCCAAAGAGCGCATTGCAAAGGCCCAACAGGAATCTGAAGAGAAAATCGCCGCTCTTAACGCACAAGCGGAGTCCCTTAAAGCCGGAGCGGAACAACTCAAGCGACAAAACCTTGAAACCGAATCACGGCTTACGGATGCCCAAGCCGAGCTAATTTCTAGGCAGTCTGCATTGGAGAAGGAAGAACAAAAAACTGCCGCAGCACAGAAAGAAGCAGCGGAGGCCCAACGGAAGTTAAATGAAGCCATCGTGACTCGCATCCTTGGACGCCAATTAAAGGACGATTTCGTAGTTACCCTGAAAAAGTTTCCACCAGGCAAAGCGGAAGTATGGTGCGCGGAAGAATCTGAATCCCGCTGGTTTGCAATCTCAATATTAAACGCTCTAAGAGAATCGAAATGGGACGTTCCTCGTGATCCTATCGCTATTTCATTGAGTCGCTTTGACGGTAAAGACCTTCCGCTCTGGGGGAACCAGTTCTTTTCTAAGGATGTCCGTACAGGATTTATCCCTGTTCCCATTGGTGTCACCATGAGTGCAATGAGTAGGTCTGATTTCATGGGGTTAATGCAGATCACCGACGAAAGGATAGCCGTGCTGGCAACTGAACTAGACATTTCTTCATTCGTTAGAGATCCCGCTCTTCCGAGCGGCCTCTTTAAGATTCTAATAGGCCCACGAAACCCAACCCAATAGAAACTGATAAAAAAGGCACCCAGATTTAGCAGGATCAAAATTGATTGTTTCAAATTAGGGCAATTATATACTTGCCGTACCAAGATTGAAAGTGTATACTTCTGGCGCTTAGTAGTCCGTAATTCATTGTGAAGGGAAGCGCCGATGCCTGATACCATCCCGATCCGACCGGTAGACCTGCTGATTGATGAAGAGAATCCCCGCCTATCTGAGCCCAACACAGGCCAGCGCGAGGCCCAACGAGCACTCGCTCAGCATCTCGGAAAGAAGCTCGCATTCTTAGCCGCTGACATTGTTCGGTATGGACTTAATCCATCAGACCTGCCAATTGTGACGCCGCACCCGAGCACCCCGACACGGTACATCGTCCTTGAAGGCAATAGGCGATTGGGAGCGTTGAGGGCGCTTGAGAATCCTGAGTTGCTGGCAAACGCTATTGAAAATGATGTTCTGGCTAAAGTTCGAAAGCTGAGTAAGGAGTATCAGAAAAACCCAATTGATGAAATACCGTGCACGGTTTTCAAGGACCGCGAAGAAGCCCGGCACTGGATAGAACTAAAGCATACCGGACTGAACGAGGGTGCCGGAACGTTTACTTGGGGATCGGATGAACAGGCACGATGGCTCACGAGGCTCGGTAAACCGCCGCAGCCACATACGCAAGCTCTTGACTTCCTGCAGGCGCGAGGAGATTTAACATCAGATGTACGACGGAGAGTTCCAGTGACGAGTCTCAAGCGCTTGATCGGGACGCCGGAGGTCAGAGAGAAGCTCGGTCTTAAGTTGAAGAACAATACCCTCTATCTGATGGCTGATTCTGGCAAAATTGCCAGAGCCTTGATGCACGTCGTTAACGACCTCGCCTCCAAGCAGACCAAGGTCGGAGACATCTACGAAAGGCCAGATCGCATAAAGTACGCCAACGATCTGCCGCCTGCCGTCACCGTGACTGCAACAGTCAAACCAGGAGAAGGCGTCGCAATCACGAGCGGCGAGAAGATGGCGAAAACAAAACGTGGAAGCAAGGCAGTGAGACCGCCGAAGAAGCGCGACATGCTGATTCCACGGGACTGTGTTTTGAATATCCCCAAGGGCCGTATTAACGACATTGAGCGCGAGTTGCGCATTCTGAAGCTCTCGCTGCACACCAATGCCGTCAGCGTTTTGTTTCGAGTCTTCATCGAGCTAAGTGTTGACGCCTACGTAACGGGCCACCCATTGGGTGTCACGGAAAACGACAAGCTCCACATAAAAATTGAAAAGGTGGCCACCGATCTTGAGACACGTAACAAGCTGAACCACCAGCAGGCACGTGCCGTGCGCCATTCGTGCATGAAAGACTCATTTCTCGACCCAGGCGTGACGCTGCTGAATGCCTACATTCACAACCAATATGTGTTTCCGTCAGTAAGCGATTTGCGTACCCATTGGGACAAGATACAGTCGTTTGTTGCGGCTATGTGGTCATCGTGAAAGAAAACGCTGGCCAAAATGCGATAACTTCACTACACTTGCCTCATGCCATATCACACGCCCTTGCGTTATCCGGGGGGGAAGCGGCGATTGGCCGCTGTCGTCGGTTCTCTTCTTGAAGAAAACAGAATGAAGGACGTTCAATATGTTGAGCCTTATGCCGGGGGCTCTGCACTCGGGCTGTCGCTGCTTTTTGGCGAATACGCGTCCGTCATCCACCTCAACGATCTCAGCAGGCCCGTGTACGCCTTCTGGCACGAAGTTCTGAATAATTCGGAAGATCTTTGCGGTAAGGTGAAGCACGTCAGGATTACGATGGCTGAATGGCGGCGTCAGCACGAGGTTTATAACTGTCGGGACACAGCAGACCTCGGCGAGTTGGGCTTTGCGACACTATTTCTCAATCGCACGAACCGTTCAGGAATCATCGGAGGCGGCGTTATCGGCGGAAAGCAGCAGCAAGGGGAATGGGGCATCGAGGCACGTTTCAACAAGGAAGAGTTGACCCAGAGAATCCGCCGGATTTCTAGATACAGCAACAGAATCAAGCTCTACCAGCTCGATGCGCTGGACTTCATAGACCGCGTGTTTGTGAACCTGGGGACCAATACTATTGCCTTTTTCGACCCGCCATACATCGAAAACGGGGAGGGCCTGTACCTGAACGAATACGACTTGGACGATCATCGAAAACTGGCAGCTCGCATCGTCCAATTGGAGCAACCCTGGATTGTGACCTACGATTACGCGGCGGTCCGCTACGGCCTATATCAACTGCACCCGCGCATTTCGTACGACCTTCATTACAGCGCGCAGAGCCGGTATGAAGCCAAGGAAGTGATGTTTCTGTCGCACCGCCTGAAAATCCCGCAATCGTGGACCCGATCAGAACCTTTCCCTCTAACACCTCCCCGCAGCGAGTACCCCGTTTATGGCATAATGGAGGGGATGAAACCTCACCCTGAAATGGAAGAAGGCCCGCAGGCCGGCAAGCGATTTGTTGAAGCCCTCAAGACTGTCCTTTCTGTGCCAAAGAGCGCGGTTCCTAATCCCTTTAATAAACCCGCGCCGAAGAAAAGACGTTCGGCCATTCGAAGGGGGCAAGCAATCGGTAGGGGTTGAATGAATAAGCCTCAGTCAAATGGAATTCCAAAAAGCACGCAGGATGCTCATGGCCCTCAGGCCGCAAAGGTCGGAACGGCAACCGAGTCAACCGCTCAACCGGCAATGAAGGATGTAAGATCCAATGGAGCCATGAGTTCGTTTGAGATATTTAATTGCTGCATCGAGCGGGCGAAAAATCTCCTGAAGATGCATGAAGCCGCTCACGGCAAGAAGGCAAAACCAGAGAAATACTTGGCGGATGCCCATCGCGCCGCCATTGTGCTGGCCATTTCGGCGCTCGACGCTTTTATTCGGGCATTCGTCATAACTCGTGTCCGTTCACTTCTCGGCGACAAGACAATGATCCTTCCACCGCCTTTAGTAGAAAAGATCAAGGCATTTTTGAAAGACGACGTTTTGTTGGAAGCGGCACGCAAGGATGATCTCTTGGACCGAGTTGAAAAGGCCTTTCGAAACGATTTCGAGAAGCAATCCTTTCAGGGCACCCGCCAGATAACAGAATCTCTCAAGCTGGTCGGCTACAGTGATATCTTTCATCAGGTTGCAATTAGTGCTGAAGAGAATGAGGACACGCTACGCGGGCGTCTTGACCGTTTCACTCAGCGGCGTCATGCGATTGCCCACCGTGGGGACTATGACCTAAGCGTGAATCCGCCCGAGGAGCAGTCCATTACGAAGAAGGATGCGCAGGAATGTATCAAAATGGTTATCTTAATCGCAACACACATCAATAAATTAGAGAGTCAACCATGAAGCGTGTACTCCTCATATTTTACGACCTTGATGAACCGGGAAAAAACCGCGAAGCCCTCGTCAAGAAAATCAAGCAGTATGAGCGTTGGGCACGCCTCGGAAGTTCTGGTTATTTAATCTGGACAGATCAAACTCCGTCTGTTGTCCGCGATAATCTAGTTGCCGTGCTCGGCCCCGAGGATAGAGTTTTTGTAGGGGTCTCCAATGCACCCGCAGCTTGGCACGGAATGCCCGAAGAAGTGTCCAAATGGATACTGGCAAATCAAGGGTAATGCGGTTCACTGCGCCCCACCTAATTGACCTTTCGCTTGCCTCTGTTCTGTCGCTTTAGTTTGCCAGTGAGGGGGGGACCTCCATATCTTTCCCAATCAGATGTCGATAGGTAAGGCGCTTTCCTACGATCTGTGAGGCCGCAAGCTTGAAACGGTCGCCATCATTGAGTCCTTCGCGGTTATTGAAGCGGAAGGCTTGCTCATCGAGGTAACGGAAAAGGTGGAACGGCTCGACGCTTACATAGGTTCCCTTGATTCCACGCTTCAAGAGACTCCAGTAATTTTCGAGGCCGTTGGTGTGGACGTTCTCGACCGCGTAGACTTTGGCATGGTCAATGACGTTATGGACATATTCGGAATCCAATCCGGTGTAGGCAACCCCATGCGTCAGTGAACGCTTTAGCGCCGGGGGCCACGTTGTCCAGAACCTTGCCGCGCAGGGTGAGACGGGTAACATCGGGAACAACCGAGGTGCGGACCTTGCCCTTGCGCTTCAAGATGCCGAGAACTGCGACTTTATCGCGCCCGCCAGTGCCCATGATTTTTTCACGGCGTTTGCTGACGTGCATGTTGCGAGAAAGACCGCCAATGAAGGTTTCATCAACTTCGACTTCGCCGCCCAATTTTCCGCCGTCTTTGTCCTGCAAGGCAAGCCGGATGCGGTGCATCATGAACCACGCAGATTTTTGGGTGATCGATAAATCGCGTGCGACTTCACAAGAGCTTATGCCATTCTTGCAGTTCACTACCAACCACAAAGCGGCTAGCCACTTGTCGAGGCCGAGCGGAGAATCTTCAAAAATGGTGCCGGTCTTCAATGAGAAGGTCGGCTTCTTGTGGCCGCTATAGCATTTCCAGACCCGCGCCTTTGCCAAGTATGTTACCTTCGCAGAGCCGCAGTGCGGACACTTCACGACACCATCCGGCCATCGTAGCTCGATCATGAGTTTTCGGCAATTCTCGAAATCGCTGAAGTGGATGATTGCTTCTTGGAGTGTGTTTACGTTTTTCATGCTTAAAGAGTAGCACTTTTATTTGGTATGTCAAGTATATAATTGCCCAAATTAGGACACCGCAGCCGCCTTGAAAGCCTTGAAAGAGTTGACAGTGCCCGTTAAACGCAGGAGTTATCCCAGCCCGATAATCAGCCCGATGGGAACCGACTTACAAGCACTTAGCGGAAGTTAGCAGCCCCGTGAGCACCTGTAAATTGTTGTAGATTAAAAGACTTGCAGACTCACACGGTAGAAGTCACAGGTTCGAATCCTGTACCGCCCACCACTGCTTCTCTTCCACCTGCGGGAATTCTAGCGGAAGTTGGATTTCTCACCAAGGGAATTGTAGTCCGCGGCTCGACGCGCTGAGTTGCAGCGCGGAGTCACGGGCCTATGGCGTCGTTCCCATGTGATAGTATCCATAACTCAACGGGCGGCATGAGACCTGACGAGATTTGTCGGCCGCTGTCCGCGAGACGGTCAATATGCTCAAAATCGGCATCGTAGGTCTCGCCCAAGTGGGCAAGACGACTCTGTTCCGCATCCTGACGCACTCTCATGGGAGCGGCCTGGGCTCGGGGAAACAGGAGGCGCACGTCAGCGTGGTGCGCGTACCCGACCCGCGGCTCGACCGCCTGGCAGAAATGTACAAGCCCAAGAAAACCGTTTACGCCAGCGTCGAATACGTGGACACGCCGGGCAGCGTGATCGAGATGGCGCGGTCAGGATCTCAAACCGCCAGCTTACGCGAGATGGACGCGCTCGCTCACGTGGTGCGAGCGTTTGACGGAGCTGCGTCGCCCGCCGGCGAGGGCGCAGCAAACCCCAAGGCTGACATTGAAAACGTGGAATTGGAGCTGATCCTTTCGGATCTCGCCGTGGTCGAGAAACGGCTGGACCGTCTCGAAAAGGACCTCAAGAAACAGAAGAATCCGGCGCTCGAAAAAGAATTCCACGTTTTGCAGGCTTCGAGGGCGGCGCTCGAAAAGCAAACGCCGCTGCGCGAATTGGCTCGCAGCGCGGAAGAAGAGCGCATCATTCGCGGGTTTACCTTTCTTTCGTCAAAGCCCATGCTCTATGTGCTGAACCTCGCCGAACGCGACGCGGCGCGCGCCGATGCGGCAGAAGAGTTTGCTCACAGCGCCGCGCTGAAGCAGCGACCTCGAACGGAGGTCACAGCGGTCTGTGGACAGGTGGAGGCGGAACTGGCGGAGCTGGACGACGCCGATGCCGAAGAGTTCCTGGCGAGTTATGGTCTGAAAGAATCAGGGGCAGCTCGCTTGATCCGCTCCAGCTATCATTTGCTTGGGCTGATTTCCTTCTTTACCGTCGGGGAGAATGAGTGTCACGCCTGGACCCTCCGCGCTGGGACGACAGCCCTCGATGCGGCTGGAGAGGTCCACACGGACTTGCAAAAGGCTTTCATTCGCGCCGAAGTAGTGAAGCACGAGGATCTCATTTCCGCAGGCAGCCTCGCGGAAGCGCGGAATCGGGGGCTGCTGAGGTTGGAAGGGAAAGAGTACGTCGTGCACGACGGCGAGATCGTGCACATTCGACACTCCGGATGATTCGTCAGTACGTCAGTTAGTCAGTATTTCAGTTTGTCAGTAAAGAGGACACCTCTCTCCGAGTTCGATGTACTGAAATACTGACACACTGAAATACTTCAGTTCGTCAGTTGCTCGGTATTTCAGTTTATCAGTAAAGAGGACAGCTCCCTGCGTAACTGACCTACTGAAATACTGCCATACTGAAATACTCTGCTATGTCCGTTTTGACCATCAGCCTCGCTCTGGGCGTCGTCGCCGGCCTCGCCAACGTCTTCGGCGGGGCCATCGTCAGCGCACGTCCGTGGAGCCGGGCATTTCTCGCCACCTTCATCGCGCTGGGCTCCGGCTTCATGCTGGCGACGGCAGTCACTGAAATGGTGCCGGAGAGCCTTCGCCTCGATCCGGCGCGTGCGCCCATTCTGATCCTCTTCGGCTACTTCATCGTGCACTTCTTCGAGCACACCGCGCCCGCCCACTTTCATTTTGGTGAGGAGACGCACCCCGATGAATTCGTCAAGCCCTCCACCGCTTACGTGGCGCTGGGCGGGTTGCTGATCCACACTTTTTTCGACGGTGTATCCATTGCCTCGGGCTTTCTGATCTCCGCCTGGCTGGGCTTTGTCATTTTTGGCGCGGTCATTCTTCACAATATTCCCGAAGGATTTACGATTGCCTCCATCATGGTGGCTTCGAGGAAAGGCCAGCGAGCCGGGCTGTGGGCCACCGTTGCCTTGGGCGTTTCCAGGCTGATGGGTATTCTGGCGATGGCGCTCACGCGCCAGTTTGCGAGTTACGGGCTCGCCCTCTCCGCCGGTGTCACCCTTTACGTGGCCGCCTCCGACTTGATTCCGGAGGTCAATCGAACGCGCGGCGTCAGGGTGGCGCTGGCCGTTGCCGCCGGCGTCGTGGCCGTCCTGGTGCTCCGGTATGTTTTCTTTGGGAATCTGGCGCCGTGAGAAAATCAGGATTTGGGAGTTAGGATTTAGGAATTAGGGCTGGAGGTTTTGCCCGGGAATTGGTTTTCTCTAATTCCTAATCCCTAATTCCTAGTCCCTCGAATCCCCATGTATTCAGAAAAAGTTCTCGACCACTTCCATCACCCTCGTAACGTCGGCGAAATTGAAAACGCCACCGCCGCGGTCGAGATGACCAATCCGGTCTGCGGCGATTTGATGAAGCTGTGGGTGATTGTACGCGACGGAAAAATCGCTGAAGCAAGATTCAAAACTCAGGGATGCATCCCCGCGGTCGCGTGCGGCTCGTGGTTGACGGAAGCGATGCTGGGCAAATCACGCGCCGAACTGGCCTCACTCACTGCGTCACAGATTGAGGCAGCCCTTGACGGGCTGCCTCCGGCTTCGCGTCACGCCAGCGTGCTGGCCGCCGATGCGCTCAAGAAGCTGGTGCAGGCGATGCCGGCGTGATCGGTGTCGCGCCAGCCTGCCGGTCTCCGGCCAAATCGTGCGCACAATAGGGGCAGAAAGTGTCCCCGAGGCGCACAGCCCGGTGACACCCAGGACACACCGGATGGAGATTGAATCTGCATTTCGGGCAAAAGTTGAAATCGGTGGTTGCCAGCGTTCCGCACTGCGGGCAGGGCACCTTCAGCGGGTGGCGCAGGAGGAAATAGAGGATGAACCCAATCCCATTGGCAATGATGAACACCAGAGTCGTCCAAAGTGCTCGATTCATCCCTCTCCGCTGGGCGTCGCGGTTCACGTAGCCGCCCAGCAAAATCACTAGAGCCAGGATCGAGCCGGGGATAAATGAAATAAACACCTGGAGCGGAATGGGCGGAGCATTCGGATCGTGCCGAAAGACGACCAGGAGGAACAGCGCCAGCATTCCGATGAACGCTAGGACGGCAAGGACGATGGCCCAGGCGGGGATCAGCTTTGCCTCCTCTCGAATATTGAATCTCTCGTCTCTCATAAGCGTCATCTCACTTTCTGATGTAGATGCCGGCTGGAAACCGGCGTCTACCTTCTTGTGGTGTAGCCGTTCTCGCTCGGGGCTCGTGAGCGCTTCCACACGAGTACTGCGCCAACGAATGCCGCCGGAACTGTCCATAGGACTGGAAATGCTACCAACCCGACGGCCTCCGGTAGCGCCAGGCGCTGACCCATCCATTTCAATCCTTCCCACAACAGTGGGGCCGAAACCACGCCTAAGGCCCAGGACAGGGCGCAGGAGATCCACAGCGCTCGCATTTGCTCAGCGTGCTTGCGCAGTTCTTGCGCGCGGACGTGAACTCGTAGCCGCGTTCGGTCAATGAGGCAAGGATCGACGGGCACGGAAACCGTACGCAGCACGGTGATCGACCGCTCGACCGACTCTGCCCACGCGGAGCAAGCGCGGCACGTTTCCAGGTGCGCGTCCAGCCAATCCCGGCCCGCAGCGGAGATTCCTTCCACGCGGGCCGCAACGATGAGACTCTTCGCCTTGTCATGGGAGTTTTCAGTCATGCTCGTCCTCCCTCCAACAACCCACGGAGCACATCCATGCCGCGGTAGAGCCGGGACTTCACGGTCGGCAGCGGCGCGGCGACCACTTCGGCGATTTCTTCCAAACTCATGTCCTCCTGGAACCGGAGCATCAGCACCTCGCGGTAACTTGCGCCCAGGCGTTCCAGCGCGTGCGCTATCCACTCGCCTTCTTCGCGCTGAATCTGGCGATCAAAGGGAGAGAGGGCGTCGCAGGCAGGTTCCCGGACGTCGCTTGCCTCCCCCAGCTCATCAGGCGCCATGACGGCGGGGTTTTTGCGGCGGAGGTAATCCACAAACAAATGCCGCGCGATCGTGAACAGCCACGTCCCAAACTTCCATTTTTCGTTGTACTGATGGCCGCGCTCGAGCACGCGAATCCAGGTTTCCTGAAACAGGTCTTCGGCCGACTCTCGATTCCCCGTCAGAGAAAGCAGATAGCGGAACAAACGATAGTGGTACTGCTCGATCAAGTGGTCGAGCAGTTCGGGATCGCGCCGGCGCAGCCCGCGCGCCAGTTCCTGTGCCTCGCTGGGCATTGGAATCGAGAAACGTAGCACGGGCGTCCCGACCGTGAAGATGTCCATGGCCGAGATCGCGGTGCCGCGGGTTTGATAGATCGTCGCGCCCATTCTAATCGTTTATACGCACTGCGCCTTGAAAAAGACGCAGGGGGCGCGACGGCACGGGCATTGTGGATGGCTCTAGGGCCGGCCCTTGGGCCGGCCTTAACGGAGGCCGGGGCAAGCCCCGGCCCTACGGCGTCAGTTGCCGATAGGCTTTGGGGTCGTCAATATCGAGCAGGATGCCGGGATCTTGCACTTCGACGCAATGCGTCGCGTCGCGGTATTTGCGGATGATGGTGTTGGCGCCTTGATGCGGATCGAGACTGAGAAGTTCACCGAACAAAGGGCGCGCGATCAGCACGGGGTGTCCGCGCCGGCCTTGATATGTGGGCACGACGACGGGCGCGGCGGTTTCTTGGAAAGCGGCCACGAGTTGTTTCACGATGTCGGCTGAAACGGCTGGATGATCTACCAGGCAAAGAACTACGGCGTCCGTTTCAGGCTGGACGAGCGCCCGCAGGCCCGCTTGAAGCGACGAAGTCTGGCCGAGGCGATAATCCTGATTCACCACAACTTCGGCACCCGCAAGATTTACGGCGCGACGAATCTCTTCGGCGTGATGCCCTAGCACTACTACTGTCCGCTCGAGGCCCGCTTCGCGCTGTGTCGCCACGATATGTTCCAAAAAGGTCTTGCCACGATAGTCGAGCAGAGCCTTGTCGCGGCCCATGCGCGAAGACTCACCGGCAGCGAGAATGAGGGCGGAAATCATGATTGGAGTCAGGAGTGAGAAGAGAAGTCAGAAGTCGGTCAGTGTGTCAGTATTTCAGCAGATCAGCTACCCGGGCGACCTTCTTGCTGAAAGACTGACGAACTGATCACCTGAAATACTGACTGACTTGCGGCGCACCGCAATCATTTCCGCCACCACCGCCACGCCGATTTCTTCCGGAGTAAGGGCGCCGATATCGAGACCGATGGGCGAGCGGACGCGCTCCAACTTCTCGGCGGGAACACCCTCGCCCTCGAGCACCTTCGAGATCTCGATGAATTTGCGTTTGCTGCCGATCATGCCGATGTAGCGCGCCGGCGTGGTGAGCGCCCAGCGCAAGCAAGTCAGGTCGCCCTTGTGTCCGCGCGTGACCAGCGCCAAGTAGGAGAACTCGTTGATCTTGAGCTTCGGGAAAATCTCTTCCCACTCTCCGGCAAAAGTCTCGCGAGCCTCGGGAAAGCGTTCTTTTGAGGCAAAAGCTTCGCGGTCGTCGATCACCACGGTGTCAAAGCCCGCCAGGCTCGCGACTTTGGAGATGGAAAGCGAGACGTGCCCGCCGCCAAAGAGGTATACCGTCGGCGCGGCCAGGATGGGCTCGACAAAAATGTCCAGCGAGCCTCCGCAGATGAGGCCGGTGTCGTATTCGGGATTGTTATTGAGATTGAAGTGTAGGCGGCGCGGCTTTTCCTCGCGCATTACGTCCTGGGCCACGGACCAAACTTCCGCCTCCACACACCCTCCGCCAACTGTGCCAACAATCGAGCCGTCATCTCGAATGAGAATCTTGGAGCTCTCGTAGCTGGGAATCGACCCTTGCACCTGAATGATGGTGGCCAAGGCGCCCTTGCGCCCTTCCTGCCGCAGCTTCGAGATTTCAGCAAAGATGTCCATAGCCGGTACACACTAAGTTAAACTCGGGTCCAGGCCCTGTCAACCATGACAGTCAAGGGGCAGAGATAAGTGGCCCACGGCAGCCCAGTATACGTCACGCGGCCGGGCTCAACGCCAGTTGGAATCGTCGAAGCGGCTAAGGTCGATAGCAAGCCCGGACGTCGGTCCGTGAGGTGCGCGGCTCTCATCCGGAGACGCGTGCTGAGTACTGCGTTTCAGCGCCGGGCAGGGATTACGTCGTCCGTTTTTTCGGATTGGCCCTCCCTCGTCGCCGTGAGTCCGCTTGAAGAGCGTGCCCAGCTCGTTCGTGCCGAACTTCGCCTCCCGGGGCGTCCGAATCAACTAGCTCCTGAGCTTTTCACGCCCGCAAGCTTTCGGAGTTGACCGTCATCCGTAATCAGGACGGCGCCGCGTTCGACGGCTGTCGCAGCGATGATCGCATCGGGAAGCTTGAGTCGATACTGCCCGCGCAGGGCCACAATCCTATCGATCAGCGCCTGCTCGGTTCGGTCCAGACCGACGACATCGATCCTCTCCGAGAACCGTTGGAAAGTCTGGCGATCTCGCTGGGTTATGTTAGGAAATGCCAGAAACTCGATCTGGGAGAGGATGGAAATGCCGATCCACTCCGCTTGCTGCAAGCGCTGCTGCAAAGCTTGATCGCCGCGCAGCAGGAGCACGATGGCGTTGGTATCCAACAAATAACGCTCACCACTCATCGCGCAGCCTTCTTTGTTCCCGAAGAGCGTCGCCTTTCCACTGGAGCTGTCCAGCAACGTCTGCGAAATTGTATTTGGTTCCGTTCGGCTGCGGCGCGCTGCCCACCACCAAGACTAGCTCGACGGCGCCCGCCGGCAGCTCGACGGGCAGATCCAGCCTCAATCGTCCGTCGGTTCCCACTTCCCCTTTGGTTTTGACAACCTGCATACGGACCTCCCCGCGCCCTAGGGCAACGGACTCGGGCTTCACCCTGAGTGTATCACGAGCAAGCGCGGCCACGCGGCCAGGCTCAACGCCAGGGTTGTGTCAAGCATTTGTCAGTTGAGCTCCGCGAGAATACAAGACTTCGAACCAAGTTGTTCCGCAGCGAGCGATCCAGAGGCGGAGCTTGAGGAGGCGGTGAGCGCCGCGTCGTGTCCAGCGCAT
>Ga0208457_1000169_pt1 | contig 83856 bp, 84 predicted proteins | sample June2015DPH_10_1_FD_185513 | JGI IMG/M metagenome (GOLD analysis project Ga0208457, IMG submission 185513) | Peatland microbial communities from SPRUCE experiment site at the Marcell Experimental Forest, Minnesota, USA - June2015DPH_10_150... | ecosystem: Environmental > Terrestrial > Soil >... | reverse complement strand
AAGTTGACGGAGATACTGCTTTACTCTAAGGAATACATGTTTTCAGGTAAAATCGATGAGGCTATAGAAACATCTGATGAGATTCTTATCATAGAACGAAAGTATTCCGATTATGTAGTCATAGGTCCGACGATGAAAACGCAGTTGGGTTTACTGGCCATTCTTGCGGAAGAGAACTTTGGGAAAAAAGTGAAAAGAGCAATAATTGTTTTTGACAAAACAAAACGAATTGAAATCCAAGTAAAAATCACAAAAAATATCAAACAATTAGCCCTATCGACACTTCAGAAAACACGTGATGTTTTAAGTTCAGGAATTATCCCTCCGTCCAGACATGATAACCGTTGCCTGAACTGTTGTTACCGAAAAATCTGTCCACCATGTACTTCAAAAAGACAACCGTCTACAGATGTTTCTGCAAACTATGCCTAAGGAATTTTTGGGCAAAGCCTTTTCTTTATAAAGGCTCTAATAATCAAGAGATCATGAAAAATCAATTTCCAAAAAAGCACAAAACCTGCCTCGAACACACAATAAACCCCAATTTGCCGGCTGTCCAAAAAGGTGATCCATCAAAACAAGGATTGAAACATGCGTGTTTTTCGTTTCGCGGTCGTCAAGAATGTCCAAAAAGGTGATCCATCAAAACAAGGATTGAAACACGCTTCCGTTCGTGTCAACAAGCGCGATGTAAACTCCAAAAAGGTGATCCATCAAAACAAGGATTGAAACTGCAGATTCTAAAATCGTAAAACCCAAAATATCCGTCCAAAAAGGTGATCCATCAAAACAAGGATTGAAACGTTTTTGGTAAGTGCTAACCTTCGGATTCCGAAGGCTGTGTCCAAAAAGGTGATCCATCAAAACAAGGATTGAAACCAGGAGCTCCACTCACTTTGCTTTATCCCTCCGTGTCCAAAAAGGTGATCCATCAAAACAAGGATTGAAACAATCTAATAGTGGTGGTGGTATGCAACAGCTTTAGTCCAAAAAGGTGATCCATCAAAACAAGGATTGAAACTGGTGTTGAACAGTTTAAGGATAATAATATTAAAAGTCCAAAAAGGTGATCCATCAAAACAAGGATTGAAACAAGGATAAGTAACACTTATTAAACCAGAACTACCAGTGTCCAAAAAGGTGATCCATCAAAACAAGGATTGAAACTTACGCGAGTTTGCAGGGACGCGATTCAGCGCAAGGGTCCAAAAAGGTGATCCATCAAAACAAGGATTGAAACATCGGTACCATTGCAATATCAAAAGCGTCTACAAAAGTCCAAAAAGGTGATCCATCAAAACAAGGATTGAAACTTCTTATTTTGGAGAATAGGGCGAAAGTTAAGGGGTTGTCCAAAAAGGTGATCCATCAAAACAAGGATTGAAACTATCCTGCAAAGTACCTGTTGCGATTTCTGGATGCATGGTCCAAAAAGGTGATCCATCAAAACAAGGATTGAAACCGGGTAAAAGCGCGACTTTCGTGAAGCAGAACGGTGTCCAAAAAGGTGATCCATCAAAACAAGGATTGAAACATTGTTGGCGCTGAAACCATATTCCAGAAATCAGGTCCAAAAAGGTGATCCATCAAAACAAGGATTGAAACAACTCTTCAGCTGCAGGCGCCGCATGCGCAAAACAGTCCAAAAAGGTGATCCATCAAAACAAGGATTGAAACTAAATATACGTGATATGAGGAAATAAAAATTGAAAGAGTCCAAAAAGGTGATCCATCAAAACAAGGATTGAAACAGTAAACCGCTGCTTTCCACTCCTGCCAAGTAGACGTCCAAAAAGGTGATCCATCAAAACAAGGATTGAAACAATATAACTTATGCGTTAAAGAATCCTAGAGGAAGTCCAAAAAGGTGATCCATCAAAACAAGGATTGAAACTTAATGACGAGCGCGGGCATTGTAAGTTCTACGATGTCCAAAAAGGTGATCCATCAAAACAAGGATTGAAACTATACGTGCCCGTTACGATGCCTGTTAAAACCGCGGTCCAAAAAGGTGATCCATCAAAACAAGGATTGAAACACTCCATAAACTGAATTGCGGTAGATACATGAGGTGTCCAAAAAGGTGATCCATCAAAACAAGGATTGAAACTTTAGCCAACTCCAGTATGAAGTTGCGCCATGTTTTTGTCCAAAAAGGTGATCCATCAAAACAAGGATTGAAACTAGGGTTCCCAACTTGGGTTTGCCGCTTGATTATGGTCCAAAAAGGTGATCCATCAAAACAAGGATTGAAACCCTTGCTAAATCTGCGAAGCCTGCGCCCGCGTTCTGGTCCAAAAAGGTGATCCATCAAAACAAGGATTGAAACAACTGAAAAGTTCATTATAAGCCGCCATAGACGCTTGTCCAAAAAGGTGATCCATCAAAACAAGGATTGAAACATCATTTCACGTGTTACTTCTGGGCTGTTCGCGTGAATCGTCCAAAAAGGTGATCCATCAAAACAAGGATTGAAACATCATTTCACGTGTTACTTCTGGGCTGTTCGCGTGAATCGTCCAAAAAGGTGATCCATCAAAACAAGGATTGAAACAAGTATCGAGCCATGCTTTCATTTTCCTTTATAGCTGTCCAAAAAGGTGATCCATCAAAACAAGGATTGAAACTGTGATAAAGGCACCAAACAAATTTCTGCCAATGTCCAAAAAGGTGATCCATCAAAACAAGGATTGAAACAGCAGGCTTCGAAACGCATTATTGACAGCTTCAGCGACAGTCCAAAAAGGTGATCCATCAAAACAAGGATTGAAACAACCAAACTGCTGATTGAATCAGAAATTCAAGTTGGAGTCCAAAAAGGTGATCCATCAAAACAAGGATTGAAACTACAGATACAGATAGCATTCATAGTTTTAAAGAACGTCCAAAAAGGTGATCCATCAAAACAAGGATTGAAACAATGTATTTTCCAACTTTCCTTAAGTTGCGTGTAATCCAAAAAGGTGATCCATCAAAACAAGGATTGAAACCAGGCTGAAATCTACCGCATCATACACTTACAAGACGTCCAAAAAGGTGATCCATCAAAACAAGGATATAAGGCAAAAAAACTATTGTTTTTTGGTTAATTCTTCAAGGATTTCTTTGGCTCTGTCCACTCGAACCTTTCGTTCCTTAACCATCCGCTCTGCAACTTTATCAACCAAATCGTCTTTGGCTCCCGCGGTAATTGCGATGTTTCTTGCGTGCAGAGACATGTGACCGCGCTGAATTCCCTCATTCGCCAGCGCTCGCAAGGCGCCTAGATTTTGGGCTAGTCCGACGGCTGCTAAGACTTCAGCGAACTCGTTAGCTGATTTGACGCCTAAGATTTTCATGGCAACTCTTGCTATCGGATGAGTTTTTACTGCGCCGCCGATTAAGCCTACCGCCATCGGCAGCTCGATTACGCCTTCTAAGTCGCCGTTTTTGTTTTTTGTCCATTTTGATATGGAAGTGTATGGTCCTTTTAACGCGGCATAAGCGTGAGCGCCAGCCTCAATAGCGCGGTGGTCATTTCCCGTTGCAAGAACCACTGCTATTATGCCGTTCATGGCGCCTTTGTTATGTGTTGCTGCGCGGTAAGGGTCAGCTTCTGCAAAAGCCGAGGCGTAAGCGATGCCGTCCACAACTGCTTCCCCGCCTAGCGATTCCTTGGGCACGGAGCACCATGCTTTCGCCAATCGTTTAGTGGCTAAGTTAGAGATAATGCGCAAATAAACGTGACCGCCCGTAAGCTGCTCAATTAGCGGCGCCACTGCTTCAGCCATAGTATTAACAGCGTTCCCGCCCATGGCATCTCGACAATCAACATACAACTCTACAATCAACATCTGCCCCAACGAAGTGTCGATGATTTTAGCGTCCAGGTCTTTTGCTCCGCCGCCGAAAGAGTTCAAAACTGGGTCTTGGTCATTCGCCTTCTTAAGAACATCAGCTTTAGCATCTAAAACCTGCTTCTTAGCCGCTTTAGCATCCTTGATGCCGACAACTTGGATTTGCCCAATCATAATCGGCGCTGTACTGCTGGTGTGAAATCCTCCGCCGTCCCTTACCATTTTAGCCGCGTAGCTGGCAGCGGCGATCACGCTTGGCTCTTCAGTCGCCATCGGAATCAAATAGTCTTTACCGTTAATTTGGAAGTTGCCTGCGATGCCTAATGGTTCAGGGAAAACGCCGATAACGTTCTCCACCATGTGGTCAACCAAATCAATGGACACGGAACCTGTGTCCTCAAGTAAACGGACTTCCTCATCGGTTAAGCCTGCGAAATCTTTAACGATTGCTAAACGCTCTTTCGGCGAAAGCTTATAGAAGCCTGAAATAACTGATGATTTGCTCATTCTCTTCATTCCTTTGCTCTCTTGTAAGTTGAGTGTAGTTTGATTTTCCGCTTTTAAGCTTTAACTTTCTTTAGCCAAAAACCCTAATGCTACAGCGTGGTTTGCCCTGGGGTTCTGGGCATTGCCACTGCGGAAACGCCTAAGCGCTTGCGGATTTCCTTAGCTAAAACTGCGCCGTGACTCACTCGATAATTGTCTGTGATAACTTGTTTTGCTCTTGAACGCTTAACATACTCTATTAAACCGTCGAAATCTGAGTGGTCACTTAACGCAACTAAATATTCCCTGTCGCCAATCTGCCTGCAAGGCGAATTGAATTCCCAACCGCTAACGCAGATACGCGCATTATTCAAGCCCACGTATTCACGAGAATTCATGTGGTAAAAGGCGACGCATGGAAGGTTCCCACCCAGAAGTTCACGCCCATCCGCATCGGTGGAAAGCGACAAGCAACCCAGCTGCATACCGTGTTGCTCGCAAACTTTCGTAACCTGATAAATCCGCTGTGGCATAACAAACGGCACAGCGACGTCCGCATTTCTTAGAAGCTGCATGATTTCTTGCAGTTTGCCATGATACCCGAAAACGTAGACAGCGCCGCCGCGCAAGCGTTTTTCAATCATTGTAACTAAAAGTTCACGTACATCCACATCAAAAGAGCGCCTGCATGATGGACTCCCATAAGTTGCCTCAACAACCAAAACGTCACATTCAACAACGGGAGTGTCGTCAATCCTGAAGTCGCCAGAGTAAGCAACCCGTATTCCGCCAGCATCCTCAACCAGCACTTGTGCGGCACCCAAAATATGGTCTGCCTTAACAAGCGTAATCTGCTCTTCACCATACCTGACGGTTTTGCCGTACTCCAGTGTCTCGGTTACTGCGTCTCGAAGTTTCAGCGAGTCGTCAAGTGCCTCCGCAAGGTCTCTAGTAGCCTTAGTCATCAAAACTTTCTCACAGCACTTCAAGCTTTTCCGTAAGCCGCCAAGATGGTCTGCGTGCGCATGAGTTACAATCCGCAAAGGCCTCTGCTCGTCAAAAGCGTCGCAGGCAACGCTGTCACCTAACAGAACCGCGCCGTTTTTCGTTACTTTAGCCCTTGCAGACAAATTTTAGTCCTTCTTGCCTACGAGGTTTTTTCCGCCAGCCACTCGATAAGCTGCCTTGGATTATCAGCCGTAATTGTTACTCGTATGGGGCCTAAGGGTGATTCCGCTGTTTCTTCAGAAAAGGAGATGTGCCCTGCAAACGCTACTTGCTTGTTTAAGCAAAAACTAATAGTGTTTCCTCTTATGCTGTGGAAGAGCGCTTTTCTGGCGGCGTCTCGAATCCTGTCAGTGCGCAGTATATTGCGTAGTTTAAAGAGAGAATCCTGCCCCTTAGCTTCAGCAGTTAATGTGTCTGCTTTGCCTGAAGGCGTGATTGTTATGGAAGCGTTGCCTAAAACGTTAGTTACAACCGTTTTTACTTTATCTTCGTTTTCCGTTGGGTTAATTTCAGCTTCAACGTGAACAGTTACTTCAGCCATTTTTCCTCAATCCTTTGCAAAGACTCCACAACTTTAAGCTTAACTTCCTCAACACTATTATCGTTAACTATCATCTGCTCAGCCATCGCAACCACATTGCCCAAGCCAACACTAAGCTCCCGCATGTCCCGGTCACGGAAAACTTCCCATCCGCTTGGGTCATCACTTCGATGGCGATTGAAGAGGCGGTTAAACCTCGTTTCGGGAGAAGCATGCACAGCAACAAGGCTGAACTTGGCAAAATGCGCTTTGAAAACGTCAACTTCATATAGGCTTCTTAAACCGTCAACAAGAACTTTACTGCTTGCTTGCGCTTCTATTTTAGGAATGCACTTCTCTGCGACCACGGTGTTTCCGCCCTCTTCTCGTAATTGAAGCATAACTTTCCCAACGTTCTGCGGAGTTAAATCTAAGCCTCGATTTGCTGTTTCGTCTCTAATCACGTCGCCCATAACCACTATGGCGTAGCCTAGTTCGCGTGCAGTTTCAACAACCAAGGATTTACCTGACCCAGGCATCCCTGCTAAACCAACAACTATCTTGTCAGCGTACATGACTTACCCTTTTTTAGTTCATATTAGCAAACGTTTCCATTAAAAAGCATTTGTTTTTTATGAAAAGCCTGTTCTATCTAAAAATTAAAAAGTCTTAAATCTGAATAGCGTAGAAATAGTTTCAACGATAAAATAAACGAGAAATCTAAACCAAATGAAGGATTAGACTATGACGGCAGTTTTTTACAACACAGCGCAACTTGAAATTATCGAGAATGCCAAAAATGAGCATGATTGGTTTACTGCAATCGTTCTCTCAGCAATACAACTTGAACATAATGGTTGCTTGAAAATTAAAGATTATTTTTTGTTATGTAATGCAGACCATGAGGTAATTGACAGCGTTCTTGAGAATTTCTATCTTAGAGATGCAGCTCGTGTACTTAAAGTATTGAAAATAATTGATTCTGAAGAACATGAAAATATGATTAAAATTAATAATGAACGGAATTTTTTCGTTCACAGAACTACACATGAAAAATTTAAGCGAGGAAAAGAGGCTGACTTGAAGTATGATTCTCTCGTCACTGAAGCTATTAGAATCTTAAAGGAAAAACTGGATGTAACCAAAGTTGCCATTTTCCCCACGAAATGAAGCAAATTACTAAGTTTTTGGATAGAAAGAATAACAGGATATCTTAAACTAATTTTATTAACTCTCTTTATTAGAGAATTAAGTAGAATTTAAGGAAAATCAATAGCTTAACAGCGCTCTTGCTGTTGTTTGTGGATGCGCCAATATTCTCTTATTTCTGGAGGATTTTTAAACGCTTTATTATTGTTAATGACTGAATGTTGCTCGGTTGTTTGGTTTAAATTTAAATTCATGTTTGCTTGTCCATGACTAATTAAATTCCAGCGTTTACGCTGCTTAGGATAACTCTGTTTCTTGCCTTTATCAGCTCTAAACTCACGTTTACGCTGTCGCAAAGGCCAATAGAAAAATCTCGATTAAGCTCCATTTCATTGAGCCTCCAAAAAGAAAAGGGAAAATAAGGCGGAGTTGGTGACATCACCAACAGAAGCGATTGCATTAAAAAGCATTTATGAAGGATAAGTGTTAAAAATACTTGAAGGAACACGCGATGTCTGAACAAATAAGAAGCTTCATTGCTTTCGACATGGAAAACGAGTCGGTACTGAACAGGCTCTCGGCGGTGCAGAAACTTCTGGTTGAAACTGGCGCAGACCTCAGACTTGTAGAGCCGCAAAACATTCACATAACCATGCGTTTTCTCGGCTCAATCAGCCCGGGCATGGTGGACAAAGTTTATGAAGCAATGAAGAAAGTCAAGTTTACCCCGTTCAACACCCAACTTCGGGGTTTAGGAGTTTTTCCCAGCATAAATTACCCGAGAGTTGTTTGGGCTGGATTGACCGAGGGTGTAGAACAACTCAAAAGCATTTTCAGCCAGCTAGAACCACAGATGCGCGCGTTAGGCTTCGCGGCAGATGCTTACGGGTTCAGCCCACACTTAACAATCGCACGGGTGAAATCCGGCGCAAACAAGCAGCGCCTAGCTGAGCTGGTAACAAAAAAAGCCGATTACGAGTTCGGCACAATCAAAGCCGACTGCCTTCGGCTTAAAAAAAGCCAACTTTCACCGAAAGGTCCAACTTACTCAACGCTCAGAGAATATTGCCCGACACAGGAGCAAAAATGATAGCCATGCAGGAAATCGAAGCAATAACCAAGCAAGTTCTAAAGAAAATTACGCCTGAGAAGGAAGACCGTGCAAAAGTTGATGCTATAACCCGTGAGTTAGAGCAGAAAGTGGCCTTGGCTTGCAAACAAGAAGGTACTGCAGCGATTGTGCGTGTTGAAGGCTCAGTAGCTAAAGACACATGGCTTCGGGAAAATCCTGATATTGACATTTTCATGCGCCTACCAACCTCCATACCAAGAAAAAATCTTGGCGACATCGGCTTAAAGATTGCTAAAAAGGCGGCTGGCGCTTATGAGCAGATTGAACGTTTTGCTGAGCATCCTTACCTACAAATATTCGTTGAAGGCTACCGCGTGGATATTGTCCCTTGTTATGATGCCAAGCCTGGCGAATGGCAAAGCGCCACTGACCGAACGCCGTATCATACAGACTACATTAAAAAACACTTAACCGTGGACTTGCGTGGAGAGGTTCGGCTTCTTAAAAGGTTCATGCAGGGCATCGGCGTTTATGGGGCAGAAATAAAAGTCGGCGGATTCAGCGGTTACCTCTGCGAACTCTTGATAATGAAATACCGCTCGTTCGCTGAAACAATACGAGCCTTTGCACGGTACAATAAACGAGTAGTAATAGACATCGAAAACTATTACGAAAACAGAGAAAACGAGCTTTCCCTACTTTTCCCTGAACCATTAGTGATCATTGACCCCGTTGATAAAGGAAGAAACGTAGCTTCAGCCGTGCAGCCTCAGAAACTGTACAGTTTTGTTGGCGCAGCCAGAGCCTTCCTAAAAAAGCCTGACGTAGCCTTCTTTTATCCGCCTAAACCTCAGGCTCTACCAGTTGCAAGCTTGAAAAGCCAGTTTGAGAGCCGCGGCTCATCCATTGTATTTCTAGTTATAGACCAGGTGGGCGCTGTTCCAGACGTTTTATGGGGACAACTATACAGAACAAAACGTTCACTACATAGACTATTAGAGCTAAACGATTACAAAATCCTAAAAGACACTGTCTGGAGCAACGAAAAAACCCTCAGCATCTTCACCTTTGAGCTTGAACAGCAAATTTTGCCAAACATCAAAAAGCACCTAGGTCCGCCGCTTGAACGAGAAGTGGAAAGCGAGAATTTCTTAGCTAAATATGCCGACAATAAACAGGTTGTTTCTGGACCATTTATTGAGGATGGACGCTGGATAGTTGAAGTGCCACGCAAAACAACAGATGCAGTTGCGCTCTTAAAAGATAAGCTTGCAGACGGAGGCAAAAACGCTGGCGTCGCTGAACTGATTGCAAAATCAATCCGTAAGAACCACAAGATTCTGGTTGACGCCGAAATAGGTGCAGTATATGAAGAAAATGTTGATTTCGCTGAGTTCTTGACGGATTTTCTTTCGAGCAAACCGTTTTGGCTAAAAACTCAATAAGCCTATATATTATTCGCCTGCTCAGCGGTAAGTAATAGGAGTACGTTTTTTACTTGATGATTTAGGGGGGTCACGTCAAAAGCGAATTGCCCATTGCATTGATTGTGGTTTCGGGCAACGAGAACGAGAAGAAACATTCCATTAGCCTGTTTACGAAAGCATCAGAACTTGGTAGGCTTAAAAGATCACAATCTGCGAGGTTTGGTCAATTTAACGTTTCATTCTCAACTCTGCATTCTAATCATGCTGATTACGGCTCAAGCCGCCGTTAACACAAACAAAATTGGCAAAACGAGAAGCATCAGATACTTCGCTAACTAATTTCGAACAAGCATGCGCGCTAAAGTTCTTACGAGATAAAGAGCCGCGTAAACAGAAGATAAAATCAGGAGCAAAGAGAAGAGAGTTCTTTGCGAATAGTCAAATGAAGCCGTGAAGATGTAGATGCTGTAGTAGCCCACGCCTTCAAGGAATACGAATCTCAACCCGAATCCTGCGGAACTGGATAGAAAGAATCTGACCGAATTCATTTTCAGTGTCCCGGCAGCCAGGGAAGTGACGTTGTAGAAGAACGGTATGAAGGTGGATATGAAAATGGAGAATATGCCGTGTTCCACCAACCATTTATCTGCCGTTTCGATGTTCTTCTCGGATATACGGAGGAGGGACAGGACTTTCAACAGTAGGGGTCTGGCCGCAAGTCTGCCGCAAACGTACTCTATCGGAAACACGGCGCCCACGAGGCACACTAGAAACGTGTAATATGGATTGAACATCCCTATCAATGATAGATAACCATACGCTGGAACGAGAAAGTAATCAGGAACTGGTAAAATGGCGACGCTAATGAACATGCCGAGGTAACCCGCTAACAAAAATGGCGACGACACACCTTCCTGATTGATATTATAGGACGATACGTTGGTTAAATGAAAATATACGTTCAGCAGGGCTAGAACGCTCAGTAATATTATGAGTATTGAAATTACGAAGAGATAGTGCCCGTATTTGCGCAGCCTGCCGTGTTTGTCTCCTCCGAACCCGAGAATAGTTTTCCAGATCCGACACGAACCACTTCTTTTCGGAAGGTTTGTTGCTCTCATTCATCTTTCTCTCCGCATCTCATGGACTGTCGTGCCAGTTGAAATCATCTACTACGCTGTGTATTATAGTCATTCCCTCAACTTTGTGCCGTAATGAATGACTCGACCTAACGAGCCTAGTATGTGTTCCTCCTCTCCACGAGCGCCAATGCCACCACGTTTTTGGCCTGGATCTCCTCTGTCCCCGCCTCGGTCTTCACGGCGACCTTGTTCGGCCCTGTCAGCTCTGCGACCCCCCTTGATGACCTCCACCTTGTTCCCCCTTCAGAGTGTCTCCCTTAAAGAGGCAGCGAGGCTGATGTCCAGTAATAGGATAAGGCGACTGCCCGTTTTGAAGCAGAATAAGCTGGTTGAAATTGTGGTTGCTTCAGATTTTGTTCGAAATGTGGGAAAAAGGACAATCAGCGAAGAAATACTCGATGCGATGGGACGTTACCCCACAGGACCTGTACCATAAAAATAGCAATTACGTTTTTAACAACCGCTGATTGCAGCGCCTTCTTTTAAGAAAATAGAGCCAAACTTCATTTAACATCAATTTCGCTAAACCTCAGTCATCTGGGAGATAAGAGCTATTTGCGTTTTCTGAAGATATCATTGCCGTTGTAATCGCGATCAATTTTCCTTTCGGTGATGGCACCACTTTAAGTTCCCAATCAACCATGGCTTTGAATGCAATGACTAGGTCTATGCCTTTTTCGATCAGCGAATAATGTGTCATGGTGGAGAGACGTTCTCCACTGTCTTGTGGATTACCCCATTTTCCGATAGTTTGGCTAGTTTTACTGATAAAGTTCTGGAATTTAGCCTATGAAGCCTTTGTATGCAGTTTTATTGTGTTACGGAGTGATACCAGCTGATTATGTATTCAGGAAGATTCAGTCCTCTTTGGCCAAGCCTTTCAGCTAGCTTAACTGGAATTGGGCTTAAAACGTAGGCTGCTCGAGTGTAGAAGCGTCTTGGCGTCATTGGCTTGGCTTCTTCTGGCAGGATGATTTTTAGGTCTGCTTTCTTTGCTAGGGTTGATTCTGGTGAGCTTGTTATTGCAAATACGGTTCCAGCGAACTTTTTGATTACGTCAGCCCAGATGATGACGGGTCTTGTTTCGCCTGAGTATGATAGTAGGATTTCGAGGTCGCCTGCTCTTGGATGCGGAGTGTTAACGCCTCTTGTTATGTAGACGTTGTCGCCTAGGAAGCTTTTGATGTGGAAGAGTCTTACGCCTGTCATTTTGGCGATTTCGTTTGCGGTGCCTTTTCCGCCCAGGAACACGTTTGTTCGTTTTTCAAGTATATCGACGAGTTGCGTGTAGGTTTCAGAGTTAACGTTGGAGTCTATCATATCGCCGATTTTTTCAAATTCTTCAGTGCAAAGCTGAAAGACATCATCAACCTCAAGGTTCCGAAAGACAGCTTCAATCATGCTGTTTAACAGTTCAAGTGTGCCTAACTCGAATATGTCGCCCATCATGCCTGTTTCGCTGTACTCAGTGCCTGGCTTGGATTTGCCACGTCCCTTAAGCTCAACCACGTGACCATACTTACCAACTATTTCCCCCAAAGGCGACTCAACAGTGGACGTTAAAAGACCCATTGAAAACCTGTTTGATTTCTTTTCTTCAATGTACTTGGCTAATTCTTGAGCCATAACTAACGGATCATCAGAATAACCGCTGCCAGAATTTATCAAAAGCAAGGTTTTCTTGTAACGCCTTGAAAGGTCAGCTGCTGCATCATACATGCTTTTGCCTGGAAAACCCGGATCATCAGGAGTTAAAACAACCTTGTTTCTCCAGCCCTCTTGGCTGAGTGCAATTTGGCTCAAGGCAGCATTCAACGAGTAGAGTGACCTGCCTGATCCTCCGCAGATTACGCAGTCAGCCGCTTTCAGTTCATTAAATAACGGTGAGAGTTCCTTTCGTTTGATGTTTAAAATGTTTTCTTGGATTTTGTTGACGTATCCGATGCTGCTGATCTTGCTTTTAACGACAACGGCACCTTCAGTCAAAGATGATTTAATGAATCTCTATATTACCCTTGTGCTTGCTAGTCTATAAAAACGCCAACTATTCAATTAACTGCTTAACTGCTGACGCTTTTTAACAAGGTTTCTCAACGGTTCCGCTAAATGTTTATATCAAAAGAAACCCTCCCGCAAAAAGGTTAGTGAGAAATAAATGTCATCTCAAACAGGCGCTGAAAAATTAAGAAAAACCGCAAGTAACGCTGGAATCCAGGTCAGTTTTCCGTTTGCAAAGAATCCCGAATCGTTCGCATTACTCCTCATAGATTAAATTTAAGCCTAAAGGTAAAAGCTCAAATAATTTAACTGCAAAAGTAGATTAGCGAACCCAAATGAAGATTCTGTTAGATGAAATGTATGCTGGTTTAAAAGAGTACTTTGAAGCTTTAGGTTACGAAGTTTTAACCGCTCAGGAAGCGGGTTTAAAGAGCGCTAAAGACCGTGACATCGTGGAATACGCGGGTAAAAACAACTTGATTCTTGTAACACAGGATCAAAAGCCGGCTGAACTCGCTGAATTAACCGGTGTCAAATGCGTTTTTGTTTCCAATCTGATGATTGCTAAATTGGTTGATGAAAAAATCAAACAGTTACTGCTTTAGATGCGGATGTTTCGCAAGTACTTATTCCACAAATAGGCTGCAGCATAACCAGCCACTATGCCGGTAGCTGGACCCATGAATAATACAAGCGCATCTAGCATGGTGCTTCTTTGAATAAATAAGCCAGCCCACTCTTTCGCAAAGGGAATAAAGTGTGGAAAAAGAGCAAACGCTGAATAGCTAATTAAGCCAATCAGCATTGTGCTGAAAGCCATCGCAGCCATTAGCCTGTTGCGGTTTACGCGTTCGGGGGAAGCTGTGATTCTGAAAATAAACAAGAAGCTATCGACTAAAACGCCGAAGAGAAAGGAAAACAAAAAGGTAAATGGACCCAACGCGGGACTTCCCAGCGCGGTTAATAGGCCCCCAACTGCTCCTACGTAGGAGGCGCCTGCTTTAATGAATAATCCGCTCAAAGCAAGAAGAACCGCTTGAACCACAATTAAGAGGTAATTTATTGGGGGCGGCAAAAAAACGTTGACGACAAAGATTATTGAGCCGAAGAGTGCAGTAATGAATAATCGTTTAGTCTTCTGCGTCATATGCCCCCTTTGATATAGGAGTTCGCGTTGCTGTCTAAAAAGTTTAATGTACAACAGTATCGTTGAGTCAGATTGTTAAGACTTTAATGCTTGGACATTGATTTATTTAAACAGAAAAGCATAAATCTGCAAGATACAATATTAAATAAACATCTTATATTTGACTTATAAGTGTGAAAAAAGGGGATAAGGTAAAATTGAGCACTCACGCAGAAGATTTGAAACTCCGCTTAATGACAATCGAACTGTTAAGAACAGCGAAATACAAGCGGAATATCACTTACCGGGAATTAGCCGCAAAAACCGATTTACCAGTCACCGTACTGAGCCGCTACGCAAAAGGGCACGTGCTGCCAAACACATTAAGAGCCAAGCAGCTTTGGCGAGTTCTAAACAAGATTGTTGGTTTAGAAGCAGAATTGCGCAGCAGAATAAAATTTGACGAAGCCGGCTATTTTGATAATACTGAAATTGTCGGCGACTACAACATTTTGCAGCAAGCGGCAAACCATGCACTTGCAAATTTTGCTGGAAAACGAGTTACAAAAGTTTTAACAGCAGCCGTTGACGGCATTCCCTTAGCCACCATGGTTGCCAACGCGTTAGGAGTAAACCTTATCGTTGCAAAGCGCAACAAGGAAGTCGGCGTTAAAGCCTTCCTAGACGAAACATACATTTTAGGGAGAGATTCAGGCGTAACCGTTACACTCTACATTCCTAAAGAAGCAATCAAAAAACGCGACAGCGTACTAATTGTAGATGACATGATTAAAAGCGGCGAAACACAAGAAGCACTCGTAACCCTTGTAAAGAAGTCGAAAGCTGAAGTTTCAGGCATCTTCTCGCTTATCGCCGTCGGAGAGGAATGGAAGAAACGCCTAAAATCAGGCGAAGACTCCCCAGTGGAAGTTGTTACCCACCTAAAATCGCCCTTTGACAACTCTGCCTAAGCTCAAGCTTAGGATAACATTTTTCTTTTCCGTTTCCCAATTTATTTTGTAGAAAGCAAAATGAAGATAGACCACATCACCCTTCTCGTCAAAGACCAAGATGAAGCAGCAAATTTTTACGTTCAAAAACTAGGATTCCAAAAGCGGGAGGACACCGTTTTTTGGGGCGACATGCGGTGGGTTACTGTTTCGCCAAAAGACCAGCCGGACCTTGAATTAACCTTTGTCAAGGCAGACACAGAAGACAAGCTTAAAGCTTTGGGGAAGCAGGCGGGAGACCACGTGTTTCTAACTTTGGAGACTGATGATTGCCGCAGAGACTACAATGCAATGAAGGCTAAAGGAGTAAAATTTCATGGGGAACCAACAGAGCAAGCTTGGGGCATTGAAGTTGTTTTTGAAGACCTTTACGGCAACCTATTCGACTTAATACAGCGGATTAAATATTGATTTTTTGGTGTCCTCAGCGTGTGTTTCAAGTTGTTTTTGTTGAATAGGGTTTGTTTTTGACTGTTCTGTGCTGTCACGCATATATGTTGGTACTAGTCACTCAAGTTCATGGTTATACGTCACTTTGGCAATAAAGGCTGGGTTTAACTAATTTTTTTTTTCCGAAATCTTAAACAGAACCGTTCTCAACTAAGCAGTATACAACCAGTTTGAGGCACATGAAAATGCGGATGATACAGTGGCGCAACGGAACGGTTATCACACTTGACCAAACCAAACTTCCCCTTCAAGAAGTTACCTTAGAAATTAAGACGGTTGAGCAGATGGCTGAAGCCATAAAAACCCTGCGTGTCAGAGGCGCCCCATTGCTGGGTGCGGCTGCAGGATTCGGAGTTGCACTGGCAGCTTACCATTCAAAAGCGCAGAGTAAAGAAAAATTGTTGGTTGAACTGGAGAACGCTGGCTCAATTATTAAACGTCAGCGGCCAACAGCCGTGAACCTGTTTTGGGGTGTAGACAGAGTCCTAAACAAAGCCAGAGGTTTTTCAGGAAACGTGGAAGAACTGAAAGTAGCAGTTATCGAGGAAGCACAAGAAATAGCGGATGAAGATGCGCAGCAGAACCGTGCAATCGGCAAAAACGGTTCAGTACTCATAGAGGACGGCGACACCATTTTAACGCATTGCAACGCAGGCGAGTTAGCAACCGTCGAGTACGGTACTGCTTTGGGTGTTATCCGTGCGGCTTGGGAGCAAGGCAAAAAAATCAAAGTTATCGCTGACGAAACTAGGCCGCTGCTTCAGGGTGCTAGGCTTACGGTTTATGAGCTTAAGCGCGATGGGATACCTGTTACTTTGATAACGGATAACATGGCAGGTTACGTCATGAGCAAAGGGCTTGTTGACAAGGTTATTGTGGGCGCCGACCGCATTGTCCAAGACGCTGTAGTTAACAAGATTGGCACTTTTTCCGTGGCAGTGCTGGCGCATGAGCATGGCATACCGTTTTATGTGGCGGCGCCAAAATCCACCTTCGACTTGGCACACAAAGCATCAGACGTGATTATTGAAGAGCGCAAACCTGAAGAAGTCACCCACATCGGTTCAGTTCAAATTGCGCCAGACGGCGTCAACGTTATGAACCCAGCATTCGACATCACGCCACTGAAATATGTGTCAGCAATCATATGCGAGACTCAAGTTTACTACAGTAAGGATTTTAGTAAGTTCAGGGATGAAGGAAAAAGAGCAAAATGAGCGAATCCAAAAAGGCGCAGCCTCCAGAATTCAGAACCAACGGCACACTTGCACAGAAAGGGGTTGTGGTAGGTGACCAAAGCAGCATTGACGCGCTTACTTCACGGGGATATGGCACGTTAGAGGACAAGGTTTTCACGCTTACCTTTTTTGAATCATTGTACCTTGTGGATAAGGGCATGCTTGAAGTCAAAGACGAAAACGGCAAAGCGGTGGATTTCCAAAGCCTACTGCACTGCTATAAAGCCAAAAACGAGAACGCGTGGGTTAGCTATCTGGTTTACCGTGACCTAAGAAGCCGCGGATACGTAGCACGGGAAGGGTTCGGCGCAGGAATAGATTTTCGCATGTACGAGCGGGGTGAATACGGCAAGGATACCGCGCCTTACTTGGTGTTGAGCACTCAAGAAGGCAAACCGTTGGGCATAGACGAGTTAACCGACGCCTTGCGGCAATGTCAGAGCCAAAAGAAAGAGTTAACCTTAGCCGTCATGAACCGCAGAGGCGAAATCGTCTACTACTCCGTCTCACAACTAACATTCAAATAAGCCTGTGGAAACATGGCAAACGCTGGTTATAACTGGAACGCTCAAGACTACGCCAAAAACAGCGCAAACCAGTTTCAATGGGCAAAAGAGCTAATTCCCAAACTAAAACTCCACGGAAACGAAGCGCTACTGGACATTGGCTGCGGCGACGGAAAAATCACAGTTGAAATAGCAAAATGCCTACCAAGCGGCAGGGCAGTCGGAGTTGACAACTCAGAAAAAATGATAAACCTGGCAAAAACCACTTTCCCGCAAAAGGATTACCCGAACCTTTCTTTTCAAGTCATGGACGCCCGAAAACTGACCTTCAAATCGGAATTTGACGTGGCGTTTTCTAATGCTGCGCTGCACTGGATTGTTGATCAAAAAACCGTGCTCGCGGGCGTGCAGAGGAGCCTAAAGCCAAGGGGCAGGCTACTGTTTCAGATGGCTGGAAAAGGCAACGCCAAAGACGTACTCAGCATCATAAACGAGTTGGCGGATGAGGAGTCGTGGAAGGGCTTTTTCAGCAACATGACGTTTCCCTATGGCTTCTACGACCCCGAAGAATACAAAGCGTTCCTGCAGCAGGCGGGTTTAGAGGCTGAGCGGGTTGAGCTTTTCCCCAAAGACATGAAGTTTAACGGCGCAGAAGGCTTAGCTGGGTGGGTACGGACCACATGGCTGCCCTTCACAGACAAACTTCCTGCTGAACTTAGACCAAAATTCGTTGAACTAATCGTCAACCGCTACCTAAAAGAGCACCCCGCAGATGCAGAGGGCACAGTTCACGTAGGCATGATGCGCATAGAAGCAGAAGCACACAAACCCTAAGCCACAGCCCCGTCGGAAGAAGAATTAGGGAATTAGAAGTTTGCCGCCGCACATAGGACAAGAAAACTCAACATTAACCTGCAACATCCTAAACCAGCATACACTGCAAAAGTAAATTTGGCATCTAGGGCAAAACTTGAAGCTGGTGCCAATCATTTTTCCGCAAGCATCACAAGGGCGCGCTAAGTTAACCTTTTGCATAGGGCTTAAAACATTAGCGTATGGTGTCCATATAAATAAGTGCCCTAACGACATTTCAGCACAGTAGAGGCTTAAGCGAAAGTAAAAAATATAAGCAAAAAAGCGAAAGAGCCATAACTTAAAAACAAAACAATTAATATTGATCTCTCAAGGGAAAGCACATGGAGTGTAAAATATGCAAAAAAATAATTCCCTCAGAAACTTTTGAGGCGTTGGATGGTTTTTGTGAAGTATGTTATGAATCTGTTTTGCCAACCATGAATGAGATGACAATAAAAAATATCAAAAAGTTTAGTGAGGCACAACCGTGGGAACAAAAGTTAGACAATGGTAAAATCTACTGTGCATGCTACTTACCTGAAATGATTGTATTTGACACAAAGACTGGCAATTTTGATATTGATTTTGGGGATGCAGGACTAAAAAGAATCGGTAACCTAATTGGATTAGGCGGTTTCTATTATGATGCAGATTACTATTTTGCAAACACACCTGAAAAAATTATAGAGGCTTGGAATTGGTTCAATGCCAAGACAGAATCAAACGATGACTACTGGCTGACGATAGAAGCTGAAACTGCATGGGATTTTCTAAAGTATAACTGGAATCCTTTCACCACTGACTTTAGAGAATCGCATTTGGTTAACATCCTTTCACTCATTACTGATTTACATACACTTGATTCATTGAACGTTGATGTAAAATCTAAATTGTTAGAAATTAAGGATGAAAAAATAAAGGGAAACATGGAAGCTTATCAAAAATTAATTAAAAATGAGAAATTTCACACTAGTAGTAGAGTAACAAAGACAGCTTTTTTACGAATCAGAAAAATAAGACAGGAGCTTGCCAACTTATCTGCCGAAAGTAGACTTGCCTTATTTGCGAAAAACAAAGGATTCAAAGTGATAATTTCAAAATCCCCTGATTTACTTATAGAAAACAAAAGGGTCGAAGTGAAAAAACCTAAACTTAAATTTGTTAATCCTAGAAAGCAAGCTGACATGAATAACGGCATGTTAATTCTCCCTGAAGAGAATTCGATTATTGAAGACATTTCAGCGCATATCAAAAGAGGTTTCGACCAAAAGGCTGACATTGTAGCGATTGAAGTAAACCATCTAGAAAAGAGACCTATCTCAGGATTCAATACTAAATGGTTGGGTTCAATTGTTGATTTACAAAAAGCTCTTCATGACGCTATTCATTATGAGAAAAAAGGCATTGTATTATTAATAAAATGTCGGAGAGAAGCGTATCAAGGGCGTGTTCTACGTTGCAAAAAAATCGATGGTAAAGCAAGCGATGCAAAAACTTAAAACTAATTAGCGTAGAATAGCATGAACATGGAAAAGGCATACAAGCGTTATGAAGAAAGAAAGAAACAAAGAATGAAATTTCTCTATTTCCTCACATTATTTGTCATTATCGGATTTGTTGTTCAATCCGTTCTCGTATTTATTGGCATGCAATTTTACTTTTATTGGGCAATTATTTTACTTGTTGGAATGCTCATTGCGTTCCTTTATGAAATGAAGCAACCGTGGGGAAGTGAAACTCTTGAAACTTATATTTTTTCAAACCTTTACCAAGCTTCACAACAACTTGACTTATGTTCAAGCGAAGACAGCAAGTCTAAACTCTGTTTAGAAAAAGCCTCAAAAAAATTGGAATATGTTCTTATTAATTTAGCTCGCTTTGAAAAACAGCTAAAAGATGTCAATTCGGGTTTAGTTAAAGCAGAACTTACTAACCCTATAAGTAAGCTCAGAATGAATTTGAAAGAACGAATATTGCCCAGAATAGAGAATCCTAAAGAGACTTTTCAAATGCTCGCGGTTGTAAATGGGTTAGCTGATATGTTTGGAGAAATTCAGAGACCTCTAAAATTAGAAGCAATCAGTGAAAAGAACAACGTCTTAGAGCGTTTCGACAAAATCCAGATGAACGGGCAATCTAAGAAAGTAGGTTTAGTTTTATCTCGAAGACCCGTTAGGTTCGTGTTGTCGAATCTTTTCAGTTTCTTTGTAATCTTAGGTGTTTTGTTAGTTCAATCCTTTGCCGCTCATGCTAACTTTTGGGAATCGCTTAGTAGCACTACGAATTTCTTAGCGTTTCTTGCCATTGTGGTTGCTCTGGGATTTGGAATCTACGAGGCGACTAAAAAACTCTAAAACGTTTACCACTTTTTTGTGTTTTTCAACCTGATTGTCTTTTGGTTGGGTCCCAGATGGATTTCATTTCTTCGGGAGATGCAAGTGTGGGCTTGCCTGTTCTGCGATGCTTAGAAGTGATTAACTTCCGAAATTCCTCTAAAAAGTCGTTTTGCTTGCTGGAGATTAGTAGGTAGCCTTCTTCGGTTTTCTTTAGGGTGGGATGCTTCCCAAGTTGTCTTCTTATGGCTGGCGGAAGGCACATTCTGCCTTCTGAGTCTATTTTGACGTCAATTTCCTTCACGTTTCCCATACCATTGATTGAGGCAAACTTGCTTTTAAAAACTTGCCAAAAGCATATTTGGGTTTTTAGTGTAGCCTGCTTCAAAGGTTCGTGGGTTTGTTTGTCTTGCCTTATGCTGGCACCGTTAGGTTGGAGTGATGCTGCTTGAATTAGAAACAACAGGTTATTCTGTGTTTTTTTCGTTGAAGTATTTGAAGAGGGTTAGCTCGTCGTCTGTTATGCCTGCTTGGCGTAGTTTGGCGATGCAGACTTCGTATTTTTTTTCGGTGAACTTTGCAGGTTTGATGGGTTCATCACTTTTGGTTGAGCTGGTAAAGTGATAAGTTTCTTTATGAGCCCTGCCCTTTTTCAGGGCTACACGCTGTTTTTTGAATCGGGTGAGGGGTTCACAATCTTCTGTTTCCATGCCGAAGGCTGTTTTAGGAAAAAGTCGACAGCCGTCAGATCGAATTTCGTAGATGGAGCAGGCATTGTTAATCAGGAATGGGCAGGGGGTATGCGCAATGTAGACGTCGTATTTTGCTTCGTCTGCTTCCCACATTTTGCCGAGCTCTTCGAAGAGGGCTTTGATTTTGGCGTGGACTTCACGGTGCTCTTCAGGTTTGGCGTTGATTTCTCCAGTAGTCAAGAAATCTTCCAGTGTGCAACAGACACCACATTTGTTGCACAAAAAAGGCAGGTTAATTGACCATGCAGATTTTTTGTTTGTGAATTCTAAATGCAAATAGAACGTGTCAATCATCAGGCGTCCGACAAAGTAACATCTTAGCTTCTCGCTTTCAACCTTTTCCCTGAAAATAGAAGGACCACTTGAGAAGCGGAAAATAGGAAAAGTTAGATATCAATTATCCCTTTTAGGTTTTAAGTGCAAACATTGGCTTACCTGTTAGCTAGAGTTTAAAAGAATAATTACGCCTTCTTAAGCAAGGAAGAGAAAAAATTATGCCAGCTTTCCAAACCGTTCGCGGAATGAGAGATTTACTTGGTGAAGAAGCCCAAGCCTTCACATACATAATCAGCAAAGCCCGTGAGACCGCGGCGCTTTACGGTTACAAAGAAGCCATAACGCCAGTTGTTGAGCCGCTTGAGCTTTTAAGCGCCAAATCTGGAGAAGAGATTCGGCAGCGTATGTTCATTTTCAAAGACCTCGGCGACCGACAAGTGGCACTGCGTCCTGAATTTACCGCTTCAATTGCACGCTTAGCAACTACAGCCCTAAAAAACGAGCCTAAACCGTTGAGGCTGTTTTCTGTGGGCAACGTTTACCGCTATGACGAGCCGCAGCGTGGGCGGTATAGGGAGTTTTGGCAGTCAAACTTTGAATTAATGGGCTCAGGCAGGCCAGAGGCAGACGCAGAAATCATATTGCTAACAAACAGTTTAATGAAAACTTTGGGTTTGCAGGGCTACGCATTCAAAATAGGACAAATAGGCGTAATACGCGGCATTCTTAGCCAAGAAGGCGTGGACGAAAAAACCCAGAACGCGATTTTGCAACGCATGGATAAGAAAGAGTACGAGGAAGCTTTCAAGCTGGCGCCAACAGACCGATGCCGCGGTATGCTTGAAGGATTACTGCAGCTGAAAAGCGATGACTGTTTTGAGACGGTTGAGAAAATAAAAAGTTACGTGGCTGGTTACGAGAAGGCTAAGGCTGCCGTGGAAAACCTCGGTGACGTGCTTAAGCTTGTGGTGGAGAGCGGGTGCCCTGTGCAGGTTGTTGAGCCCGCATTCGCCAGGGGCTTAGAGTATTACACGGGCATGGTTTTTGAAGTGTACATTCCGCAACTGGACATTGCCTTGGGTGGCGGGGGCAGGTACGATAGGCTTATCGAATTGTTCGGCGGCGAACCCACGCCAGCGGTTGGTTGTGCGCACGGGATTGACAGGGTTGCGCTTGCATTGCAAACCCAGAAAGCAACCCTTGCAGGTAAGGTTGAGAAAAGGGTTCTTGTTCTTGCAGCGAATGACGCCTTGAAGGTTGAGGCGTTAAAAATTGCTCAAATGCTCAGAAGCTCAGGCGTTATTGTTGAGTTTGAAATTATGGGCCGCAAGATGGCTAAAGCTTTGGAGGATGCTGACAGGCGGCAAGCTGATTTTGCAGTAATTGTCGGCGAACGCGAGCTAAAAGAGGGCGCTGTGGTGCTGAGGAATTTAGCTAAACGGGAACAAACAATCGTTCCCATTAAAGAGCTGGTTGAAAAAATTAAAAGTTAGGCACTTAGTTTCATGCTGGTTAGTGATTCTGCTATTCTCAGTATGTTGAAAAAGCATTAATCTACATGAAAAGTGCGGGCATTGAGTCTATGTTGAACTATGTTGAATCATATTTGAAGCATATTAGAAGCATCTAGTAGACCGGGAGGGTCTATTGAGCACACACAAATATCCTAACACAAAAAGCCGACAGCTAAAACACATACAGAAGCCAAAAATAAAGAAAGGAAAGAAAGCCCTTAGGCTTAGAGTCGTTTGATGTAGCGGTTGACTTCCCACTCGGTTACTTGCGTGCGGTAGAGGTCCCATTCTTTGCGTTTTTCACGCAGGAAATTTTCGAATGCGGTTTCGCCCAGTGTTTCACGCATCAAATCGCTGGTTTCCAGCTCATCAAGTGCTTCTTGTAATGATTCTGGCAGTGAGACGATGTTTCGGTCTTTGCGCTCTTCATAGGTCATTTGGTAAACGTTTAATTCCACTGGTTCGCCAGGGTCAATCCTGTTCTTGATACCATCCAAACCAGTCGCGAGGAGCACTGCAAATTGCAGATATGGGTTTCCTGCTCCGTCTGGGCAGCGGATTTCGCATCTGGCAGCGTTTTTCCTTCCGCCAAAGTTTGGTACACGGATAAGCGGTGAGCGGTTTTTGTGTGCCCAAGCAAGATATACTGGTGCTTCGTAGCCGGGGACTAATCGTTTGAAACTGTTTGGCCATGAATCAAGAATTGCGCACATTTTGCGTCCGTGAGCTAATTGTCCGCCGATGAAGTTTCTTGCTAAGTCTGATAAGTAACCGTTTTTTTCGTCATCTGCGTAAAAGAGGTTTTGTGTCACATTCTTGCTCCAGAGGCTTTGATGAGTATGCATTCCTGAACCATTTATGCCAGGGAACGGTTTAGGCATGTACGTGGTGACGTAACCGTTTCTTGCACCGACTACTTTTCCGCACATTTTCATAGTAATGGTTCTATCAGCTGTTTTTAATGCCTCATCATATTTGAAATCGATTTCGTTTTGTCCCAATGCAACTTCATGATGCGAAATTTCTATTTCTATACCGAAGGCTTCAGCAGTATCAGCTATCTCCCGTCTAAGGTCGTCTGTTAAGTCGCCAGGATGAAAATCGAAGTAGCCTGCCATGTCTATGGGCGTTGGCAAGCCGCCAGTTTCGCTTTCTTTAACTATAAAAAATTCTAATTCTGGAGCACAAATGAACGTGTAGCCTGCTTTGGACGCTTTTTCAATGGCTCGCTCAAGAACGTACCGTGGGTCCCCTTCAAAACGCTTGTTTTGCGGAGTGTAAATGTCGCAGAGCAGCCTCGCAGAAGATTTTTCTTTGGGTCGCCAAGGCAGAACCGCGAAGGTTGTCGGGTCGGGGAACAGCACCATGTCTGATTCTTCGATAGGCCTGTAGCCCGTTATGGAGGACCCATCGAAAGATTGGCCGTTTTCAAATATTGACTCAATGTTTTTTGAGCTTACAGCTAAATTCTTTAACATACCATTTATGTCTGTGAATTGAAGTCTGATGAATTTAATTTCTTGTTCACGTATTTCTTGAATTACTTTTGTTACGTTTTCCTTCCATGTTGCGTCTTTGAAGTTTCTCATTTTATTCTTTTCACCTGTTATTTAGCGTTTGATTAACTGTTTATTTAATAGGTGTTTAAGCATAAATATATTTAACGTTTAATGAAATACTTATGTGAAAATTGTTTAATTGCTTAAATTTAAGTAATTGATAAAATTTTCATAATTAACCACAATTTTGCTCCAACCTCGAATCCCCCAGACCAACCCGCTCCTACTTCAATTTACTTAAGGACTGCGACCCATTTTTAAGATAGAACAGTTTCAACTTGAAAAAGCAATTATTTAAAAGGAAAGAAGACATAAACAGAGGATAACTGGTGAAAACAAATGAATAACTGGAGAATCATAAACAAAATCGCCAATGTATCCGGCATAATATTCATAGTTTTTACGGTATTGGCCGGAGTAATAAGTTACGAATTGAGTAAGGTACTGTATTCGTCAGCCGCTCCTACGAGCTTATTTGAATATAGCGTCGTAACAGCAATGTTGCCGTTCCTAGTCGCCGCCGTTCTTTCATTCGCAGTGGCATTCCTTATCTCACGCGCACTAAAATCAGAAACCGAAAAAGAAATAGAAACACAAAAAACCGAAACACAACACAAACAAGAAGCCGACCTTGAAGAGACACTGGCCTAAACCTTTTTTTACTTTTATTTTTCCCTCCTTCAGAAAAAGAGAATTTAAAAAAAATATAACTTTACAAAGCCAACGATTAGAGCCGCATTATTACTTGTATATGCCAATTTGATGAGACTCATTGCTTTAGAGAAGAATCCAAAGCTTTCTTGGAGTTTAGAAAACATTTACTTTATTTTATGCGAGTTTAGATGCTAAAAGAAAGAGAAGAAGTAGAAATACTTCAACTTAATAGTCGAGGTACTTCATTATTTCCCAAGGTGAAACGTACAGGCAGTACTGGTTCCAATCGTTTGTTTTCAGCTCAATGAACGCGTCGAAAACATGGATGCCCAAGGTTTCTTTTATGACTTCGTCGCTTTCCATTTCATCTAACGCGCCTTTGAGCGTTGTCGGGAGTTCTTTTATGCCTAGCTCTTTGCGTTTTGCTTTGCTGAGTTTGTAAACGTCTTCGTCAACCGGATCGCCTGGATCAATCTTCTTTTTGATTCCGTCAAAACCAGCCATCATGATGCATGCGAATGCTAGGTATGGGTTGCATGATGGATCTACGCCTCGATATTCAACACGCTTTTGTGCTGCATGCGAAGGACCTTTATAGTACATAGGAATGCGCGCGAGTGCAGACCTGTTAGCTCTGGACCACATGACGTATATTGGAGCTTCGAAGCCTGGCACAAGTCGCTTGTAACTGCTGACAGTTGGACAACACACTGCAGTTAAGGCTTTAGCGTGGGCAAGTATGCCTCCAACGTAGTATCTGCCTATTTGGCTGAGTTCTGCGTAGTCATCTTCTCCGTCATACATTGCGTTTTTGCCGTCCTTCCATATGCTTGAGTGGACGTGCATACCGCTTGCATTGTCTAGATAGATTGGTTTTGGCATGAATGTGGCGATTAAACCGTGTTTTTTCGCGATGTTTTTAGCGACAAACTTGTAGTATATTGCTCTGTCAGCTGTGTCAAGGAGTTCTCCGTATTTATAGTCGATTTCTACTTGTCCGACTGTGGCTACTTCATGGTGATGTTTCTCAATTGTTAATCCAAAGTTGTCTTCAAGTACCTGCGAGACTTCGTTTCTGTATTCGACGGTTGTGTCTTCAGGCGGGGTTCGGTAGTAGGCTTCTTTGGGTCTTAGGACGAAGCCACCAGGGGTTATTTCTTGGGAATTAGGCACAACGCGTGGTGCACCCCATGAGTCTCCTTCGCCGCCTTTTGGGCTAACCCAAAGGTCCCATGTCAGCTTAGTTGGATCAATTGAGGAGAAGACGAAGTGTTCAAGTTCAGGAGCGAAAATTCCAGTGTATCCCATGTCTTTAGCTGCTTTTATAGCTCTTTTTGCTACGTAACCTCTTGGGCAGACAACAGAAGGCTCTTTTCCGCCGAAAGCCTCCAAAGCGTCACCGAGTATGATTGCGCTTTTTTGAGCTTCATCAGTTACCCAGGGCATGATGGCGAGTGTCTTTGCGTCTGGCATAAAAATCATGTCTGATTCTTCAATTGACTTGAAGCCGCGCACTGAGGATCCGTCGAAGCCTACACCTTCAGTGAAGGCTGCACCGCTCAGATATTCTCTTGCAGGCAAAACCATGTCTTGAAGTATACCTCGAACATCGACAAATGCCGAATGCACCCATCGAATATTATTTGCTTTGAGAGTTTCAATTGCTTTCTTTACTTGTTCATCCATGACTTTCACCATATTAAATCATATGTTTTAGAATCCACTTAAAACGTAAACATATATAAGCTTATCCCCAAAATGTTTGAATAAACGTTCACTATGCAAAACGAATTTTCTAAGGCAATCAAGCTGATTTAAAAATTAGATGCGTTCACACAAACTGAAAGATTTATTGAATATGGAAAAGCTAGAATTTTCCTCTTGTTTCTCTTCGCAGAAAATCCCCAATATCTAACACGTTTTTAACTGCAACCTTTCCCTCCGACTCATTTAAAATATCCATTATCGAGCCAAAGCCAAGACATTCACCGAACTCATTAAGCACCAAAGCAGCATCGCCCTTACGTTTAGACCCCATCACCTTCACTATTCCCGTTCGAAAAACATCTCTTCCGCAGATGAAAAGCCAAGCCGCCTTCCGATCAACCACAATTTTATTCGCTGCTACATCCACAAGCATATTCAACAGGTTGAAGCTTGGAAAGAAACCCCCGTTCTTGCCCACTTTGCCAAGGTACAAGCCAGCATAAAAAAAGTCCTCTTGCCCAACTTTTTTCAGGCGAGGATTCAAAAGATAATAACGTTGGCTCTTTTCGAGTATAAACTGGGAGTTAAAGGCGACTTTGGCTCCAAAACGAGAAGCAAAAACTTCATACGGTCTCATTGCACTGGCACCTTTCTTAGTTTACATACAAAGAAACCCTGTGTTTTCTCAGGCCAGATTCTTCTGCAATTGGCAACTTGAGAGTCAAGTTTTCTGCCAAAAACCTCAGTTAACCCATTTACCCCAATACAATCAATGTGCTGAATCTGCAGCCCCAAGTTTTTGACAGCCCAATCCATGTTTAACTCGTCTTCCTCGGGCTCCAGCGAACAGGTAGAATAAACCATTTCGCCTTCTGACGCTAAACATTTTACAGCCTCAGATAGAATTTCCCGTTGCACCTTCGAGTTCTGCTCTAGGTCGGCGAGTGTTCTTCGGTAAAACCATTGGCTGTCAGAAGCGAAGTTGCCTGAGCAGGGAACATCCAACAGTATGCGGTTAAACGTGCGGTTCAGTTTTGTGGCTTGCCGTGCATCTAGATTATAGATGATTGTGTTGCTGACGTGGCAACGCTCTAAATGGTTTGCCATCACCACTAACCGCTGCTTACTCGCATCTAAGGCTATTATGGCACCGCTATTCTCCATGAGGTCGGCAAGTTGAACGGTTTTTCCTCCTGGCGCCGCACATCCATCCAGCACCATTTTGCCGTGCAATGCGGTGAAGAGTGTGGCGGGAATTTGCGCGGCTGCCTCCTGAATAGAGTACATGCCAAGCAGGTATTCGGCTGTGGCGCCAGCTGAAACCTTTGATTTGGCTATCCAATACCCCTCTGGCAAAAAGGGTATTTTCTCAAGCGCAACTCCTAAACTATGGAGCCTTTCCGGGAGGTTTTTGCTTTTAGCGTTTGTTTTGTTTATCCGTATTGATTGCCTGAGCTCTGTTTCCTTAAATTTCCAGCCAAGTTCTGCGTAGCGGTCTATGAAAAATTGTTTGCCCGACATTAAATCTACATTGCCGCTGACCTAATAAAAACCTTTCAAGAAATGCCAAGAGAGTTACGTTAAAAGCTACAATCAACCACTAATTGCATATACTACGGCTATGCATATCCGTTTAAGTGTGGTCATGCAGCTTAAGTGCTTCAGCACTGGTTTTAGTGAATTTGCGACTGAAGAACTTTCTGATTTCCTCAGCGAAAACAACGATTACAGCCAGTGACACTAGAAATGCCCAGTTGCTTAGGGAGAGCGCTGTTGTTGTGAAGATGTGCTGCATTACTGGAAGGTAGATGAGTAGTGAGAGGATTCCGATTTGCGCGGTGATGCCGAAGATTATCCACTTGTTGGTTTTCAAGCTTGTCTTGAAGATTGATCGCTTGCTGGTTCGACATGCTAAGACGTTGCCTGCTTGAGCTACTACTATGCCAGCGAAAGTCATAGTTACACCTTTGGCGTAAACTCCGCTAGTGTAAAATGAACTTGTACTTGTTAATGCCATTCCGAAGTGCCATCCGCCCGCAGCCCAAGCGTTAAGACACCCGATCATAGCTCCTGTGGCAATGATGACTCCGATGAACACTGATCGTAGCAGAACCTTACGGGTAAACAGTCTCTCCTTGATGCTTCTAGGTGGCTCCTGCATGATCCCTGCTTCAGGAGGTTCACGGCTTAAAGCCAATGAAGGAATAACGTCAATGGCAAGGTCAATGGCTAACACTTGCGGTACAAGCAGCGGCAAAGGGATGCCTAACACTGCGTACAGTATGAACGGAATCAGTTCAGCCCAGTTATGCGAAAACACATAAACAATAAACTTGCGGATATTTTCATAAATTGCACGGCCGGACTCAATGGCTTTCACAATGGATGCAAAGCTATCATTGAGCAAAACAATGTCGGCGGCTTCACGAGCCACATCTGTGCCTGACGCACCCATGGCAACGCCGATGTCCGCTTCCTTAAGCGAAGGTGCATCGTTTGCTCCGTCACCAGTTACTGCGACGATTTCTCCGCTCTTTTTGAGCACTTTAACTATGCGAAGTTTCTGTTCAGGTGAAACACGAGCAAAAATCACATTGCCTTTGCGAACTTCGTTTACGATGGCTTGGTCGCTTAAATCTTCCAAGTCCACGCCGCGAATAATCTGGCAACATTGCCGCTCGACAATTCCAGCCTCTTGAGCAATAGCCTGCGCAGTCGGACCATAGTCCCCTGTGATTATTACGGTTTTCACTCCTGCTTGCTTTGCCTCCAAAACGGCATCTTTAACTTCTGTTCGTGGAGGATCACGCATTGCAGCCAAGCCGACGAAAATTAGGTCTTTTTCTGCTTCGTCTTTGTTGTATGTGCTTTTGGGTATTTCCTTGTATGCTACAGCTATGACTCGCAAGCCTTGATTGGCAAACTCGTGAATCCTTGATTCAATAATCGTCATGTTTTCTTCGTTTAATTCTTCAACTTTGCCGTCAACAAGCACTTTGCTGCAGATGTCCAGGATGTTCCTTGGAGCGCCTTTTGTATAAATGTAAACGTCACCGTTCAGCTTGTGAACGGTACTCATGCGTTTCCGCTCAAAACTGAACGGTAAAACATGCACAATCGGTTTCTCATCTAAAGCATTCTGAACGTTCACGTTCGATTTAAGTGCGGCAACAAGCAAAGCGCCGTCAGTTGGGTCACCTATCACACTCCAATTTCTGTTTCTATCCGAAGGAGGATCGAGCTTCGCTCCGTTGCAGAGTGCAGCAATCTCAATAAGCTTCTCCAGAGAACCTGTTTGACCTTCCTGCAATAGCTGACCGTTTACGGTGAAATCGCCTTCAGGCTTATAGCCTAAGCCAGAAACGTCCACAACGTAGTCGTACACCCACAGCTTGTTTACAGTCATTTCACCTTTGGTTATTGTGCCTGTCTTGTCCGTGCAGATTACGGTGACGCTGCCCAAGGTTTGCACGGCTGATAACCGTTTTACCAAAACGTTCTGCCGTACCATTTTTAGAACGTTGATGGCTAAGGCGCTGGAAACGGTGACTTGTAACCCTTCAGGAACGCAAGCCACCATTACCCCAATCATGAAGAAAATGCTTGTAGCCAAAGTGACATGTAAGAAAAGAAAACTAGCGGCAAAAAATATTGCGCCAACGGCAACGGCAATTATGAAATCGTACTTTGCTGTTAAAGCGATTTCTTTCTGGAGCGGGCTTTCTTCTTCATGGATTGTCTGAGTTAAATTAGCGATTCTTCCAAACTGGGTATTCATTCCTGTTGAGTAAACAACTGCTTTTCCTTGACCTTTGGCGACGCTTGTGCTCATGAAAACGAGGTTTGGCGCATACACGTAGGCTTTCTCAACTGTTTTCACGACTTCGGCAACGCGCGGTTGCGGTTCCGACTCGCCTGTTAAGGGGACGTTATTGGTCCATAAGTCAAAAGCTTCAATTAAGCGTGCGTCCGCTGGTACACGGTCGCCTTCTTCCAGAGATATGATGTCTCCGGGGACAATTTCTCTGACTGAGATTTTTTTGAGTTCTCCGTCTCGGATTACTTTGGCAAACTCTGGCATCCAGCTTTTGAGGGTTGCCATAGCTTTTTCTGCACGGGACTCTTGGAACATGCTTACAAAAATGTTTACGAAAACAACTGCAAGTATGATTAAGGCAAGTTCTGGACTGCCGCTTATGTAAGATAAAATGCTTGCGACAAGCAACAGGATGCCGAATAAGTCTCGAAGGTGTCTGATGAATTTGTGAATGAAGGGTATTTGCCTTTTTTCGGAAAGTTGGTTGTAGCCGTATTTTGTTACGCGAAGTTTAGCCTCTTCGCTTGTCAAACCATTGGGTGATGCCCTTAGGTCGTCGAAGACCTCGTTAATTGGCATAGATGCAGCTTTTTCCAAATAAACTCCGCCAAACCTCAAGATTGACTAGTTATATAGCAACCTCATAATAAGAGAGTAAAATTAATGCTAAAGACTTAACTAAATATTCATATCCTCGACTGGAATTGATTGAGAACACATTCATATCCTCAGCGGTTTAACTTAATTGCCGTCATTTTTAGACTATTTTTCGTTTTATTGTTGATTGTTGAATTTAAACTAATCGGGCGCAAAGCTGACTTTAACCGCGATTTAGCAAATTTTAACCAGACAACAGCTTTCTTATTCATTCAATTCTTTTTCCCATTTCAAATTCATTATTTTCTTATAAGAAAAATCGAGCCTTTTTATCCTTTTTTGCGAACTAGGCTTAACCAACTTGCAAAGTACAATCAACCGCTCACTCGTTAGCCAGATGAAGCTAAATTGGCAATTATTGCCAAATTGCTTGAAAGAAAAATATGATTGCGGCTGATTATGCAATTGTTAATTTCCAAAGTGTTTCAAAAAAGCATGCCATAAAGTTAATAGGCTACAAATTCACTTTCCATGTAGCTTATCACTTTCGAGAGATTACTAAAATGCTACATATAATTAAAAAACAAACATTTAAAATTACAAATATAATCAAAAAGGAGACTGAATAATTATGGCGCGTTATAGGCAAACAGATGAAATTGTTAAACTGATGGACAACCCAGAAATTATACGCAACACCAGCATCATCGCGCACGTTGACCATGGAAAAACCACTCTCTCCGACAGCCTTCTAGCCGCGGCAGGCATTATCAGCACGCAAACGGCTGGACAAAAATTGTTCCTTGACTCATGGGATCTTGAGCAGAAACGCCAAATGACCGTTTTCGCTTCAAACGTTAGCCTAGTCCACACTTACAATAACCGAGATTACCTCATCAACCTCATCGATACGCCTGGGCACATTGACTTTTCTGGTGCAGTAACAAGAAGTCTCAGAGCAGTTGACGGTGCACTTGTGGTTGTGGATGCCGTTGAAGGACCCATGACTCAAACAGAAACTGTCCTGATGCAGGCTTTGCGTGAACGTGTAAAACCAATTCTTTTCATAAACAAGGTTGACAGGCTCATAAAGGAAATTAAGCTTACGCCTCAGGAGATTCAAAGAAAATTCGCTAAGATTCTCATGAGAGTAAACAATTTAATTGAGAAGTATGCACCTGCGGAGCACAAGAAGGATTGGCAGGTCACAGTTGAAGATGGTCGTGTGGCTTTTGGTTCAGCGCTTCATAAATGGGGTTTGAACGTTGACTATATGAAACTGAAGAAAGTTACCTTCCAAGATATCATTGACGCTTACACTGGTGCACCTGAGGATGTTGGGAGAAAAGTTGATGAATTAAGCAAGAGAGCATCATTACATGAACCGATTTTGGACATGTTCTGCAAGCACTTACCTAATCCTTATCAAGCGCAACCATACAGACAACCTCAGATTTGGCCAGGAGACGTCAGCAGTCCAACAGGACAAGGCATGGCGAAAGTGGACCCGAATGCTCCTTTGCTCATGTGCATATCCACAATTGAAGTTGATCCACACAGCGGAACAGTTGCAATCGGCAGAATTTTCAGTGGTTCAGTCACCAGAGGAAAAGTAGTCCAACTTGTAAGCAGTAGCCAGAAGGGCACTATACAGCAGGTTTTCATGAGTATGGCAACAGACCGAGTGATCATTGACCGTGTTCCAGCAGGCAACATCGGCGCGATTTCAGGTTTACCAGCCATACATGTCGGCGAAACTATTGCTGAAGACGGTGCAGAGGTGCACTCGTTTGAAGGCTTAAGATACGTTTCAGACCCAGTCGTAACAGTAGCTGTTGAACCAGAAGACGTCAAAGACCTGCCATTGTTTGATAAAGTCATGCACAAACTTACAACAGAAGACCCTAACCTGCACTTCATTATGAACAAGGAAAGCGGCGAATTCCTCCTGTCAGGTATGGGTGAGCTTCACCTTGAAATCACCGCTTACCGCATGCAGGAAGCAGGCTTGAAAGTTAAACTAAGCAAACCAATTGTTAATTACCGAGAAACCATAAGTCACGATTATCGTGGTCCGGCAATAATGGGTAAAAGCCCCAACAAACACAATAAACTTTGGATAACTATTGAGAAACTGTCAGATGAAGTGATTGAAGCAATAAAGTCTGATAAAATTAATGACATACAGAATAAAGATGAACGAACTAAAATACTACGTTCGTTAGGTTGGGCACCGGACGAAGCTAAAGGTGCAGTATGTGTTGAAGAAAACAACATTCTTTGCAATCGTATTAGAGGAAGACAGTACGTGGAGGAGGTCCTTGACCACGTTAAAACTGGGTTCCGCGAGGCTGTGCACACTTCACCTTTAGCTAAAGAACCAGCTTACGGCTTAAAAATCAACCTTGAAGATATTACGCTCCATGAAGACCCGGTTCACAGAGGCCCAGCACAGGCTATCCCAATGACTTGGAGACCAATATACTGCGCTATACTGCTGAGCGATCCAAAACTGCTTGAGCCGCTCTTAAGTTTCGAATGCAAGGTTCCAAGCGAATTCGTCAGTTCCGTTATCACTTTACTTAACAAGCGACGCGGCAAAATCTTAGACATGCCATCGGAAGAAGATATGATTACTGTTAAAGCTGAAATGCCAGTTTCCGAAAGTTTCGGCATCGCTGATGAATTGCGCGGTTCCACTTCGGGTAGAGCTTTCTGGGCGACACAGTTTAGCCGTTGGGCACCAGTTCCAGAGCAGTTGCAAGCTGACACAATAAAAAAGATTCGTGAACGCAGAGGTTTGCCACCGGTTCCGCCGAAACCAGAAGAGTACTTTGAATCGGAGTAATTAACCGCCTTATACTCTTTTTTAATTAAATTTTTACTTAAGGCTAGTTGCAAGTTTCTCACTAATTTTATAGCTGACCTGCTCTGACGGTTCCGGTACAATAGTCGGGTGACGAGCGGTTTTGTTTTGGGTGTTATAAGTCAGGTTCTTGTTGGCGTTAAGATAATCCTCGATGGATTCTTCAATTTCCTCTTCAGAGTTCATAGGTACAATCGTTTCTGATTTGTGGAATTTGCCTATTAATGCAACAAAGCTTAAAGGACAGGCGTAAAGCTAATTTGTGAACTGCGCAGGTTGATAAGTTTCACATGACTGACATTTGGCCTTTGCTGGTTGGGGCGGCGCTTGTTGGAGTTTTGCATATGTCAGCTCCAGACCACTGGGTTACTCTCTGCATTCTGAGCCGAGAGTCGGGTTGGAATAGTAAAAAATTGTTCGGCATATCACTTGTAACAGCGTCGGGTCACGCAGTTCTTTCGGCGGCGTTGGGATTTGGAATCGCTGTAGCAGGACTTTTGTTTTCAAGGCTGATCTCTTCCTACATTTCATACGCTGTTGGATTCATAATGCTTGCAGTTGGACTTTTCATCGGTGTCAGGGCTCTTGTGTCTAAAAAGAAAGAAGAGATTACCCCGGGGGAGAAATTACTTGAGAAGGAAAAAAAGAATGCGTCGAGACTAAATGGAATTGGTTACTTTGCTGTTCTTGGAGCTGCACTTTCTCCCGATCTAAGCATCACTCCCATCTTCCTAGCTTCCATCACAGTTGGTCTGCTATTTGCAGTCTATCTTCTCATCATCTTTGTCGTAACTTCAATTCTGTCTCAATTGGTTCTCGTTCAAGTTGGCGCCAAGGGACTTGCCAAAACGTTTGAGCATGTCCCTGAGAAATACAACGATTCTATTGTGGGCTTTGTCATTGCTGCAATTGGAATCTACATAATTTTTGCGGGATAGAATAATGAAATTAACACAACCAAGGCTTCCACAAGCTGGCGCGGTCTGGAAAATCAAGATGTGGAAGATGCCTTCGCCTCTTTGATCAGAAAGTACCAAGCGCGCGATAAAAAAAAAGTAACGTTCACGTCACTTCGCGAGGTGAGTTGGGGTTAGGGGGTTTTTGCGTCTCTTACTTCGTAGCTTATGTTGGCTGCGCTTTTCATGTTCACATTTTCTATTTCCTGGGTCATGCGGTTGGTCATTCTGCCCACAACAAGCACAAATACGTTTAACCCCCTTGAAGCTGCTATGGCGACGGCACGGCTGATGCCGAATTCGATGTCTGCCTTCAGCTTCAGCTTGTTCAGAACTGCTCTGCCAACTGCACCCATGACCGCTATCCTGTCCGGCTTAAACTCCTCATAGAGCGTTTGGACTTGTTCGATGTCTACTGCCCTTGAGCCGCCTTGTCTTATGCTGGGCAACTTAACGATGAGGATTTTGCCTTGTTTAAGTTTCATTTTGCCCTGCAGGTTCCTTAGCCCCAAATCTTCTCCTACCGCAGCGTCTGTCATGGCTATCCCTTTTGCTTCTGTAACTGGATTGTTCGGGTCAACAGTGTACGTGACGCCTTCTTTGACGATTAAGCCGACTGTTTGCCCTGCTTTGACGGGTTGAGTAGCTATGGCTGGCAGAGCGCGTTCAATCTTCATTTCGCTTCTGATGGAGGTAACGTAGCGTTCCAGACCCTTTAGGTCATCATGAAGTTTACCTATTGCTTTTGGGGTTAAATGGTAGTCTGCGCGTCCAGAGCCCGCTTCAAGAAGCCCTTCTTTTGTGAGTTTTTTGAAGTATTTTGAGATGGCTTGTATGGTGATTCCCATTACGTCGGCGATGTCTTTTTGTTTTATGTGGGGTTGGTTGTGCATGACTTCGAGGAGGATTTGGAATTTTGTGAATTCGCCTTTGTTTTGCAGGAGGAGGGTTTGGTTTTTCTTAGGCAAAGTTATTCAACCTGACCTTAAATTTACTTAAGCGAAAGTTAATAAGTCTTCGGTTGGATGAATCATTGAACGAATGAAAAACAAAAACTTGCAGTGCTCTCGGAGATCGCAAAAGTAAAAGTTAAGTAAGTCTTAGGCGCATCAAGGATTTCGGTTCACCCTTCAAATTTCGCTCTTAAGTTTAGCGTCTTTCTGTTGTGTTTGGAGTAATGCTTTAATGCAAATTAACAGTTAACGTTTATTGAAGCTTATGATAGTTGGAATTTGCGGAAGCCCAAGAGAACAAGCCACTGATTATGTTTTGAAAGAAGCTCTGCGAATGCTCCAAGAGAAAGGGTTTGAAACCCGCTTTTGGACAATCAGAGGAAAGCGCGTTGGGTTCTGTACGCACTGCGATTTCTGCCTGAAAAACAAGGAGTGCGCATTCAAAGATGACATGCAAGAAGTCTATGCGTTGTTAAAAGACGCTAAGGGGATAATTTTTGCTACGCCAGTTTATAATGGTGGAGTGAGCGCACAAACCAAAGCAATAATGGACCGCTGTAGAGCCGCTGTGGCGGGTGACCCAGACTTTTTCAGGGGCAAAATCGGCATGGGAATTGCTTTGGGCGGTGACAGGGCAGGCGGACAAGAGAACGCGTTAATGCAGATTTTAACGTTCTACATTCTTAATGGCGCGGTTCCTGTTAGCGGCGGGTTTTTTGGCGCTAATTTAGGTGCAACTTTCTGGACTAAGGACACTTTGGAAGGTGTCAAGTTGGATGAGGAAGGATTTAGAAGTTTGAGGAAAACTGTGAAGCGGTTTGCAGCTTACATGGAGAAGTATGGAGAAAAATAATGGATTGATCGTTATGGTTGAAAGCGTGAAAGCGAAAAAGCGTAAGGTTGCGTGGGGAATCACTGGTGCCGGCGATAAAATAGCTGAAATATTGGAAGTAATGAAGGATTTAAAGAAGCAGTCGGAAGATGTTGTGGAGATTGATGTTTATGTTTCGAAAGCTGCTGACATTGTGTTGAAGTTTTATAGGCTTGAGGATGAGTTGAAGAGGAATTTTCCGAAAGTGCAAGTTGAGCTTAATTCTAATTCTCCTTTTCTTGCCGCTTGGATGCAAATGCGCAAATACGAGTTTTTGCTCATAGCCCCTGCAACGTCAAACACGGTTGCTAAACTCGTTAATGGCATAGGTGACACTTTGATAACGAACTCGGCGATTATGAGTTTGAAGGCTTTTGTGCCCGTTTACATACTGCCAACAGATTACAAGGAAAGCATCGTTTACACGAAACTTCCAAACGGCAAAGAAATGAAGCTAAGAGTACGCAAGGAAGAAGCTGACCAAGTCCGAAAACTTGAAAGCATGGAAGACGTGCATGTACTGGAAAACCTGCAAAAAATGAGAGAAACTTATCTGGAATGGCTAAAAACTCTCAAAGTCTAAATATTATTTCGAATTATCAGAATTTAGTTTCATTAGGAAGGCTAAGCTTGAGGAGTCCCCGAAAGCTGTCGCTGCCGCTTGTCTTCTTCAAATTTTTTCTCTAGGTCTTCGAGTTCAGCCTCGAACTTTTTGCGCTCCGTGCTGTAATGGAAAACATGAGCGGTGGTGTATATCTTCATGTAGGCGAAAGTGGTGTTATAGATGTTCTCTCAGAAGATGAGCCGATTAAGCATCCTGACATCACTATAGCAAGCATTTGACTGGCAAAGCAGTGTTAGGGTCTTTTACAAATGTGTGTTACACAGTTATGTAAAGCGAAAAATATACATTAATGTGTTGCACATTTTTGTAAAGCGGAGAAGATGGTGAACTACAATGCCTAACCCGTTCAAGTACGGAACAATCGTGACGGGCGAAGACTTCGCAGACAGAGAAGACGAACTTGACCTTTAGTGCGAGGGAAAGTTTTTTAGTATAGGGAGGTATACTCAGTATAGGTACCTATACATGTATTTCGATTCACACCCTAAGACCGACAGGAAAGATTTATACGATCGTGACCCTGAACTTAAACAGTTCTTGAGTGCTCTTTCATCTGCACCTGTGACAGTTGTGACCGGGCTTCGACGAACGGGCAAAACCTCTTTCGTTAATGTAGCTTTGAAGGAGAGCGGTTTTCCCTATGCCTTCTTGGACCTACGTGAACTGCCTTACAACCCTTCCCAGTCTGACGTCGTGCGCAGACTTGAGGCCGCCTTCAGACAGATAGACCGGAAATGGTTTTCTGACCTAACAGGCGCGTTGAAACATCTTAGGGGTGTATCCATCTTAGGTAACGAGCTTAGTTTTCAATGGGGCAGAGCAGGAATAGACCTTGGTGAACTTTTTTTGGAAATTAATAAGTGGGCTACGGATAGGCACATGGAGTTCGTAATTGCCTTCGATGAGATTCAGGTAATTCGCGGCGACAAATGGATGCTTGGCTTTCTTGCTCATGTTGCTGACACCTACCGCAACGTCCCAATAGTTGTAACTGGATCGGAGGTTGGGGTTTTATTTGACTTCTTGGGTTTTGATAATCCTGATTCTCCGCTGTTCGGCAGACATTACGTTCAGGTTCAAATGAAGGATTTTTCCGCCAACGAGGCTATGGACTTCCTAGCTGAAGGTTTCAGGCAGATCAAGATGTCGGCTTCTTTAGATGTTTTAAATTATGCTGTTCAAAAGCTGGACGGCGTCCCAGGTTGGCTTACTATGTTTGGCGTCAGATGCAAGGAAAGCAATGTATCTTCGAGCCTGATTGTCGATGAGGTGGCTTCTAAGGCAAAGGAATTGGTGCGGGCAGAAGTTCTTAAGATGACTGCTTTGTCAAGACGTTACGCAGTTGTTCTGAATTTTCTGGTGAAAGTTAACGAAGCAAGTTGGTCACAGACAAGAGCTGTTCTCGAATCCAAGGAACAGAAATCGGTGACAAGCCATGTGGCGTCAACCGTTTTGAAAAACTTGATGAAGACGGGAATAGTATCGGTAAAGGAAGGAAAATATCGTGTTGCCGATGCTCTTTTATCGGAGGCAATTAAGAAGGAACCTCTACCAGAGTAGCCCTGCTTTCACTGCAGTTTTCATGATCTTGATCAAGAACGTTTCTTTTCCATCGAGTTTTCCTTCAATTACCGCTTTTCTATTGAGCAGATTAACTGGAGTTGCAAAGGTCGTTATAAGGGAAATTATGACAATGTTAGAAGAATGTAGGGGTTCATTGTCAGAGAATTATGGGACGAATGAAAAAAGGGAAAGACTAGTAACAGTCTTTACATGGGTGCCGCTCGAATGTTATGGTATACGGTTTTCTTTGCTTGATGGGGCGTGTACGTATTTATTCAATAGATCTCGCTTATTTACGATGTTGAGTTGCTTGAAGAGGAAATCAAACTTTGTCTCGATTTCAGCCGCAATTGCATCGCGCGTCTCTTGTGGCAGTCTCATAATTTCTTTCTTGAAAGGGCCTAACCCTTTTTTTCGGGTCTTGTAGAGGAATTGATCTTCAGTTTCGCCTTGCTTAGCCTCGTTTATGGCATTGACTTTTAGCCATGCATATATTTTCTTCTTTAGATCAGCTGGGAAATGCTTTGATTCGTAAATCATGTTCTGGAACTCTGTGGCTAAGTGTACTTCAGCGGTCTCGCATTCGACAAACTTGTGGAATGCCTCAGGAGGCAGGGTTGACGCTCCATGCTGAACAGCTCCCGCCAGCCCATATTTTCTGCGGGCAATCTCAGAAAGAGTCTTCAACGTGTTAAAGTCAAGCATGATTTGCGCGATTGACCCGTCAGGTAGGACAATGCCGCCATGAGTTGTTCCCGTCTGAACTGAAATCTTACTAATGCCAACCACACCCTTGTCCATCTTGTCTTTGAGGCCGTCCATAAAGACGTGCAGGTCTTCAGGTGTCGAATTTTGATGCCCAATCTCGCCAATCTCTCCACCCACCGAAATCGTGATCCCCTTCGGCTCAAGATGGCGGATAAACTGAGTGAGTTTTGCGCAGACTTCATAATTTAGGAGCTGTTGTTCTTTAAAATTTGGTTTGGTTAAATCGACGAGTGTTGATGAGTCAATATCGATGTTTAAGAAACCTGAACTAACCGCATCCTCAATTAAAGCTTGCAAGCCTTCAATTTCTTTATTGGGATTCTCTTTGTACTTGGCTGCGTTGGCTTGGAAATGGTCTCCTTGGATAAAGACTGGACCGGAATAGCCCTCTTTTATCGCTGCTGCCATAACCATGCTTGCGAATTCGATCGGCGGCTGATTAGTATAACCGATCTCAGAGCGGGCAATCTCAAAGACGAAAGCGCCAGAATCATTTTTATTTGCAACCCTGAATATTGCACGAGCCAAATCATAAGTCATACTCCGCAAATTTATCGCGGGAACTGTGAAACCAGCGAATTCGCCCCTGCCACGAGCCATATAAAATTCATGGATACTTGCGGGATAAATCCCCTCCGCGTAAGCAGCGTCAAAAATCTTTTCGGCTAACAGCCTCTTCTTTGCCACATCATCCTCTAAAATCATTTCCATTACAGTTTTCTCAACATCAAACGATTCTGTCTTAATAATCTCACATCCTCAAATCGATGCCTAACCTACAAAACTAATTCTCTTATTTGAATATTAAGCATTACTGAGCGCTAACTCGGTTTAGGCCTGCATGCTTAACCATGTATGCACGTTTTTACCGCTATGCTATTTTGGCGGATTCGAAAGGTTAAAGGTTAAATTGTTTCGGCTACTCACTTGAAGGCCTGTCGTTTCATTTAAGGCATAAAGACTGAGAAATCACTACCCAAAGCTTGAGTTATGTGCTGTTAGCAAATTCTTTTTCTAACTGAGCAACGGACATTGTCTTAACGTAGTTGTTTGCGGTCTTGAATAATTTTTTGTCTTCCGTTACGAGAGTTGCTTTGATGTTTTGTGCGGCTGTAATGTATGATGCGTCGTAGAATGTTAGGTGGTTTGTTTGCGCCAGGTTAAGTGTACTGAGTAGGTCTATGGTTGTAAAGTTTATTGTTTGGATTAAGTTTTTGGTTGTTAGCTCATTTAGTAATTCCACTATTTCTTGGGCGTTTTCAAGGCTAATCGTTTTCAGAAGCGTTGACAGTTTCCAAAGACCATTGCATGCCTCATAAATTGCCAAATCAGTAGTGATAAAGTCTGCCTGGGCAGCGTCTGCAATTAATTTTTTTCCGCTTCGGGTTACGATGGGCAGCATTGCTGAGGCGTCAAGAAGAAACTTCAATGGGCTTCCCTGTCTTCGCGTATAAGTTTAGTTAATAATTGAGTGTCTATTTTGTCACCTAATCGTTTGACTTGCTCTAGTTTCTCTTCCAAGTCCTTCTGTTCCATTTCGTTGAGGCAGTCCTCAAGCGCTTTTCGTACTGTCTCGCTAACGTTGACATTATATTTTTTTAGTTTCTCTTTAGTTTTGCGTGGAACCCTTATAGTAATAACGTCACTCATCACAGATCACTGTAATACATATTTGTATTACAAGCCTTATAAATTTATATCCTGCTGAAGCAGTTTCAATCTGCCCCCTGACACGGAATGCCTCTCCAAAACCCAAAGAGCTAACACCAACCACAAGCTGAAGCTAATGAAACTCTAAAAGTTAATATTGCCTTGCTACTTAACGGTGAAGTATGTCTTTTCATGTTCGACGCAAAGACCGAGAAATCACTGATCCAAACGAGTTACGGCAAGTACTGAAAACCACCAAATACGTTACTGTTGCCCTCTGCATGGATAACGAGCCCTACCTCGTTGCGTTGAGTCATGGTTATGATGAAACAAAAAACTGCGTGTATTTTCACTGTGCTCCTGAAGGCAAAAAACTCGTTTACCTAAAAGCGAACAATAGGGTTTGGGGGCAGGCTGTGCTGGATTTCGGCGTCACTGACGAGTGCGACTACGTTTACACCTCTGTCCACTTCTCAGGCACAATGCATCTAATCGACGAATTGGGCGAGAAGCAGCACGCAATTGAAGTGATAGTACGGCAACTTTCACTTAATCCCGAGATGAAGCTGGCTAAGATTAAACCTGAGAAGCTTGAGAAGACAACGATTGGCAGAATCGACATCGAGTACATGACGGGCAAAAAGGGTTCTCCAAACAGGGAAAGATTGCAAGAGTTAAATTATGTGTTCCGAGGAAACAGCTCCGTTAAATCGTCAAGCAGTGAAAGCAAAGAAAGTGAATAAGAGCGGTTTTTAGAATGCCCAAGCTCCAGTAGCGAACAACCACGTGAAGAATAACAAGGTTTTCTGTTGCATGCAATTTAAGTGCCCATCTGGGCTAAATTTACTTGGTATATCTCTAGGTTTTGGTTGGTGTAAACCGGCGTCAACCAAGTTATATTATCAAATCTTGCCTCGCAACCAGGATAATGGCTCAGCTCATCAACCCCCACGTACACGTAAGTAACATTGTACTCGAGTATAACCGCCTTTAAGTCACTTGCAGTCCCGTTGTATGCACTATCAATAGCGGCGTCTCGTTGGTAAATTTCACTAAGCGGTACTCCTTGTCCATAAGGCCAATTTATGTAAGATGACACGGTCAATCTGCCACCAATAAACGCTACAGGCGTCTGAATAGAATAATACGTTAAAAAGACAGAACGCTCAGGCGTGTTATTCCGCACCCAAAGCCCAAGCTGATATTCATTCCAGCTTGCCGCTGTATAATTTGTTCCAACATTATAGATGATAACGCTTGCCGAAGTTAGAATACAAAGCAGGACCAGTGTTAAAAGGAGGACTTTTCTTGTCTTAGCCAACATTACGCCAGCCAGTACGGCTATTGGAATCCACGCGAAAATGAAGAATTTGTACATGTCCCACGGGTTAGGCGTCAACAAAAGAATGTTGGGAACAAGGAATAACAAGAGAAACGTTCCTTTCAGAAGCTCGTTTCCAGGTTTCACAAAAGAAACAATAGCTATAACGAAGGGAATACCCAAGCATAAAAAGTAATAAGTAAACGGGTCCTTCGCGAAATTAGCTATCCAAACAGTGCTTAGCGTAATTGATAGTGGAGGTCCATTATGTAAAATAAAAGGTAGCGCGAAGACGCTTGGCACCAAAAAGTACAGGCAACTTCTAATGTTGGAGCGTTTAAAGTTAAATAAAATGGCGACAAAGAAGGCGACGTAGCAACAAAGGAATGCCACGTTATGAAATTCGAACACTAAACCAGTGATGACGCCAGCTAACAGCATTCTTTTTTTGTCATCCATGTTCCATAGCAAGGCTAAAACAAACGCAAACGCTGGCAAACCCATTAGAAGAGGTCTCTGCTGCAGCAAATTGTCAAATATCGAGGGCAAACCAAACGTGCCGCCATACTGGTAAATGTAATTTTGGTTCACATTAAAGGACCCGTGGAGCAACGCGGAAAAAAGCCCAAAGTAGCTCAACCCCCAACCGAACGTGGCGATAACAGTGGCAATTATTGCGGCGCGCCTTCCATTCGGCCTTGCTAAAGCGTAAATTGCGAGGGCAAAAACAAGTATGAAAACCGCGTTTAAAACAGGCAAAAGAGTCGGCAAATAACCATAAACCTTCTCCATTATGGCCGTGTGAAAATCAACAAAGTAATGATAAGTCTCCAGCTGCCCTGCAAAATTGGGCATTTGCGGCGGAAAATTACCGTTGTTTATACTCTCAATTATCTCATAATGCAAAGGTGTATCTTGCCAGTTAGAACCAGTCAAAACTATACCATACTGATTGCCAACCCACACGCTCTTGACCAGAACAACAAGGGAAATGAGGAAAATTATGGTGAAAAGCAGAAGGCTTGTTTTCTTAATCTGTTTTAGCTTGAGAAACTTTGGAGGCTTTAACGGTTCGCCTTTCTTGTAAACCACCAGCGTGTAGAGTGCTACTAAAGCGAGAAAGCTAAAGAGAATTGTGTCCCGCGAGTAGCCAAACGCCAACGATAAATAGTAAATGAATTGGACAGAGACTAAAACGCTGAAAATAGGCACAAAAGCCCATATTTCATGAGATTTCAACGAGAAAAACCGGTAGAAAATCAAGCCTGGAACCAGAAAAGTGAAGATTAACGCGGTTAAGAGAGCGACGTAAACTGAGGGAAACGACGCTAAAGCCAGCAGCAATAGCAATATTGCGATCCAGTATTTTTGCAGAACCGCTGAGTAAGCAGTGCTCTTTATTACCCTCTTCACCTACCCTCAATTTCATCAATAAATAACCTGTGGCATATTAAAATTGCCGCTAATTCACCCTTTAAAGACAGCAAGCTGAAAGAGAGGTTTTCTAACAAACTGTTCAACATCATTTCCGAGAAAAGATTAATTAGTTAAATTATCGTGTATTGATGCGGCGCTTAGGCCATCATACAGATAGCCCAGGTAGTATAGTTCGGTCTAGTATATGCGGCTGTCGCCCGCAGGACATCACGAACAAAATCGTGGCCTGATCCGGGTCCAAATCCCGGCCTGGGCGCCACTTATCTTTCCTAAATGGCTCTCTTTAAATTTTCGCGAGCCGAGCCGCTATTTTTATAGCCGTAAAAATAAAATATTGGTGCGCAAGAGACTCTACTTCATTTATTGCTCGCTTTTTTGTTTGACTAAACTGCCATGCGTTGCTATGTGTTTTCTGTAGAGGCTTCTACTATTTTCTTGATCTCTGCGTTAAGAGTGTCTGGCAGGCCAAGTATACCTACATCCATGAAACCGCGTATGATCAGCGAAACGGCTTGGTCGCGCGATAGTTTTCGTGTCATGAGATAGGTAATTTCTTTTTCCGAGATTTTTCCCACTGCTGCCTCATGAGTTATCTCTACGCCTTTCTTTTTTGCGATTAGTTCAGGTATGGATTCCATGAACGATTCGTTATCCATGAGCAAGCCACGGCACTCCAAATGGCCCTTGCAGTCTGAACTGTCACCTTCTATCATGCCTCTGATTGTCATTTTTGAGCCCTCACGGGAGATGGCGCGGCTAATCATCTCTGCTTTACTTCCTTTTCCAGTCAGAACAGCCTTGGATCCAATGTCCAACTGCGAATTTTTGTGCCCGTACAAGATGCTGTTGAAGCTTACCCGTGAGTCTTCGCCTTTGCAGTACGCTGCCGGATACATTTGTATGTCCATGACGGGGCGCATGCATACGTAGTTCGACACGAATGTGGCCTTGTCAGCTATTTCGGCGGCGCTTCTAGGTCGTACCAAAGTGTTCTCGCTCCATTGGTGGATCATCGTAAAGTTGAGCATAGCACCTTTTTTGACATAGATTTCTGATACACCTAGATGCGATGCGTTTTCAACCGTTGAGTGCTGAAGGCAACTGGTGATTATGTGTGCATTTGAATCTTCCTCGGCGATTATGATGTTGTGCACTCGTTGTTCAAGATTCTTCTGCGTGATCATGAGGCATGATTGGAGAGGAAACTCCACTTCGGCGCCTGGAAGTATCCGTATGAAGTAACCTCCGCTGTAGTCCTCAGCTACTCTTTTGGTGTACTCGTCCTTGTTCTGGTCAATTATTTTCCACATATAATCGTTGAGCCAGGAGTACTTTTTCAGGGCATCCTTAATGTCCATTAGCTCGATTTTTCCTTCGAAAAGCTGGTTGACTGCTGTCTGGACGGTTGTTTGGTTCAAGTGGAAATAGGTGCCTGAACGGTTCTTGTCGTTTGGTTCAATGCCAGCCTTTTGCGCTTCTTCAAGAATTCTGTGCGGAAGTTTTGTCAATTCACTCTCTTTTGTCAGTTTTCCAGCCCCCGACTGTTCTTCTTCTGCAGGCTACGCATTCTTCGTAACCCACCTTCTTTATGTCCTCATATATTCTCATGGGGTGAGTGAAACAGTGAAACTGCCCGTCTAAAAGGATGCACCCATACTTCGCTTTAACATACTCCAGTATATCGCCTTTGTGAGTTATCACTAAAGCTGAGCTTCCGCTGTTTTCCACGTAACGCTGGATTTCAGTAGCAATCAGCTTCAGGCTTTCTACGTCTACGCCCGAGTCAGGCTCGTCCAGAAGGAGAAGCTTGGGCTTAAGGAAAATCAACTGAAGAATTTCGGAGCGTTTTCTTTCGCCGCCGGAGAAGCCAACGTTGAGGTCTCTGTTCAAGAAGTCTGTTAATCTGAAGGCTTCAATAAGCCGCTGTTCTTCTGCGCTGAACGGATCCTCCGTTTTCTTGCCAAGACATAGCTTCAATAAGTCTACGAGCTTCACGCCGGTGATTTCAGGAGGATTTTGGAAGCTGACAGCCATTCCAAGTTTCGCCCTTTCCTCCACAGTCTTGGTGGTAATGTCGGTTCCATTGAACAAGATTGTTCCTGAAGTTGCTTCGTAAGTTGGAAGACCCATAATTGCACTTATGAGGGTCGTTTTTCCAGAACCATTCGGTCCGAAAAGAATGTGACTCTCGCCGCTTTTAAGGCTGAAAGTCACGTCTTTGAGGATAGGCTTTCCCTCAACCTTAACAGTCAAATTTTTGACTTCAAGAATATCCATGACAATCACAGAGCAATGTTTTACAATAGAAAAATAAACCTTTTGGGTAGACGCAACCTCAACCATCGGGAGACCTTCAATTTGATTGCCAAACCCAAGTATTTATTCGTCAATGCCTTGAAAGAATGCTTCTTCCATGTTCGCAATCCAAAGGAATGATTATGGATAATGGTGACGTCTCACATGACACGCAACCTAAAAATAATGAAAATTTTGGAAAAACTCAGGTTGATTGATATGTTATTATAGCGCCGCATCACCCATTCATTGCAACGGTGTCAGTGTTTGCCAGGTTTAATTGAGCCTCTGAAAGTGAAGGGTTACACTCTTAGGAACCGCATTGTTATGCCGCCCATGCAGACGGGAAGGGCAACTTTTGAAGGCGCCGTAACTAACAAGCTGATTAACTTTTACGTTCGACGCTCATCAGCGTTAGGTTTGCCCATTGTTGAACACGCTTATATTTCGCCGACTGGAAAGATAGGCCCTAAGCAACTTGGAATCTATGATGACTCGTTAATTAGTGGTTTTGAGAAGCTCGCAAAGCGGGTACATGAGGTTGGTGCTCCCGCGGTTGTACAGATATCTCATGCAGGGGGCGTTACAAACAAAAAAGTCATCGGCGCCGAACCAGCTGGACCCTCAGCAAGGGATAAAACGCGCATGTTGGAAGTAAATGAAATGGAAGCTATCGCTGACGAGTTTGCTTTGGCTGCTGAGCGTGCGGTTAAAGCTGGTTTTGACGGGGTTGAGCTTCATGGAGCGCACGGTTACTTGCTTAACCAGTTCTTTTCGCCTTTGTTTAACAAGCGGGGTGATGAGTATGGTGGGTCTTTAGAGAACCGGATGCGCTTTCCCCTGTTGATTGTTGGAAGGGTGCGTGAACGCCTCAAGGGCAAACTTTTGCTCTACAGGTTAGGCTCGGACGATTTAGCCCCCAGCGGAACACATATAGAAGATTCTGTGACGTTTGCCAAGAAGCTTGAGCAGTCTGGAGTGGATATTGTTGATGTGTCTGGGGGCATGTGCGGAAGCGAACCTAAACAGCTGCGGCAAGTAAAAGGCTATTTTGTTCCACAGGCAAGTGAAATTAAGAAAGCAGTTAGCGTTCCCGTTATCGGTGTGGGAGGAATCAGCGAGCCTGGATTCGCGGATAAACTGGTAAGTGAAGGAAAAGTTGATTTGGTGGCAGTGGGCAGAGCGCTTTGGAGTGATTCGAAATGGGCAGAAAAAGCCATCGAAACACTAAGAAATAGGAAATCAGCATAACACCTCTGATTCCTGCAACATAAAAAAAGATGACTCGGTTACTGGGAGACTTTTTCGCCGATGTGAGTTTTCATGGAAACTATTACCGTTTTATGACCCGCATATTGTAGGCCCGAGTTTTCAAACAAAGTTTGGTATTCCCGTGTTGAATATATTTTTACATGACCTTGTTCTCGCTTCTTACTTAATCCGTCCAAGATTCTAATCATGAAGTTGTCTGCAGTTACGTCGAAAATGTAGATTCTCCCTTTTGGCTTCAACACGCGGTATGCCTCTTTTAAAACTTTGTCAGGGCTGGCGAAGTGATGAAAAGCATTTGTGGAAATGATTAGGTCAAAGAAGTTATTGTCGAAAGGAAGGCTCTCAGCGTTGGCTTTGTAAAAATGGATGTTCTTATGGCTTGAAGAGTTTGCTTCTGCCGTCTTAATCATTTTCGACGAATTATCGATACCATAGAATTCTCCTCGTCCATGAGCCAAATTGGCTGCGTAGCGCACAGCCCAACCTGTGCCACAACCTATGTCTAGAAAATACGGGTTTTCTCCCAATTCCAAAATGGAGACCAATTTCTTTTGCGTCCAGCGGGTAAAACCGAACCTTCTATCATAGGTCTCAGCTCTCGAATCCCACAGCTCTTCATTCTGCTTAGTATACTCATCCGTTTTTTCCACGCTTACTGCTACCTATACTTATTATCACCAACGATGATTTTATAAAGTTAAAAATTGACATTTATCCTTAAAGGTGAAGGAATTGACAAATCATGTTAATAGTATCGAAACTAACCAATCCCAATGGTACGGAGGCTCTATCGCACCTATCATTTTTTCAATCCTCGGCGTAATAGCGTGGCTTGTCTTCATTCTCTTCTACGCGCTCTACTGGTCGCGGGGTTTTAGCCTGTTTCAGAACGTCATCGTGACAATAGTCTCGCTAGCTATCGCGGGTCTGCTGATCGGCTTGATGTGGGTGATCTGGGGAACTAGATATTATAGAAGGAGCATGCATTCGCAGAACCAATGGTCGGCATGGTTAACCTTAGTTTCTGCGCAAAAAATATATGTCACTAGTGTATAATAAATAATCATGGTTGTGTTATTTTGGTCGGATGCTTAGCCAAAACTCGCAAGGTCGGAGGCTCAATAGTTGTTACTCTGCCCAGTGAATTGGTGAAAAGTCAAAAAATCAAAGAGAACGAATTTGTGGAACTAACGATTAAGAAATGTCGAAAGTCGGGTTTTGGCGCTTTAAAAAAATTGTCGGCTTTCACTGTTGAGGATGAGTTGAAGACACGTGATTAGGTATGTAATTGACGCCTATGCTTGGGTTGAATACTTAATTGGAAGTGATGTGGGCGCTAAAGTTAACGAGATTATAGAGAAAGAAAATGTTGAGGTCTACACATGTGCTGTTACGGTTGCTGAAGTCATAAGCAAAGTTGCACGAGACAAACAAGACGTTGAAAAAGCCTTTGACATACTCCTAAGTAATTCCCAAATTCTAAATGCTGACGAAGAACTCTCTAAAAAAACAGGTTTACTCCATGCTGAAATGAGAAAAACTGAAAAAGACTTTGGCCTTGCTGATGCCTACGTACTAGCTACTGCAAGGCAACTGAAATCCAAAGTGTTAACCGGAGACCCCCACTTCAAAAACTTGAAAGAAGCAGTCATGCTAAAATAATCACTAAATCTTGATCTTACGTTTTTCATAGAATAGGCAGAATTGAGGTTGTGGTGGGACCGCTGGGTCTGAAATACCTCAATGGTGATAGCACTCTCGAGTTTCTCTTTTTTAGTTTACCAAGTTTTGCTTTGCACTATTCGCTGGTCTACCATCCAAGCGGATACCCTTATTAAGTGAATGAATTATTCATTCATCTACAAGGTTTAACGAAATGCCAAAAACAGACGAAGCAAATCAACAAATTCGCGAAGAACAACGCACAAAAATCCTGAGCGCAGCCAAAAAAGTCTTTGCACGGAAGGGCAAGGCGGCCACCATGGCTGACGTGGCTGCTGAAGCTGGAGTCAGTCAGGGATTAGCATATCGGTACTTTGCCAGCAAAGAGGAAATGTTAACCACACTGGTAAAGCAGGCGGCGCAAGACGGCGGCGGACCTGCTGCACGCATCCGGGAAATCCAAGGAACGCCGGGCAAGCGCCTTGCACTCTTAGTTTCATATTTGTTAGAAGATAGACGCGAACACCCAGGATTCTACCAGTTTTTTTACCAGGTTTTGGCTGACGATACTATGCCTAATGATCTTCGGCAGCTTGTTCAAAGTAATGGCCGTGTTATTCAAGACATCATGCGGCAGCTTATCGTTGAAGGCCAAGCATCCGGCGAGATTGCAAAGGATGACCCAGACCAGCTGATGACTGCCCTGATGGCATGTTTCGACGGATTAGTAAAAAGAACAACTTGGCTAGACCCCGAGGACGCAAAAAAGCATTTTCCCGAAGTCAAAATTATTATGCGAATACTCAAGCCAGACGGGCAGGAAGGAAAGCGACCTCAATGAAGCGAAAAGGGGTTTCTTATGATGCAGGCCGAGTGATGGGAATTAATTGGCGTCCTAACTTTGACCCAAAAGTTGTGCATCGTGAGCTCGAGATTATCAAAAATGACTTGCACTGCAATGCCGTAAGAATATGCGGCCTCAATATCGACCGCCTGATGATTGCCGTCGAGGACGCCTTGAAACAGGGGCTGGAAGTTTGGCTTTCGCCAGAGCTGTGGGAGAAAAGCCAAGAGAAGACGCTTAAGTACGTTACGAAGGCGGCTACAGCAGCAGAATCATTACGTCAGCAATGGCCAGATCAGCTGGTATTCAGCGTCGGTTCCGAGTTCACTCTCTTCATGCATGGTATAATAGAAGGCAGGCGACTCATGGATCGACTACGCAATCCCAAAAATTGGGTGCGCGTCAAAGCTGGAGAGCACAACAAGCCACTTAATGAATTTTTGACCAGAGTGAATGATGCTGTGAGAAAAGAGTTTCATGGAAAACTAACGTATGCATCACTGATCTGGGAAGCGGTTGATTGGAAACTCTTCGATTTTGTCGGTGTTGACCATTATCGAGCAGCCCGAATCGAAGATAAATACGTGGAAATGCTCAAGCCGCTTTTTACCTATGGGAAGCCAGTCGTCATAACTGAGTTCGGCTATGGCACCTTTCAAAGTGACAAGGGTATGGCTGAGACCTTGATAGGAGGAGGCGGCGTTGACTACATGAGGTTGTTTCTGCACACGATACCATTCTTCGGTCGATTTGTACGTCCGCAGATGAAAGGCACTCATATACGCGATGAGGGTTGGCAGGCGCGCCAACTCGTTGACCAGCTCAGCGTACTCGACAGCGCAGGCGTCGATGGTGCCTTCGTATTCCAATTTGTCTCTCAAATTTCTCCTTATAGTGACAACCCAAAGTACGACCTTGACATGGCAAGCTTCAGTCTCGTTAAGAGCTACACTGACGGAAAGCACGGCACCACTTACCCAGACATGACATGGGAACCAAAAGAATCGTTCAAAGCAGTAGCTAACTACTATGCCAAGTCAGCATGACTTGATAAAACAGCTCTTTCTTTAATCTGCCACCTATTAGCCACATCAGTAATTTCTGTATTTTTTTGCGGATTCAAAGTGTAGGAAAATTTTAACCGATGACAAATCGTTAAACTATAGAGGCTTCGGTATTGGGTATAGTGGTGGTTTCTTCGAAGTATCAGATAGTTATACCGCAAGATGTTAGGAAAAGAATTAATTTGAAACCGGGGCAAAAAATTGTTATCATCGAAAAGGACGGCGTAATTCAGCTGATTCCTCAAAAACCAATAAGTGAAATGAGAGGATTCATCAAAGGAATAGACGCAAGTCAACTTAGAGACAAAGAGGATTCAAGCAGGTAAGCGTTAATCATCCTGAAACATGCGATCCACGATTACCGAAACTACCTTCAGGATTTTGAACAGAGGAAACTGAGCTAGAGTCCTGTGGTGAAGCCTGTGGACTTTTCGGCTTAGTTTTCAATCTTTTTCGAAACATTAAGAAAACCAGTGCGGCAATAATAACGACCGCAGCCACCACCCCAATTATAATGGATAGAGTGTTAGCGTTCGAGGACAAAATGCTAGGACTAGGTGAAGGAGACGGCGTAGGCGAAGGAGAAGGCGTGGTTGAAGTGCCCAAAGCATAAACTTTATGGTCATTAGAGCCTATGTAGACTACGCCGTCGTCAACGGCAGGAGACGAAACAACCGCCCCGCCGGTAGTGTAACTCCAGATTTTGTCGCCGCTTGTAGCATTCAAAGCATAAACGTTATCGTCCCACGAGCCTATGTAGACTACGCCGCCAACAACAGCTGCAGACGAATCAATCACGTTGCCGGTAGTGTAATTCCAGAGTTGGGCGCCGCTTGTAGCATTCAAAGCATAAACAGTATTGCCATCCTCTGAGCCAACGTAAACTATGCCGTTGACAACCGCAGGACACGAATCAACCTCGCCGCCGGTAGTGTAATTCCAAAGTTGGACGCCGCTAGAAGCCTCCAAAGCATAAACGTTATCATCAGCCGAGCCGACGTAGACTACTCCACCGATAACAGCAGGAGGGGAAGTAATCCAGTCGTTAACGGCAGTGTAGTTCCAGTCTTGGACGCCGTTCGCTGCGCTCAAAGCATAAATGGTACCATCGTCTGCGGTAACGTAGACTACGCCGTTGACAACAGCGGGACAAGACTCAAAACCGCCGCCGGCGCTGTAGTTCCAGTCTTGGACGCCGTTCGCTGCGCTCAAAGCATAAAAGCTGCTGTCCCGCGAGCCTATGTAGACTACGCCGTTGACAACAGCGGGAGACGAATCAATCTTCCCGCCGGTGGTGTAATTCCAGAGTTGGGCACCATTAGCTGCATTTAAAGCATAAACGTTATGGTCTTCTGAGCCAACGTAAACTACGCCGCCGGCAACAGCAGGAGACGACCAAACCCAGCTTCCAGTAGTGTAATTCCAAAGTTGGACGCCGCTTGTAGCATTCAAAGCATAAACAGTATGGTCATAAGAGCCAACGTAGACTACACCATTGACAACAGCGGGAGATGACTCCACCAAACCGTCAGTAGTGTAACTCCAAAGTTCCGTAGGATTGAGCACTAAAGTGCCTGTTCCTACGCCGCTGTGAGATTGGTCCGCGTGGAACATTGTCCAGTCGGCGTTTGCAAACGGAATCAAAACTAGGCTGAAAAGAAAAATTATGCAAACCAATGCTGCAACAAAACGTAACCTGTTCATGTGTATAAAGCGCCATCTTACCATTTAGCGTTAAAGAACTATTAAAGATCTTTTGCTTCTGGTTCTCTAACCGTGCTATGGCGAAGACCCCGTCGGCAAATAAAGCAAAAGCGCCTGAAACCTCACAACGCCCCCATAATTCCTCAAATGTGCTAGCCACGTTGGGTTTTCCAAGTTATCCTCTTCTTTGCAATGATAACCACAGACAAGACTACGATCATAGAAACAACTAACGTAATTACTAGCAATTGATCAAGAAACTCTGACTGTAGAAAATTATTGATGCTAGCATTGCGCCTTCTGGTCTTTTTGGGCTTTGGAAAACAGCTGATTTTATTAAGCTCAGGTTGCCGCCGCCCATTAGAAAAGCGATAAGGAAGTCGCGGTTACTAAACACTGTTAGGGGAAGTTAGGAAAGTTTAGGGTTAACTTAACAGGTTAGGTTTATCTTTTACATTTTGCTATGCGGAAAATATATCAAGCTGATGCAATTATCATGCAAATATAATATGACTCTTACTTCAAAACCGCCGCAAAGCATTCGTGCTTCAGATAACTGGTTAAAAGACATTCTGAAGAGCAGTAACTTAGCGGATAATAGCCAAATAGTTGCCCGAGCCAGAGATGACAGCTTATGTGTTTTGTGCAAAGGTGCCAGGTTTCTATGCGGCAAAACCCGTTGCCCAATAATGGTTAAGGTTAACTATTTCCTCAAAAGCGTGCCGCTGATGGCAAGTGAAGACATTAACGGGATGTCTCCGCCAAGCGTTTTCATAGGAAGAATCGGCTACCCCAACGTTTATGCTGGTCCACTTGTGCCGCCTGTACATGAGGACACAAGCATTTACGATTTGCCTGAACGTTGGTTTGGGAAATCCATGGATGAAATTGTTGGTTTCCGAAGCATGCTTGTACGTGGTAAATACCGAGTTAACGTCCAAAAGTTCATGGATGCAGGAAAAATACTGGATCAAACACGCGAGTTAGCCCTTGCAGACAGCAGCGTAGACATCGAATTGAACCTTACAAAAAAGCCTCGGGGCTCAATTTTCATGGATGATAATGTTCAACCGTTTGGTCCTTCAGCGCCCATCCGAGACCTGCACGTTGGCAACGCACGGTACGATGATAAGATAGAGAAAGCGTATTACGATACGGATTTGCGGGCTACGCAGGCAGTGGTGGAACTCTACAATCGAGGCGTCATGGTAACAAAGATTCAAAAAGCCTTCAGCGTCGGCGCTTTTGGAGTGGAAAAAAACAGACGCCTGGTTCCTACACGCTGGAGCATAACAGCCGTCGACGACACCATCTCCAAAAGCCTCAGGGAAAAAGTAAAGACTTTTCCTGAAATCAATGAGTACAGGGTTTACGAGTCAATCTATCTGGATAATTTTTTTGAGATTTTAATGATTCCACAGCAGTGGAGTTACGAGTCCATGGAAGCTTGGTATCCAGGCACCGTTTGGAACCCGAATGGAAAAAGCATAGCGATTTTTTCTGATTGGGAAGGCAACAGTGGGAGAACCACGTACGCGCAGATAGGCGGTTGCTACTACTCAGCGCGTCTAGCAGTTTGCGAGCAATTAGTCAAGGAACAGCGCCAAGCCACCGCCATTGTACTCAGAGAAGCAAGACCAGGATACATCATGCCCATCGGCGTCTGGCAAGTACGCGAGAACGTGAGAAATGCCATGCGGCAAAAACCGTTTCTTTTCAAAAGTCTCGCTGAATCCCTGCAGTTTATTGGTGGACGATTTGAAATTCCGATGCAAAGGTGGATATTGCAAAGTGAACTGTTAAAGCGGGCGCTGTTCCAAAAGAAAATATCAGACTTCTTCAAAGCTTAAGTTAACTACAAACTTTAAAATAACAAAACGTGATTAAGTGGAACAGCAATGAAGATTAGGGACACGTTTAGAGGTTTGTTGCTTTTTTTGTTGGTCGCTTGAGTTTGGTGTAGATTAAGAAGGCTGCGGCGAACGCGGCTATCATGCTGAGTGCTCCGATTGCTGATTCAGGCGTCACCATTATGAACCCCGTGATTGAGATGCTGGTTGATACTGTTAAGCATAAAGCTGGACCTATTCCGATTATGTTTTGGAGTGATGGGTTGTTGTTGGTGAGGTCCAAGTATTCCTGTGGCCATACGCTTTGGGTTGACGCTTGAACTTGGATGGTTGAGCCTAAAGCTGCATCTGAAGGCACCGTAACGCTGACTTGAGCATTTCCGTTGCTGTCAGCGAAGGCTTGCATTGAGTTAACGTACGTTGAGTTTAACGTTATGCTTGGGCCTGAGGGAGGTTGCAGTGTCGCGTTAAAGTCAATTTGGACGTTTGGTCGTGGCGTGCCTGAGGAATTTTTGAGTTGCACTTGGAAAGTTACTGTTTCACCTGGAACTGCTGAAGTGTTGCCTGTGCTGGGTGATATCCAAGTTAATGTGTCACCAGAGTGAGCTACATTCATGCCGCTGGCGGCAGATACCAAGGCGGTTGCATCCGCTATTGTTGTGGAGTCCAGAGTGAAGTCAGCATAGGGGGGATTGTTGCCTAGGATCTCCCAGATTGCGACTTGGTCGCTTGCTGCTTGTTCGCTGGTTGTGGGGGCGTTCCAGCTTAGGATGTAGCTGATCGCTTCCCATGTTGAGTTGTCTGGTACTGTGACTTCGTTTGCTGTGTAGGTAGAGCCCTCATAAATGGTGCCGGCAGGGGTTAAACAGTAGGCTTCACCTGGGGAGCCTCCATTTACTGTGATGGGGAATTGTCCAATCCAATAGCTGTTTGAAGTGGTGATGCCTAGGTCGCCATTGGAGTTACTTGGGTATCCTATGGTGACGTTAACTGTTTGAGCAAAAGCGACTGTACTCATCGCTGTAATTATTAATCCTAAGAGCAGGGCGGTTAATGCTATTTCTTTCTTCATATGTCACACGTCTTCTTTATTATGATACATGGCAGTGTCGTAAAGCTTAATATAAGCAAAATTTCCTAAGCAACAATGAATCGAAAACCGATATATTCCCAAGCCTTCAACTTCTCAATAAACAGCAGAAGGCAAGCTTATTTTGATAACAAATTTTAAAAAAGCAAACCCTCATATTCTGACCTGACGTTCAATGTTAAACTCTGCGGTTAAACGGTTCATTTTGCCCTTTTCACCAGGGAAAAGTAGAGAACTGTTTAGCCTTGACGCTGAGGCAGCTGCTGTTTACGCGCTTACAGAGCTTGAGAAAGCAAAAGGCGGCGGCTTAATCGTAAAGCAGCATGAAGAAAAACTTTTATTCATAACGAAAATAGGTTATCCACTGTGGCTGTTTCCTAAGAGCGAAACCGCGTACATCTTCGACGGCTTAAACAACTCTAGCTATTCAGTGAACTACGTTGATCTGCCCAGTGCTAAAGCATTCGCGGAGAGCCTTGAGCGAAGCTCGAAAACCCATGAAGACTACATGACTTTTCTATCTGACCATAACAGTTATTTTCAGCAGACTAAGAAAGAGAAAGAATTCTTACTGCGAGGCTTAATCGCTGGCTTGGATTTTAAAAAAGAATTCAGCGTTTACCGCAAAGAAGCCATAGAAGTCACGAGTCAGCCTGCAAAGTTAGCGCCGCTTGCTCCAACCCTAGAAGAGGCAACGATTTCTTCTATGTTAACTGAAATGAATAAGTTACAATCGTTCCTCAGAGAAGACGCCCAGAGGCTTTCAGAATGCCTAAGACTCATAAACAAAACAACCAGCCAATACATAACGGAACTGGATTATGTAACAGAAGCGGTAAGGGACGAGGCGAACGCTAAAATCAAAGCTCAAGAAGAATTTGTAAACCCCCAAATCACCAAGCTAAACAGCGAATACAAACACCAAATAGCACAGGTGACCAGAAGCTTTGATGAAGAACTTGAAAGCCTTGAAAAACTAAAAGCAAAAACAATAAAATTCGTAGAGGGCAATGAAGAAAAAATCAAGCTTTTCAACCGAGCAGCAAAGACCCAAGCGCAAAAGAAACATTTAATTTATGAAAAGACGTGGAAAGAAAAAAGCCGTCAAGCTAAAAAAGAAATCGATGGACTAAAAAAAGAACTAAAACGAATAGAAAACAGCATTAAAAACCTAAACAAACAAAAAACTAAAAAAACATCCAAGCTACAGCTTGAACTTGAAGCTGAAATTAAGCTAGCTCGCCAGCCTTTACTTGACCTTGAAGCTGCCCGTGATGCTAAAGTGCTTGGCTTTAAGCAGAAAACTGAGAAGTTAATTAAACAGGAAAAACCCGTAATTGAAGGACTTAATGGCACCATTAAACTGGGAGAGACAGTTAACGCTAGGTTTGAAATGCTAGGCATTAGAGACCAACAGTTGAAGAGCCCAGCGTTGTTTTATGTGCCCTTTTACGTTGCTTGCTATCAAGCAGGATTAACTAAACGCTACATTTTTCTGCCTCCGTCGATGACAAGCGCCATCGGTTTCGCTGCCAAACTTAAGGGTGCATTCGGCAGGTCGAAAATTAAAGAGCTATTTATTCCACGGTTCAAAGAAATAACAGCTTTAATTGATAAAGTCCAAGTGCTTGCTAAACAAGACAGATTGTTAGATAACGAAATTAGAGATTTAGGTGAAAAAAACAATCTCTTGAACACAGAATCGATTCGTGACAATATAGCTAAAGGCTTAGTTTACCTAAAACACGAAGGCTGGCTTTCAGACCGAGAATACCAAGCTTTAAGCAGTAGCTTGGCACATGCTTAGCGAAACTATTGTTTGGCTATTTCAAAATACTTATTTGTGTTCCTCGCGTCTGATACTATAGTTAGTTGGCGTTGAAACATGAAGAAGTACACGGGCAAGACCTCTACTGCAATAATACCGTTTCCGTCGGGTAGGATTTTACTTGTTAAAAGGAATACGGTGCCCTTCAAGGGTTACTGGGCTTTGCCCGGCGGCAGAATGGATCCTGGCGAAACCGTTGAACAAACCATTGTCCGTGAGGTTAAAGAGGAAACAGGTCTTGACGTAACTGTGGTTCGCCAAATAGGCGAGTATGTTGAGAAGGGAGTAAAAGATGACGTGGAATACGAGTATTATCCTACATGTTTCCTTGTTAAAACGGTTGGCGGAGAAATAAAAAGGCAAGAGAGCGAAATCCAAGAAATCCAGCTTTTCAGCTTAAAGGAGCTGCCGCATCCGCTAGCGTTTGAACATGACAAAATGATTAAGGATTATTTGAGCAACAAAAGATAGCCAGAAATGCAAACTTTGCTAGAGCTAACTTACTTTATTGTATTTGCGGCTTTTCCAATGCTTTCTTTACTTCAGCAAGGACCTCTGAAAAATCAGCTTCTTTATCCGGCTTCATCCCCTTCTTAGAAACACCCAATATTGTTTCGTAACCTTTGCAGTCTAACTCTTTTTCCATAATCTTAAAAGTTCTGCCCTTCCAAAGGCGGCAAGTGCAAAAGAGGATTGCTTTTTTGCCTTCTTTCTTAGGCATGTTTTCTATGAAAGCTAAGGTTTCCTTTGCAGGTCTGGAACCCTCAACGGGGGTGCCTATGATCAAGAGGTCAAAGTTTTCGACGGCTGAAGGCTCAGTTGATGTCATGTCAAAAATGGGTGCTTTTGCTGTGTCGGCTATTGCTTGTGCTAGTCGTTTGGTGTTTCCTGTTCTTGAAAAGTATAATACGCAAGCGTTCATGGTTTTAGAATGCGCTTGCTCGGTTAATATAACTTCTATCAAGGTATGATTTGTCTTAGGGCATTTGTGTGTGCGCAACAGCCTACCCCCCGGTCTACTAGATGATCCTAATGGCTCCAAATATGATTCAACATAGATGTGCATAGAACTAAGACCGCGCACTTTGCATGCAGAACGGTGCTTTTCAACATAGAAAAGCCTGTTTTTTGATGTAGAAAAAAAGCACTAAAGAAGAAAAAACAAGAGCTAAAGTTTATAACGCAAGCGTTCATAGAAGCGGCATGAAAATTTCTTTCCATTGTACTGATGATTTTCATAGCAAATATACACTTGCTTGGTAATTTAACTACCAAAAAGAGTACCACTACAGGTTAGCCAGCTTTTCAAACGAGCCTTTGTATGTTATTTACGAAAACGCATAGTTAAAAAAATTAAAAAAAGGCATCTTCTCAACTCAATTTTTAAAAAGCTTGCGCAAACTCGAAGCTTACCAATGGTTTATCTTTGTCTTATTTTCTTTAGCAACCGCTTTTTAGGAAGCTTCGGTTTCTTTGTTCTCGATGCATCTACTGCCAAACCAATCAACCCGTATTTCAATAGTTGTTTAGTGCATATAAGGTTTATACGATGTTTTGTTGCTTGAAAAAGCTCTAAGAGATTATGCTTGAGGTACTTAGAGTTTCATGTATTTTTATTCATCTGTGTTCTTTCACAAAGTACGTTTACTCCGTCTTTCATGTTTACTAAGAAAAACGGATTTCTTAAACGCTTGCAAAAGCAACGACTTTTTTCCATAAAACACAGCAAGAATTATGGATGGGCTGGGAAGGGATCTCCCCTTCACCCGCAGAATGGACTGGGCGGGATTTGAATTCGCGAGCACAGCCATTTAATGCTGAGCTTCCCGCGACCTCCACGATGCCAACGTGGCGATCATACCAGACTGATCTACCAGCCCTCAGCCACACATAGCACGAACAGAAAACATTTAAGCATTATGCATCAAAGAACGACAGAAAGCAATTACAGCTTCTTATGCGGGGTTCAAATCCCGCCTCGTCTATTTTTGTGCTCTTTTTCCTTGAGGGTGAAGATTGGGCGAGTGAGTTACTTCTCGAGTAAAGGATTTGCTACATAATGCTTCTCTATTCGGCAAACTTGGTCAACACTACCATCTGGATGCACAATTGCAACACATTCATTCTCTTTCAGCTTTAAGAACGTCGGATTGAAGAATTCTTCTTTCACTGCGCCTTCTACACTTAAGTCCCTGAGACTACCCTTTCCCGAATATTCTTTCTTTTTAATTGGTGAACTTGTTTTCATATATACACCTCATTTCAGTAATCGTCTAAAGTTGGATAAAAGCTATATCAAAAAAATTTTTATGCAGACTCGGAAGTATCCCAATAGCCCAAAAATTATTAACCCAAAAGAAGCGTAATGGCAATGGGGATTGGAAGATGCATTATAAGGAATTTGTCGATACTATTTCCGACCTTGAACAAGAATATGAACTGACCGAGTTAGTCTATTTCGGCGCTATTGAAAGACTAAAAGATGTACAGAAAGACGTGAGTAGATTAGACGATGTTAAGCACGTTCAGAGAGTCATGAAACTTTTTCTTATCTGTTGGGGAATGAACAGAGTAGTAAGAAGGAAAGGCGTTGACTGGAAAAGATTAGCTGATTCAATACGCAAGTTGGAACCCGAATTTACAGTACTCAGAAACAAAAGGTTTCTTACACCAAGGTTATTTGAGGACAAAGCCGTTTTTGATGCTATTAAGAAAATATACGGAGAATTGGATTCAATTCCCTATCTTGGAAGCCCAACAACATTATCCAAGATTCTGCATCTGCTTAATCCAGAGATTTTTGTCATGTGGGATAACGCTATCGAAAGAGAATATCACAAGCTAAATCGCCATATAGATTACTCAGCTAATGGGTACTTGGAGTTTTTGAAGGATGCTCAAAAGGGGTTTCTATTGATTCTCAGTGAATATCACAGAGAAACGGGAAAAACAATTGATGTAATTGAACAAGAACTCAAAAGCCAACACCAAAACAGAACAATGACCCGACTCATTGACGAATATAATTGGGTGACCGCTAAGCGATAAAGAGGGTGAACCGATTGGACATAAGCCCATCATTGATTGAAACCCTAGTTACGTTGGCTGTTGGTGCTGTTCTCGGAGCTTTCATAGGATTCATTGGCTCTGTGGGCTTGGAAAATTGGAAAAACAAAAATGAAAAGAAAGAACTGAAGAACCGCATGAAAGAAAACTTCGAGATGATTAAGCCAGAAATCGAGTCTTATATCAAAACTATAGAAGTGTGCACAATTTCTTTTTTATAGTTTGCCTGCTAAATGAGTTAGTGAGCGGGTGCTGGGGTTAATCTGGGAATCGCCAAGATTTCGAGGCTTGAACTGTACCATTTGAGCTTATCAGTTAATCCCAGTACTTACTCACTGTTTTCAGGCTCTTTTCGCCTTGAACCATGGCTTCTATGGCGTTGGCATCGACGCTTATGAGCCCAGCCATAACCATCGCGGCTTTCTTGACAATACCTCTTGGCCTAATCCAGCACTCGTCCAAAACATTATCTTTGATAAGACCGTTGAACTGCTCGATTACATAACGTTTTTTCCTTAAAAGCTCACCAGACTCAATTTTGCGACCTTTTCCTTTTTTCCGAGGGTTATCTGCAATGACAGGTTTAGCGCCTATTGCTCTGACCGCTTTGAAGTTCTGCTTTGAACTATAAGCCCCATCAGCCAAAACGTAATCAGCCTCTAGATCTTCAATCAGTTTTGGAAGAAACGGTCCGTCATAACGGTTACCCGGCGTAACCAGCGCTCTCAACGGTAAGCCCACTTGGTTCACGGCGGCATGAAGCTTAAAGCCTCTGAACCTTCCCCTACTCGTATGGCCCCAACCTGCTTCCATATCATAGAGATCCACCAGCGGTGTTGAATCAACAACTGCGATTGTTGTTGGCACAGCAAGTTGAAGTATATCTGCTATCTTTATGAAAGTCTCCTCTAGAAGGCTAAAGTAGCGTCTCCACCATCTGCCAACAGTGGTTCTGTCTGGCACAGTGTCTAATCCAAGAGTTTTAGCTGTCCACGGATGTTTTTTCAGATGTTCAACTGCTCGAGTGTCATTATCTAATCCTTTCAGCCTAGCGTAGACGAGAACTCTAAGTGCTTTGACTCTTCCGTAACCAGGGTTTCCTCTTCTTTTAGGCTCGGCTGGAACTATTGCTTTGTTGACGAAAAGCCTGACAACCTCACAGGCTTCCATAAAAGAACAATATTCAGAAGCACCTTAAATTCTGCACACCCCTAAAAACTAATGAAAACATCCGTAAAGCCTTTTTCATTGACGTGTATCTGAACTTGAAGCCAGATTTAATCCGTAAACTGGACGTTAAAACATCTCAGAGTATAATGGAGACTTGGATTAAAATCGAGAGTTTGAGAATGCCTTTGAACGACCCAGAGATGAGAAAAAGGGCATATCAAGAAACCTTGGATTCCATTGATGCAACTCTAAGACTGCTCGGTTGATGGTAAAATTCAGGTAGAATATTTTCTCAACTATTCTTTAAGCAATTCTCGATATAGTACAAACCGAAAAAGTATGGACATTGAAACGATAGCAGCATCCGCTCTCAGTTCATGGGGGATAAGCGGAACCGCGGGTTCAAATCCCGCCCAGTCCACTAGTTCTACTGATTAAATCCAAACTCGCTTGACTTCGTCTATGCTGTCGAAGTGCGGGTCATCAGAGAGTATTCTTGCATGATTCAGCAGCGCCGTGGCTGCGATTATGCAGTCCCCCATTGGCAAATTCTTGTGTATACACTTGTATAAACCCGCTTGCTGGGCGATCTGAGGCGTCAAACTCTGAATTTCCAATCCGCTTTGAATTAGAGCTTGAAAGAGACTCCCAGCCATGTCTTTTCCCAGTCTTCCGCAGGTGATCTGTACCATTTCGGCGATGACTATGGTGGGAAGTATGCCGTCTTTTTTTGCTATTAGGTTTTCCATTTTTCGGTGTGTTTTCTCTATTATGTCTGGGCTAGTGCTGTTGGAGTATTCTGCCAAGAATCTTGTGTCAATGACTTCTTTCAAGTCAGTACTCTTCTCTAAGCTTATCGATTTCCTTCTTTATTTCCTCAGGTGTCCCATGCCCAGCCATGAACCCAGCCATATCCAGCAGTTTCGGTATAGGCTTGAACAGTATTCCTCTTTCTGTGACTTCTACTAGTAATTTGTCACCCTCTTTGATACCGCACTGCTGCCTGATCTTCAAAGGGATTGTAGTTTGTCCTCTTCTCGTAACTTTCACTAAGCTGCCATCCAACTTTTGCATAATTTTCACTCAAACCATAAAAGAAAATCCTACCTAAAAAATTTTCCTACCAAAAAAATAAAGTAGGATAAAAAGCCCGTGGATTCAAATCCTTGCCCATGCAACAATTTAAGCTTAATTTTTTTGAGGTTGTTTTAACTTATTTTTTTGTCGGTCGGTGGCATTAGTGCTTCGTTCAAACTTGCAAGAACACGTTTTCCAAGCGGTGTTATGCAGTAGAAGGAATAGGTTGGGTTTCCCAGTTTATGCTTGAAATAGTGATCTATCAGAGCGCTGGAGAATAGTTTTTTGAGGTGGAAGTTTAGTGTTAGTTTGTCTAGGTTTAGGGTTTTTTGGATTTCTGTGAAGGATAGTTCTCCGCATTCGCTCAGCAGTACGAGGATTGCTTGTCGGATTGGATTGTCGAGTGCTGCTATTAGCTGTCTGATTTCTTGGGGTATTTCGTTTGTGTATTTTTCGATTGGGCGCATAACTTTTAGCATTGCTCACTGGTATAAATTCATTTATACCTAAAATTACGCAAAAAACTCCTTAGAAACAATCCCGAGCCAAAGAAGGAAACCAATTTACAACATGCCATTCAACAAACAGCAAATGCAAACAGCCCAGATTCAAAACGCCGCTACCTATAGGACCTACCTACTATTAGCTGCCCACTCCAACAACAAAAAAAGATAGTGACCCAGCCGTTCGTGAACTTTTGGAAAATAAAATGGATGAAGAACACTTAGGCTACTCTTCTTTGAACAGGCGGTTCTGCTGTGCTTGCTTTGTCTACTAAGTGTGCTGTTCCGTCTGGACAGTAGACTTTTTCGCCTTCAGAAACTTTTATGTAGCGTTTAATGCATGTCTTCTGTAGCTCGCAGCCGTCACAATCTCGCGAAATCACTTTTTCTTGTTCACTCCTCTCCTTCGCGGATTAGCTAACAATGGTAATGATTGGATTTAAGGTATTTTACATCTTAGAGCTTGGTGTCTCCGTAAGTCTTAAGTTGTGGCAAACCGTTGAGGCTTAAGGAAAAAGGGTAAAATGGACGCGGCTAATTTAGCTTTAAGTTTCGCGAGCATAATAAATTTTACCGCCTTGATGTTAATGTTAAGAGCGGTTATTAAAAACAGAAAAGTGCTACGTGGCTATAGCATCATTGGTTCTTTCTTAACGTTTGTCTCCATCGTTGGCTTTGAAGTAGCCTACTATCTTTTGGGAAACATAATTGGTTTCGCTTTAGGATGGGCAACCGTTGCATTCTGGTTCATAGCCTTCGTTTACAGTTTCAGGCAGAAATTGGAAAGAACTGAAAAAGAGAAGGAAATGGTTGAGCCTTAACTGGCTGGAAACTGAATTGTGAATTTTGCTCCTTTGCCCACTTGGCTTTCAAAATTGATAGAGCCGCCGTGCGCTTCTATTACTCGTTTGCAGACGGCTAAGCCGAAGCCTTGCCCTCTTGGTTTAGTAGTGAATAAAGGCGTAAAGATTTGGGGTTTAATTTTTTCAGGTATGCCTACGCCTGTGTCTTCCACGGTTACAACTGCTTGACTTTGGCTGTTAACTTGTGCGCTTATGGTTAATTTTCCGCCGTCTGGCATGGCTTGCACCGCGTTAGTTACTAGGTTGATTAGAACCCTCTTTAGGAGTTGTGGGTCAGCTTTCACTTGTGGAAAAGCTGTTTTCATGCAAGCGTTCATGTTAATGTTTTCTGGAATGGCAACGGAACCTAAGACAACGGTAACAAGTTCCTTTAGGTTGATTGGTTGTTTATCTATTTTGACTGGGCGTACGAACGCTTGCAAGTCAGAAACAATCTTGTCCATGTAGACCGCTTGCTCTTCTATTATCTGTATGCTTTCCTGTAAATTGCTCTTGAGTTCGCTTTGAGGAAGCGTTTCAACTTCACTTCTTGCAAGATATAATTCGCCGATTACTGATTGCAGTGGATTGCGAAGGTCATGCCCAACCATACCTGCAGTTTGACCAATAGCTGCTAAACGCTCAGAATCTTTAAGCTGCTTAGTTCGGTCCTCAATTATTTTTTCTAAAATTCCCGCGTGTTCTAATAGATTTTTTTGAAACTCCTTTTGTTCGGTGATGTTTCGAACAATGCACCATATGCCTATTACTTTTCCTTTTCCGTCAGTCAACCGCCAAGTTCTAACAGACGCCGGAAAAACCGAGCCATCCTTATGCTTGTATTCTATTTCCAAAACAATGGAGCACCCAGTTCGCAGCGTTTTATTAACGATTTTTTCGCTTTGTTCCTGCCACTTCTCAGGCAGTAACTGCTGGACAGTTATGTGCCTTAGTTCTTTTTTTGAGTAACCAAACATTTTCGCGTAGGCTTTGTTGCAACCAATCATTCGTCCCTGCAGATCACGTGCCATGATTCCGTCTTGAGATGTCTCGTAGAGCATGCGGTACCTTTTTTCTGAAATAACAAGTTGCTGCTCCCATCTCCCTCGTTCCTCAAGCTCTCTTGCATTTTTCTGTTTTTGCTCAGTTATATCCATAAATACTGAAACAAAATAGGTCTTCTTTGGACTGTAAGCGTAAACTTGATACCATTTATCCTGAGGCTTACAGTAAGCTTCAAAATGCTCTGGCACACCAGTGATAGCTACCCTGCCGTAAATGCCTATCCAGTCTACGGAGTCATCTTTTATTTTAGGATTAAACGCTATTGCTTTCTTTCCAATTCGTTGTCTTTTAAAAGAATGAATATCATCATATACCTTGTTACTCTTAAGGAGAATGAAATTAACAGGCGCGCCGTCTTTGTCAAAAACCATTTTATACAAAGCCACGCCTTGAGGTAGATTGCCAAATAAAATTCGGAATTGTTGACTGCTTATTCCTAACTCTTCAAGCAAATCCCTGCTGTTATCACCGTTATCTATGTCTTGGAAAGGAGAGATTTTTGAAGAATGTATTAATGGGTAAGTCTGCTTATCGGGCTTTGATTGAGCAAAATCAATAGAATTTACTATCTTATTTATTCCCATAACTATAATCAATTATATGGAGGTCAGAGAGAATATAAAAATCTTTCTAATATCTCATGTGTTAATAGATAACAGGCCAGAACTTTTTGTTAGCCGACGGTTTCTACAGTTAAAGCGATTCAGACTGCCGCTGAATACTTCTGCTGGTTTTTCACGGCTTTTTTCTTCGGTTTCTTAAACCCGTCAACAGCATGATGCATAGCTAAGCCTGGATGATGCAAAAGCATACGTGGTCCAGAGTATCGCATAACCTTCTTTACTTGCTCCCTCATTTGAGGCTGATAACAATGTACTGGGCATTTTCCACAGGTCGTTTTTTTCTCTTGAAAAGGGCATTTATTCAACCGCGTTTTTGCGTACTCGAAAAGTTGGCTGCATTCTTGGCATAACTCATTGCCTTCTGTTTCATGGTGGCCGCCCTTGCAATAGATGCGGATCATTGCTTCAATGGTCTTTTTTTCCCTTTTAATTCTAGGATGCTCAGTACTCAATGATTCACTTTCCCCTTTCCCTTAGCGCTCTCAAAGTAGTTAAGCCATCATGCAAATAAGCATCGCCAAAAAAAGCCATTGAAAAAAGCAAAAGCCAATTTCGCTAAGTTGCGTGATTTCCACTTATGCCTTTATAATCCAATCTAATCGCATAATCGAAAGTTCCAATGATAAGGATGCAAGGAGTAACTTAATCCTGCCCATGAGAAGCGGTTTCTTGTTTTTGGCCTATCGTATTAATCTTGATTGGTAATGGTTTATTATGCGCGGGTTGATGCACAACCGCAGATACAGGCAACCGGCGCCTCATTAGTCTGTTCACCCGTCTAAAGTAAATCATTCTTGATTGCACGTTTTTGCAGCTCCGTACACAAAAGAGTTATATTAAGTCAGCTTGAAAGGTGTAGGTTATTGTGGGGGAAAGCAATGGTTAAGTATATTTTCGTGACAGGCGGCGTGTTAAGTTCGGTCGGCAAAGGCATATTGACTTCTTCCATCGGTAAAATGCTTCAGGCTCGAGGATTAAAGCCTACAGTTGTAAAAATCGACCCTTACGTAAATGTTGATGCGGGAACGATGAATCCCTATATGCATGGGGAAGTCTTTGTGACCGACGACGGCGGAGAAACCGACTTAGATTTAGGCTGGTACGAACGCTTCTTAGATTTAAGCCTCAAACAAGAAAACAACTTAACCACTGGCATGGTTTATAAAGCTGTTATTGAGAAAGAGCGGCGAGGCGACTTTTTAGGACGATGTGTACAAATTGTGCCGCACATCACTAACGAAATTAAAAATCGCATTAAAATCGTTGGCAAAGCCGCATGCGCCGAGATTGTTTTGACTGAAGTTGGCGGAACAGTTGGCGACATTGAAGGGTTACCGTTTCTGGAAGCTATTCGCCAGATGCGTATGGAGGAAGGCTATGAGAATACGCTTTATGTACATTTGGCTTTGGTGCCGATTTTGGATGTTACTGGTGAAATGAAAACTAAACCCTTACAGCACAGCGTTAATGAGTTAAGAGGCATCGGTATTCAACCAGATACTATAGTGGCTAGAAGCCCCAAAATGATTGATGCTGAAGCCCTCAGAAAAATAGCGTTATTCGGCACTATTCCCGAAAGCGCCGTTTTCTGCTCCTATAACGCTGAATCCGTCTATCAGGTGCCGCTTATTTTAGATAAGCAGGGCATGGGCGATTTTATCTGTCAAAGATTAGCCCTTAAATGTGAGACTAAAGATTTCGGTGCTTGGCAACAGTTCGTTGACGGTCTGGTAAATCCAGAAAATGAAGTAAAGATAGCGTTAGTAGGCAAATATGCTGGGTTAACTGACAGTTACGTAAGCATGACCGAGGCACTTCGGCACGGTGGCGGCGCATGCAAGACTAAGGTTTGCATCTCTTACTTAGAAGCTGAGAAACTTGAGCACGAACTTCAATGCGTAAAAGACCTTGCCAATTTTGACGGAGTTTTCGTTCCTTACGGATTTGGTCCAAGAGGAACTGAAGGCAAAATTGCAGCTGTCCAGTTTGCTAGAGAGAATGATATTCCATTCTTAGGCATTTGTTACGGTTTCCAATTAGCAGTCATCGAGTACGCCCGAAACGTTTGCGGCTTAAAAGATGCAAATAGCACGGAAATTAATCCTGAAACTCCACATCCAGTCATAGACCTTATGCCTGAACAGCGTGGTATAGAAATTAAGGGCGCAACGATGCGCTTGGGTGCGCACAAAGTGGTTTTGCAAAAAGGTACGCTTGCCTATAGCATGTACGGGCAGGAAGAAATTTACGAGCGCCACAGACACCGCTTTGAAGTTAACTTGGACTACCAAGAAAACCTAAGAAACAATGGTTTATGCTTCACTGGCAAAAGCGCTGACGGCAGAAGAATGGAAACCTTAGAGTTGCCAAAAAACTACTTCTTCTTTGCCTCTCAGTTCCATGGAGAATTCAAGAGCCGACCTGGAAGACCTTCACCTGAATACTTCGGGTTTATCCAAGCATGCATTAATAAGAAGCTTGGAAAACCAAAAGCCATTATTTCTTAGCAATTAGGAGCAATTAGTAGAAAAGGCTATAATCCATGATTGACATGAGACGGTAAGGATTGTTTAAAAATGACCGAAGAAGGAAAATGGGATTCAAATAGTTTTGACAAGCTAATGAAAAATAGCAAAAACGAACTTTCAGATTTACAGAACCAACAGCAAAAATTAATGGTCAAGTTTTGTTTGCGTGCCTTGAGAGTTTATCAAGCTACAAGACCAGAACCGCTAAGACCGAATGAAGTCTCTTTGTTAATTAAGAACGAACTGAACAATGTTATTGCCGACCTTACAGCGCAGCCAAACCTAGATAACATTACTAAACTCGTAAAAGAAGAGTGGACTAAACAGCCTAAACCATAGGTTAACCATCTTAACACTATTTTTTACATGCGGCCGTGACTGGCATACAAAGGCTTGTTTGAGACACTGGCAAAGCGAGGCATACCCGCACTTTTGAGGTAATTTTCACTCAATAGTGCGCATACCTATCCGTACCTCATTTTTAAACACGGTTTCACCAGCTAAAAACTATCTTGCACCTCTCCTCATTTAGCTATCAATTTCGAGAACAAATTGACCAGCACTCCCCGCCTGCACGCTGAAAAATACGAGAACAAAATAGAATGGGCTGTCGGGTGTATGAGCCTTCAAAAGTGAACCCAGACTTGTTTTTTCACCACTGAAAACTGATATAGTCGCAAGAATCAACCCATAACCTCACTCTACCGCATAAGTCCTACAGGTCCATCAAAGGTCGGTCCAAACTGCATTCTTGCCCATCTTTACTCAGAAATTTAAAAACTCACCCGAAACTTCAATGGCAAAAAATGTGACAAATTAATGTCCCCCCTAACATTGGATTTACGCCACGTAAAGGACACTTCATGAAAATAAATTTGGTGAATGGCTTTGCTTTTTTATGCATTGCAGTTCATAAGAAACATTAAAAGGATTAGCATACAACCTATCTTTATAACTATAAATTGTTGGTGAAGTGTTGAGCGACCATTATGCCCCTCTAGTAGGAGACAGCTATGCTCCTGAAAAGATAAGAGTAATCATTCCAGTAGGCGGAAAAGCAACACGCCTCTTGCCGTTGACGGCTGAAACAAGCAAAGCCTGCCTACGCTTTTTGAACAGGCCGCTTGTGGAGTTTTCTCTTTTGTCGCTGGCAAGTCAGGGCATTCGCAACTTTATCTTCGGAGTTAAAGGCTACACCAACTACCGAGACCTGTATGATTACTTTGAGTCAGGCTACGGATTCTCAGCACGCTACAACATAAAGCCACGCATCCACATAAAATATCAGCCTAACGTTGATGATTTGGGAAGCGCTGATTCAGCAAGAATAAACATGGAGTATTACGAACTTAACAACCCAGTTTTCGCAGTACAAGGCGACAACATTTTTGACATAAAAGTGAAGAGCTTAATTGATTATCATAAGGAAAAATGCGCCGCTTTAACCATCGTCCTGCGGGAAGTTGAGGACGTTGAAGGCTTAGGCATAGCTGACATCGACAAGAACGGTCGCATACAAAGATTTGTCGAAAAGCCACTGCCTAAAGACGCTCCTAGTAACCTTGCGAACACAGGTTTGTACGTGTTATCACCTGAAGTGAAAAAGATTTTCAAGGAAAAAGGCGTTCAACAAATCATTAAAGAAAGAAACAGGTTAGACTTCGGTTACGACTTCATTCCCTACGTGATTCAGACTGGACGCCCAGTGTATGGTTACACGTTGAAAGGCAACTGGTTTGACGTGGGCACACCTAAAAGCTACTTAGAAGCCATGAAGAACATGCTGCACGGCGGCTTCTCAACCCTGAACGATTTCGGCGGAAGATTAAATGAGGGAAGCCAAATTTGGGTTCAGGGAGAAAGCAATGATTCAGAAAAATGCCGTCTAGAAATTATCCATAAAATAAAACAAAAGAAAATCACCCTTGAGGGCGCTGTTTTGATTGGGAGACATTGCCAAATTGAAGATGGCGCAAGAATCGTGGATTCATGCATTGACAATTTCACTAGAATAGGCAAAAACGCTGTAGTATCCAATTCAGCAGTAATGGACAGGGTGATAATCGGAGAAAACGCTGAAGTATTCGAAAGCATAATCGGCAGACACGTAGTTGTTAACTCAAGCCAGCGTAAACCAACAAAAATAACCGCCGTCTCAGTAATCGCAGACGACGTAAAACTAGAAGAAGGATGCTCCCTCGTAGCGTCAAAGATTTACCCGCACCAATACATCCGAGGAGAATTCCAAAACCAAACAATAATAGCAAACTAAGCGCTATCTGCCTTATCCCTTTCTTTTAAAAATTAATTCCTAAAATTGTAATCATAAAAATGTAATCTTATTAAGTAACCCCGTCTATGATATTATGGTGACCGATTTTGGGTGAACAAGTTAAGGTGCTCCAAAAGGGGAAGATTACGATCCCAGCCAGCATCCGACAAAAACTAGGAATAAATGAAGGCGACTGCGTGACGCTGGAAATAATAGATAACAGAGTAGTCATTTTGCCCCCGAATACTGTTCCAAACCCAACAGAACTGCTAAGAGGTTTAGCTAAGGGCGTGAAAGTTAGGGAGCCAATAAATCAAGAGCTGTTAAAAGCGTCGGCGGCAGGAATAGAAGAAAAATTATCGAGGGCTAAGTAGATGAGGTTCGTAGATGCAAATGTTTTCATTTATCAAATAATGCAATCTCCTCAAGAAGATTATGAGATTTCCGAAAGGATTCTTCAAAGAATTGAAAGAGGCGAGGAAGCCGCAATAAGCTTGTCAATTATTCAGGAAGTAATTAAGTGGTTAGAGTACAATCATCGGAAGAAGGAAATCGGAAATTTTCTAATAGCCATCAACTCATACATATCAATAAACAAAGTAAGTGTAGCGTGGGAAAATTTTCTTCCCTCTTTGGAAGTCATGAACAAAAAACAGATCAGTTTCGTTGATTCGTTAACTTTGCAAATAATGAGCGAGTACAAGATTAACGAAATATACTCGAGCGACAAAGACTTTGATAGAATAGATTGGGTTAAGAGAATTTGGGAATAATTAAATTCACGCCTTAAACCATTTGAAAATCAGGTACTTCACTTTCTCTGCAGCCAAATCTGGGACAGCGATTATGAAGCGTTTCCGCACTGTTGTGGCTAGTCGTCCTGCCTTGACGATTTCTGTGGCTGAAATGTCTGAGCCTGCCTTCTTAACCGAGACCATGTAAGGGGCATGTTCAACGCCTGGACCGTACTTGTAAACGGCGAAGTCGCAGCCAAATTTTATTCCGGGCGTAACGATTAAGTCGCTGTCTCGGAGGTCGTGGTAAACAGCGTATTTTTCTTCAAATTCATCGTATAACTGTTTAGCTTTTTGTCTCAGTTTTTTGAGGCTAACCTTGCTCACGTCAGGATCCTCGTAAATTTCTATTTTCTTGTTCTCAACAAGGTATAAGCCTTCCATCAAATCCAAAATTAGTGGAGCATCAAACTCTGGAATTTTAGGTTTAGGAATCCCAACTGGCTTCCCATAATACCCCGCTCTGTACAGTTGAGAGCCTTCAGTAGAATCCCACACAACTAAGAAGTTATCGATGAGCTCAACTTTTATTTTTGACATTGAAGTCGACTCTTGTTACATGATAAACGAAAGCATCCGTGCGGCGTCCGCAGCGTCTTCAGCTTTGTCAGCGCTGTTTTCTAGCAGTTGAAGGATTTCTCTTAGAAGTAGGAGTACTGGAACGTCAAGTTTGCCGTTGAGAACTTTTATGGTTAATGCTCGGTACTGGTCGTCAACTATTCGCTCAGCGATTTCCACGTCTTTAGCTCTTTCCAGGGTTTTTTGTGAGCCGTAGTTTAGAACCATCATTGTTTCCCTGAGCTTAAGCACCGTGTCCAAGACAGCTAAAGACAGCTTAAGCAAGTCTTTTTTGACATCTGGTGAAATGTTCCAGTTGTGCTCCATTATTTCAACTAAATAATAAGCGATTCCTTCTGAGAAATCGGCTATTTCGCTTGATAAATTTGTAAATCTCAAGAAGTCTTCACGAGCAATCAAAATGGCGCCTATCTCTGCTAGCTCTTGAGAAACCATGCGTCTTGCTTTGACAACTTCTTCTTCGCCTGTTCTGATTTCGCTGAAGAGCTTTCTAGCGTTTTCCCTGTCGCCGCTTGCAAAACACTCAGCAAGTTGAGGAATTTTCCTTGAGACATCTACAACCTTGCGTAGGTTATCTTGGCAAGCGTTTAGGGCTCTCCGTTTCACGCGCTCTTCTGTTTCTGATGGAAGTACCACTTGTTCCCCCGCCTATAACTATCCCTGATTTATCATGTTACTATCAAGTGTTCATTAAAAAAGTTAGCTGCTTAACTTTCAATTAATAAACCTAAATTTCCGAAGTTTATTTTTTCTTGAAAGTAACTGCGTAAGAGCTCTGGTAGGTCTTTGACTTGGGTTCGAACTTGTTGCCAACTATCGCGGTCTCGTATGGTTACAGTGTTATCTTTTAACGTATCGTAATCTATGGTTATTCCTAATTGTACGCCTGCCTCATCAGCTCTTGCATAACGGCGACCGATGGAGCCTGTTTCGTCTAATTCAACCAGGAAACCCTCATTCGCCAGCATCCTTTGCACTTGTACTGCTTTTATGTCTAAGCCATCTTTACTCATTAAGGGGTAAACGCCAACTTGAACTGGTGCAATGCTTCTTGGAAAACTCATGACAACTCGGTCGTCCTTGATGCCGTAAGCATACTCCAATGCCGCGTAAAAGAGCCTGTCAGCGCCAAAACTTGGTTCAACTACATGCGGTATGAAGCGGGTGCCGCGAACAATCGTTTTTTGCCTGCTAATATCTACTTGGTCAGGTTTGACTTCATAGTTTTCAACCCTAAAGTAACCTTGCTTTTGCATGGCGTCAGCAACTTCCTGCGCAGGCACCTTAGCAAGCAGCGCAGCCACTTTTGAGGCTTCTTTCTTGTATACTGGACCAAGCTTAGCCATAATTGGCTTAACAGTGAGCTCTTCTTTTTCGACGGGATTAGTGTATTCTTTGTAAACGGTCATGTCGACGCCGCTTGCTTTCATGTGGCACTTCAAATCGTAATCTGTTCGGTACGCATGTCCAGAGACTTCTACCCAGCCCCAACGGTCAACTAAAACTTCTTGATCGAAGCTTTGGCTTGAGTAATGCGCTTTTTCCCAAGTGAGTTTTTCGATAAACCGCTGTTTCTCCGCTGGTACGCCGAGATCCATTAAAAGTTTCTTCGCCATCGCCATGAAAAACGCTTGCCATTCTGAGCGAATTATTTTCCGGTCAAGCGCTTCTCTAACTGTGAGGTCTGTTGTGTCCTCGCATTTCTTCAGCCTTGTTTCGCATAGTAGAATGGGCAATACTTCGTTTTCCACTTCACTAAGCAGATGGCAGCATGGCTCTTCAGGATCAAAGAAGAACTCTAAATCAGCAATCGTGAACTCTCTCAACCTAATCAAGCCTTGCCTTGGCGAAATCTCATTACGCAAAGCGTGACCGATTTGGATAACTCCGAAAGGAAGCCTTTCGCGCGCAACATTGTAGAGGCGATTGAATTCAACGAAAATGTTTTGTGCCGCCTCAGGTCTCCCGTAACCAACAGCCTCCGAGTAAGGTCCAATATTGGTTTTAAACATTGTTAAGAACTGCTGGGGCTCACCAAATTTGCCTCCGCAGTCAGGGCACACTATGCCATGGCGCTCGATTTCTTCTTTAATCTCGTTTAAACTCATTTTTTCAGCTTCAGCCGAACTAATGCCTTTTGCCTCAAGCAAATGGTCAGCTCGGAAACGACCATGACAGTTTTGGCACTCCACCATCGGCTCCTTGAAATGGTCCACGTGACCTGACGCTTCGAAAACTTTTTCGGGCGCAATTACCGATGATTCCATTTCGTAAATGCCGATTTTTTTGACGAAAAGCTCTCTAAGCTTGGCTTCAATATTCTGTTTCAACCGTGCACCAAGGGGACCATAAGTTACAAAGCCGCCGCTACCACCGTAAATCTCAAATGACGGCCAGAAAAATCCTCTGCGGCGTGCTAACTCGTTTATGGCTGTAAACTTGTCACATTCCGGTTTTGCACATTTTGCTTCGGCGTTCAATGTTGTTTACCTTTTTTATGCTTAGTGCAGTGAGTAGATTAAAAGGTTACTAACAAAGGATACTGTTAAGTTAAGTGACCCAACATAAGAAGCCTTCCAAAGTTTTAAATTCTTACTGATAACATAAGGAAAGAAAGAGTCGATTCATATGTCAACGGGAGAAAGCCCTGAACACAAACAAATCCAAAATGGACTTATGGATTATTTAAAAAAGGAAGGCTTTGAAATTTACAAGGCTGCTGCTCGGGATGGCTATCCTGAATGCGATAATATTGGAGGCAGAGTTCCTGATATAATGGGAAAAAATTCACAAGGGCTAATAGCTATAGGAGAAGCAAAAACATGCGATGATTTAGACAACGAAAGAACCAATGACCAATTCAAAATCTTTTCAAATCTTTCCGTTGCCAGTGGGAACATGAAAGACCAAACTTGCCCCTTCTACATTGGAATACCTAAGTCATGCATCAATGAGTTAAAACAAAACCTAGCAAAATTAGGACTCAATAATAAAACCAACATACACATAATTTATTTTGAAATCTAAAAAATTATCGCAAGCTTTATGCACTCTGCCTTAGTTGACTTGCTCATTGAGAAAGGCATCATAACGGAAAAAGAGTATGAAAAGAAGATAAAACAACGAATAAAAATAAAATAGCTATTGTGACTTGGCGGTTACATAAGCCAGTTGTTTTGAAAACAGTTTAGGTTGCTTTTCTAGGTCGTTATAAAATATTTGATTGCTGCAAAAACTATCGGAAAGCAGAGTATCAACTGGCTGTGCCTTTCTTTCTTGTTTAGTTTGCTTCATGAATATCCCTTATTGTAATACTGTTATTCTCATTAATTTGCTTTTTGTGTCGCATCTGGTTGAACAGTGGGATCAGGTAGCAGATTTAGCTCTGTACTCTGGAGTACATCATATTCAAATTTATCGATAAAGCACTGCATAGTTCGTAATTCAGATGCAAATTCTGTATGAATGATGCTACCTAGTTCCTTGAATTTCTTCTCTTCAGTAGACAATATTCTGTTAAGATTTTCTTCTATTTCTTTTTTTAGACCTATGTTTACCATTTCTATTTGCCGAACTACTGTCTGAGTATTGCTAGTGCTGTGTAAGTTTTGGATTTGCCCATGTAATTCTTCCTCAACAATAGTGTTTAGATTAACATTTACAGCCACATTATAGCTTATCATAGTTCTTCCGGTGACATTGTTCAAATTGTGTGTTCCAAGAATCCAATGTGTTGAAGGAATTAATCTTATTTTTTCTCCATCCTTGATGTACATTTTGACAAGCATCTTTGGATAATATCTGAAGTAATAATCATGCTTTTCAAAGTTAGGAGTTTCTTGGATAAAACCGTTGGAATAAAGTAATCTAGGATATATTTTTAGGAAGGGCGCTGCAAGCAGAAGATATGGGTCATAAAGCGTTTTTAACTCGTTAACCCCATACATTGAATTGCATCTCCCCACGGTAAATAGAAATCCTAGCCCTGATTGTTCAACCAATTCTTTAAAACGCATAAATGTTCCTTGTTGAGACAAAATAAAGGAACAGTATGTTTGGGTTTCTTTAGTTAGTACTCCTTTGTAAATTGGCGCATTGCAATTAAAGGCATAAAAGACAGATTTTAGAAAAGTATCAAGCTCTGGTACGTCAATCATGTAGACGTAGATTATTAGATTCAATACTTAACTTTTGCCTATATTTCTGTTGGGTCACTTAACTTAACAGTATCCTAACAAAGGTTCTATTAACTCTTCGTGGGATGCTTCTCCATGTTAAGAGTAGTTTCGCCTTTTATTTCGGCTTTCTCAAAGTCGCGTAAAAGGTACATTTCGGGGTCTTGCCTCTCCATTTCCCATGAGAATCTTGGCGAGTAAGTCCGCTTCTTGATGAGGAAAAAAGAGAAAAATAGTTGACCTTTTTAGGGTTATTTTCCCCAAACTTATTTTTTAGCATTTGGAAAGCGAAAGTAAATTGGTTAACAGACCAACTCAAACCGCTGGAAAACTCTACAGCAAATACTATGTTTACATACCCACAGAAGTCGCCAAAGATAGCGTATTTCCTTTTAGACTTGAAGAAAAAGTAAAAGTCAAAATAGACGTAGAAAACAAGCGGCTAATTATAGAAAAACTGGAATAAATGTTAATCCAAGTTTATGTAACTCTGCCTTTTTTTGCTGCTGATCGGTAGACCACAGTTTGTGCATTTTACTATAGGCACTTAAAGGGTTTTTCTTGAGAGCTCTTAGGAGCAGTTCGTTTTGTCGGATTATGATCTTGTTTTGGTCGATTAGTGCTTTGAGGCCTGCGGATGCTTATGTGCTACTGAAAAATAGCGATGGCTTGAGGACAATGCATCTGATCGCGCTCAAGCTTTCTTGTCTATCTTCTCTTTTTCCTTTAACTGGGTCAATGCATATTCGACAGCGTGGGACCTGCTTGCGAATCTCAGCTTCTCTACTTGTTCATCAGTCCATTTTACAAGGTCTTCTCTTACTGTTACCTGGAGTCTAATTTTTGCCATAGTTTCAACCGTGTCGTTTTCGTTCAAGCTTATCACATCATTCATGTTTATTGCGTTAATACTCAAATATACTCACTTATACACGAAAAATTATATAAGCTAAAACAAGAGATAGAACATACATTAGATTAAGTAAAGCAGGCAAATTCGAATGTTAGAGAGTTGCCTATGAGAAAGAAAGCACTATTGAGCGCATTCCTGACAGACATAATTATCGGTGTATTGATTTTAGTTGTTACTGTGCATTTTGGCCCTGCTCAAAGCGGCGCAGGAACAGGCAATCCAGCGCTTGCTGGTACGCTGCTCTGGAACTACACTACTGGCGGCGTGGTTGAATCGTCTCCTGCTGTTGTAGACGGCGTAGTCTACTCGGCTAACATCAGCGAAGGGTTTAATGGTGGGGTGAAAGAATGAAGCGAGGGACAACAAAGACGGTGAGAGTTGGCTACATCCTTCTCGTCATCTTCTTCTTGTTCTACGCTTTCGCATTATTGCCTCAGCCAGTTCGAGCGGTGGCGGTGACGGCGACGGTACCCGTTGGAAGCTTTCCTTGGGGTGTGGCTGTAACGCCCAACGGCGCATACGCATATGTTACAAATGGCGGCATCAATACGATGTCGGTGGTGGATACTTTGGCTGCTCCGACTGTTTCTGCTTCTCCGACTACGGTTGATCAGACTCAGACTTCCACGCTTTCTGTGTCTGGTGATATTTCTGGTGGCGCTGGTCTGTTCTCGTACCAGTGGATGGCGAAGGCTCCTGGAGCTTTAAGTTATTCAACGCTTGGCTATGCGACTTCGAGTGCAACGAGCATTTCCACTGGCAGCCTTACGCTTACGGGGTCTTGGAGCTTTGAGCTTAAAGTGACTGACAGCGCTGGGGCTGTTGTGGCTTCTAACGTGGTTACGGTTACGGTGAGTGCTTCGCCGACTGTGAGTATCGCGCCTGCTGGTCCGCTTACTATGGATGTTGGTCAAGTTCAGGTGTTTATGGCTACGGCCAGTGGCGGTTCAGGCACAATTAATTATCAGTGGTATCTGGACGGTTCTGCGGTTGGCTCTAACAGTGCAAGTTATTCTTATACTGCTTCGGGAACTTCACATTCAGTTACTTGTAAGGTGACTGATAGTGCTTCTGTGCCGGTTACGTCTGCTGCTTCTAGCGCTGTTACAATTACGGTGAGTGCTGTGCCGGCTGTGAGTATCGCGCCGGTTGGTCCAGTTACTTTGGATGCGGGTCAAGCTCAGACTTTTACGGCCAGTGCTTCTGGCGGTACGGGAACACTGACTTATCAGTGGTACCTGAACGGTTCACCTGTTGGAAGTGACTCCAACACTTACTCTTTCAGCGGGTCGGCTGGTTCATACTCGGTTACTTGCAAAGTTACTGATAGTGCTAATACACCAGTTACGTCTGCTGCTTCTAACGCTGTTTCAGTTACAGTGAATCCACTGCCATCCCCGAACTTATCATTCTATTGCATAAGTTCTACGACAACTTCTGGATTTAACGTTCAAATTCAGGGGTCATTGACATATAATGGAGTAGGCTTATCTGGTGCTGGAATACAGCTTTCTGACAGTGTCACAGGAGGAGCTACTTGGCAAGATTTAGCTTATGTAAACACCGATAATAATGGAAGTTTCTCTGTTACATGGACGCCTTCGGCTTCAGGTAACGATGTCATTAAAGCTACATGGCCAGGAGACGGCGTCTACTCAAGTGTAAGCACAATATCCAACTTTGCAGTAGCACCTTTCAATAATCAAAATCAAAATGTCTTCTCTGTAACTTCAAATTCAACACTTACAAGCTTAACGTTTGACTCAACAACAAATGAGTTAAGCTTCGGCGTCTCTGGGCCTTCTGGAACAACGGGATTTACAGAAGTTTGCATTCCACAATCACTTATCCCAGATATTTCAAAAATTAATGTCACATTAGACGGGGGGGCAATTAATTATACTTCCGTTTCAGAGAACAATGTGTGGATAATAACTTTTACGTATCATCACAGTAGCCACACAATAGTTATAGCACTTGGGTCCACTCCAACGACTACTGTTCCAGAGTTTCCGTCATCGGTAATCTTGTCGCTGTTCATCATATTAGCAGTGTCCGTTGCAGTTATGCTTGTATTAAGAAAAGCAAGAAAGGCAACGCAACCGCAAGGCTGAGTCTAAAAAGAGGCAAAAAAAGTAATGACTCTGGCAGCTTTAAAATGTCCGAATTGTGGAGCGTTAATTCCACGCGAAAGTATGAACTGTGAATATTGCGGAGCAAGCCTTTCTCTTACTCCAGATAAAACAACGTTGGTACCTCAGCAGACCAGCAACTGCCCTAAATGCGCCAATCCTGTAGCCAGCGGTGCTTGGTTCTGCCCTAAATGCGGAGAAGTGCTAACCAAAGACGTTGAACACCTAAAACAGATCCAAAAAAAGGTACTCTTCATCCAAGAAGACATAAAAAAACAATACCCAGAAGCATGTTCACTCTTAGAGCCAAATGAATTCATCTATTTCTTGTTCCATAAGAGCGGTCTTTTGACGAACAAATATTATGTTGCAACTGACAAGAGGCTTTTAGTTTTAACCGTTCGCAAAGAATTTCAGTTATCCCAAACTTCAACTTATGAGAGCAGCCAAGCTCTTCTAAGCGAAATTGTCACTATCGGAAAACCCTATTTCACAGGAGTCAGAGCTCCATTCAACCATCTCTTTAAAGTGCAATCCTTCAAAGAAACACTCATGTTAGATTTTGGGTCTGATAGAACATCTCAACCTAACGCCTGGAACTTTTATCAGACACTGAATAAGGCCGTATCTGATTATACGCTTCAAAAAAGAGATATCCGTGCGATACTTTGCTCTTTAAAGGTTCCTTGAAATCAAGATCGAGATGAAGCTAAAGACGCAAAAAAGCAAGAAAAGCAAAAATTGAAAGAAACACCAGCGAAGAAATAGACCTCTTAGATACCATACTTTTTAAATAGCTTTAAACATGCCAGTTACTTGCAGTATTTTGCTGATTCCTCAATTGTAGTCTTTGACCTCTTGAAGTAATGCAGGCGAATAAAACTGAAGGCGAATCTTGGCATTTTGCCTACCCTTGAAATATGCAATGAGCGTTTCGCCTACTATTTCGGCTTTCTCAAAATCGCGTAAAAGGTACATTTCGGGGTCTTGCCTCTCCATGATGTGAGGCGACGGCTTCGAGCCCTAAGCTGTGAGAAATCGTCAATAATCGCTGACCCAATTTTATAGGAAAAGATGTTAAGTTAACAAATTTGCACGCAATTCTACATGTAATTTCACCAATTCTGCATGCAAAGTGCGCGGTCTTCGTTCTATGCACATCTATGTTGAATCATATTTAGGGCATATTAGAAGTATCTATTAGACCGAGGGGTAGGCTTGTGCGCACACAAACGGGAGCATGATTAGGTCATGTTGGCGATAACCTTTTTTTACCTTTTCTAGCCTTTTTGCACCTTTTCTAGCCTTTTTGCACCTTTTCTAGCCTCAACCTGCAACCAATTCAAGCCCTGAACCAAAAAAGCAACCCAAACAACGTTTTTCACAGAGGGGAGAGAGGCTACTATTTACAACTGATTGCGCTAGCACAAAAGCTGACATGTCGTCCTAATATTTGGCGCTGCAGTGACGTATAACTATGAATATGCGTGACTAGTAACAATGAACGTGTGTGACAGGTAAAAAGAGCCAAAACCAAGCCCTGTTCACTAAAATAAACCCAAACCAAACGCTGTTTTACACTAAAAAATTTGAAGTACAGCGAACCCTAAAGATAAACTGAATTAGCTGATAATCCCGCTTTACGGAAACGCTTAAAACTACCAGTTGATATTTAGCGGTTGAATAGGAGATGTTCTTTTGGTTTCAGCAGAAAAGGTTAAACCAACCGTTGATGAGTTGCTTGCGAAAGCCAAGAAGCCTGCACAGTTAGCTTCTCCAATGCACAGGTTTTATGAGGGAAAAATGCAGGTCATTCCTAAATGTGCCATCAGAAGCGTTGACGATTTTGCCATCTGGTACACTCCAGGCGTCGCTACGCCCTGTAGAGAAATTCAAGCGGACCCTGACAAATCGTTTGAATTAACTAATCGCTGGAATTCCGTGGCAGTGGTTTCAGATGGAACGCGTGTTTTAGGTTTAGGCGATATTGGTCCTGAAGCGGCGCTGCCTGTGATGGAGGGAAAAGCGCTTCTGTTCAAGTATTTAGGCGGCGTTGACGCGTTTCCAATTTGCCTAAGAACCAAGGACCCAGATGAAATAGTTAGGATTTGCAAAGCTCTTGAGCCGTCTTTCGGCGGCATTAACCTTGAAGATATTGAGAAACCAAAATGTTTTCATATTCTTGAAAAAACCTGCGAACAACTGACCATTCCTGTTTGGCATGATGACCAGCAGGGAACCGCCACGGTAATCTTGGCAGGGCTAATTAACTCTTTCAGAATCGTGGGCAAAAAACCGCAAGAAAGCTTAATCACATTGGTTGGTTCTGGAGCAGCAAATATTCGGACAGCTTATGTGCTTATGCAGTGGGGCGTTAAACCAGGCAACATAATACTTGTCGACAGCAAAGGCGTTGTTCATAAGAGCAGAAAAGACATCACAAAAGAAGAAGACCCATGGAAATATGATGTTACACAGAAAACTAACGCTGAAGGCAGAACTGGCGACATCCAAGAAGCATTCAAAGGCGTGGATGCAGTTGTTGCTGCTTCAAAACCTGGTCCAGGCACCATTAAGAAAGAATGGATTAAAACAATGGCTAAAGATGCAATAATATTCGCATGCGCTAACCCAATACCTGAAATTTGGCCTTGGGACGCAGAGGAAGCAGGAGCACGAATTGTAGCGACAGGCAGAAGCGACTTTCCCAACCAAGTGAACAACAGCTTAGGGTTTCCAGGTATTTTCCGAGGCGTCTTAGACGTAAAGGCGAAAACTGTCACAGACGACATGTGCATTGCAGCAGCGCAGGAACTGGCAAATTACGCCGAAGAACGTGGAATAAACGAGAAGGATATCTTGCCGAGAATGGATGAGTGGGAAGTTTTTCCAAGAGAAGCGGTTGCATGCGCATTAAAATCAATCGAGCAAGGCGTTGCAAGAGTAAAACCCAGCAAGAAAGAATTATACGAACGGGCTTCCGCCATAATACAAAACGCCAGGCAATCAACTGAACTGTTGATGAAGCATGGCTTAATTAAGCAGCCTCCAACTGAGAGCGAACTTTTGAAATAATCTTAGCAAGTTCGCACAGTTGCTTGAAAAGTTAGAGGTTACATGGAAGTTATTTACGTAAAATCCTTAGTTGTAGCTAAACGTATAACGAAGCAAAAAAGTTTAACATAACTGACTGTTTGCGTTTTCATGTTAATCGGTGTCTAAAGCTTATTTGCTAATCGTTTATACTCAGGATTATGTTCGGCTTCATAACTAGTATACCAAGTAAGCTCAGGCATCTCTTTTCAAAATTCAAGCCCTTGTTTACCAAGCCTCAATACGAGAACTTCTGCAGAGCTGAAATGGGAATGATGGTTGCTGCCCAAGGAGAACACGACATCAAAAGCATAAATCAGCTGTTTATCGATAGAAAAGACCAGAGTAGCCTAAACCGCTTTATGACTGAATCAAAATGGAACGTTCAAGACATAGTTAAGAAAGGCAGAGACCTGCTTCTTAGCGAGGCAGAGTTAAACTCTGAAGTAGAGTACAAGCTGCTTGATGACTCTGTATGCAGAAAGTATAGCCCGCAAACAGAAATGGTGTGCTATAATCATTCCTCAACGATGGGAACGGTGTTAAGCCACGATTACGTGACATCGCTTTATGTTAATAATGAAATAGCAGTCTCTGACGGCTTAAAGCTATACGGTAACGAGAGGAAATGCAAAGAGAAAGGGATAGAATTCAAGACTAAGGTACAGCTTGCCTGCGGTTTAATCAGAGATCATGTATCCAGAGCCAAACAAACCATCTGCCTTTGGGATGCTTGGTTTATGTGTCAGGATACAGTTGAGGAATGTCAAGCTCATAGCTATGACTGGATTGGTGAAATCAAAAGCAATAGAATCGTATTCTATGAGAGCAAGCGGTACCGCTTAGATGAGCTTTTTAATAAACTGCGTCTTGAAGGAAGCTTTTCTGACATAATTGTTAACGGCGAATTGTTTCAAGCTTGTAAAGTGGATGTTTTCATGCCAAAGATAGGTGATGTTTCCATAGTTGTAAACGTGAAGACGCAAACTAAGGATACTCATTTGCTGTGCACTGATCTGGTTGACTGTAGTGTTGAGGAGATTGTGGGACATGCGTTGGAGAGGCATAGGATAGAGGATTTTTATAAGGAGGCTAAAGCGTTAGGTTTGGGTGAGTACAGGTTTAGGGAGAGCGAAGCGGCGCTTATACACGCGCACCTAGTCTCTCTGGCCTGTACTCTCCTTGATACGCTAAGGCGTAGGCTTCTTAGGTACTCTATCGTCAAAGGTATACTGTCTTTTGAGGGTACGGTTGAATGGATCCGCAAAAGAGCTATGCATCTTTTCATGCACAGGGTAAGAAACTCAACAGAACCATTCAGAAGCATTTTAAGGATGATAGACACAAAATAACATGAAAGCGCAAATAGTCAG
>Ga0208457_1000167_pt1 | contig 84258 bp, 82 predicted proteins | sample June2015DPH_10_1_FD_185513 | JGI IMG/M metagenome (GOLD analysis project Ga0208457, IMG submission 185513) | Peatland microbial communities from SPRUCE experiment site at the Marcell Experimental Forest, Minnesota, USA - June2015DPH_10_150... | ecosystem: Environmental > Terrestrial > Soil >... | reverse complement strand
CCTGGGGTTAGATAGTAAAAGTATGCTGCGGGTATGAAAGCCTGTTATTCGGTAAGTGTGTGCGTTGGCGGGCCCGGGGGGCCACAGATTCGCATGTCTAAAGCGGAAGGCAAGCCTTCTGACGAGAGATACGTTATTCTAGTACAGAAGCTCCATGTACCACTAGACAAACGAGATACCCACATAGGTCGCGAGTTAAGAATCTGAGCGGGGGGAGGCCGGTTGCCACCCGCCTGTGGACGGCGGGTACCCGGCTACCATTGGGAGCGGAAAGATAAAGGTGCGGGCGGCCGGGGGGGATTGGGCTGGGGTCTTTAACAGAAGTCAAGAGAAAAGGGCCGGGCCGGGGGGTATGAGCTTGATTTGTCGTCTAATTCAAGTTAAATTAGCCTGTGGAAGTTCTGAGGCAGAAACTGCTCCTGAACGTGCCCTACGGCATGGTAAGACCACGCCTGCAGGAAATCGTTGCCCTCCGCATGGGGATCGAAGTATACATCTCGAACGAGGCGGTAGAAGAGGTGGAGAGCAAGGATGCGCGAGACCTCGGCGCTGCGCTCGCTGATCGCGGTATCACCTGCACATGCCACGGGCCGTACATGGACCTGAGCCCCGGGGGTGTCGACAGGCAGGTAAGGCAAATCAGCCTGGAGAAACTCAAGAAGGCCGTAAGCATAGCCCATCTCACAGGGGCAAAAGGCATGGTCTGTCACGGCGGGTACGATAAGTGGCGTTTCGGCGGTCATGAGGAGCTGTGGCTCGAGAACAGCACCGCTACGTGGACGGATCTTCTGGCTGAGGCCGGCGACCTGCCGCTCATGATAGAGAATGTTTTCGAGGAGACACCGTCGACCATTATAGCCCTTTTAGAACGTTTCAGGGAGAAAAACCTGTGGAGCTGCTTTGACACGGGCCACTTCAACCTCTTTACTTCGCTGTCCCTCGAAGAATGGCTCCTGCCGCTCCGGGAAAGACTCAGAGAAATCCACATACACGACAACCACGGCAAGAGCGATGAGCACCTACCTGTGGGAAGGGGAACTTTTCCTTTCAGGGAGCTGAAGCTTTTCCTGAAGACGCTGGATAACCTTTTCTTTACCGCGGAGATAGCGGGAGAATCGTCGGCGGAAGAGAGCATAAAACGGGCTAAGGAATTCTTGTCCTGACATCGCCTCGCGGGCTATTCCCTGTAAAAGTGCTCATCGGGCATCATCCTCAGATGAAATCTTTCGACCTCTTCATGGAGCGCGTCGACGCTTCTGCTTACGACTGCGAAGGTGTCAAAGATCATCTTGAGAGTATCGGAGAGGGCAACTACGTTCTGTCTGGCCGCATCGGAGACTTCTTTTATCTGCGCTTCCCTCAGCCGGCATTCTTCGATGATATCGCGGAGTTGCTCCTCTTCCTCGGGAGTCACATCTCTTACTTTTAGAAGCTCATCCACTGTCTTCACCTCATCCATTTGACTTCGCCTCCAGGCAGACCCCTACCGGGGCCGGAGATTAAAACCCTCTCGGGCCGTTCTGGCCTCTGTGCCTCTTACAGTTTTCAAAAGCTGTTATACTTTATCTTACGACAAGGAATATTTGAAAGCAAGAAAATTATTCGATGAATGACTCGAGGGTTTGAAGACGCGCAAATGACGGCCCGGCCGGAGAGCAGGCGACGTCCGGGAGATTACTCCGCTTTCGGTTTGTTGTTACCGTCCACGAAAACTAATTTCGGCTTGAAACCTACAAGCTCGTTCTCTTGAAACATCCCGTAGGAGACGATGATGACAAGGTCTCCCTTCCTTGCCTTGTGCGCAGCAGCGCCGTTGATGCAGATGACCCCGGAGTTCCTCGGGCCCACTATGGCGTAGGTGGTGAAGCGTTCACCGTTGGTGATGTTATAGATGTCCACCTGCTCGTAGGGGATGATGGCAGCCCTCTCGAGCAGTTCCTCGTCTATGGTGACGCTTCCCTGGTAGTCGAGGTTGCTGTCCGTTACGCGCGCGCGGTGGATTTTTGCCTTCATCATAATTCTTAGCATCTTATGACTCCGTCAAAATAGTGTTGTCTATAAGCCTGGTTTTCCCTACCCTTGCCGCAATGGCAAGAAGAGCGCTCTTGCCGACGTCCTCCAGAACTTGAAAGGTCTCCGGATCGCACACGCTGGCGTACTCCACCTCGACGCCCTCCTTCGAGGCAAGTACTTTTCGGACCTCGTTCTCAAGGACGCGCGGATTTCTCTCACCGCCCATGAAGAGCGCCTCGGCCCTTTTCATCGAGGCACGGATGAGGAGCGCCTTATCCCGCTCTTCGGCGCTGAGGTAAACGTTCCGGGAGCTCATTGCAAGCCCTTCCTCCTCCCGCACTGTGGGGTGCCCGATTATCTCGATGCCCATGTTTAGGTCGCGGGCCATCCTCTCGATGATCTTCAACTGCTGATAGTCCTTCTGCCCGAAAACGGCAAAATGCGGCTTTACGGCATTGAAGAGCTTTGCCACTACCGTGGCCACCCCTATGAAGTGGCCCTGCCTCGAAAGACCGCACAGATGGTCTCCCAGCCCCCTGACCTCGACGTACGTCGAGTAGCCCTCCGGGTACATCTCGGCTGCCTCGGGCGCAAAGATCAGGTCGGCCTTTTCTCTTTCCAGCGATCGCCTGTCGCGATCGAAATCTCTCGGATAGAGGCCGAAATCTTCCTTCGGACCGAACTGGATGGGATTGACGAATATACTGACTACTACTATGTCTGCAAGTGTTCTTGCCTTCTTCACGAGAGCGAGATGACCCTCGTGCAGGTAGCCCATGGTAGGTACCAGGCCTATTTTTCTCCCCGCCCTCCGGAAGGTCTCCGCGGCCCCTTGCATCTCCTTAACAGTACGGATCATTCTCATCGTCTAATGGAAGGAGTGGCTGTCATCGGGAAAGGCGCCCGATTTTACCTCCCCTATATACTCCTTCACGCCCTTCTCTATCTGTTCCGCAAGGTTAACATAGGACTTCACGAACTTTGGCCTGAACTGGCCGAGGAGGCCCAGGAGGTCGTGGAGCACAAGCACCTGACCGTCGCAGTCCGGCCCGGCGCCTATACCGATGGTCGGGATGGAGAGCATTTCCGTAATCTTCTTTGCGGCGTCCCTCGGCACGCCTTCCAGAACCACGGAGAAGGCGCCGGATTCTTCGATGGCCTTTGCGTCCTCCATGAGCAGTTCTTCCGCAGCCCCCTTGCCCTGGACCTTGTATCCCCCCATGGCGTTTACCGATTGCGGCGTGAGGCCGATGTGCGCCATAACGGGGATATCTATGTCGACGATCGCCCTGATCACGTCCCGCATTCTTGTGCCGCCTTCAACCTTCACCGCCTCCGCGCCGCTCTCCTTTATCATCCGCCCGGCATTCTTCCGAGCCTGTTCGATGCTTTCCTGGTAGGACATGAAAGGCATGTCCGTGACGACGAGCGCTCGCTTGGCGCCCCTGACTACCGCTCTTGTGTGGTGAATCATCTCGTCCACGGTGACGGGGAGCGTATTCGGGTACCCTAGGACCACATTTCCCACCGAATCGCCCACGAGGATCACCTCTACCCCCGCGGCGTCGACGAGCTGCGCAAAGGGGAAATCGTAGGCAGTCAGCATGGTGATCGGCTCTCCACCCTTTCTTCCCCTTATCACCGGAACGGTTATTTTTTCCATCGATCCCCCAAAAAAAAGCCTTCTGAACTGTCGTTTCAGAAGGCGAACCTCAAACATTCCTTCCGTCTCAGTCCAGTTACGGATCCAAGCGGCCTTTATAATCATCATATACCTAATTTTTGCTCCTCGTCAAGGATTTTTTGTATACCGTGATTCTACGAGGCTCCTGAATCAAGCGTCAGGTAACACCTGAAAAACGTTGGATAAACCGACGCGGGGCGTGAAGGGGGGACAGCTTGCGATGCTCGAGTCGAAGGTATTGTTGATATGGGTCCGGCCTATGGGTTATCCTGATGGCGGCAGAGAATGTTGAGACAGAAGGCCCTCAGGCGACAATATAACCTTTTTAAGACCTTCGCCAATTGGTGGCTCTACTATGCGGAGAAATTCGGCCTCTGCAGATTGCCGCTCGTATTCGTCACGAGCAACGGCGTCTCGGTAAGAGTCCCCCGGCAGCTCTACCCGGAATTTAAGAGCATATTTCTGAGAGAGCATTACCTTGAGGGGCTCTGCCTGCCCCTGCCTGGCCGTCCTGTCGTTGTCGACATCGGTGCCAACGTTGGTTTCTTCACTCTTTTTGCAGCGTCGAAATGGGGAGGGAGGGTTTTCTCCTACGAGCCGGTCCGCGCCAACTTCGACGAAATGGTCAGGAATGTTGAGAGAAATTCCCATATCACAGTAAAGTGCGTTCAGGCGGCCGTCTCCGGGGCGCCGGGCAGCGTCGAAATCGCGGGCCACCGCGATGAAACCTTTCCCACGACTGCAAGGGTCTCCCCACCGGGCGGGACGACTATGAGCGAGAAGGTGAGGGCGGTGACGCTACTTCAGATTCTTGAGGAAGAAGGGTTGCCTTGGGTAGACCTCCTGAAGATGGACTGCGAGGGCAGCGAGTTCTCCATTCTCTATCGATCAACGCCGGAGACCCTTGGGCGGATCGGCCAGATGGCAATCGAGGTCCATCCGAACCGCCAGGACGACGAGAGCAACGCAGGGGCCCTTTGCGCGTTCCTCGAATCGGCCGGGTTCACCGTCCGCACGAATGACAAGGGATCTTACCTCTGGGCGCGCAACCGGCGAGATCGACCCTCTTTCGCTCAGGGTTTTTCCATGAAGTAATTGGGCAGCAGGGCGGCGACGCCGCAGCCTCTCGGCCATGGGCCCCTTGGCGCTACCGGCGCTATGGCCGGGTAGCCGACTTTCTCAGCTCCCGCTTCAGTACCTTTCCGGCCGCGTTCTTGGGCAGCTCCTTCACCTCGATATACTCTTTGGGCACCTTGAAGGCCGATATCCTCGATTTGAGGAAGGACTTCATCTCCCTGACGTCCAGCGCCCCGCCCCCCTTCAGCACTATAAAGGCAACGACCCGCTCCCCCCAATCCTTGTCCGGGATGCCCACCACAGCGCACTCCTGCACCTCGGGCCTCATATAAATGGCCTCCTCTACCTCGCGAGGGTAGACGTTCTCGCCGCCCGTAATAATCATATCCTTAAGCCGGTCGACAATAAAGAGATATCCTTTTTCGTCCAGCACGCCCACATCCCCCGAGCGGTACCATCCGTCCGGCCAGAAGGCTGCCTCTGTGTCCGAGGGGTTGTTCAGATAGCCCTTCATGATGTTGTGCCCCCTGATGCATATTTCGCCCTCCTGCCCTGTCCTGAGGGGTCGGCCAGACAAGTCCCTGATCTCGACCTCGACGCCCGGGACGGTCTCGCCCACGGACGCAGCTACATGGCGGTGGTAGTGGTTATAAGTTACGGCCGAGGCCGATTCGGTCATACCATATCCTTCGGAGATGTCGATGCCCGTCGCTTCCTTCCACTGGCGTATGATTTCGGCAGGGAGGCTAGCCGCTGCCGAGAAGCAGTAACGCACGGCCCCGAGCCTTTCGCGAAGGTCGGGCAGGGCCAGAAGCCGCGCATAGACGGTAGGAACGGCAAAGAGCTTGGTGACGCGCTTTTCCTTCAGGACGGCGAGGACCTGGTCGAGGTTGAAGGCGGGCATGAGCTCGATGCAGCCTGAGCTCAGGATCGTAGCGTTAGTAATGTGCATCTGCCCGAATACGTGGTTGAGGGGAAGGAAGCAGAGGGCGCGGTCTTTTTCGGTCGATCGCTCGCTGAAGGCGACATTGTGGGCCGACAGGTTGATGTTCTCGTGGGTCAGCATGACCCCCTTGGGGACACCCGTCGTTCCACCCGTATAGAGGATTGCCGCTACGTCCGTCCTGTCCCTTTTGACGGCCTTTATACTGCCCTTCGTCTGCCCGCAGAAGGCGGATAGGCTTCCCCGCTCGATAATCCGAGAGGCGGAATCAGGCCCCAGAAGACGCGTCAGCTCCCCTGCCCTGTCCGTGAAGACCATTCGCGGTCTTGCGTGGTTTACCAGGAAGGCAAGCTCGTCGAAGCTAAGAAGGCTGGAGAGCGTGACCGCTACGGCGCCGGCCTTGAGGACGCCGAAATAGAAGGCTATCCACTCGGGGCAATTGGCCGCGCACAGGGCAACATGGTCGCCGGGAGCTATTCCCTTTTCGATAAGGCTGTAGGCGACACGCCCCGACTCCTCGTCGAGACGGGAGTAAGTGATCTCCCGTCCGTCCTGGCTGAGAGCAGGATTGTCAGGAAAGAATAGGGCCGATCTCTCAAGGTTTGCAGCAACGTTCATCTTTCCCTCCCGTCAAAAAAAAGCATGAGCAGATTGGTTAAACGTAAGATATTAGCATTCTATTATCGTTACTGACAAGATATCAATTCCGGAAGTTGCATCAGGTGAGTTGCTGATCGAACCGGAAGTCGCCGGCCCGGATAGGGAACCAAACCCCAGGGAGGGCCGGTAGGAGGCTGGCAAACCTGAATGGCCTCAGTTGCGCCCGATTGAGGCAAGGGGGCCTATTATAGGCGAGAGCGGCGTGATCCCCTTCACCGTGCCCACGGCCGAGCTCGTCACCATGAAGTGCTCAACCACCGCTTTCTGGAGCGGGCTCAGCCGGTTGTCGTCGAGCACCTTCTGCATGTTCTCGACAAGCTCTGAAGCTCCCTGCCCTGTCCCCACTGCGACCCTGCTTTGGGCGTATCCCTTGAGATAGTCCCAGTCAGTCCTGCTCATATTAAGCACCTCGTGCTGTTCCCGCCCTGAATTGTGCTCGAAACCGTGCCTGCTCGCACACGCTTTCATCGCGATCCTGTCCGGCTCTTCCATCGCCTTTTGCACCACCGTGGCGGCGATAACCGGTCCAGTCAACATGATTATCATTGCCCTGTCTCTGTTGTCGAGGGCGCTGTCCTGCAGGATCGGCGAATCCATAAGGACCTCTATGGCCATCGTCGGACACAGGCCCGCCGAATCGACGATCGCGTTAGCCAGAAGGGCGGCCCGAGGCTCCAGCTCCCGCATTACAGTACTTTCCGAATACCCGGCCGCCTTGAAGACGGATTCCAGGGAATGGTCAAAGTCGTTTCGCTTCTCCAGGCCCATCGGGTTACCTCCTGTAATCTTTCATGTCTCTCTTCTCTTTAATCAAAATAGGGTCCAAAGAGACTATGTCAAGTGATCCCCTTTTGCCGCCCCCTTGAACCTACGGAATGAGAGGTATAAGATTCTATAAAGTATGAGCCAGGAGGCGAGCATGAAAAACCGCGGCAAGGTCCGGTCAATGAACAGAAGGGATTTCCTGAAAGCAGGGGTGGCCGGCGCGGCTGCCGCCTCCTTTGGTTTAGGGGGGCTGGAGGGGCTTTTACATGCCGAGTCCGGCCCTGGGCTTGTCTACCGCACGCTGGGCAGGACGGGCCTGAGGGTCACGACCTTGAGCTTCGGAGCCATGCTCACGCCCGAGTATGAGGTGATACGGGCCGGTATCGATGCCGGCATCAATTATATCGATACTGCCCGCCGGTACCTCAACGGCAGGAGCGAATCGATAGTGGGAAGGGCCGTCAAGGGGGTGCGCGACAAGGTTTACATCGCAACGAAAACGAAGCCTGACTCGAATACGAAAGATACAATCGTCAAAGACGTAGAGACCAGTCTCGAAAACCTGGGCACCGACCACATCGACGTTATCCAGCTCCATAACCTCGACAGCCAGAAGCGGGCGTTCATCCCGGAGGTGCGGGAGGCATACGCCGACCTCAGGAAACAGGGGAAAGTCAGGTTTCTGGGAGTGACAACGCACACGAACCAGGCCGAGGTGATCAACGCCGTCGTAGATGATCCCGACAAGTTCTTCGACACGGTCCTCGTGGCTTATAACGCAAAGTCCGAACCGCCGGTAAGGGAGGCGATCGCCAGGGCGAAAGCGGCCGGGATAGGCATAATCGCCATGAAGATCCAGATGGGCGGCTACCCGAGGGGGAAGGAACCCGTGAGCCCCGAACAGGCCGCTGCGGCCCTCAAGTGGGTGCTGCAGGACCCGAACGTGACCTGCGCGATTGCAGGGATGAAGACCCTCGACCACGTCAGGCAGATGATGCCTGTAATGGGCTCGCAGCTGACGGGCACCGATGCGCGCGTATTGGAAAGATACGCCAGGGACATCGATTCGTTCTATTGCAGGCTCTGCGCGAGATGCGAGCCGACGTGTCCGAAGGGGGTGGGGATCAGCGTGGTCAACCGCGCCCTCATGTACGCCGAGGGCTACAGGGAATATGCGCTGGCGAGGGCCACCTTCGACGAGGCGCGGGGTGCGGGGCGGTGCTCGACCTGTACTGCGTGCGTTGCCCGGTGCGTCCACGGCCTCGATATTGCCGGGAAGATGCGTAAGGCGGAGAGCCTTTTCACATGACCCGCTTCGTTGCCGCAATCGCTGCTGTGTTTTTCATTGTTCTTCAGGCGTCCGCAGCTGAACGGGCAATCGATACCCTCCTGCCCGAAAGGATAGCGCCCGGCTTCTCCATGGACGGCAAGGTCGCCACGTACGCGCCCGAGAACCTCTACAAGTACATCGACGGAGAGGCGGAGCTCTACCTCCCTTACGGTTTCGAGAAGGCGGCAACTGCGAGATACGCGCAGTCGGACGGCGCCTACGGGATAGTGGCGAGCATTTTCAAAATGGGCTCCCTTCTGGATGCTTTCGGCATTTACGCGAGCTATCGCGGCCCTGAGGCGAGACTGACAGGCGTCGGCGCTGAAGGGTTTTCAGACGGGTCGCAATTGATGTTTTACCAGGATCGCTACTTTGTGCGCCTCGAGGTCTCGGGTGCCGCATCCGGCAAGGCCGACGTATTCAATGCGGCCGCGCAGCGCATATCGCGGAACCTTCCGGCAGGCAGGCAAAGGCCGGGGGAGTTGGAATTCCTGAAGGTGGCGGGGGCTTTTCCCCTTACGGACCGATATTACGCCTCCGGCCTCCTCGGCTACAGCTTTTTCGGGAGGGGCCTGACTTCAGAGGTCGCAATCGGGCGAGAGCGGGCAAAGATATTCGTCGCTTTATTCCCGTCCGGGGAGGCCGCCTGCCGGGGCCTCGATGAATACGGGAATTACCTCAAGGCCCCCGGCGTATCGTCCGCGATGGCAGGCGCAAAAAAAGGGGTCCTCCTGCATGCTGTCGACCCCCTCTATAAAGGCATTGTGCTTGCGCTGTCAGGCAGGTACATTGTCGGCGTCGCGGGTCTTAAGGACGGGCGCGAGGGGGATGGGACCGCGAGAATGCTGATAGGGAGACTCCCCGGGGAATAACGCCCCATCGGCCTGCCCGCCCTTCGTTTCTCGGGTCTATCAATTATGGCCGCCTTCCGGAACACGGGAACTGTATTCCTCCACGGAAGAGACGATCGCCTCGACGATTTTTTCGCGGCACTCAGGGGTTTTGAGCATTTCCTCCTCTCCCCTGTTGACAATGACCCCTCCTTCTATGAGCACGGCCGCCATGCGGGCCTCTCTTAGTAGCACGAGGCCCTTATCCCTGTATATCCCCTTGCCCGCGTCGACGATATCCCTGCCTTCGCCGGGGATGGCCTCGCCGTGATGACAAGAGGGCCTGAAGCCCTGGACGGCCATCCTTCCCGCTACCATCGTTGCGAAGAGCAGGGACTTCCGGTAGTTTTCGCCGCAGCCGGCCAGAAAAAGCGAGTAGCCCGCGAACCTGTCGCTGTAAAGGAGCGCCTTTCCTCCGTAGGTCCATCGGGAGAGGTAGCAGGGCTGCACCGAATCATGGTGGATCGATATGAGAAGGTCGGCCCCTGCCCTGTTGGCTGCCTCGGCCCTTTCGACGGGAGACAGAGCCCGTTGGTCTTTCCCTGAGATGATGAAGGCCCGTTGAAAGCCGCGGTCATGGAGTCGCTCAAGGAGGAGAACGGCCAGTTTTGTATTGAAATCGTACTCAGGGACCCCTCTCGAGCTTACCGCGCCGGGCGATTCCCGGGAATGACCTGCATCGATTGCTACGACGAAGCCGCCGGGGGCCCGAGGAAGGCCGGCACCCGCAGTCGCCCGGAGGGGCAGAAGGAGACAGAGGAGGACCGGGCAAAGGAGCGGGAGACTTTTCATCCAAGGCCGCCGCTCTTGCGCAATTTTTCGGCGAGATGGGCGACCTGGGTCCTCAGGTTAAGAAGATAAGCTGTTTCAGCCTGCTTGACGGAAGTGTTGCTATCCCACTGCTCGGCCTTGATCTGCCTGACCACCTCTTCGGCCGAGCCACCCGTTGCCTCCAGCAACCGGTAGACGCGGTCCCTGAAGCGTTCAGCCTCGCTCAAGGACCGTGAGAAGAAACTACGCACCTCGTCCGCGCCTACGAAGACAAAATGGTGGCCCTGGCAGAGGATATCTACCGGTAGGGCGGCGAGCCGCTTCAAGGAGGAAAGGTATGCGTCGTAATCGACGAGGAACTCGGTGATGATGGCGCCTGCCCGGTCGAGCACGCCTGAGGCCTCGGTGGCGATAAGAATGCGCTTCTCGGGTATGTAATAGCTCAAGTGGTCCCGCGTGTGGCCCGGTGTAGCCATGACGGCGACGCTCAGATATTCGTCCAGCTCGATGATCTGTCCCCCTTCAAGGGTCATGTCGACTTCGAATGGCTGAAAATGAAGATCGAGGACCATGGCCTCATCCACGCCCGGAAGGCGGGCGACGAGGGGCTTCACGTTCTCGCTGAGGGTGCGCATCAACTCCCTGGCGTTGGGCCGCTCCACGATCCTGGATGCCCGGCCGGAGGCTGCAATGGCAAGGCCGGGGAAAGCTTCTTTCAGATAGCCGGCTGCCCCGCAATGGTCCCAGTGGACGTGAGTGAGAAAAAGGATCTCCGGCTGCCTTTGGGCAAACGATCTTATTGCCTCTGCGTATATCCTGCCGCCGCAGGCAAAGCCTGCTTCGAATAGGACGGGCCTTTTCCCGTTCAGGAGGTAAACCGGTGACCAGGCGAGTCCTAAAGCATAGAAATCATCGGTCAAGGGGCCGGTGGTTCCGAAAATCATGCCAACCTCTATGAAGAGCCCTGCTGCAGGGCGTTTCCCCCACGCCGGGCAGGGACTGCAAGTATCTCCGGGTCCGTCAAATTCTGCGGCCGCCAGGCTGCCTTCGGCCGGCAGAAGAGCTCTGGCGACGGGGACATATTTTCAGCATTATACTATATTAGTCGGATGGGCAGTATCGTTTCCGGCAGCATGTTCACAATGGTGAACTAAATACTTTTTTTTGCGTCCCGGAAGAGCCGTCGGTGTTTGGCGTAAAATATCTGCTTTTTCGAGGTCATGGAGGCGCCGGGACAAGAAATAAGTTGACAGAGCGTATTCATTATAGGTATATAATTAGCATCTTGTGCATATTTTCCCTTGTACGCAAACCCAATGAATTCGGAGGTGTCAGATGAGCATTAAGACAATAGGTGTGGTTGGGGCCGGAACTATGGGCAACGGCATCGCTCAGGTCGCAGCGCAGGCAGGCTATGACGTCATCATGAGCGATATCGAGGACAGGTTTGTACAGAGCGGACTGAAGAATATCGATAAGTTCCTGGCGAAGAGCGTCGAAAAAGGCAAGATAACAGCGGACGCTAAGGCGCAGGTCCTTGCGAAAATCAAGGGCACCGCAAAGATCGAAGACATGAAGGATGCCGACTACGTGATCGAGGTCGTGCTCGAGGTGATGGACCTGAAGAAAAAGGTGTTCAAGCAGCTGGACGAGGTCACGAGAAAAGACGTGATTCTTACGACGAATACCTCGTCGATGTCGATCACGGAGATCGCGAATTCCACTTCGAGGCCGGATAAGGTGTGTGGAATGCACTTCTTCAACCCCGTTCCCCTTATGCGGCTCGTGGAGGTAATTAGAGGTTTCTACACGGCCGATGCGACGATCGCGACCTCCCTCGACCTTGCGAGAAAATTCGGCAAAGAGCCCATAGAAGTGAAAAAAGACATACCCTGCTTTGTCGTCAATAGGCTCATGATGCCCTATTTTATCGAGGCCATATGGCTCCTTCAGGAAGGTATCGCCAGTCCGGAAGATATCGACAAGGCTGCAAAGCTGGGTCTCAATTACCCCATGGGTCCCTTCGAGCTTATGGATCTCACCGGCATCGACATAGCTTACAACGTAGCCGAGTACCTCTTTAAAGAAATGAACAAGGAGCTCAAGTGGACTCCGCCCAGGCTGATGAAGGATATGATCAAGGCGAACCGCTTGGGGAGGAAGACAGGCGCGGGGTGGTACGACTACAATAAATAGCAAAAAAAAGGGGGCGGATATGGCGTACGAAACGTTGCTCGTCGAGAAAGAGGAAGCCGTCGCAATAGTCAGGCTGAACAGGCCTCCCGTCAATTCGCTTAATGTCAAGGCGTACAGCGAAATCTACGATGCCTTTTGCGATCTCGAGAAGGACGACTCCGTCAAGGCCATCGTCCTGACAGCGGCCGGTGAAAAGGCCTTTGCGGCCGGTCTGGACGTTAAGGAAGTGGCCGGAAAGTCGATACCGGATTATTATGCCTTCGGAAGGATCTCAAGGGGCTGCGTGGATAAGGTCGCAGCTGTGTCCAAACCTACAGTGGCAGCTCTCTTCGGTTTTGTTTTCGGCGGAGGCTGCGAACTTGCATTGGCCTGTGATTTGAGAATAGCCTCGCACGACGCCAACATAGGCTGCCCGGAGATCAACCTGGGAATCATTCCCGGCTCGGGCGGCACTCAGAGGCTTCCCAGGCTGATAGGGGTCGCCAAGGCGAAAGAGCTCCTGTACATGGGCGATACGGTGAGCGGAGATGAGGCGGCCAGGATAGGTCTCGTCAACAAGGTTGTGGCAAAGGAAGCGTTGCTCGACGAGGCAAAGGCCTGGGCAAAGAAGCTCGCTTCGAAGCCGAGGGTGGCCATGAGCGCGCTGAAGAGCGCCATCGACAACGGGATCAATATGGACCTCACCTCGGCCCTTACCTTCGAGAATGAGTGCTTCCTCACGACCTATGTGTCGGAGGACGGCAGAGAGGGCTTCACGGCATTCATAGAAAAGAGAAAACCGACCTTCAAAGGGAAATAGAAAGGACCAAGGAGGATTCTATGTCGAGAAATGCAGTAATATTGGGAGGGGGTCAGTGCAAGTGGGGCATCAGAGAAGCCCACATCATGGACCTGTTCCAGGAGGCAGGGAAGGTCTGTCTCGATGATATACCCGGGCTCAAACCGGCCGATATTGACGGGCTCATCGTGGCCACGTCTTATGCCGGCAGGTGTTCCTTCCAGGTCAATACGGCGCCTGTCGTCGCGGAGAGGCTCGGTCTGAAACCGACATCGATATGCACCAGGTGCGATACGCTCTGCGCCGGGGGCAGTACTGGCATTATCCTGGCTAAAGGGCTCGTGGAGTCGGGCAATGCCGATATCGTCATGGTTACCGGAGGAGAGAAGCTCTATACGCCGCAGAAATGGGAGATATTTTACAGCGAGCTCGCATCCGTCGACCACGACTGGGAAGCTACCCACGGTATGGGCCTGCCGCCGCCCTTCTTCTCACTGACGGCCCAGGAACACATGATCCATTACGGGACGAAGAAGGAAGACCTGGCGGCCGTTTCGGTAGCCAACTACAACTACGCAGCCGAAAACCCCGTCGCTCAGATGCAGAAAAGGCTGACCCTGGAAGAGGCGATGAGCGCACCTTCGGTTGTGCCGCCCCTCACGCTCTACGATTGCTGCCCTATTACTGACGGTGCGGCGGCCTGCATCATTACCACCGACGAGATCGCAAAGAAATATACCAACAGACCCCTTGTATACTTACGGGGCTGCGCGCAGGTATCGCTCTCCAGCCTTTCCGTCAACTTTCCCGGTGAGCACCTGGCCGACTGGAAGCATATGAGGGTAGCGGCAGAAAAGGCTTACAAGAGAGCGAAGGTCTCCCCCTCGGATGTCAAGGTCGCCCAGACGCACGACTGTTTCACCATTTCCGAGGTCATCGAGGTGGAAGAGTTGGGTTTTTGCAAGAAGGGTGAAGGGGGCGCGTTCTGCAGCTCCAAGCAGATCGAGATAGGCGGAAAGGTGCCCGTGAATACGGACGGCGGCCTTCTCGCCGTCGGACACCCCTTCGGCGCAACAGGCATTAGACAGGGCGTAGAGATCATGAAGCAGCTCCAAGGGAGGGCGCGCAACCAGGTAAAGGGTGCGGATATCGGCCTTACCCACAACCTGAGCGGCGCCAACGCCGAGCATACGATCCTCATATACGGAATAGAACCAGTAAAATAAGGAGGTCTAACAATGCCCGTAGTAGGAATCCCTATACTTGACAATCTATACCCTGTGTCTATGGACCTGTGGCCCGTCGAGGCGAAGGAGTTCAACAAGGTGTGGCCCTTCTACGAGAACCTTAGGCAGGGGAGATTCACCACTACAAAGTGCAAGGACTGCGGCCACATCGCCTTTCCTCCGAGGGGCGTCATCTGCCCGGCCTGCTATTCTGAAAACCTCGAGTACGTCGACCTGCCCAAAAAGGGCAAGGTCGTTGTCCTTTCCGAAGAGGTGAAGGGTGTTCCCCTCGGCTACGAATCGCCCCTGATCCACGCGGTTATCGAGTTTGACGGACCCGTCAAGAGGATGATCAGCAAGATCGTGAACTGCCCGGTAGGCGCCCTGAAGCGCGGCGACGAGGTGCAGTTCGTCGTCTTCGACGTGCCGCCCATGCCTATCGAAAAGGGAAAGGCGGGGACTATAACGGCGGAGAGGGTCTTCTTCGCCTTCGAGCCGGTGAATAAGTAGAAAAAGCATCATTGGGGCTGGAGCGTGAAGAAGCTGAAAAGCAGGCTCCAGCCCCTATAAGCCTCCCAAAGCACCTTCCAGCCTTCCATTATTTACCTATCGGCGCATATCTCTAAAAAATAATCGGAAGGAAGTCCTTTCATCGGGGCTTGCGGAAGGCTTCCAGTCAACCACTGCGGTTGTTTTTCGCTCTCTTGAGCCTTAAGACCTTGTCGAGGGTCGTCCGCAGCTCCTCCTTCAGCACGGGCTTCACCAGGACCGCACGCATGCCTGCCTCACGCACCGTTTCAGGGGAAGGGGCTGCCTGTTCGCTGACCAGGATGACCGGAAGATCGTCCTTGATGCGAAGAAGGGCGATGGCAAGGTCCCTGCCCCGCATGTTCGGCATGTTCTCGTCTACGACTGCTACGTCGAACCTCTCTGGCATTCGGGAGAAGAGGTTAAGTGCCTCAACAGGGTCGTTGCAGGTCGCCCCGGCATAGTTGAGCTGGGTCAGGCTCTGCTCCATCATGTCCGTGAAGCGCTCGTCGTCGTCCACTACAAGAATGGTCGCCCGCGTGGATTTGCGCTTTAGGATCACTTCGAAAATATAGTGCCCCTATTCCGCTTTGACAACCGTGGAAGCATTAGGGCCGCTTCCAATTTGGAAGCGGCCCTTCTTTTCTGTGACCTTGAGCTTCTGCCGAGGGAACCGGGAAGGCCTTTATCCTACCTTCACTACGAGGGCGGCGGCTGCGTCGCCGGCAGCACATCCCGTGAATAGACCGTACCCCCCGCCGAGGAGCGTTATCTCCTCTATCAATTCCATGACCGCCCTTCCCGCTGTCGGTCCCTGGGGATGGCCGTAGATCAGGGAGGAGCCGTTGTTGTTCATTTTCATGACGTCGTAGCCTGTTTTCTTAGAGAAGGCTACGTCGTTGACCGCGAAGGGGTTATGGGTCTTGACGGCCTTGACGTCGGCGAGCTTGATGCCTGCATTCGCCAAGGCCATTTCTGCGGCCGGAATAGGCCCAGCCGGCATGAACATCGGCTTCACCCTCGCGAAGCCATAGGAGACAATCTGTACCTCTATCTTGGGATCTGTGGCAAGCTCCCTGGCCCTCTCTCTCGTGGTAACGATTATCCCACAGTTCCCGTCGGCGGGGAAAGTCTGGGCGCCGAAGCTAAGACAGCCCCCCGGCACCACCGGTTTCAGCTTTGCCAGACCTTCGGCCGTTGTGGGGGTCCAACCCTCGTCCTCTTCTAGAAACTTGGTCTTTTTCCTCGTAACCGTCAGTTCAGGCGCAAACATGTATCGCTTCTGGAAGGCCCTGTCGTTGGCCCTTCCCTCCATGAACTGCTCATAGCGTCTCAGGGCGACCGCATCGCACTCCTCTTTCGTTATGCCCATCTCCGCCGCCACGTTCTCCGCGGTCTGCACCATGGGGGAGCGATGTTTCGGGTTGCCGCCGAAGTTGTCCATATTCCAGTCTTCCCTATCCGGCTGGCCGCCGGGCCCAAGGGGATCGGGCCACACAGTGTGGGGCCCGTTGGAGCAGCGGTCGGCCATAAGGGCGTAGGCAACTTCGTACACGCCCAATTCGACGTCCTTTGCCGCGAGATTCAGGATCGTCGTCGAGGTGGAGCAGGCCTGGTTAATGAAAAGTCCGGGGACAAACCTCTTGTCGTCGGTCAATAAAGCCGCCGCCCAGTTGTGGGAGCAAAACCAATGGTTCTGCGCCACGGTAGACCCGAGAAAAAGATAATCTACGATAGTAGGATCGAGCTGTCTCTTTTCGAGAAACCACCTTCTCGCCGTAAGCGCGGCAAGGCTTATCGCGTTGTCATATTGCATGCTCCCCTGCCAGCGGCTGAACGGTGTCGAGTAATAGCCGCCGTAAGGAATGTAAGCCTTTGTGTAACCTTTCATAGAATTACCTCCTCCTCTTGTTTTATACTGCCGTGCCTTTCGTGCTATTCATTCCATGCAGCGGGCTTCCATTTCAATCTATAAAACCGCAATCATATTACAATGGGGAGAAGGAACTGTCAAGGGTAGTTTGCACGCAATGAAGCTTGCATGCAGGCGGAGAGCGGCGGCCGCTTGTGCCCTCACCCCCTTTTGACAACGCTTCATACCGGGTTTAGAATATTCGGGCTGTGGCAATGTTCAGGCTTAAGAGCGATTATAGGCCGGCGGGGGACCAGCCCCAGGCGATCGAGAAGCTTTCCGAGAATCTGCTGTCGGGCGTCTCCGACCAGGTGCTCCTCGGCGTCACCGGCTCGGGCAAGACTTTTACCATGGCAAACGTAGTCGAGCGGGTGCAACGGCCGACGCTCGTCATATCGCACAACAAGACACTCGCCGCCCAACTTTATACGGAATTCAAGACCCTTTTCCCCGAGAACGCCGTCCACTTCTTTGTTAGCTACTATGACTACTATCAGCCGGAGGCCTATGTGCCGCCGACCGACACATACATAGAGAAAGATTCGTCCATAAACGAAGAGATCGACAAGCTGCGCCTCTCCGCGACCAACGCGCTCTTCGAGAGGGACGACGTGCTCATAGTCGCGAGCGTCTCCTGCATCTACGGTCTGGGCTCGCCCGAGGCCTATTACGGCATGCTCATCTCCGTCGAGAAGGGCGACAGGGTGGGGCGCAGGGACCTCCTCGACAAGCTGATCCAGAGCCAATACGAGAGGAACGATCTTGACTTCTACAGGGGAAGGTTCAGGCTGAGGGGGGAGAACGTAGACATCTTCCCTGCCTACGAGGAGGAGAGGGCCGTACGGATCGTGCTCGACGGCGATACCGTCTCGGGTATATTTGCCATCGACCCCCTCACCGGGAAGATCATTGAGGGGCTGACGCGATGCACAATATATCCTGCAACGCACTATGTCACGGGAAAGGAAAGGATAGATGCGGCCGTCATCACTATCCAGGAAGAGCTCGCCCAGAGGCTGCGGGAGTTTAGGGGGGCAGGCAAGCTGCTCGAGGCTCAGCGGCTCGAGGCGAGGACCAAATACGATCTCGAAATGCTCAGGGAGATCGGCTATTGCCAGGGCATCGAGAACTACTCGAGGCACCTGACCGGGAGGCGGCCCGGGGAGGCGCCTCCCACCCTAATGGACTATATCCCGAAGAATTCGCTCGTCATTATCGACGAGAGCCATGTGACAGTTCCCCAGGTACAAGGCATGTACCGGGGGGACAGATCGCGCAAAGAGACGCTGGTCGACTACGGCTTCCGCCTCCCCTCGGCCCTCGATAACCGCCCCTTGACCTTTGAGGAATTCCAGGGGCGCGTTAATCAGGTGGTCTATGTTTCCGCCACCCCTGCTACTTACGAGCTCGTAAGGGCCAAGGGGCACGTGGTCGAGCAGATCGTGCGGCCCACGGGGTTGATGGACCCGACCATCGACGTGAAGCCCGCCCGCAACCAGGTGGATGCCCTCGTGGCGGAGGTGAAGAAGGCGACAGCGGAAAAGGAAAGGACCCTCATAACTACCTTAACCAAGCGATTCGCCGAGGATCTTACCGACTTTCTTCTCGATGCCGGCATAAAGGCCAAGTATCTTCACTCGGAGGTTGACACGCTCGAAAGGATTGCGATTGTCCGCGACCTGAGGCTGGGGAAATTCGATGCCCTCGTGGGCGTCAACCTCCTCAGGGAGGGGCTCGACCTGCCGGAGGTTTCGCTCGTGGCCATTCTGGACGCGGACAAGGAGGGGTTCCTGCGCTCGGGAACCTCGCTCATACAGACTTGCGGCAGGGCAGCGCGGAATATCAACGGGAGGGTCATCATGTTCGCAGACCATCTTACCGATTCCATGAAGCGGACCATAGACGAGACCAGCCGGAGACGGGTTGTCCAGACGGCGTATAACGAATCCCGCGGCATCACCCCCGAAGGCATCAGGAAGTCGATCGTCGACATTCTCTCGTCTATTTATGAAAAGGACTACTACACGGTCGATGCGGACGGACCCGCCGAGGAGGGCGTGGACCCCAAGAAGCTGTCGAGGATGGTGAAAAAGCTTAGAAAGGACATAGGCGAGGCGGCAAAGAGGTGGGACTTCGAGAGGGCAGCCCAACTGAGGGACCGGCTGGTGAGGCTCGAGCAGATGGAGCTCGCGATCTAAAGAGTGATCACCGACGAATATATCTCCAATCTGCCTGACGGCCCGGGTGTCTACCTTTTCAGGGACGCCGCGAAGGAGATCCTATACGTAGGCAAGGCGAGAAGCCTAAAGGAGCGGGTCAAGAGCTACTTTGGGAAGAGCAGAAAGGACAGCAAGACCGAACGGCTCCTCAGGCATGTCGAGGACGTATCCTTTGTTCTCACGGGGAATGAAAAAGAGGCTTTTCTCCTCGAGAACAATCTGATCAAGGAACACCAGCCGAAGTACAACATCATCCTGAAAGACGACAAGACCTATGTCTCCTTAAGACTGAGCGTTCAGGACAAGTTTCCCTGCCTCGGCATTACGAGGACTATCAAAAACGATGGGGCACTCTATTTCGGGCCCCATCCCTACGCCAAGGACGCGAAGGAACTCCTGAAGGTAGTGCAGTCGCTCTATCCCATCAGAAGGTGTAGAGATTCCGTTTTTGAATCCAGGGCCAGGCCGTGCATCCTCTCGGAGATCGAAAAATGTCCTGCCCCATGCGTCGGGCAGATAGACGAAAAGGCTTATCGCGCGATTGTCGAAGAGATCGCGGACTTCCTCCAGGGTAAAAACGAGAAGCTGCTGAAGAAACTCGAGGCTCAGATCGAGGAGGCGGCCCGGTCGTGGAACTTCGAGGAGGCCCAGGCAAAGAAGGAGAAATACGCAGCCATAAAGCGACTCGTCGAAAAGCAGCACGTCCACGAGCACATGGGGATAAACAGGGACGTCTGGGGCGTCCTCGCTGAAGAGGGGCGGGTCAAGATGGTCGTCCTCACGTTCAGAAAGGGTGTGTTGATCTCGAAGAGGACCTTCAAGGGGTCCTCTGCGCCCGGTCTCGACGAATCGCTCCCCTCATTTCTTTTCCAGTATTATAGTACGAGGCCTATCCCCGAAGAAGTCATCCTTTCCGAGGAGATTGAAGACGGATATTTGCTCCAGCAGGCCCTTAAGGAAAAGAAGGAAGGAGCCGTGCGAGTCCTCGGCCCGTCTGCTCACGGCACGGCCGACATGATACGACTCGCCGTCGAGAACCTCCACGAGATAGAGGCCGTGCCGCTGGATGAGGCCTTCAGGAAGGTCCTGCGCCTCGCGAGGACCCCGAAAAGGATCGAGGTCTACGACATTTCTCATATCCACGGCCAGAGTCCCTCCGGCATCATGGTAGTCTTTGAGGACCTCAAGGCAAAAAAAGAGGGGTACAGGGTCTTCAATATACGAGATGCGTCAAAGGAGGACGACGTGGCCATGATCGGCGAGGTAGTGAGGCGCCGCCTCGACGACGAGCGCCTTGGCCCTCGGCCGGACCTGATGGTCATCGACGGAGGAAAGGCCCAGCTGGCTGCCGCGCTCGGCATTGTCAGGGAGAGAAAGCTCGCCATCGACGTCATAAGCATCGCCAAAGGCGAGAGGCGACGGAGAATGGAAGATTTTCTCTATTTGCCTTTCAGGAAGAACCCCCTTCTCCTCCCAAGGTCCTCGCCCATCTTTAAAGAGGTGGTGCGGATGCGGGACGAGGCCCATCGCTTTGCCGTAGCTTCGCACAAAAAGCGGAAGAGACGGGAAGACCTCGCTTCACGGCTCGAGGCCGTGCGCGGAGTGGGTAAGAAGCGGGCGAAGATGCTCCTGGCCGCCTTCCCTTCCCTCGAAGAAATGAGGAACGCGGGCGTCGAGGGGATAGCCGGAATGAAGGGCTTCAATCGGGCCGTTGCCAAGGAAATATTAAGGTCAATGGAAGAATAGTTTTACACGCCCGGCCCGTGGCCGCCAAAATCATATTTCTAATTCCCTGCTTAATTTGTATAATCTCTAGCGTCATTCATGAGTGGCTCATTTACCATACACGATCTTCCCAGAGCCGAAAGGCCACGGGAAAGGCTCAAAACACTCGGGGCGGAAGCGCTATCGGGCCAGGAATTACTTGCCCTGATAATCGGCAGGGGCATCCCCGGCAAATCTGCGGTCCATATCGCCCAGGAAGTTCTCACAACCTTTGGGAACCTCCACGCAGTCAGCCAGGCGACGATCGAAGAACTTTCACAGGTAAAAGGGATAGGCCTTGCAAAAGCCACCCAGATCAGAGCGGCCTTCGAGCTGGGCAAGCGCCAGGACCTTGAGCCGGACCTAGCCCAGTACAGCATCAGCGATCCCTCGCGGCTCGTGAAGGCAATTCGAAAAGGCATTCAAGAGAAGGCAAAAGAACATTTCAAGCTTGTTCTATTGAACAGTAGGAACAGAATTATCGGCATTTCGACTATCTCCGTGGGGACGTTGAACTCAAGCTTGGTCCATCCCAGAGAGGTGTTCAAGGATGCCTTAAGACACAGCGCCTCTTCGATCATACTCGTGCACAACCATCCTTCGGACGACCCTGAACCCTCGGGCGACGACATCACCGTGACCCGCAGGCTGGCGGATGCAGGCCGACTGATGGGCATCGACGTGCTCGATCATATCATCATTACCAGGCAATGTTACACGAGTCTGAAGGAGAGGGGCCTGCTATGATCGGGATGGGAGAGAAGGGAAGGGCCGGCCGGAGCCTCGGCTGATCTGCGGTTGCGGGGGGCCGGCGGGGGGTAGCGGCTTTCGGGTGGCGCGAAGCGAGCCGTTCCGAGGATTGATAGGAGACGGGAAAAGGAAGGGAAGCGTATGCAAGGGGTGAACATCGTATGCAAGAGGAAAAAGGCGGCCGCTTTGGCCGCCGCCAGGGAGATTATCGAGAGGTACGGTTCATCCTTCCATATCGCCCTCGACGAGGACTCCGCATCCGGTATAGGCCACCGGACGGCTTTCGAGCTCGAGCACGTGGCGGACGGCGCGGATCTCATCGTAGTGCTGGGCGGCGACGGCACACTCCTTTCCGTCGCTCGGCAGATAAGGGGGGCGAGCGTGCCTATCCTAGGGGTAAACCTCGGAGGGCTCGGCTTCCTGACCGAGATATCCCTTGACGAGCTCCCGGAGATGCTGCCGCGCGTCCTTGCGGGTGACTACGAGGTATCGACTCGGGCAATGCTCGACGTGACCGTTAAAAGGGACAATGACGCGATCTTCGCCCTTTCCCTCCTTAACGACGCGGTTATGGCCAAGGACGCTTTGGCCCGCATCATTGACATAGAGACTTACGTTGATGACGAGTATCTGACGACCTTCCGCGGCGACGGCCTCATCGTCTCGACGCCCACCGGCTCCACGGGCTATTCCCTTGCGGCAGGCGGCCCTATCCTCTATCCCTCCCTGGAGCACGTAGTGCTCACCCCGATCTGCCCGCACACGCTGACCAACCGCCCCATCATCCTTCCCAGGGAGGTAACGATAAGGGCAAGACTGCTCTCGCCCGATGAAAGGGTGATACTTACCCTGGACGGCCAGGTAGGAATACCCCTCGAATACATGGACGAAGTGATGATGAAGAACTCGGCGTTCTCCGTTTCCCTCATAAAATCGGCGACAAAGGGCTATTTCGAAGTTCTGCGGACCAAGCTGAAGTGGGGAGAGAGATAGGTTGGAGAGCCGCTTGTTGAACGGACGACAAATAGCCTTTGTGCGGCGCCGACGCTCATTATGAATAGGGGTGACAGATAGTATGCTCGCTTTTCTGCGGGTGCAGGGCTTCGCCATCATCGACAAGTTGGACGTTGAGTTCAAGGAAGGGCTCAACGTGATCACCGGCGAAACAGGCGCAGGAAAATCGATCATCATCAACGCCCTTTCGTCCCTCGTATCTGCGAAGGCGCCCCTTGACGCAGTCCGCGGGGCTGCCGAGCACGCCGAGGTGGTGGGCCATTGGTTCAGGGACGGCGAGGAATATATTTTGAGAAGGATCATAGGCAGCCAGGGAAGGTCGCGGTCCTTCGTCAACGACAGCCCGGTAACGCTCAAAAGGCTGGAGGAAATAGGGGACCTCCTCATCCACGTATACGGCCAGAACGAGTCGCAGCAACTCTTGAGCAAGGAAAAATACAGCGACTTGATCGATCGTTTTCTCGGGCTGGAGGCGGAAAAACAGGAGCTTTCAGGGCGGGTCAGAAGGCTTGAAGAAGTAAGGCGCGACTTGGAAGCGAAAAAGAAGGCGGCGGAAGGGCAGGCCAACGAGATGGAGCTTCTCGCTTATCAGCTGCGGGAGATAGAGGAAGCGCGCATCGGTGAAGGCGAGGAAGAGCAAATCAGGGAGAAGCTTAAGGTGCTCAGGGATGCGGCGAGAATAAGAGCCGGCATGGAGGCCGTAGAGAAAGGGCTTTATGAAGACGAGCAGTCGGTGCATGCAACCGTTTCGGCCCTTTCGGCCCTCCTCAGGCCTTTTTCAGGCATCGCGTGGATCGCTGCGATCAAGGGAAAAATGGAGGGTATCTCCTTTGACGTGGAGGACGTGGTCGCATCGATCAGGGAGAAAGCAAAAGCGCTCGATTATGAGCCGGGCGATTTGGAAAGGTTGGAGGAGCGCCTTTCCGAGATCATCAGGCTCAAGGAAAAGTACGCAAGGATTTCCAACAGCATAGCGGAATTCGAGAAACGGGCGCGAAAGAGGCTCGATGAGCTTCTCCACGCGAAGACCGATGCCGTCGAGCTGGAATCGGAAAAGACGGCCCTTGAGGCCACGGTGGGGGCTATGGCGGCCCGACTTTCAGCATCGAGAAGAAAAGGGGCGGGAAGGGTCGAGGAGCTCGTGACGGAGGAGCTTGACCTCCTTTCCATGAAGGGCGTGAGGTTTAAGGTCAATATCGGCGACAAAGGGTCTATCGGCGAGGACGGGGCGGACGAGGTGGAGCTCCTGCTGTCCACGAACCCTGGAGAGCCTTTGAGGCCGCTCCGGAGGGTCGCTTCCGGCGGCGAGCTTTCGAGAATCATGCTGGCCGTGAAGAAGATCATAGGCGGCCGGGAAGACAGGACCTTCGTATTCGACGAGATCGACGCTGGCATCGGCGGAAGGGTCGCGGAGGTGGTGGGAAGGAGACTCCGGGAACTTTCAGCGCGCCACCAGATCATCTGCATCACTCATTTACCCCAGATAGCGGTCTACGGGAACCACCATTTTCTGGTCGAGAAAGACCAGGGGGAATCAATTACCCGGGCCTCCATCAGGGAGTTGTCCGCCGCCGAGAGGGTACGCGAGGTGGCCAGAATGCTCGGCGGTATCGCCGTTACGGATAAGACTCATGCGCAGGCAAAGGAGATGCTTAGAAGTGCTCAGGAAAGCTCGGGTTAACGATATTGCTCACATTCACCGGCTGATCAATTTGTGCGCCGGGCGAGGCGAGATGCTCCCGCGGTCGCTCGCAGAGCTCTACGACAACATGCGCGATTATTTTGTCTTCGAGGACCGCAAGACGGGTGAGGTCGAGGGCGCTTGCGCGCTCCACATATGCTGGGAAGACCTGGCCGAGATAAGATCTCTCTGCATAGTGGAGCATGCCAGGGAAAAAGGGCTCGGCAGCCGGCTGGTCAGGGCGTGCATGGAAGAAGCCGGCCAGTTCGACATAAAAAAGCTCTTCGTCCTGACCTACGCCTGCAAATTCTTCGGGCGATTCGGCTTCAAAGAAGTGGAGAAGACCGAACTGCCCCAGAAGATCTGGACCGACTGCGTCAAGTGTCCCAAATTCCCTCTCTGCGACGAAGTCGCTATGATTGCCGTACCGCGGTAACTGCCGTATATATTTGAAGGGGGCTTGTATGGAGGTTCAGTTCTGGACGCGCCATCTGGGAAGCATACTCGAGAGCTGGGAGGTCTGTTCTATAAAGGAGCGGACGAAGACATTCGAGGCCGCAGACGGCGAGATCCTGACCATAGCGCTGAAGGAGGAAGAGGGCATAGCCCTTCGGGGCATAAGGGACGGCCGGATGTGCTTCTCTTACACTTTCGAAAAGGGCGATAAGGGGGCTGCGGCACTAGCGGAAAACGCGAGGACGGTCATGCCCTATCTTGATGCCGACCCGTGCAATGGCCTTCCAGGCAGTTGGGGATCCTATCCCCGGCTCGACCTGTACGATGAGAGCGGGATCCGGGCCGGCGACGATGTGAAGATAGGTGCGCTCCTGAAGATGGAATCGACCATCCGGGCGGCAGACAAGCGGATCACGAGAACCAGGAATTGCGAGCTCCATGAGACCGAGCTGCACGTGGAGATCGTCAACTCGAACGGGCTTACTGCCGAGGCAAGAAAGACCGTCTATTCTCTCAGCGCCACGGCCGTCGCGGAGGACGGCAAAGAAGAGGTTTCCTGGTACGACTGGTCCTGGTCCTTGAAGTACGGCGAGCTGAACGGACGGAAGCTCGGGACTGAAATAGGTAAAAAGGCGGTCTCCTTTCTCGGCGGCGAGGTGTTGGAGACAGGCGTCTATCAGGGAATCCTGACGCCGGGATGCGCCTGCCAGATCCTCGAAATCCTCGCACCCTCCTTCCTTTCGGAGAACCTGTACAAGAACAAGACGCGCCTCAAGGACAAAACCGGCGCAACGTGCTTCTCCGACCTCCTGACCATAGTCGATTCGGGCATGAGGGGCGCAGGCGCATTCCCTTTCGACGGCGAAGGAGTCCCTTCCGGAGAGAATGTGCTCGTCAGCCGAGGCGTTTTTCAAGGCTTTCTATACGATACCTGCTATGGAAAGCGGCTTGATAAGGCGTCCACGGGAAGCGCCGTCCGTACGGGCGTCAAGGAGCCGCCGAGGTGCGGTGCGAGGGGCTTTTTCATAAGAGCCGGCAGCGCGGGCAACCCGGAGGCAGGGGAAGGCGGGATCGTTGTCGAGGAGCTCATGGGCACCCATACGGCAAATCCGGTCACCGGCGATTTCTCCGTAGGCGCTATCGGCCACCGCCGGGTACGACACGCCTTGGTCCCTTTCAAGGGTGTAATCCTTTCAGGGAACCTCTTCGACCTTCTGGGCCGGGTAAAGGCCGTGGGAGAAGACCTCATCTTTTATGGCTCCCACGGTTCCCCTACGCTCCTCGTGGACGGGCTCAAGATAAGCGGGAAGTAGGGGGGGGGTCCAGGGAAGTTTGAAATCATTATCAGCCCTCGTAACAACTCTCAAGTCGCGCATCTTTGCCTTCGCAACGATGGAGGACAGGAGCTTCTTCAACATCCTTTCGCCCGCCCTCCAGAGCCTCCGCCTTGTGGACGGCTTCGTGCGCAATGTCTTTGTCCTGATGTCCGGGGCAACCGTCGCCATGATTGTCCCGGTCATCGCCGCTCCTATACTGACGCGCCTCTATAGCCCCGCCGACTACGGCATACTCGCACTCTACGTCTCTATCGTCACAGTGGTCTCCGCTCCCATCACAGCGAACTACGACGGGGCCGTGATGCTGCCGGAGAAGGACGGCGACGCGCTCAACCTTGCGGCGGTCTGCCTCGTGATTGCCCTTTTTTTCAGCTCGGTCCTCTTTTTCGCGTCGTGGTTTTTTAACAGACAGTTTACGGCACTCCTGGGGAACAGCCACATCGCTATGTATCTCACTCTGGCGCCGATAATGGCGTTTATGATGGGCCTCCATGGGACACTCATGTACTGGTTCAACCGCAAGAAACAGTTCAGGCGCCTGGCGGTGAACAAGATAGCCGAATCGGTCGTAACGCCGCTTGCGAGTATCGGTCTCGGCATCTCCTCGTGGGGAGCGACCGGCCTCATCGCCTCCCTGATGGGCGGTAAGGCCGCAGCGGCCCTGACGCTCATTCCGGGTATATGGCGGGACAAAGAGAAATCGGGCATCCGCCTCGAGAGAAAGGTCATGACCGAGCAGGCGATTAAGTACAGGGATTTCCCCCTGTACTCCGCACCCGCATCTCTTCTCGATATCGTATCTTTGCAGGTCCCCGTGCTCCTGCTCACAAAATTCTTCGGCCCTTCGGTCGTCGGACTATTTGCCCTGACGACAAGGGTGATAGGCGCCCCCTTGGCGCTCGTCTCGCAATGCGTGGCCCAGGTCTACTACCAATGGACCACCGAGGCAAGACAGAGAAACGACGGCGCCTCTTACGTGTTGAAGATTGCGGGGTACCTGGCGCTTTTGGCATCCGGCCCCACTGTCGCAATCATCCTTTTCTCTCCGGCGTTATTTTCGTTCGTCTTCGGGAAACAATGGGCGATTGCCGGGGATTACGCGAGAATTCTCATTTTTCCTCTCGCCGTAAAATTCGTTGTCTCTCCCCTCACCGTGATCATGCCGGCGACAGGGAACATAAGGCTTGGGTCGGTCTGGAAGGCGACCTACTTCGTGAGCACGTGGGTGGTTCTGTACATCGCGTCCCATTTTCAGGTCAAGACTTTCCTCTATATATTTTCTGCCCATGAATCGGTCCTCTACGCTTACTACTTCGTCCTGGTCATGCGGGCGTCGGCAAGCCTCGGCGCGGCCGCGGATAGATCAGTCGGCGCGGTTTGACTTGCCGGCAAAGGATAGGTTATAGCTTTATAATTGAACAGGACGTTTCCATCCGAACGGGTATGCCTCCTCATCGCCCTCGCTGCGGGTGCTTTGCTCCGTCTTCCCATCCTTCTGAACGCGCCCGCCATAGAACTTGACGGGATTGGCTACGCTACCATGGCCGACGACTTCACAAGGGGCCTTTTCGGACGGGCCCTCTCGTCCGTTTTCCCGCCCGTCTATCCCCTTAGCGTTGCGCTATTGCATCTTGCCATACCCGACGTGGAGCTTGCCGGCCGCTTAGTCTCTTTCGCTTTCGGCATCCTGCTGATTTACGTATCTTTCCTTTTTGCGAAGAGATTGCTCCGCGACGACACCAAGGCCTTGTGGGCCGCCATCCTGCTTGCCCTTCAACCGTACCTGATACGATACTCGGGCCAGGTGCTCTCGGAGTCGCTCGCAACATTCCTTTTTGCGACGACCGTCTTTACTTTCTACATAGGCTGGCAGGATGGAAGGCGAGGGTACATCGCCGCATCCGGTCTGTGTCTCACCCTGACCTATCTGACGAGGCCGGAGTATGTGGTCTTCTACGCGCCCTTCCTCCTCTATCTGTGGGCGAGAAGACGCATCCTGGAAAGCCTCCTCTTTCTCCTGCCCTTCCTCCTTCTCGGTTCTCTTTACATGGGCTACCTCTGGTCGCAGACAGGCGTGTGGATGGTGAGCAGGAAAGCAATGCTTTCACCGTTCGTCCCGCTCAAGGCCTTCTTCGGCAATGTCCCGATCGTTTCCTTCGAATTCTTCGTCGCTATCTTCCCCCTCTTCTTTTTCTTCGCGGTCTTCGGCCTCAAGAAAATAGAAAAACCGTACAGGAACCTTTTCCTTGTCCTCGTAATATGCCATATACTGAGCCTCTCCTTTGTCAGCCATGCGACGCGGCGGTACTCCGTCGAATTCATCCCTATTTCAATTGTCTTCGTCGTCGAGGGCATATATGCGGTCCGCGCGTATCTGGGCAGAACCTTCCCGGGCCGAAGGTCGCTTTACCACGCCATGGTAGTCCTCGTCGTCTGCGCGAGCCTCTTTCAGTCCTTCACACCGGCGGTCCGCTCCGAGCGCGGCCTCCATAAGAAAGCAGGCCTCTTCCTGCTCCGTTACGACCCCGGCAGTGTGGTGGCCTCCCGGCTCCCCCTCGTAGCTTTTTATGAAAAAGGGACGCCGGTCGAGCTCGTGCCGCATGCGCCGAAGGACCGCACGATATCGCATTTTTTTCTTATAATGGCCGAAAAGAAAGTAAAATACGTGGCCCTTGACGAGGAAGCGCAGAGGCTGCTGCCCGATCTTGCCGCTTACCTGTCGAAGTCGGCGCCTTTGAAAGAATTCAGGGAGAAAGGCGCCTTTGTCAGTATCTACAGGGTAGGTGGCGGATAGCATGGGATCACATCGACTTCCGAGCATCGGCATCGTAACACCAAGCCTGAACCAGGGTCGCTTCATCCGGGAAACCATCGAGAGCGTCATAGGACAGGGCTGTCCCGGACTCGAATACTGGATCATCGACGGAGGATCGACGGACGGTACTCTTGGCGTCCTCAGGGGCTACGGAGACCGGGTGAACTGGGTCAGCGAGAAAGACGACAGCCAGGCGCAGGCAGTCAACAAGGGCCTGAAGAGGATCACATCCGACATATTTGCTTTCCTCAATTCTGACGACGCCTACCTTCCCGGCGCTCTTCCGCTGGTGGCCGGCTATTTTCAGGATCACCCGGATGCTATGTGGCTCACTGGCGACCATCATATCGTAGATGAGGCAGGGCGCAGGATACAGCCTTACATCGCCGGATACAAGAGGCTGCTGCGACGAAGTCCCACCTTCGCAAGACTTGCCGTCGCTAACTTCATAGTCCAGCCCAGCACTTTCTGGCGAAGGGAGCTTCTCGAGGAGATCGGCCCCTTTGACGAGACGCTGAGGTACTGCTTCGACTACGACTTCTGGATGAGGGCGATTAGGCGATATCCCCTGCACGTCATCGGCGAGCCCCTTTCTCGCTTCCGGATCCATTCAGCATCCAAAGGCGGCTCGGAATTTTCCACGCAGTTCGCTGAAGAGCACAAGGTGGTCGGACGGTACACGTCTGATGGTACTCTCCTCGCGCTACACAAGGTACATGCCGGCCTAATCGTTCTTGCCTATCGTCTGATGAAGGGCGGGAAAGGAAGATGATGGCGTGAAGAGTCCCCTCGTATCCGTCCTAATCTGCTCTTACAACGCCGAAAGGTTCATAGAGGCAACCCTTCGGTCTGTTCTTGACCAGACTTACAGGGACCTCGAGGTATTGGTCCTGGACAACTGCTCATCGGACGGGACGGTGGGGATACTGGAGAGGATAGGCGGGGAAGAGCCTCGGTTAAAGCTCTATAGGGGGAAGGAAAACGTCGGAGCTTACGGGGGGTTGAACTATCTCCTCGACAGGGCGGCGGGAAAGTATATCGCCATACAGGACCATGACGACATTTGGCACCCGGACAAGGTAAGACGGCAAGTGGAGTTCCTGGAAGAGAACAGCCGATATGTCGGCTGCGGGACTGCAATCGTCAATTACTACGAGCGGTACGACACGTTTCTGCTGCGAAGGCAGATGGAGGTCTCAAGCATTGCCTGGCACACGTCGCTGGTCTACAGGCGCTCCGACCTTCGCTACGATGCAAAAGCCAAAGTGGGGAACGACTTTCACTTTATGAAGCAGTTGCTCTGCTCAGGCGACAGGCGTATCTATAATTTCGGCGAGCCCTGCGTGCTTAGGACGATAAGGGCCGACCGCTCGAACCTCTCGACCAAATGGATCGTCTCGAGCAACCTTGGCGCCATCCTCCGTGCAGAAATAGGTTTACTCGATAAAATAGCAGTACTTAATCGGCTCCTTTTGCCCGCAGGGATTGTAGATTTCATACTGCTCAGGGTGCTGATGCGGAGGAACGTCCTGTCGAGGACCGATGTGAAGAAACACTTTGAGGGCTACTGAGCAACCTGCGCGCCACTATCGCTCCGCAAAAGAGCGCGGAAGAAGAGCCGGAGGAACCTCAGGCTTCTGAATCTCAAGGAGAGCCTCGCTGCCCGGACAAATGCCAGGGGTGGGAGGGAAAACGCATCAGCAACACCCTTGATCGAATTCCTCGCCCCCTTGCAGTAGTAGCCGAAGCGGTTAAGCGACCTCTCGATGTCGGGGGTCTCCTTATCGGAAAAACCGTGCCGGCAGACTACATCGAGAAGAACGAAGCTGTCAAAATGTCTACGATACCTCTTCATAAAATCGTGGTCGGCAAAATCCAGGGGTATATTCTCGTCGAAACCTCCTAATCTTTCGAAGGCAGCGACGCTCACGCACATGCCGCTATTTAAAAGGCTGAGGCCCTTTGCCGGAACCCGGCCGGGCTGGATGGTGCGCAAAGGGAAGTTTGCGTTGAGAACGTGGCGGCACGGCGAATAGATCCTGCCGTCGCACACGAGCATGGGGGCAAACAGCAGGGAGTCGGCATGGGCCTCCATGGCTGCGATATAGTTCGAGAAGGTATTTTCCGGAAATACCGTATCCTGGTCCAGCAGGAGGAGCCATTTTTTGCGCAATTGCCGCGCGATCTCGAATCCCGTGTTGTAGGCCTTACTTACCCCCGGATTCGACGTGTCGCTTATGTAACGAAGGTGGAAATTGCTACTGTAATCCCCATCCCCGCGCCTGGTGGAAGCGGGGCTGTTGTCATAGACCACCATGTCGATCTTTTCTGGCCTTCCACTCAAGCATTTTGCAAGGGACAGGAAGGTATCCGATTCGTCCACCCGCTTCTGGTAAAGAACCATGACGGCGAGCATATCGTCGAAGGACCGGGATGTCATTGCAGGCTAAAGAGGCATGGGTGAATGGAGGCTTGAGGGTGGACGGCGAGGTGCGATTCGATGATGCGGGTGATCCCGGTGCGCAATCCAGCAGGCCCGCCGGGTTTCAGAACGGCGAGGAGTTGAGAAAGCATAACTGATAGAAGACGCGGGCTTTATTCCTTGAATCGATATTTGATCAATGTCCACACCGCTGATAAGCCGTCCTGCCATTTAATCTTTTTCCCTTGCTCAAACCCCCGGCCTGAATACGAGATCGGCACCTCACAAATGTCTGTGCCCCGTCTCAGCAGCTTTGCGGTGATTTCCGGCTCAAAATTGAAGCGGTCGGATTCGATGGTGATCTCTTTGACCAGATCGGACCTCAATAGCTTATAGCATGTTTCCATGTCGCTGATCTCGGCTTTATACAAAAGTCGGGTCAGGAGTGTGAGAGACTTGTTCGCCCAATAGTTAAAAAGCCGCATGTTCTTGGGTTTGCCCAGGAACCGGGAGCCGTAAACGACCACGGCCTTTCCCTCGATCACAGGTTTCATCAGCTTCAAGTACTCCTGTGGATCGTACTCCAGATCTGCATCCTGCACTATCACGTAATCCCCGGTCGCATGTTTGAACCCCGTCCGTAACGCCGCGCCCTTTCCCATGTTCTTTTCATGAAAGAGCACCTTCGCATCCGGAGCCGCAAGGCCCCTCAGCAAATCCCTGGACCCATCGGAAGAATAATCGTCAACTATGATGATCTCCTTATCGATAGGCACGGCCCTGACCCGGTCGAGGATTTCTTCTATCGTATGGACTTCATTGTAGACAGGCATGACAACCGATAATTTCAACGCCCTTCCCAGACCCGCTTCGCAAGAATTTTCGTGCAGACCGCCGCCAAGAGGCAAAGCGCGTCCCAGGTCATTTCTCCGGTTCATCAGGTTCTTGCGTACTTTATTACCTACGGGATCACTCTCTCTTTTACCTATCTTCGCCGCGACATGGGGTATGTGGTTGAAGATTACCGATGGGATACAAGACTTGACCCTTAATCATTACCATTGTTTGTCTTATTCCTAAATAAGCTGTAGTGATGAACCCTAAGCCACTCTAGCTTTCGGTCCAGATTGATCTGAGCGGGATCCGGGTGTATTTTAAACCGGGCAATAGAATCAGCACGTGCAACGTTTTCCGTACTGGTATACGCTGCCACCCAAACTGATTTTCCGCGCCGGAGTTCCGTCGCCATATCTTTCGCCCACAAAGGAACAATAGTAATTGTAACCAAGCACAATAATATCGCCATAACAACGGTTCGTTCCGTCCAGCGAGGAAAATTCATTAAGAAAATATAGACTCCGATTGGAGCCGTTGTTAATAATGGGAGATATCTTGAGGCTGTTGCAGCCGAAAATCCAACGCACAACCGTCCCACCGCTGCGCTCAGTGAAAAAATGAGGGAAAATGCAAGCAACAAAATAACAATGACATTACTTTTTCTACGATCGCCTGAAATGATTAATTGAAAACCTGCCACTCCTAACATTGCCAGTATCATCAGTAGCGCGAACGATCCGATGACTATTCCGCTAAAACTGCCGGCATGCCCGGGCAGAACAATGGAAGTATATTCGATTGCCATGAAAACAGGATAAAGATACCATTTCGGGTCCGGGAAACGGAAACAATCAGCCGCCGGCTGCATTAGGTAATTATTATAAAACAAAGCGATAGTTATCAAAGAAAAACCAATCGTACAAAGTATCGCTAATAATTGTTTTTTGTTATGGTTTTTTAAGGTATGCCAGCATTCGATACCCAATAATAATGGCGTAATTATTCCGATGAACATTCCAAATCCTGTAAAGGTAACGAAAACATTAATTCCGGCTATCAACGCATACCGTACGATATAGTGTCCAATGGTCCATGAGACGCAAAGTAGAAGAATTAACAACAACGGCAAGGCCGCATGCGATACATTTGGCGCGTTAGCATAGATCTCCCACTGTCTCATCGAAAGAATCATCAGCACTGGAATAAGGTCGTACCAGCAAACCTTCCCAAAAACTCTTGATTTTAGCCAGAGAAAGGTAATTGCCGCAAGCACCATTACACCGCCAATCATGAAACATTGTGCGCGCTGGTTCCACCCGGTGAGTTCATTTATTGCCCAAATTAGAAAGAACCCTAATCCCTGGCGATGAGGCCCATGCTGCCAGGTAAAGATTTCCCATAGGCTATGCTGTTGAAAAAAGGCGGAATAAAAATTCCATTGATCCCAAAAAGGAACATCTACGGAATATCGGTCTATAAAGTAAAAGATGTTAAGCACCTGGAAAATTGCAAAAAGGGCCGCACAAGGTAATAGGTAATTAGACAACTTATTTTTCTGCATTGGGAAACGTGAAGAAACTCCGTACGAGAGACATTATTACCGCTTCAAATATAGCATATTCTCAGCGACAACCTAAATTCAAACTTTCAGGACACGCAAGAACCGGATGAACCAGATTACCACGTTTACTGTATCGAAACGTTAAGGCCTGACTTTGACCTCGAAGAAGGATGGATTTGGCTCCAGGTTGACGTTGTAGTACGGATCGAGGCTGATTCTTGAATGCCACAGTCGTTCAAAATGGTCCATTTCCCTCTGTTCCACGGTATTGAGTCTCGATTTTGATTCAAAGTGAAAGAGCTTGGCCCTTGGCGTGAATATGATCCGGTATCCTGCCTCAATTACCTTGAAACAGTAATCGACGTCGTTATAGTTTACGGCAATTTCTTCATTGAAGCCCCCCACCTCGTGGAAGACTTCCGTTCGGGTCATGAGGCAGGCGCCTGTCACCGCCAGGCAGTTGCGGCTGGCGACGAGGCTGTAGAAATAGCCGGGAAGTGAATCAGGGTGTCCGTGGTAGATGTGGTGTGGAAATCCGTCGCGGGTGAACGTGACACCCGCGTGCTGAATAGTTCCGTCCTCGAAATAGAGCTTTGCGCCTACGACGCCTATGGCCTTCCGCTGGGAAAACTCGAGCATTGCCGAGAGCCATTCGGCGGAGATAACCTCCGTGTCATCGTTGAGGATCAGAAGATGCTCCCCTTGCGCGTGACGGGCACCGAGATTGATTTTTGCCGAGAAATTGAATTTATCCCTGAAGGGGACCAATTTGCCTTTACTATCCTTTATCAAGCGCAGGGTGGACCGATCGAGGTTATTGTCATGGACCACGATGATTTCATAGTTCTTGTAGACGGATTTATTGCATAGGCTTGTGATGCAGTTGGACAACAGGTCCGTATTGACGCCCCGGATCTTTGCCTTTCTTCCTCCCGCCGGGATAATGATCGAGACGAGTGGATTTTTCGCTATCTCGTACCGAACGTCAAGGAGACCCGGGTAGGGGCTCTCAGTAACGGTACCCCCTATTCCCACACGCTGGAAGTGGCCCTTCAGGCAGTCTACCGCATTTCCGGTATGACCCGAACCTTCATCCTCCATGACATAACGGTGGTACAGGACCTTGGGGATATGGGCGATTTTCTGTGTCAGCTCGCTGAATCTCAGCGCAAGGTCATAATCGATGGCGAGTTTATCCGTCTCTTTGAGCCAGCTTGTCTTTCTCACGATGCTTGTCCTGTAGCAGGTGAGAGAGGAGATGTAGGGAAAGGACTCCAGGTACTCGGGCGACCAGTCCGGCTTAAAGAACGGCTGGAATCTGTTGTTTTGCGCATCTATCCTGTCTTCGTCACTATAAAGCGCGTCTGCATCGGGGTGGTTGCTCAGAAAAAGCGCATATTCCCCTAGCGCCTCCGGCGCCAATACTGCGTCAGAATGCACCGTACAGATGAAATCGCCTGTTACCCGCGACTCGATGTCGAAAGCCTGCTTTTGCCGGTTCCCGTAGAGCACCTTGATCCGCGGACTGACATCCCTGAATTCTTCAAGCAATGTCTCGACCGGATATGGAGCGACATCGGGCATCACGAGGCAGAGCTCCCATAAGGGATATACCTGGCTCGCAATTGATCGGATGCATCTTCGCAAGGACTGTCCATCGGGATCCGAAATGGGGACCAGCAGGGAGAAAACGGGCTTATATGGCAGCCTTGTGCATTTGGCCCTCAGCTCGTTCAGCTCGGCCTCTTGCGGCGTATTCTGCAATACCCAAAAGCGATAGTTATCCCGGCGGTCTACCTGCGATTCTACAAACCTGCCAAGCCTGATGCGCAGCTCCGGGAAGCCGCCGGCTCTGAAAATGGCAAGGACCTGCAGGAACATTGCACGGAGAGGAAGGCGCGAGGAGGCATTGTGGCCGACGATAAATCGAAAGACTGCGGCAGCCAGTATTTCCAATCTGGATACCCTGTTCAATACGACGTCTCTTATCGAGAATGGGAGGGAAGTCCCAGAAGGAACTATTCTTGCCTGCAACGTACCCTCATCGAGCAGGAGATACGCCGAGAGGCATTTTTCCTCAGAATCGACGAAGCCGATGCTAAAGTCACTCTCGTGTGTCTCGGGTCCGGGCATACGGGCAAAGAGCTTGAATTCGGCCGATTCTTGTGCCCATGTCCTGCACTTTATCTTCACCCAACCCGAAGGCAGCGGGCCTTGAAGAAGGAAATGGGACTCCGGTCCGGTTACCCGCCATCCGCTCTTGCCGTCGTCAGCAACTTGTTCGAGACCGGCCGATGGCGCCAGTAATGGTTTATATCGCCTGCGAAATAGCATTTTTTCTTAACCTGCTTATGTTTTCGAAATGAGTAAACGTTTCAACCTGACCCCCGGTCTATCCGGTTGACCGTGGTGGCCTTCTTCGCAGGACTCGGCCCCATGCCCCGATCAATGCCGCCGCTGTTCTTAAAGGTTGGGTGACACGCCACGACATCGAGTTAGTCGTCTCGGTATATGCGTTCTTTGTGGCGAGATACGCATTTTTCATCTCCAGATACGCATTTTTCATCTCCAGATATTCATCCCTGGCCAGCCAGGTTTCCAGGAGCGGCTTTGCCCAGAGCAGCATGTTCTGACTATAGAGATCCTTATGGTTTCCCATCATCTTGAGATGCATGGTGGCCTTGTCTTCGTTCGTCATCCTGCTCGTCCTGGATCGGTCTTTTACTCGGTAGAAGAAGAGGACCTCGGGGATCATGTATACTTCCCGTCCAAGGTCGATGAGAGAGAGCGACAAGTCCCAGTCTTCGTACCCGCTCGTCATGTTGGTGTTGTATCCACCCACCTTTTCCAGGTCGGCTTTTCTCATTAAGGCGGAGCAAAAAATCATGTTCTGGAGGAGAATGCGTTCGAAAGAATATTCTGGTAAATCCCACATACCCGTTTGCTCGCCGAACAGTACGGCCCTGCAGTACACTATTCCTATATCATCGTCACTCTCCATCACACGTATAGCCTTTTCGATATATGTTTCATGTATCCTGTCGTCGGCATCGAGGGGCAGGATAAACTCGCCGCTTGCCTGCCCAACGGCGAGATTGCGGGCAGTTGCTACGCCCTCATGTGACTTGAAGATCACCCGGATTGAAGGTTGTTTGTAGGTCTGAAGCCTTTCCCTCGTCTCGCCGTCCGAGCCGTCGTCAACTATGATGATCTCGACGTCGCGGTAGGTCTGGCGAAGGACGGAATTTACAGCCTCGTCAATGAAGGCGCCATCGTTAAAGCAGGGGATTATGACGGAAACTCTGGGCATGATTGTAATGTCCCGCTCAGCGCCTGTATGCGAGGACTATCTTTGTCACCGTCTCGCTTACGTTTGTCATGACATATTCCGAAGGCGGCGTCCAAGAACCGGCCGCATTAACCACCGTCTCGACGCATCTCAGGATCGAGTCCGGCTCAGCCCCGCTCAGCATATTGCTTCCACACTCGATGGTTTCCGGTCTTTCAGTGACATCCCGGAGCGTCACGTTGGGGACGCCGAAGATGCAGCATTCCTCCTGGACCGTGCCGCTGTCGGAGAGGACGCAAGATGCGTTGCGCTCCAGATGGATGAAATCGAAAAACCCGAAGGGGGGTAGGAAGCGGAGCCGGCTGTCCCGCAGGTCCACGCCAAAGGAATCGACCCTGTTCCTCGTTCGGGGATGGGTGCTGACGATGATGGGCAGGCCGTACTTCTGCTCAAGGAGGTCGAGGCCCGCAAGGAACTTCCTCAGACGCTCCTCGATGTCGACGTTTTCCGCCCGATGCAGGGTGACGAGGAAATATGCGCGTTTTTTTAAGCCAAGCTCCGCAAGGATTTGGGATGCCTCGATCTGGGCGTCATAATGGCGTATGACCTCATAGATCGGATTTCCGGTAACATAGATACGCTCGCCGGGGATGCCTTCGTGGAGCAGATTCTTCCGGCTTCGTTCCGTATAAGGCATGAGGATATCGCTTGAGTGATCGATAATACGCCGGTTAACTTCCTCCGGTACACGGTCGTCGTAGCAGCGGTTTCCCGCCTCCATATGATATACGGGGATGGCAAGCCTCTTCGCCATGATAGCCGCAAGGCTGCTGTTCGTGTCGCCTAGGACGAGAAACCTGTCGGGCTTCTCTTCGATCATCAGCCTTTCGCTCTCTTTCAGGATCGTCCCTATCTGTTCGCCGAAGGTACCCTTTGCGCCCATATAGTGGTCTACTGGCCGTACTTCCAATTGCTCGAGAAAGATATCGTTCAAATTGGCGTCGTAGTTCTGACCGGTGTGCAGCAGTACCTGTTCGCAAAGCGAATCGAGCTTCTTGATGATGAGGCACAGGCGGATTATCTCGGGCCTTGTCCCGAGTATGGTCATGATCTTCATGCGAAGAGCGCCTCCATCCTGAAGTCGAACCGCGCCATTTCGGCAATCATCTCGCCGACGGAGGGAGGAGACTCATATCCGGCCGACTGCCATAACGTGGCATTGAGACGGGAGTTTTCCGTGGCGAGGACCCGGTTGACGACGGTCCCCGTTTCAACAGAGGCGATCTTCACATCGTCTCTGTTGTATTCCCTGGCAAAACATCGAAGCATATCCGCCTTGGAAATGGTACCCCCTGGAACAACGTGCTGGATATGGGGGAGCGGGATGCTGTTCTTGATGATCCCACCGCAGATTCGAGCGAACTGCAGCGTGGTCACGCCGTTCCACTGGTGATTGATGAAGCCGTTGACCTGTGCGTCTCTTGCTTGACGCCTGAACCATTCAAGGAGAAAAATATAGCTCCTCGGTTCCGGTCCGATAATCGAACAACGCAGATTGTGTGAGTTGCGCAGATAGCATTCTCCCAGGCTTTTGCTCTTGCCGTACACGTCGAGGGCATCGTGCTTGTCGCTCTCAACGTAATCGCCCCTTTCTCCCGAAAACACGCAGTCCGTAGCGATGGACAGGACTTTTGCCCCTACCTTTTCACAGGCTGCGGCGAGATCGTAAGGAAAGAGGGAGTTTACTCTGATCGCTCGTCTTATCTCCTCGGGGTTATCGTCGTGGATATATGGCTTCGTCTTGCCGATGCAGTTGATGACCCATTCGGTGTCCTCCACCGTCCGTTCCAGAGTAGAGGGATCGTCCTTCTCAACGTCAAGAATTTTCCAGGTTATCCCTGGGAAATGGGCACGACCTCTTTCCGCCAGCGCCTCCGTTCGCACCGTGGCGGCCAATTGCAGCCCCGGGTCCCTCGATAATAAATCGGTGACCATAGAGCCAAGCATTCCCGATGCGCCGACGATCACCACTTTTATCTTCGCCATATTGATCCCCTTCCAAAAGTAAATTTATCGTTCAACTACGCTCCATATGTCCCAGTGGCGTGCATCGTACCGTACGTCGTCGTTCTTTGCATCTTCCATGGTTGCTGTAGAAAAAAACATAATAGTGGCGTCGGCGGTCAGCGATTTGAACCCGTTTGCATAGCCGGCAGGGATGAAAAGGATGGAAGGCTTGTTCGCCGAGAGCACGTACCGGTGGACCTGCGCTTCCTTGGACGGTTTCTCCCAGTCGTCTATTTGAACGGCTCCAACCAGGGCCGCACCTTTCGTCACGAAGACGTACTTCGCCTCCTGCCTGTGGGCGTGCCAGGCCCGCACGAAGCCCTGGACGTGGTTTCGCACCATGTAAAAGCGCCGGACCCCGACAAAGCCGAAATCGTTGACAAAGGAGACTTCTCCCCTATCATCTACGGCAAGTCCGCCATCGATGAGCTTAGGCAACCTGTCTTCCGCGTTATTCACTTTTCTACCCCCTGTGCACAGGCTGGTGCGTGTTAAACATCGAGAGAAAGGCCTGATTCGTGTAGCGCGGGTTGTCGACCGCTTTAAGGCGGTGGCTTACGAGAAGCTCCTTGATCTGCTCGATACCGTCGTCGATCAGGTACCTCGGCTTGAAGCCCAGCACTTCATGAGCTTTGTCGCTTGTCACCCGATAATTCCTCGCATCCTGGAATTTTATGTCCACGGGCTCGATAACCATATCGGGGAAATGGTTCCTTACTTGATAAGCAAGATCGATAATACGTACGTTCTGACGGTGAAGATTGAATATGCCCGTATGCGCGGTGGTTAGGTGATCGACGGTTGCCTGTGCTGCGTCGCGCACGTGGAGGAGGGGCCTGAATTGATTCCCTCCGTAAACCGTGATCCGTCCCTCCTGGTGCGCCCTTACCGTGAGTGTGTTCACGACAAGATCGAGGCGTAGACGCGAGAAGAGGTCGCCCACACCGAAGAGAGTGCCGAGCCGGAAAATAATCGCGTTTTTCTGCTCTAAGTATTTCTCGGCTGCCAGCTTCGTCGAGGCGTAGACGGAGAGTGGATTCAAGGGCGATTCCTCGTCGAGTTCGCCGTCTTGAGCACCGTAGACCGAACACGTAGACAAGAAAACGATGCGCCCATCAAAATGCTCAGTGACGAACTTGACGGATTCCTGGTTGATCTGAAGGGTGATGTCAGGATGGAGCGCGCACGCCCCGTCCCCGACAAGCGCTGCCAGCCAGATGACGGCATCCGCCCACTTGAGCTGGGGAAGCAAAAGATCGTAATCCCTCACGTCACCGTAAATGAAATTCCCTGGTTTTCGATAGCTTTCCTCATACAACAGCGCATCGAAGACCCGGACGTCATGCTCCGAGTTCGCGAGTATATCCGTCACCGCGCCGCCGACATAACCTGAGCCCCCTGTTACCAGAACTTTCAATGATCCCTCCTTATCTGCTTTTCTCTATTCTCTCGTTTCGGGTTGCGAAAAAGTTGCAACGTTCAATGGGGACATCGCAGCTCTTTTTTTGTTGGAAAAAGGACCGCTGCTCTTCTCATGGCAAAGGCCATACGCCCCAAGAAGGCTGACCCGATAGGCCCGAGCAGTCTTTCCCGATACTCCTCGAACAGATATCTCTTCGGTGCAGAGGAGAGAGCTGCCATGAAATAAAACTTCTTTAACCAAGGGGAGGCGTTGCCCAAATTAAGGGCGGCCGTGTAATAGGCACTGCCGAACGCCTCCCGCCTGATGGCGGCTATTTGGGCCGGCAGGTTAGGCATCGAGAAAAACTTCTTTGCCAATCTTATATGCTCTTCTGCCATCAGCCTCCCCTGGGCCTTTGACGATGCGCCATCGGAATGGTAGCGAAAAGTGGCGAGTGTTTTTGGAACCCGTTTAAAAGGTCCCAATAACCCTGCCCGGAGCCAGAAATCGAAATCAGCCACATACCGGAACTGCTCGTCTCTTCCACCCAGCTCCCTTACCAGGGGTTTTCTAAAGAAAGCGCCGGGACCCGGCACGCAATGGAACCATCGGACCATGTCAGTATAGCTATATTCGAATGTTTGCCTATGTCCGATTTTGTCGCCCGTTGAGTCGATCATCTCCCAGTCAGGGTACGCTACTACTATATCAGGCTCTTTCACCATAGTACCGACAATCTCTTTTACCGCGTCCGGAAGAAGGGGGTCGTCCGAATTCACTACCCCTATTATCTCTCCTCGTGCCATTTTGAAACCTTTGTTGACAGTCCTCGTTTCACCCATGTTTGGGTGGCTGTCAAAGGTGATCCTGTCACCGTACTTTAACACGACGTCATGCGTATCATCAGTGGAACCATCGTCGAGGATTATGTATTCCAGGTTTGGGTAGTCTTGCGAAAGAACGCTCGTAATGGTTTCGTCGAGGAAGGCGGCCCGGTTATATGCAGGGGTGATAATGGAGACGGGGGGCTTGTGCATTATTTGCTCGTTCGTCCTGCAGGAGGTACGCCTCGGTTAGGAACAAGCGGAATGCGGGTTAGCGCTAAATCCTTGAGTCCTTGTCCCCGTGAACAACAAGCGGATGGGACAACCAGCCGTACAGATAGATCCCGGCTCTAATCTATACTTTGTGTTCTTGAGCGTTTTCGTTTAATCACTTCAGTGTACAGATCGATCATTCTGTCGGTATGGGTACTGATATTGTAATTTTCCCTGGCCAGCCTCAGGGCGTTGAGCTCGACCCTCCTTCTCTCGTCGTCGTTGTTGATCAAAGTTAGAAGCGCGTGTCTCAACGCCTCTACATTGCCTTTTGGAACAGTAATGCCGCCTGTGGGAGGATAAATAACTTCGGACAACGATGTTCCTTCAAATGCGATGACGGCTTTTCCGCAGGCCATCGCTTCCATCGCCATCATTCCGAAGGCCTCCTGAAGTGACGGCATGAGGAATACGTCAGACGCGTTGTAGGCAGTAACGGTCAGATTGGTATCTTTGACCCAGCCGAGATCGATGATCTGGTATTTCCCCCGGAATTCGTCGACCAGACCTCTTTCGTTAAAGGTGAGAAGACAGATGGGCCTCTCGATGTTCAGCCCGTGAAGACATTCCTTTATGTAGCCAAGCCCTTTGAAGGGGTTGTTGGTGCTGCGGAAGGCAATGACAAAGCTGCCAGGGAAAACGCCCATTTTCCGTTTTGCTTCTTCTGAATCGGTGACGCGGAAGACGTTCAGATCGAGGCCAAAGGGAATGTGGTGAAGCCTGAACTTCGAAATAAGCGGGCTTTGCTCGGCCATGCCTAGCATGAATCTTGAGGCAAGAACCACATCGACATCGGTTAAACCATAGAGCACCTTTTTTGCTTTCCACATGAACCGGGTTCGATCCTTTTCCACCGATGCCGGAATGGCGAGAGTAGGACATTGGCCGCAGCCGGTCTTCCACCTCTCGCAGTCGAAGGGGTAGGTACAATGGCCGGTCATGGCCCAGGGGTCGTGCACAGTCCAAACAGATGGTTTCTTGCGTGTCAAAAGGGGCAGACCCGCAAGGCTGAAATACCCCGTGTGTATCAGGTGATAGTGAACAATGTCAGCATTCGAGAAGCTTTTGCTGAACAAAAGGGCAAAAGAAAATGGATAAAGCAGTGACTGCCACGAGAGTCTCAGTTCGAACCAGTTCACCAGACTTTGAAGAGCGAGTCCACCCGGAATACCGCTCGAAAGCTCCCATGTGAAAGGATCGTCCGATTCTTTTTGCCACACGCAGTGAAGTGATTCGATGCCCCTCTTTATGAGCTGTTTTTGCAGATCGGCCCCGTTGAATCTATTCCCGACCGTATCAGTGTTCCCTACCTGCAATACCTTCATGTCTACCCCTTACTTGCGACCCTTCGTTATCGCCAAATCCTATTTGTCGGTGGAGGTCAATCATTCTGGACTCCCAGATCTCACTCGAAAATCTTGTTACGTATAGGAGACGTCCGGCAGCTCCCATCTGTTTTCGGAGCGCTGAATCCTTTAATAAGGAAATGATCTTGTCAGAGAAGCTTTCTTCATCCCCCACAGCATCGACGAGCCCCGCGCCATCGCCGACCAGTTCAGGCAGAGCGCCGCAATTCGACACAACGCATGGTATTCCATGACGCATGGCGTCTGCTACTGACAGGCCAAAACTCTCGATCGAACTCGGCTGAAAATAGATGGAAGCCCTCCGGTACAGTTCGGCGGTATCTTTTCTGTAACCAAAGAACCTGATGTTCGGACAATCGGAAGCCATGAGGCGGCATTCGTCGAAGAGGACTCCATCGCCCGCCCATACGAACTCAACCTGCTGGGGATGATCTACCTTTTCGAGGACCCGCTTTGCCACCCGGATCCATAATTGCGGGTTTTTATATCCGGTTACATGTCCGAGCGTCAATACCCGCTTCCTTCCATCGAATGTTTCTTCTCCCTCTTCGAGTTCTGGCCCTGGAGAGTTATGTATGTAGACCACATTAGCTTGGTCCTTGTTCCCGAACCAGTAATCGATTATCCTATCTCTCGAGTACCGGGATACAGTCAATATGACCTTCTGCCCGCTCGTACACCGACCCAATATCCACCGATTCAGGAAGCTTCTTTCCTGTTTAAGCGGATAGGCGTGAAGGATATAAAGGAACTTCAGCGGCAGGAGCATGAGATGCAGGAGCAATCCCGGATTTCCAACAGAAACAACAATGCCGTCCGGTTTGTGCCTCACGATGATCCTGCAAAGTGCAAGAACGTCTCGGAGGGTATCATGCCCGGCTATCCTCTCGTACCCGAAATTGTGGCCTGCCAGCAGTTCCTGGATTTCTTTGTCAAGCTGTTTTTCTGAAAGGGCCGCAACGACCCGATACCCATGGAGGCCGTAGAAACTGACCAACTGCCCGAAATATGTTCTCGTTCCACCAAAGTCAGAAAAGTCGGATATCAAGAGAAGCTTGGGTTTTCCTGCCGAAGGATGCCTTGCCGATGCTCGCAGATAGAGCCCAACAGACGCGACAAAGGCCGTTCGCAACAACGAGGCGGCCGGAGCGACAACGGTACCGGCAGAGACCATCGGAATCCTTCTCCTGAGCGAGAGGATCCGCCGAAGAGCCTGCTCCATCTTTGCCGTCGTATGCGTGTACCTGTTGAGGAGGAGTGCGCTTTTGAAAATGTTATGAGGCCAATTAATCAAAAGGAATTTGAGGGCATATTTGAATGCAACCAAAGATGCCTTCTCGTACCCCCTCTCCCTGAAGGACGAGGCCGCTTTGAGGTAGAACAGGGAGCGTGACTTCTCTCCTGCTTCTCTTATCTCCCGACCGTTCAGCTTCGTAATAAAATCCGCATAGAGGGCGTTGCACTCCTCCACGACGATAGGCAGGAGTTTTCTTGTGCCCTGTCCTTCGTGGAGTCTCGACTTGATGAGGATTTCAGGGAGGTGGATAAAAGGGTAAACCCTCGCCATCCTGAACCACAGGTCGTAGTCTTGGGTAGTCCTCAGGTCCTCCCTGAATAACCCAGCCACCAGGAAGCATATTCTCGGTATCAGGACTGTGCAGCCGTGGACAGGGTAATGCATCACCAGGTGGCAAAGGAACGCTCCTGCGTCCTGCGGAAGATCCCTGTGTGTTTTGATAAACCGGGAATTTTCGTCTATGAACTCGTAGTCGCTGTAGAGGATTGCGGTATCTGAGATTTGTGAAGCATACTCGATCTGGCGCTCTATCTTGTTTTCATAGTATACGTCGTCATGACTGAGCCAGGAAAAATAGTCTCCGCTCATTTTTTCTATGCCGGCATTGAGTGCTGACGCCACCCCGCCGTTTTCTTTGTAAACATAAACGACTTTGTCCCTGTAGGATCTGGCGATGGCTTCGGTTTTTCCCTCGTCTTGGGAGCCATCGTTCACGATAATGACTTCAATGTTTTTGTAGCTCTGGTTTAAAGCGCTGTCGATCGCCTCTCTCATGTAGTCCGATCCGTTGTATACAGGGATGATAATAGAGGCCTTGGGATTTTCCATTGGTTGTTGTCGATTCGACGCTGTTTGCAGACGGCTCATTACTTCTCAGGGTGAAGAGATTCGTCTGATATCGTGTCGAGAGGAGAGACGAGAGGAAAAAAGCTGCATGGCATACCGCCCCGGTATGAATTCACACTCCCTCCCCTTCCTTCATCAGGAGCTTTTACATATACCCCATCTTCTCATCAACACGTGGAAGACTGCGAGCGTTTTTGCCGGCAGGAATCCATGCTTGTTTGTCATTAGCCTAAAGACCCGAGGATTGTTCAGGGCCGCAGCCAATTTCAGAAGGCTGAGGAATCTTGCATCACGCAGTGCCATAGCCTGTTCCAGGAGACCAAAGAGAATGGGGTTATTAAGTCCCATCGCCCGGTCGAGCACATCAAACACTTCAGCCTCACTCATGCTCATCGCCCGGTCGAGCAGATCAAACACCCTGGGACTATGCATGGTCATTGCCCGGTCAAGCAAATCAAATACCCTGGGATTGTTCAGGGATATAGCCCGATGAACCAGATCGCAAACCTTCGAATCATGAAGCACGACGGCTCGATCGACCAGCTCAAACGCTCGGGCATTCTCCAGCTCCATGGCCCGGCCCAGCAGCATAGCTTTAAGCCTGCAATCCGATGAAGCTTGATTGCCCGATGTGGCGATCGACAATCTTTCATAGTAACCCACCATGCGTGTACGGATAACGGAACGATCAGCAAATTCTCTCAAGACCCGCAAATTATTGACCGTCGCGTTATCGATAAGGTCATCATCGCTCATCGCGCGCACGAGCGCCTTCGCAATCTCCTCTGGTTGCAGATTGCGCGCAAAAAGCACATTTTCTTCATTTGTTACCGCCGTAGCTATAGTCTCCAAAGGGGAGACTATAGGAAAAGCTCCGCACGCCATAGCTTCATATAAGGAGTTCGGTATGCCGTCTACGAGTGAAGGCGCCAGCATTACCCTTGCTTGCCGCAGCAGGTCAAGTACAGAAGCGCGAGGGATCCGCTCCTCTATATGGCAGTGCTCGCGTATCTGCTTCGGAAGACCGTAAAACCACATAAATCCTTCAGGATTGGCCGCGAGCATATATATCTTGCATGGTGCAATCTTCTGCCAGGCCTCTCTTATGGCTTCGAAAACAGGAACCGATTTTGACCATGGACATTCATATGCCTTGGGCCAGACGATTATCCGCTCCCGCTTCGATGGAGGCGTCTTTCGTGCATCGGCAAATTCTTCAGCATTTATGCCGCCGGTCCCTGGTACAGGCGCTATGGCAGCAATTTTGCCGTCAGGCACATTCAGCTCTCTAATGTACTCGAAATTCTTCTTATTATCCGTTATGATCTCGTCGCATTCATTCAAAACATCATGTATACGAACAGAAAGGTCCGGGTCAAACCTCGCAAGAGTGAGATCGGACCCACCCCTGGTCTGCACTACCCATGTCCCGACGTACTTTCTTAACTGGAAGCTTCGCCTGACATTGGCAAAAAACAAGGAAGCCGGGTCTATTCCAAAGGTATGTACTATATCCGGCTGCCAGTAACGGATAATTATGGATAACCATTGTTCCGGCGAAAACTGCCCGTTTGAAATATCGGCGAGGTGCAGCCATTTTCGTGTATCGGGGTTGAGCCCTTCCGGAGGCTCCGGCAGGGTCAGGTAAGTCCGAACAGGCCAGTTACCAGGCGGGGGATAGAAGGGTATCGCAAAAAAGCGCACATTGATCTCCGAATCGGCAAGCAAATCGATCCAACTGTGCACATGGGTACTGAGAGGATGTCCGACAAAGAGAATCCTCGTCTTGCCTGGGTAGGGATCGATTTCGAATGTGTTTCTCATCCTACTCGACGAACGTCGAAGACCTGTCGATGAACTTCCGGCTCCATAGCTCAAACACCATCAGCAGCCAGGGCTGCGACCAATGCACGTTGCCCTCGCAGAAGGCTTTCTTTATCCTTCGGACCTCTTCCACTTTAAGGCATCCCCTGCGTGTGACCGCCTCATCAGAGAGGGTGTCGTCCAGGACCTCCCTGAGGTGCCCCTTAATCCACGGATCAAAGGGCATGGTAAAACCCCGCTTTTTCTGAAGATCGATATCCCTGGGAAGGATGCCCAGTTTGTGTCCTGCTTCGATCAGTATCTTCTTGCAGCCGCTTTCCCTGTAGCTGATCTCGTGCACGGGTTTTTCTGCTTCCCTTATCTCTCCCAGTTTTGAATGGACGGGCAGGGAAAGGGCGAGATCGATAAGGGGCACATCGAGGAAAGGGACCCGCACCTCCAGGGAATGGGCCATAGAAACCGCGTCTATGTCGCGCAGGAGCTGATTGTTCGTGTATCCGCGAAGGCAAAGGGCCGAGACCCTCTCGACAGCCCCTGCCCTGGGGAGTTCATCGATCTGGTTGAGATCGAGCTGAAGAGATTGACCGGCTTGCGCCTCCATTCTCAAGGCGGGATCGAGGAGCTGCTGTGCACCGTAAGCCCCGAAGATCTGATAGTTGTTCCCGTAGCGGGTGATGAACGCTTGATCGTAGCCGTCCAGGCCTCCTTGATGGCCTCTTCGCCCGAACCGTAACAAGAACCGGGAGAGGAAGGACGATCTGCTGTGAAGGGACTCTCCGTTCCTCCCGTCCAGGAGGCGCTCCTTCTCGAACCGCGCCATGTCGATGAACCAGGGATAGCCTGCGAAAACCTCATCCCCGCCGGTGCCTGAAATGGCTACCTTGACATTTTGTGAGGCTGCCAAAGAGATGAAATAGCTATTTACCGCATCTACAGACGGCTGATCTACGCCATAGATCAGATGATCCAGCTTGTTTTTCAGGTCGTCGCCCGTAATGACCACCCTCGTGTGGTCGGCGCCGAGGAACTGGGCCGTCTTCTCCGCTTCCCTGCTTTCATCGAGTTCCGCACCTTCTGCCCCAAAACCTACGGAGAAAGTCTTTACCCGGTGCCCGGCAATCTTCGTCATCATTCCGACAAGCAACGATGAGTCGACACCGCCGCTCAGGAAGGCGCCAATCGGGACATCGCTAACCATTTGGAGCCTTACCGATTCTTCCAGCGCGGCGGAGACCTGGTCAACCATCTCTGAATGATCTGCTTTTTCCAATAAAGGGCGTCTGCCCTGGCCAAAAGACCAATACCGCTCAATCCGGTAGTCGTCGCCTTCTGCGACAAGCCGATGGGCAGGTAGCAGCATACTCACGTTCTTCAAGATGGTGCGAGGCTGATAGACCGAGCCGTAGGTCAGGAGCATGCGCAAGGAAACCGGATCGATCTCCGCATCGACCAGACCGGATGCGAGCAGGCCCTTCAGTTCTGATGCAAAGAGCAGAGAGTTGCCCACCCGGGCGAAGAGCAATGGTTTGATGCCAAGCTGATCACGGGCAAGGAGGAGCCTTTCCCTCCCCGGTCCCCGGCGCTTGTCGTAGATGGCGAGGGCGAACATGCCGCGCAGGCGGAGGAGAAAGTCATCGCCGTACTGCTCGTAGAGACGCAGGACGACTTCGGTATCCGATCGGGAACGAAATGTGTGTCCCTTCTCAGCGAGCAGGCGGCGCTCTTCCTGGAAATTGTAAGTCTCGCCGTTGTAGACAATCCACACTGTCCTGTCCGGATTGCTCATAGGCTGGTGGGCGGCCTGGCTCAGATCGATGATCGAGAGGCGGCTCATGCCGAGGGAGACGACGCTGTCCGTGAAGACACCGTGATCGTCCGGCCCGCGATGGTGCATGGCCTTCACCATGGACTCCACCGCCCTTTCATCAGGTCTTCCCCAAATGCCGCAGATGCCGCACATATTAAGAACTTCTCTCCGTTGGCCGACAGAGGTCTTCGGGCTTTCTCGCCCGGGCTTCGACGCCGTTACCGGCATGCGCTGTTTCGATGTCGATCATCCCACAGTTTCTGAGGCATGCTTCGATTTCATCCTTACTTCTCAAGTGTTTGTAGTAGTCGGTGAGTGTGTCGTGGGTGTCGAGCAGAGCCCACGTTCGGAGGAGATCCAGGCCGATTTGCGGGTATGCATCGTGGTAGTCGACCACTGGCGAAACCCTTAGAAACGCCTTGCGAATGCACGGGAACTGTTCTTGGTGCTTCCACAGAAACGTATGCATCGGCCAGAGGGTATTGACCAACGCCTTGCAAAACCATAAAGAGTTTTTCTTATTATGGATTCTGATCAGGAGCGAACGGAGCAGCCGGCGGGAAGGGGTAACCGCATATCCATGAGTATAATGATCGATTACCAGAAGGCCACCGGGCTTGACGTGGGAGCACAACGCCTCGATGGTTTTTTCGGGGTTTTCCGTATGCTGGATCACCCCGATGCAGACCACTATGTCGAATTGCTCAGGGGCGAAAGGGAGCCTGAGTATGTCGGCCTGACAGACCGAATAATGGGCTTTGTCCCTGCAGTTCTCATAGTTCGCTTCCACGGCCGATGAGAGATCAACGGCCCAGACGGACGCACCCGCTTCGAGCATGATCTCCGTGAACCGGCCGGCGCCGCATCCGGCTTCGAGCACCAGCTTTCCTTTGAATACGTCCAGGGAGCCGCCGGCAAGGCGCTTCAACCTGTCGCGGGATATGGTCGTCCCGCTGAACGAGTCGAGCTGAGCGAGACGGAATTCGTTCCACTGAAGGCCGAACGCCGATGCATAGTCTTCGGAAGGCACGAAGCGGGGGACATGGGCAACTAGGGGAAATTGACAGCCAGAAGGACAAGAGTACCGATCCGGGTCATGCAAATATTGCAGACGAGATTCATGCTCGGGACAGAGGTACTCAATCATGCTATTTAAAAAACCATCGGTTCCGTGCCGGTTCCCTATCGCTGCCATCCCTTTTCTGTGTAGTCGGCCCGGCGGTCCTACGCAATACATTCTTTTATGAATTCAACAGTTTTATCGCACATGTTTTGCAAATTAAACTCTGTCACGGCCCGCTGGCGATTGGCTTCGCCAAGTCTTATCCGCAACTCGGGATTTACTGCAAGTTGAATAATCCGCTCGGATAAGCTATCCACATCTCCTATGGGAACAAGAAACGGATGCGTCGAGACATCAACAACATCACGGATCCCGGGAATATCAGTTCCGATGACTGCGAGTCCGGACGCCATATACTCCAGCACTGCATTGGGACATCCTTCGTAATTGTTGAACGGAGAGGTAAGAATCCCTACATCAACTGACCTTAAGAGACCAGCCACATCCTTCACTACCCCCAGAAATCGAACGTGTTCGTTGACTCCTAAGTCCTCCGAGAGTTGTTTCAAGGATCGATCCGTCGAATCGAAGCGACCTGCCAATAAGAGCACCGCATTGAGGTTCATTGTTGTCAATTGTTTGACCACCTGCTGCCAGGCCTTTATCAAGGTAACATGGTCTTTACCCTGATGTAGATTTCCTACCATACAAGCGAGAAAAGAACTTTCGCTGACTTCCAATGCCGTGCGCCATGCGGGGACATCCGTTGCGTGTTTACTGATCTCCACGCCATTACGGATGATTCGGATTCGTTCGGGATCTACGTCAAGTGTTCGTTCCAGAAAGTCCGCTCCCTGAGAGGAGTTCGAGACAAACCATGGTGTCAGACGAGCAGCCCAGCGTTCAAGCCTTGGTTCGACACGTTCAATTCCCCCATTGCGCTGGTTCCAGATGCATACCCGTGCTCCGGTCCAACGCCAGGTCAATCCACATAAAATATTCGGCGGGGTAAGGTAAGGCAATATTACGTCGGCATGCACACGTCGCAACCACCATCCGAACTGGAATGCCGCTTTTAAGATACCGGTTTTGCTATTAAGGTCAAGTTCCATCGGAACGAGTTGCCACGGCAGGCCATATTCTTCGCACAACTCAACGGCCCGTCCGGGATTGACAAATCCCACGACTTGAACACGGGCTCGTTCCTCATGGAACAAATGACGGCCCAAAAGCAGTGCCTGATGTTCGGCCCCGCCGAGTTCAAGAGCATATAACACAATAATAATACGCTTATCTTTGAGCCCCAGCTCCTTCCTGCCCATTTTATGCGGCGTCCAACCGGTGATCCTGCCTCAGCCATTCTTCAAGAAATAATAACAACCATAAGTAATAGGCTATGTTCTGATCAAGAAACCCTTTGATGATGACCGGTTCAAAAAACTCATACAATCTCGAGTTCTTATCCAGCAGCCTTTCTTCAATAGCCGTTCGCAGCGACCCATTGGGAGCAAACCATTTCTGAATAGGCACACCGAATCCCATTTTTGGGCGATGGACAAACTCGGGCGTATAGTACTTCTCCATGGCCTTTTTCAGGAGAAGTTTACCTTCCCATTGGCCATTTCCATTCTTTCTCATGTTGAGTGATTCAGGGATTGTCGCTGCGAATTCCGCGACCCGGATGTCCACAAATGGGGTACGCACCTCAAGCCCATGCATCATGCTGGCAACATCAACCTTCGTGAGGATATCAAAAGGAAGGTAGGTTTTGAGATCCATATATTGAACAGCGTTGATCTGCCCGTATCGTTTCGTCCGTTCGAATTCCTTCTCGAATACCGCAAGGGGCAGGGCAGTAACGGACCGATACTCCTCGCGCCATAATTGGGCTCGCAGAACAGACGGAATATAGTGGATACATTCCAACCACTTGTCCAGTCCGGGTGAGGGATGCCCCTTGAAGCCAATAGCTTGCGCGATTGAAGATGCCATGCTTTTCCATAACGGTCCACGCTCTGCGGAGAGATTTTGCTTCCATGTCCGATACGAATCGTAACCAGCAAACGTCTCATCGCCTCCATCGCCTGAAAGCACCATCGGAACGTATTTGCGCGCCATTTGGCAAACATAATAGGTCGGCAAGGCGGAACTATCACCAAAGGGTTCCCCGTAGTGCTGCACGAGCTTTGGCAGGACTTCCAAAGCGTTGGGCTTAACAATTTCTACGTGATGTTCTGTGTTCCAGTGTTTTGCCACGACGTCGGCGTACTGCACTTCACTGAAAGCCTCTTCCTCGAATCCTATGCTGAAAGTTTTCACCGGTTCGTTCATGATGCGCGACATATAGGCGACTACCGCGCTTGAGTCCACGCCGCCGGAGAGAAATGCCCCAAAAGGTACATCAGAAACGAGATGTGCCTTCACGCTTTCGCGCACCACGTCCTCCAGCATTTCTATCCATTCACGCTCATGACGATGCCGTGTTGGACGAAAGTGGATTCGCCAGTACTCCTCGGGCTCAGATGTCTTTCCGTCAAACGTCACACTGAAGCGATGTGCCGGCGGTAGTTTGCTCACTTGTTTAAATATGGTTCTCGGCGCTGGAATATATTGCAGCCACAAGTACTGGTCGAGCCCCTGAATGTCAGTGTCCGAGTTGAAACCGGGGATACATCGCAACGCCTGAATCTCGGAGGCAAAGGCGAAACAGATAGGTGTCTGCACATAATATAACGGTTTGATCCCTAAGTGATCACGGGCCAAAAAGAGCCGGCGGCGCCGGAAATCGGCTATTCCAAAAGCAAACATTCCCCGAAAGTGCTCGACACACTGGTCGCCCCATTCTTCATAGGCGTGAACGATCACTTCCGTATCGGACTTCGTATGGAATTGATGCCCCTTACCCTTCAATTGATGGCGCAGGTCACGATAATTGTAAATCTCACCATTATAAGTGATCCATACCGCGGCATCTTCGTTGCAAATAGGCTGCTTTCCACCTTCCAGGTCAATTATGGCGAGACGAGCATGACCAAACCCAAGATGATCCCATATCTTCGTCTCCCACCCGTCCGGGCCCCGATGCGAAAGGGCAGAGGTCATTCTCTCCACCAACTTCTCAGACACGGGAGCCCTATTTGTTTGTAAAATGCCTGTTATGCCGCACATCTGTTATAACCGGAAATGCGAAGCCTGCTCTACCGCTTGGGAACAACAACGCCAAAGAGACTTCTGTGGGTTATTGGCTGTTTCAGGAAAAACTCTTTATGTCGCGGATCCTGTTGAATATTTCCCAGAAACCCTGAGCCTATAGTAAGAATCTCGTAGCCTGCTCTATCAAGAATATCGACTAGTCTCTCCTTCGTGGAGGGATTAGGATGATCACCCCTCTTGATAATTTCCTTGTAAGTCATTCCTGTCTGATATACGCTCTTCAAGTCCCGGAGAAGCGCGTATATCTTAACGACCTTTCGGAAGCGTTCCGGCGCGGACCCTTTGAAGGGTTTCAGGAGGAAGGGAAACTCAACTATTCCTTTTTTAGCGTTCCAGAATAAGTAATCATATTGCTGAGGCAGCGTGTGGAATATCAAACAACCCTCCGGAGAGAATTGCTTCTTTAGCGCATACAGCAGAGCGCCCACCTCATCATCGTGCAAATGCTCAAACATGTCAAAACATATGGCAATATCGACCGACGGAAGACCCGTATTCCAGTCAGATGCGTCCATTTGAAGAAATGCGGCGTTGGCCCGCTCTTCTTCATTGAGTTGTCGCGCGATCTTGATAGCAGCCGGATCAAAATCAACACCAAATGATTTAGGTAATTATATACTTTGCAACCCCGTCGTCACTAGAATAACTTAGACCGGTCGTGCAGTATCTTCCATCTATCTTTCCGTTTTGCTTCTTTGAAGGTCGTATGCTCTGTATCTGGCATCTCGATGATATCCCCATCTAAGAGGGATTCTACGGACAATATCTGAACCTTCGGATATTTCATTCTAAATAGGTTCTGTTTGTAATACCCTTCGTCTTTTGCGAGAAGGGCCATGGGTTTGGTGATCTCGTCCTCAAAGGCCACAAACCCCCCCATTGCCGCTTTGCATTTACGGATAGATTCTATAAAGCTCCGCATGTCTTTTATGCCTGTATGGCCGCTTTTCGCTTCAATTAACACAACCTCTTTTGTCTTTTGACTGCCCGGCAAATCAAAGGTAAGATGCCCGTCCCAACTGCCGTTTTCTCCCTGATGAGGTTTGTGAATTCCTCCGAGTTTTGTTTCTATAATCCACTCTTCAAATTTTAATCTACCGCCCGTGGTACCTTCGGCAAGCTGTCTGGCCGAAGCGATATCTTTTGGCATTCCATCCACATCATAAGTCTTGATGATCTTTTTGCCATATTCGTTTCTTAAACGCTTTTCTATTAAGCCAATAGCAAGATGAGAAATATCTATTCCGATCCACTGTCTTTTTAAACTCTCAGCTACAGATACGGTTGTCCCACAACCACAAAACGCATCAAGGACAACATTACCTCTTTTTGAAGACGCAGTTATAATTCTTTCCAATAAGGCTTCAGGTTTTTGCGTAGGATACTCAAGACGCTCTTTTGCTGAACTTGTAAGTTTGTCTATTTCCCAAACGTCATCAACAGGTCTTCCGTAAGCCATCGCGTCATCGATATACCGTTTTACGCGTCTTCCTTCTCCCTTATCGGACAGTACATATTCACGGCCATCTTTATCTAGTAACACTTTTTGCTTACGAATCTTAATATATTCTTCTTTGTTTTGCCATGGCGTAGTGTACGAATTGAATGCTGATCCGTCGGACCTTGAATAAAACAAGATAACGTCGTGTCGGCGTTCAAAATGGTCTTTCATCTTTTTGTTCCAACCAGTATAATGCCAGACAATTTCGTTTCTGAGTTTTTTACTGCCGAATATGAGGTCACAGACTATCTTGAGGTAATGACTCATGGTGGGATCACAATGCAGATAGAAACTACCGGAGTCTTTTAGTATCTTGTGCATGTAATAAATGCGTATCGCCATTGTCGTCAGATAAGACACGGCGCTTTTCGATATCTTGATCCTGTCGAGGCTTTGGAGAAAAGACCATAGATCGAGGTCTATTTCTTTTATCTGCTCTAAGGTGTCCTTGTAAGAAATATTGCTCCAGGTATCGGCAAAGGCTTGTTTCTGCGCTTTAGCATCTTTGAGATCGACCGTTTCAAAGAGGATATTATAGTTTCTCTTTGAATTGAAGGGCGGGTCTATGTAAATGAGGTCTACAAAGCCTGTCGGGTAACCATGGTAGAGCTTTTTTAGGATGTCCAGGCAATCGCCGAAGTATAACTGATTCACCTATGTTTTCCCTGGTTTCGGTTCTTTCTTCTTATGCTCTGGCGGGGCTTTTAGCATAGCGTCAAGGATGGAGTCAAATTCCTTTTTGGAGACTTCTTTCGGAATCTGATCTTTATGTAATAATATCTTCTTCTCTTTTGGTTGTTTCTTCAACAACGTGCTCCTGATGGTTTTCCTGCTCGGCGACCGGCTGCTCTTCTTTCGGCGCAAGATCGGGGACAGGTGCACCATGCTCATTCTCGGCTGTCAAGACTTCAACGGTGGAACTAACCGATGGCGGCACAGGCGGCAAGGGGACGCTAGAGGTTGCTAATAAAGGAAGGCCGGCGAGTTGCTCAGGCGGGAAGCATATCTTCAGCTTTTGACCGTCCCTTCGGGTTACCCGATTGTCGAAAGGGATTAAGTGCTCTCTGTCAAATGTGTGCATCTCATCCACATTGTGCCAAGCAGCAGTGGCAAGGTGGATAGCGTCCTGCGGTTTTTTGAGACCGTCTAGTTTCCGAAGAAGCCTCCTACCTAGCTTTCCTATGTCTTCTGTAACTGCGGCATAAACCACGAAATCTTGCCCCATAAAGTCTTCAAATAGCTGATCCTTTTCCTCTGGAAGTTCTTTTTCGGCATCTTCACATTTCAGTTTGAATACTTCAGCTAAGGTAAAAGTGGAGCTCAGAATCTCAAGTTCTTTTCTCTTTGCCAGCTCAATGACATAGCGTAAACGTCCAATCTTATTTTCTTCCTCCATAATCAGTCCTATCCAATTGCATGAATCCCAATATACTCGTTTTTTGTTAGCCAAGGTTACCCTCGTGGAACTTGTCTAGGTATTCATGCGGACTCATCCCTTGGGTGAATTCTCTGTCGGTAATTTCATCCAGGGAAACTTCTTTTGGCGTGATCAGGTCGATTTCGGCATCATTTATACTGCTAATGGTTCCGGATTTGTCGTAACGAATCACTCCTCTGACGATTACCCGTCTATGCTGCCAAATATCTTTGAGGCGCATGGACTCAGATATATCATCTATAATTTTTGCTGGCACACGACACCATGTTGCCGTATTGGTCAATCGATCAAGAATCTGAAGAGCTGGCTGACCATAATAAACCCCGACGGCCTCCAAATATCCATCAACAGACCCAAGTTCAACACGAGAGAGGCTTTCTGCAAAAAGATGAGAGGGCTGTTTGTAAATCGCGCTTATTGCGGAAACCGCTAATTGTGGAGTAATCTCAATGGGAGCAGAATCTTTGGAAAAGTCTAAAATAATGCTTGTTTTGCCAATCCCATTGCTGCTCCTATGAAACACTCGCTCTACTATACGACTCGCTTCTTGAGAACTCCATTCATCAGGTATGATGCCTTGCGATACAGACCTGATGCCACGTTCTAGTCTGTTTTTCTGCTTTTTAGCAATCTCGTCAACGTCTATGTCTGGATCGAAACTGATAGCTTCACCCTCTACTACAAGAGGGCTCTCCTTCTGTATTTTAACAAGTTTCCATATGACTTGCTCAGACTCAGACTCCCCCCCGCCCATGGAGGCAAGCTGAAAGTAATCCAAAATCTGCTCCATAACATCTTGAATGGTAAAAAAATCAGGATGCGAGGCGGGTGGCTCAATAACTATGCGCATTTTTTGTGTCATAATATGTCGTTGCGCTATTGAATAGCGCCCCCCTCTTTGTCTTTTTTGGGCTAAGCCAATGATGAGTCCCTGTACATTAACCGCTTTCCCTCTATCCCGGTCAACGCCGCTTCGCTACGTTTCGCGTCGGTAACTTTTCGCTCGTTGTATCTAAAGTTAAACTCTGAAAGGTAGCGGTGCAAGTGTTTGCTGTCCACATGGTGGTACACGCCGATGATCCCCCTCTTGAGGATGCTGAAATAGCCCTCGACGGTGTTGGTGTGGATATCCCCGTTCACATACTCCTTTTTACTATGACTGATAACGCCATGTCCAGAAAAATCTTTGAGTCTGCCTGTGTAGGCCGCAAAATCGTCGGTCATTATCTTCGCGGACTTATCGACGTTCTCCACGATGATCGCCCGGAGATTGGCCCCTGTCACCCTCTTAACGGGCCGGGAGACTACTCTTCCGTTTCTTTCCACCAGGGCAAATACAGGCGTTTTGTTTTCGGCCCCGCGTCCTCTCTTGCCGTGAGCCTTTCCCCCTATGTAAGTTTCGTCGGCTTCTACAGTACCGGATAGAGGGCTGCCCGGTTTCTGATCCATGGCGTGGCGGATACGATGCGCCATAAACCAGGCGCTCTTGTACGTCACATCGAGCATTCTGTGTAACTGATGGGCGCTTATGCCTTTCTTAGAAGCACACATGAGGTAGAAGGCCAGAAGCCATTTATGCAAGGGGATATGGCTACCCTCAAAGACCGTGCCGACCGTGACACTGAATTCCTCCCGGCACTTTGAGCACTTCCATACACCTTTACGAGTCGGATTTTTAGATTCGGCTTTCCCCCGTTTACGCCAATGTCCACCTACAGCCCCGCAGTGAGGGCAGACGGGACCGTTGGGCCAACGGAATTTCTCAAGGTAATCTCTGGCCGCATCCTCATCTGTGAAGTAAGGGGCTGAAAATCCTATGGTTTTCATTGTCTGCCCTCCTTATGATATAATTGTATCAGAAAACGGAGGGGGTGTCAAGTATATAATTACGATGATTTATATCCCTGTTTTGCAAATTCAATTGCAAAGAGACCGACAGAACAGCCAATGTCAACTATTACTGTCTCCTGTTTCTGTTTATGAGACAAACGCGGGAGCGCCCAATTGTTGATAAGATTACGGGCTAACACTACCCTTAAATACTCATGATTCCCATCCGAGGCGATCTTGCTTTGTTTATAGTACTCCACCATCTGTCTTTGATAGATTTCGCCATACGCGTACGAAGTAGCTTTCGGGTTCCGATGTTGATCTAAACTCTCGTCCATGGTTCTTCGTCTTTACGCCCTGAGCTCATATGCATTATTTTGTCAATTGTTGCCGTAATTTCAAAACCAGGATATTCTTGGTTCATCCCTTAGCAGATGATTCAAATGACAAATAGTTCATTATCCTTCGCGGCTGCCACGCGAATCACTCATTTCTGCAAATAATTACGAATTGATCTAACCTGTTGAACTAGCAATGAGCCGAGTTTCGTAAGAAGGGATGGCGCTTTGATCTCCGGCTGTGGTAAGGCAGGTCTTTTCACGTATGGCGCGTTGCTTTTCTTTTTTTGTTGCTGGCGGTCGAGCAGCAATTCGTTTACATAGGTTACCAGAAGTCTAAATGTTGCTATCTCATTATAATCCCGCACAGCCCTTTCCCATCCTGCGGCAGCAATTCTCCTTCGCTCGTTATCATGTTCCAGGTAGTAACGGCACAAGTCAATAGCTTCATCCACGGTGTCAAATCCGACAGCTTCCTCACCTAATTCAAATAGCTTCGCTAAATGAGAGCGGTTATCACAAATCTGCATTACGCCGTTTGCAGGAAGGATGAACGTACGAAAATTGATCGGCCCAGTGGAGTTGTGGAAATTGGGTCCTATTTTTGTCCTCTGGTATAGCGGAACTTTTTGGTTTTCGGGAAGAAATCCATTTGGCCATCCTTTGCCATAATATGTTGCCGTGGGAAATGCCGCGGTAAACCTGTTAAGTCGCTCAGCACGATAATTGGTCTCGCGCTCGCATAGCAGGGCCATATCGACATCTCTATTGCCGGTCAATATTTTCTCCGCGGTGAGTGTCGGGTCATAATCGGTGGCAAAGAAGCCTAGCGGCCAATGCCTGACTTCACGGACACCCCAACTGCGGTAAGTGTCCAGTTCGGCGATATTGCCGACCATTGCTAAATCATATGCCCATGCGACAGGTTTTGACAGTATCTCCGAAGCTTCCGGGTCATCGAAACAGCCGTAGACATTGAACGTGGGCAATTGCTGGATGAATTCGGGGTGGACGTTGATACCGTTCCAATTTACAAATACATCATAATTTTCCAAAGTCCTGGCTAACCGTTCGTGCATTTGGAGCAGTGTTTCGTCTCTCTTGCGCCATAGGTCATCCAGCTGCGACCAATAGAGCTGATGAGCCGGAGGATTAAGCGTCAGGGGAAAACTGTCGACTTGAATGCCTGACTCGCGCAACCGGCCAAGCCATCCATCGATCCAAGTCTTGATATCCATGGAAGGATGAGAATAATAACTAAAACCCAATAAAATGCGCATATTTACCCACTCAGGCTTTCATATTAAATGACGCGATAAATTCCTACCCATGAATCACGAACGTGAAAGATGGGGCCATTCAGCAATCTATCCCCGTACAACTCCTCAACGCCCAAGCATACGGAATTGATCCAATCATAGTTTCCGGTCAAGTTGGGATTGAAATCGTGCCAGAGAATAAAAGATCCAGGCTTCGTCATGCGAAGAATCTTGCGCGTATCGTTATATACAAATTCGGTATCATGGCAACCATCCACAAAAGCCACGTCGACAGTCCCTATATCGGGTTCCCATGTTGCGGAGTTTGCCAAAATCTGAGTAATATTGGTAAGCCCTTTTTCTCTGTAGTAAGTGCCGATCTCTTCTCGCGATGGAGCAACAGTTGTAAATACCCCCCCCTCGCCCGCGGCAATCCCTTCCGGCGGGATATTTAGTGTATATACGTGGGCGCGAGGGGCGTTCGACGCGATCAGGGCGGTTGTATGCCCGGTAGATGTACCGATTTCCAAGACTACCGAAGGGTTACTGTTACAGACTACGCTCCCGATACATTCGGCGTCACGAATACGCCGCTCATTAACATCAACGACAGAAACAAACTCACACAATGTGGGGCCATCGAGGATCGGGTCACTTCTCCAATTGAATATTTTCTTTAACTCCTTGACGTCGTTCAGCTCGATGACATATCGTCTGAGGTGAGGAAATTTATCGTGCTGTTTCAATCCCTCCTGCAGTTCCTGAAGAACGTAGTTTCGCAACTTTTCTTTGAGTCTGTTGATCATATTGTTTTTGTATGCAAATCTTCTTCGGGAACGGCAACCTGAGAAAATGTCTGCTCCTGAACAATTTCCATTTTCGTTTCTGCAAAACAAACAGGGATGCCGTTACTTACTCGGAGCAAGGTGGGGATATGCGATTTAGAGGTAAAGTACCCGTAGTATGTTGGCGGAGCGTATGGTATTGTAAACGTATCATCAAATAAGGCGAAAAGCATTTTGTATTCTCCGGTCGCGAGCTGCACTTCATTGAAAGTGACCCTGATGGTGTATTCCCCTTGTTTGATGGTAACGCGTTTTCTTGTTCCGAGGCATTCAAGTATTTCATCTTCTTTATCGCGGTTAAAGACATATCGAAACGTAATCCACAGGTATGCATCGACAATGTCCCGCTTTGCGGCGATTTTCGCTTCTACGGTCAGGGCCTCTGTTGACCAGAAGTCCAGTTTTGCCATTCCCTCTCGATCAAGCAAGGATATTGTCTTGATTTCCACCTCATCCGTGCCGAATCCATATTGAAAGACTGGTCTTAGCTCGACACCGTTTGCAGGGGGGTCGACATGATCGGGGATTGATTGGACCACGGATTCCCTGCCTGTCTGCAGCATCAATTCGTAGTTTGGGATCACCTTTTGGGGCCTATCCAACATCAGTTGCCTACCGTGGTGCATCAGCAACACCTTCGTACACATCGCTTCTATATTCTGCATATTATGGCTCACCAGGACAAACGTTGTTTTCTGCCGGCGCATGGCTTTTATTCTATCCAGGCACTTTCGTTGAAATTTCGAGTCTCCCACAGCCAAAATCTCATCAACGAGGACAATATCGGGCATACTGTGGATAGCGATGGCGAATCCCAGGCGCACATACATCCCTGATGAATACGTGCTGACGGGCGCATCGAGAAAGTCGCCTATCTCTGCAAAATCGACTATCGCATCGAAGTTCCGCAGGATCTCCCGTTTGCTCATCCCAAGGATTGCCCCGTTTACAAGGATATTTTCTCTGCCTGTCATATGAGGGTGAAAGCCGGCGCCAACAGCGATTAACGACCCCATATTGCCTTTGACCATGATTTCGCCTTTGTCAGGAGGAAAGATTCCTGAGAGCAGCCGTAAAAGAGTCGTTTTTCCGGAACCGTTTGCCCCGACAATGCCAAATATCTCGCCGGCCTTCAACTCAAAATTGACATCATCGACTGCCCAAAACTCATCTTTGTGCAGCATGCTGGAATCTCGTTTCAACCCGATGAGGTTTTTCCCCAGATCGTGTATTCCGTACAGCATGCTTCGTTTAAGATTCCGGCAAAACTTTTTGGATACATGTCTGACCGAGACAAGAATATCGTCGTTTCGTTGACCGTCCCGTTGTGGAGTCATCACGCTAGAGCATCCTTTCAACAAGCTTATCCTCGGAAATGTAAAACATACGCCAAGAAACAAGAAAACAGAGCACCGACAGCCCGGAGCAAATGATGAACCCCAGTGTGTTATATAGTCTACCGTAAAGGATGATATCTCTCGCAGAACAAACGAGATAGGTCAGTGGATTCCATTTGATTGAGGTTTGGACCAGTGCGCTGCTAACTTTGTCGGAATAGATGATCGGGGTAATCCAGATCAGCAATCCCATTCCAATATTGATTGCGCCTCTCGCATCGACAGCCACCACAGCGATCATCGATGAGATCAACCCAAGGGCTGACCCTAAGAAAAAGAGAGGTAACGAGACCAATGGAAAAAAGACAATCTTCCAACTGGGGATAACTCCAAAAGCGAAGAGCAAAATGATGTTCATGGCGAAACTGATTAAGAAATTGGCCAAAAATTGGGCAGTCTGCTTGAAGAGCAGTGCTTCGTGCGGGTAGTTTATCTGCAATTGAAGTCCAGCGCCTGAAGCTAAAGTTTCGCCTGCAGCACCGTAGAAACCCATAAATAATCCCCACACGGAACTGCCGATCAGCACATAAGCCGGATAAGGAACTCCAACATCTCCCGGACGGAGCAACCCGGTATATTGAAGAAATACCCAGGAAATAACCCCAAACACCGGGGATATAAAAATCCACGTAATGCCGACAAACGACTTCTTATACCCGGCCAGGAAATCACGTTTGAACAGTTGCCAGATAAGTTCTCTGGATTGAAGAATATTGTTGGCCATAATGACCCAGGTCTGGAAAAACCCAAGCTCATGACGTTGGTTAGGCCGGTAAATCGCGATTCGCTGATTCTCGGTATTCACTGTCGCTGGTTCCTTTCTAAGAGATCGTTCTGATAAACCGGACATGTGACTGTTCTATTTCCGGCCATTTGGAACACTCTCCCATTTGCTTCGCAGATTGCTTCCATAAATGTCGAACTATTGATTGTATTTCAGGAAAGAGGTAACCGTTGGGCCTAGGTTCTTTTACGTATTCTCTACCTATTCCCCGAAGAGCCCATTTGTTTGACTTTTTCCACATACCAGTCCACACCGCTTGTCCAGTCCGGTATTTCGATGCCGAGATCTTTTGCGAGTTTCGCGTTCGAGACGGCGGAAAAGCGGGGGCGACGGGCAGGTGACGGGAAATAATCGGATGCTACGGGTATGATGGTATTCGTCATCCCCAGCTTCGCGGCTAAGTATTTTATTATTTCGTACCGGGAGGCGTGGCCGGTGCAGGTCAGGTGATAAAGGCCGCGTAAGCCTCTATCAAGGGTGAGCATCGTGAGCCTTGCAATCTCCCTCGTTGATGTGGGCGTCGAGACCTGGTCGTCCACTATCTCAAGTACCTTGTTGTTACGCGCTGCCTGCAGGATCTTGTAGAAGAAGTTCTGCTTGCCTTCTCCGAAGACCCAGCTCACTCGCATAAGCAGGTACCGGTGCAGTGTCTCCGCAAGGAGGCGCTCCCCCGCAAGCTTGCTCTTCCCGTAAATATTGACCGGATCGGGTATGTCCTCCTCGGTGTACGGCGCCCCCTTATGCCCGTTGAAGACGTAGTCGGTGCCGTAGTGGACAAAAAGGGCACCCGCTTTCCTGCACGCGTCCGCAAGGTTTTTTACACCCGTCGCGTTTACCGCGAAGGCTGCATCTGGATCGCTCTCCGCGCCGTCCACGTTATTATAGGCCGCGCAGTTCAGGACGACATCCGGCCGGCTTGCACCGACTATAGCTCTCACGGCGTCTTTGTTCGTGATGTCCAGCTCCTTTTCCTCGGGTGCCTCTACCTCGAATTCGGGGCCTGTGAGCCGCCCTATGAACTCCTGCGCAAGCTGGCCATTTTTTCCTGCTATCAGAACCTTCATGATTAAAGGATGGAAGGCCTACAAAGGCCCCGTCAGCCTTGCCTTCTCGGTTTTTTCGCGAGGGCCAGAAGATACTGGCCGTAACCGTTCTTTGCGAAGGGCTCGGCAAGGGAAAAAAGCTGCTTCTCGTCTATGTACCCCAGCATATAGGCGATTTCTTCTATGCAGGCCACTTTGAGGCCCTGCCTTTTCTCTATGGTCGCCATGAATTCCGCCGCTTCGAGGAGCATCTCGTGGGTGCCCGTGTCGAGCCAGGCATAACCTCTGCCGAGAAGCTCGGCGCGGAGCTTGCCCATTCTGAGATAGGCGTTGTTCACGTCCGTAATCTCCAGCTCTCCCCGGGCCGAGGGGCGTATCTTTCTTGCTATGTCGATGACGTCGTTATCGTAGAAGTACAGGCCGGTGATCGCATAATTCGATCTTGGATTCTTTGGTTTCTCCTCGATCGACAGGATCCTCTGGTTCTCGTCGAACTCGGCTATGCCGTACCGCTCCGGGTCGCTCACATAGTAGCCGAAGACCGTTGCGCCGCCCTGGGCCGTGACGTCCGCGACCGCCTTCCGCAGGTGCGCCGTCAGGCCGTGCCCGTAAAATATGTTGTCCCCCAGGATCAGGCAGACATTGTCTTTGCCCACAAAATCAGCGCCGATGATAAATGCCTCGGCAAGGCCGTTGGGCTGGGGCTGCTCCCGGTACGCGAAAGAGAGACCCAGGTGGGAACCGTCCTTGAAGATGGCCTCGAAGCGAGGAAGGTCCCGGGGCGTCGAGATTATCAGGATTTCCCTGATGCCGGCGAGCATGAGCACGGAAAGGGGGAAATAGATCATCGGTTTGTCGTATACGGGTATGAGCTGCTTGCACACGCCTAAGGTAACCGGAAAGAGTCTCGTGCCGCTGCCTCCCGCTAGTATGATGCCTTTCATCGTGGTCGGGTCCCCTTCAGTTTTTTCCTTGAAAACCCCATCCGGCATACCATTCATAGGTCTTCTTGACGCCTTCGTCGAGGGGGATGGAGGAACGCCAGCCCAGGCGGGCCGCTCGCGAGACGTCAAGCACTTTTCTGGGCATTCCGTCGGGTTTTGTCTTGTCGTACACGATATCCCCCCTGAAGCCGACTATCTCCCTGACCAGGCGGGCGATCTCATCGATCGTCCGGTCCTCGCCGGAACCGATATTGACGAGCTCCCCCACGTCACCGGCATCGCAATTCTCGAGCAAAAGGATCATGGCTGCCGCAAGGTCGTCCACATGGAGGAATTCGCGCCGGGCGCTGCCTGTGCCCCACACGCATACGGCCTCTCCCGTAACCCCTATTTTCTCGAGCACTGCTGCTATGGACTTCTCGTCTGCAGCCTCGAACCGGCCGTCCATCCCGAAACCAAGGGGGGCACGGCCGAGGTCTCCGGCAATCTGCTCGTAGTCGCCTGCCGCGAGGAGCTTCCCGAGATGGAACTTCCTGATCAGTGCGGGAAGGAGGTGGGATGTCTCCAGATTGAAGTTGTCCTCCGGGCCGTAAAGGTTGGCCGGCATGAGGGACAGGTAGTTTGTCCCATACTGCTCGTTGAAGTAACGGCAGAGCTTTATAGCTGCTATCTTGGCGACTGCGTACGGTTCGTTCGTCGGCTCGAGGGGGCCGCCAAGGAGGTACTCCTCTCGCAGCGGCTGGGGTGCGAGCCGCGGGTAGATACAGGACGAGCCCAGGTTGAGGAGCTTTCGGACGCCGGATTTATGCGCCGAGCCGATGACATTGGCGGCGATTGAGATGTTGTCATAAAGGAATTCCGCCCTGTACGTGTTGTTTGCCAGGATGCCGCCGACCTTCGCCGCTGCCAGGAAGACGTATTCCGGCCTCTCTCTCTCGAAAAACGCCTCGGTCTCATCCTGGCGCCTCAAGTCGATCTGCATCCAGCGGGTCTGCGCGCCGGCGGGGGCGGACTCTCCCTGGGCGAAAGCTGAAGGCTGCCTTCTGTGATAACCGGCGACGAGGTCGGTGTAACCGGAGGACAGCAATTTCCTGATGACGGCGGAGCCGACCATTCCTGTTCCGCCGGCGATGAATATCCTTGATGCGACGTCGACTCCCATTTGATAGGGCTTAGCGCTCTCTTATCTGCTCGTATATGGAAAAGTCGTGGTTCGTATAGTCGAAGCCCTTGCACTTCGATATCTCTATCCCCTCCCCCGGGGAATCGAGCCCGACCGACCGGACGTCCCAGTCCACCATGATCTTCACCAGCTCTTCAAAGCTGACCCGTGGCTGCCAGCCGAGCTGGGTTCGCGCTTTCGTGATATCGGCCTGAAGGGCTACCACTTCGGTCGGCCTGAAATAGCGCGGGTCGACCTCGACGATCACGGAGCCGGGCGCAAGGTTGCCCCACTTGGAGGAGGCAACAACGCCGACCTCGTCCTTTCCGGCGCCCTGCCAGGCGAGCCGCACACCCATGTAAGAGAAGGCTCTGTCCACGAACTCCCTGACCGTGCGGCTTTCTCCGGTCCCCACCGCATAGTCGTCGGGGGTGTCCTGCTGAAGCATCAGCCACATCATCTCGACGTATTCCGGGGCAAACCCCCAGTCCCTCTTTGCGTCGAGGTTGCCGAGGTAGAGCTTCTTCTGGCTCCCTTTGATAATGTTCGCCAAGCCCCTGGTGATCTTGCGGGTAACGAAAGTTTCGCCGCGGCGGGGCGACTCGTGGTTAAAGAGGATGCCGTTGCAGGCAAAGAGGCCGTAGCCTTCCCGGTAGTTGACCGTCATCCAGTAGGCGTAGAGCTTGGACACAGCATAGGGGCTTCTCGGACGGAAGGGGGTTTTCTCGCTCTGGGGGGGAGGTGATGCGCCGAAGAGCTCCGAGGACGAGGCCTGGTAGTACTTTGTGGCAATGCCGCTCCTTCTTATGGCCTCGAGGAGCCTGGTCGTGCCCATACCCGTCGCCTCTCCCGTGTACTCAGGCATGTCGAAGCTGACTTTCACGTGGCTCTGGGCGGCAAGGTGGTAGATCTCCTCAGGCTTGATGTTGTAGACGAGGTGGGCGAGCTGTCCCGAATCGGAAAGATCCCCATAGTGGAGGAAGAGCCTCACTTCAGGCTGATGGGGGTCCATGTAGATGTGGTCGATCCGGCCGGTGTTGAACGTGCTCGCCCTCCTGATGAGACCGTGAACCTCATAGCCCTTCGAAAGGAGGAATTCCGCAAGGTAGGAGCCGTCCTGTCCTGTAATGCCGGTTATAAGTGCGCGCTTAAACATCAAGGGTCAGAAATTTTTAAAGATATTGAAAAAAAGATCCTTTTCGGGTGGAGAATGATGAATACAGGCTACCGCCATAAGATGTCGTCATCATCCCGCAAAAAACAAACATTCTCCTCCTCCAAGCCAAGAACCATTATGGACGGTCAGGCCTTATCAACAACCTAATATTACAAAATATTCACTGATATTTCAACGTTAAATTGGCATGTCGGAGGTGGGCGCCTTCTCGTATCTCACGCCTGCACGTCCGCCTCCCTGGGGCATCCTTGCCGCGGGCAGTCCCGTTCCCCTGTAAAGCTGGGTGAAATAATATGTGGACACGAGGAGGACATAATAAATGAGGACGGACGAGAGGGCAAACCCCAAAAGATAAGGGATGGTGTGCAGCCTGTAGCCGATGTACATGCACAAAAGGCTCAGGACGTACCCGGAAACGTAGGCCGGTATGACTTCCTTGACTGCCGCCGCTATCCGCTCGAACTCGAAGGCCCTGCGTGCTTCCCCACCCTCTATGAAGGCGCAGAATGCGAAAGGTAGGAAGGCGGAGCAGACGACAAAGGCGAGGACCGCCAGCACCTTCACCAAGCCTCCCGCGAACGCGGTAAGGGGATTGCCGAAGCTGGAAAGAAGGAAGCTGAAGGAAAAAAGGAAGCACGGGAGCGCCTCGTAGAGGATGAAGATCCCGAAAAGCTTTGCCCCCTCCCAGAGCAGCTCGTTCTTCCGCTCCCAGGTTGGTAGACCTATGCCGCCTATCATGGTGAGGCCGCACGTGCGCGCCAGATACCCGAGGGAGAGAAAGTTGGCCACGGGGATCAACAAAATAAGTCCGGCTGCGATCCAGCGCTTTACATAGCGCGAGTTGAAAGTGAAGACTACGAAAGAGATAATATCCATCTATCTGCCTTTCATGATTGCGTCGAGAAGCGTTTCGGCCGCGTATCCCGTCAGGCCGCCGTCCATGACCACCGTCTCCCCGTTTATATAAGCCGCCTCGGGAGAGGCAAGGAAGAGGACCGTCGCCACAAGCTCTTCTACCGTGCCCATCCTTTGAACGGGCGTCTTGCTCGAGAGAAAATCGACCAGCTGTTGTTTCTTTATAAGCCCCTCGTTCATGCCGCCCTTTATATAACCGGGTGCAATGCAGCAGAGGGTGACCCCGAACCTCCCCCATTCGGAGGCGAGGCTCCTCGTCATAAGCTGGAGGCCGGCCTTGCTGATCGCGTAAGGCAGAAACCCCTTCTCTCCGAACAGTGCCACCTGGCTCGATATAAAAAGGATCCTCCCGGCGCTCCGCTCTATCATTTTGCGGCCGAATATCTGGGTCGTATAGAAAGCGCCCTTCAGGTTCACGTCTATTACCTTGTCGAAATCCTCCCGTTTCATCTTCTCCGATGGGAGCAGCGGATTGATTATCCCGGCGTTGTTGACAAGAATATCTATGCCTCCCCATTCCTGCACGACCTTTTCTGCGACTGCCTCCATGGCCGCGTAATCGCTCATATCTGCCGTGAAGGCCCGGGCCGGCTTCTGCCTGAACTCTTCTTCAAACCTCGTGACAGCCTCGCCTTTTCTACCACTGACGCCGACCCTGGCGCCCTCTTTGAGGAAGGCCTCTGCCATCGCCTTGCCGAGTCCCCTGGTCCCCCCCGTGACAAAAACAACCTTATCCTTGAATCTCATTGCAAGCCTCCGTAGAAGTCGTCTATTCTCCTGTCGAAAAGGGCGATCAGATCCTCGCTTCCGGCCACCTCGGCGCCCGTGACCTGTCGCCACACATCAGGCCTCTCCATGCAGAGGTAGATGAAAAGGTCTCGCTCTTTTTCTTTGAGAAGGCCATATAGCATTTTGTAGACCTTTATCCTTTGGGTCTTGATGTATCGAAACTTGCCGTCCTCTCCCACGATGAATTCGCCGTGGAGCAGGTTCCGTCGCCCCTCGCGCAGGAAGAGATTCATGAGTTGGGGCGCGAAACGCAAGGTCCCCATGCTGACCCAGATGACGCCTTTCAAATCGAGCACCTGGGCTATTTCGTCGATAAGACGGGCGTAATCGTTCTCAAATCCGTCATATATGATCACAGGGTCGAAGTGAAGCCCCACGAGGCAGCCCCAGTCCTGGGCCTTTCCGAGCGCTCTCAGCCTCTTCGAGACCGGGCTCGTGCCCTTCTCCTCCATGCTGACTATCCTTTGCGGCGCCACGGAGAAGGAGACGACCACGTAGCGGTTTAAGCTGGACCGCAGATGGTCGAGGCCTGCCCATTTCGACTTGAGTTCCAGAAGGGCCTTCTTTCTCTCTCCGAAAAATTCGACAAACGGTCTGGCCGCGTCAAGCTTCCTATCGAGGGCAAGGCTGTCCGAGAGCTCCCCGGTCCCGAAGCGGAGGAAGTGAGTCCTTTCGCGCCCTATCGCGTCATCGATCTCTCTCATGACCGCGTCCGTCGCCGTCCTTACGGCAATGCCGGGATTGTTCAGATAGCCTCTGAGGATGCAGTACGAACAGGAGAGAGGACAGCCCTCCACAAGATCGATGGTCTTGTACCCGCAGCAGACGTGCTTTGGGGTACCCGGGCAGTCCCTGACTACACTGCCTTTAGAATCTATCCGCCGCACCGTGGGTAAGCTCAAATATGCTCCTGAAAAAACCCTGACCCGCAAGGCGATCCAGTCTGGCCAATGCTCCTTCGACTTCCTCGTTGTTCCTTGCCCTTATCTCAATGTCGATCGCTTCCTTCTCAAAGGCTTTGTCCACCCTTACCCGTATGTTGGGGGGAAGAGCGCAGGCGGCGAGTATGCCGGCGAGTTTTTCTTCGAGGCCGGAAAGCAAAGGATGGGTTTGCCGCTTGAGGGCCCCTTTCAAAGCCTCCATATCTCCGGAGAGGGCCAGCTCCGTGAAATCTATGGCCCCTCGCTTCACCTTCAGAAGCATCATGAGCTGGAGCGCTTCCCTTAGAGAGCTTACGGTCGGGCGGCGCGGTCCGGCGATGGCGATGATGTTCCGCTGCTCCCCCGGATCGAACCAGAAAAGCTGCTCCACAACCGTTATGGGAAGATGATGCCTCACGATAAACGATTTCGTTGCCTCTTCCGCCGAGGCAGCCGCTATGCAGGTCGCGTGGGCGTTCTCCCTGGCAGGAAGACCGAGCATTGCCATAACCTCATATGTATCTTGGGCCGAAAACCCGAGCGACCTCATTTTCTCGATACATATTGCCTTTTCGACCGTGTTGAGCGACCTCGCCAGGTTGTCGTTTATAGAAGTCAGAAGCGCCTGTTTCCCGTCCAGATCGAGAAAAACGTAGGGTATCTCTTCGATGCCGAGGATTCTCGCAGCCTCGGCCCTCTTGTGTCCGGTCACGATCACCGCACGCTCTTTCTTGAGGAGGCCAAGGGGCGTGACTATGCCGAACTTCGCTACAGAGGCGAGGAGGTGGTCGTCTTCCAGGGGATAAGAGACGCAGAATGTCCTGTCAAGAACATTCACTTTGTCGATGCGGATGCTTTCCATCTTGCCCATGTATATAATCGGCGCCCAGCCGGGCCGGATATGCGGGTCCTGCCATATTCCCAATCGAGGCTAAACGAGCCGGTTTTTGCCCGCGCTCTACTCGCGTCGCCCCGCGTCCGACGCAAGTAGTGGGCCTACTGGCTTTCCATGGCCGGCATTCAGTACCCACGCACGAGGCTCAAATCTCGTGGAATCCGCTAATTCTAAACCATATCAAAAACAGGGGTTTTGTGTCAACCGCATTGAAACCGGCCTTCCCTTTCCGGCGCCTTTTTAGCGAACCACCCAATATCTTTATTTTTTGTGGGCAAGGGGATGCAAAATTATTTGACCTTTTACAGATTCTGTGCAATCATAGTACCCGAAGTTTCGGACGTGTTGTTACGTGCCGCAATGCGTGAAACGGTGTTGCGGTTTTTTTTTGGCATAGTTCGGTTCTTCGATATTCGCATAGGAGGTACTTCCGGTATGGCAAAGGGCACTGTAAAGTGGTTCAACGCATCAAAGGGCTTTGGGTTCATTGCCAAAGAGGACGGCGGGGATGTCTTTGTTCATTATACTGCCATCCAGGACGAAGGATTCAAGTCGCTGGCGGAAGGCCAGGCAGTCAGTTTCGATATAGTCGACAGCCCTAAAGGTCCGAAAGCAGCAAACGTAATCAAGCTGTAAAGGAAAGAGGCAGGCCGCAGGGCCTGCCTCTTTCCCGGATTAGAAAAGCATCCTATCGTAAATTATCGCTTTCCCCATTCTTTGAGGACATTGTTATTTTTTCATAGGCTTCCGGTATTTCAAAAAAGCTGTCGGGCACCGAGGTTTTGATATTGCTGTACTCGATGCTCCAATTTCCGTTGACCGCCATGGTTTTGATAGGAAAGTTGATGTCCGTGGCTATCCATTCGTAGAACGAATCGCCCGGCTCCCCTTCCCTGGCCGTGACCTCGTATTTTTTGGACAAGTGCCCGTTAATCGTTTCGGAGCCCAGGAATTTCCGGTTCTCTTCCGGAGATTGCCTATCCTCAATGGCAGGCTTCTTCTTCGGGTCGAAGGGCATTTCTATATATGCCTTCTGCTCGGGTATGACTATCCACGACTTGTTTTTGTCGTGTCTGATAATCGCATACTCCGAGCCGCCATTCGTCTCAATCCGGTATTTGTTCCCTTTGACGTATAATTTGCCGGATTGTTTCTGCTCGCCGTCTTTTGTGACCATATCGGCGGAAAGCTCGACGGCCCGCGCCTGAAGCACGGACCCAAGCAACAGGAGAATTGCAACCAGGCCCGAACAAATATGCCTCATTGATACCCCCTTGTCTTTGCGCCTTTCGAGATAGTGCTAATATAGTCATCGAAGAAAGCAAAATAAATGATGCGTGCTGGGGTCCGTCTGATAAGCGGGGCTAAAGGTTCTCTTTTCTCAGTTCCTCAAGAAGAGACCTTTGCCTGTCGGTGAGCTTTCGCGGCACATCAATGGCGATCTCCACATACTCGTCTCCCCCGGCTTGTTTACCCATGTGGGGCACGCCGAGACCTCTCAGGCGCACTTTTGAATTGCAGCGCACACCGGCGGGTATCTTGACTTGCTTCGGGCCGTCTATGGTGGGTACCTCTATGCTCCCGCCCAGAAAGGCATCGGTCAGTTTTACCTCTTTTTTAACGTAAAGATCATTCCCCATCCTCCTGAAGACGGGATGCTCCGCGACCTTTGCGGTCACGTACAGGTCTCCCATCCTGCCGGTGTGGGGATCCCTGCTCCCCTTTCCGTGGAGCCTCAATTTCTGGCCAGTGTCGATGCCCTTGGGTATCTTCACCTTGATCTCCTCCGCCCCCCGCTCGCTCGCAAAGGACAGGACTTTCTCCGCACCCCTTATGGCGTCCATGAAAGGTATCTCCAGTTCGTAATTCAGATCGAGCTCTCCTGCTGCGGTACGGTCTCTTGTCACGAAATCGCCGAAATCGTAGACTCGCCTCCCGGCCCGAGCGGATTCCTTGCCTGCCGAGGCGCCGGGAGATTGCCTGCCGAAGACCATGCTGAAGATGTCGCCCGTACCGAAGCCGAGGTCCTTAAAGAGGTCGCCTATGTTGAAGTTGCGATAGATATCCTCCTGGGTGTACCTTTGCTGGAACCCGCTCATACCGTACGTGTCGTATTCCTTCCGCTTATCCTTGTCACTCAAGACAGCGTACGCCTCGTTTATTTCCTTGAACTGCTCCTCTGCCTGCTTGTTCCCAGGATTCCTGTCAGGGTGATACTTCAGGGCCAACTTCCTGTAAGCCTTCTTGATATCGTCTTGGGGTGCCTTTTTCTGCACGCCCAGTATGTCGTAATAGTCTTTCTTAGCCATGATCACCACCTGCGAGAGCGGTATATGTACCGATCTTTAGTCCCAGCGCCCCGGCAACGGTCCTGCACTTCACGCTCATCACGTAGACGACCGGCCGCTGACGGTCATATTCGGAGACAGTCTCATAGTTTCCCATGCCTTTGGCTATAATCATGCTGCCGTCCTCCCAGCACTCCTCAATCACTCCCGTCATCTCTTCTCTCCTCAAGCCCACCTCGTCCGTGCCCGTGGAGATTATGCCTTCCCACATGTCGTGGGCCATGAACCGGGTCACATCGCTGAGCGACATATCGTTCTGGACGGGGTGCTCCTTGACCGCGTAAAACAAATCTTTTTCCTCCCGTCTGAGAAGGTGGAGCAGGGGCAAATCGAAGACAAAGTCACCCAGGTTATCCCCCAGCACCAATATTTTCCTACTAATATAAACCTGATGTGCTATTTTGGCCACATCTCCCACGAATTCCATGGTGGAGACATCGTATGAATGTTCCCTAAAGAAATCTCCGCCGTTGCCGAACGCCGACGACCGGAGCGCACCCTCAAGGGTATCGGGGAAAAAGCCCTTAAGCTTTGAGAAAGCAGCCACGGCGCGCCTGAATTCGATCTCCTTCCGCTCCTCGTACGGGTCGTACACGCCCGTTTCCCCCCTCACGTACTTCAGAAGACGATTCGAGACCTCTGTGGGAGGCCGGTCCGCATCGAAAAGCGTCTCCACGAGATGGAAAGCCGAGGCCACGAGCCCTTCGCCTCCGTGGGAAAGGGCGACGACCTGCCTCGCCAGGGCTTTGAGGCAGTCCTTGCAATAGCTTTCCGCCTTCACCGTTCCTCCCTACGACTCTATTAGACTATCCCGTAAGCCTTTACAAATCAAATTGAAAAAAATAGAATTAATCTATGCCGATTTACGAATATTATTGCGAGGCTTGCAAAAAGACATCGTCATTCCTGCTGCTGCGGGTCACCGAGGAGGTGGAGCCCCATTGCAAGCACTGCGCATCAACGGCCGTGAAGAGGGTCCTCTCCCGCGTCGCTGTCCTGAGAAGCGAGGAGAAAAGGATGGAAAGCCTCCTAGATCCGGCTAAGCTCGGCGATCTTGACGAAAACGACCCCCGCTCAATGGAGAAGCTGATGCGGAGAATGGGCAGCGAATTGGGTGACGAGATGGGCGAAGGGTTCGAGGAGGAGATGGGAGAGGCCCTCGAAAGCGCGCAAGCTAGCCCCGAAGAAGACCTGTGAGCGGCCCTTTGCCCTCCCGCAGGATCTTGACTTTGTCGTCGACAAGGCTAATTACGGTCGACGGTTGCCCTACGATGAGCCCTCCGTCGATGACGAAGCCCACTTGACCCTTGAAATACTTTTCTATGTCCCGGGGGTCCGCCATGGCCTCCTGGCCGGACAGCTTGGCCGTGGTATTGATTATCGGCCTCCCCAGTAAATTGACTAGTCCCTTCGTCACCTCGTGGTCCGGCATCCTCACCCCCAGCTCCTTCTTGCTGGTCATGAGAAGCCTCGGCACTATCCTCCTCGCTTTCAGGATGAAGGTATAGGCGCCGGGCAGTGTGCTCTTGAGGACCTGAAAGGCGAAATCGGTAAGAACCGCGTAGCTGCTCACGTCCTTGATGTCTTTGAAGATGACGGAGAGCGGTCTTTTCTCGTCGAGTCCCCGCATATCGTAGAGCGTCTTTATAGCCTTGATGTTGAACAGGTCGCAACCGAGGCCGTAGAAAGTATCGGTAGGGTAGCCTATGATTGCACCGTTTTCAAGACTTCCCTTGATGAAATCGGTCGTTTTCTTCTTGGGTCTCGTAGGGTTCCATTCGACTATCATCTTTTCATCCCCGCGTATCGGGCAAGAGCGCGCCGTTTTCCGCCGACGTTGAAGACCCCCTCTTCGTAAGACAAGAGGTCCAGGTGACGAAAGTAGCCTATCAACTCACCGTCGTCAAGGAGATATCGGGGGTCCCTCGGCCTGTCGATGGCATTCTGCCGCTTCAGGAACGTCTCGTAAATGAGGAGCCCTCCCGGCAATAGGATCCCCGTCAGCTCGGCCATGATCTCCCTTGCGAGAAAATAGAAAACGAGGACACAGCCGGCGGCGGCCTTGAAGGGGAGGTGATAGGCATCGCCCAGGATCGCTGAAATCTGCTGGCGCTCCTTTACTGCCGCCTGCCTGGCGATCTTGATGGCCTCTTCGGACCTTTCGAGACCGTAAGCGGGAAGACCCTTTCTTGCCAAAAACAACAGGTCCCGGCCGTTGCCCATGGCTACGTCGATCACCGCCTTTCCTCTCGGCATTAAAGGGTAGAACTTCTCAACTAGCTCATGGACCTCGTGGGCGCCGTCGTAGAAGCCCTCCCGGTAGCGCTTATCCCAATCAACCTCCAAGAAGGCGCCTCCCGTTGTCCCAAAAAACCCTTCCCCTCACTCCTTCGTCGAGCCCATCCAGCCCGGCCTTGTAGCGGGCAAGCGAAAGCAGGGGATAGTCCGATCCGAAGATCACTTTGTTCGCAAGGAAGGCCCCGGCGAATCTGTAGAGGGCGTCCGAGTAAAGAAAAGGGACTGCGGCAAGATCGTAGTAGACCTGGGCAAAGGCTTCTTTTATTTCCGGCATGAACTCGTAAAAACAGAGCCCGCCCCCCATGTGGGCCAGGATAACCTTCAAACGCGGATGGCTTTGGACGAGACGGACCACCTCGCCGAAATCCGCCTGCGCCTTTCCGGGGTAGGAATGGCCGACCTGCTCGTTGAGATGCATCATGAATACCATCCCTGTCTGCTCCATAAAAGCCGCAAGCCCCTCGATACCCTTTCGCTCGGATTCACCGAAGGACCTTTCGTACCAGGCTATCTCCCCCACTCCCCGAGCGCCCCTGTCGAGGCAGCGCTGCGCTTCGGCAACGCCCTCCGCCTCGTCATACTTGTCTACTACGATGAAGGGCGTGATTCTCTCGTCGGTCTTCGCCATATCGAGCACGTAGTCGTTGACGAGGCGGATGAGCCCTCTGTCTCTGAAAGGAAAGGAAAAAGCGATGGCCTTGTCGATGCCCTCCCGCTCCATATAGGCCAGGAGGCCCGACCCGTCGGACATCTTTGACCGGCTGTCGCCGTAAATCAAAGCAAATCCAGGGTCCTCCGCGGCAATTCGCTCCCTCCCCCGTATCACCTGCGTAGGGAATATATGCGTGTGGCCGTCCAGAACTGGCATACATGGTATTATACGGCCTATCCCGTCCAAAAAATAGATTTTTTCGCGGCGAGATGCTATAAGGTGTCCATGGCCGTAAAGATCGTCTTTTTCGACTGCGACGGAACGCTGACAACCGTGAAGAGCAGTTGGCAATATCTGCACGAAAGGCTCGGCCTATGGGACGGGAAGGCCGACGAGTTCCAGCGGCTCTTTCGGTCCGGAGTGATCGATTATGGCGAGTTCTGCCGGAGAGACGCAGCGCTTTGGAAGGGCATGTCCGAAAAGCGCGTGCTGGACATAATAGGAGAAATCCCCTATCACGAAGGGGTCAAAGAGACCATGAAGGCCCTCAGGCGAGAAGGCGTATTCACCGTCATCCTCTCGACGGGGCTTTCCTTGCTCGTAGAGAAAGTGAAAGGGGAGCTGGATATGACCCACGCCCTCGCTAACGATCTGATCGTCAAAGAGGGCGTCCTTACCGGCGAGATAAGGCTCAACGTGGCCCATGACAGGGAATCTCCCTCCCACGCCCATGGGTCCGGGGCCGGAAGCAGAAGCAAGGGGTTTAAAGACAAGGGCTACTGGGTTAGGAACATTCTGCGCGACCTCGGTTTGAGAAAGGACGAGGCCGCAGCCGTGGGCGACAGCGAAGGCGACAGGACAATGTTCGAGGAAGCGGGTATCGCCATCGGGTACCATCCCGGCGCAAAAACCCTCCCCTTCCTCGACCATGCGCTCCATAACGGTTCTTTCAAAGAGGTTTTTGAGGTACTGCGAGCGCGCCCGTGAAAAGCAACCGGCGGAGGTCGACGAAAACCATCAGGTTTTTCGTGAGTCTGGCGGTTGCTTCGTCCCTGGTTGCAGCCTTTGGCTGTGCCCCGAAAACCATCAAGCTCTATGAATCTGTGCCCGCCGCGAGGGCACGGGGCGACGTTGTCCGGTATGCCATGACGCTCCTTGGCAAGCCATACAGGAATGCGGCCAAAGGTCCCGATGCCTTCGACTGCAGCGGTTTCGTCTATTACGTATACGGGCGGTTCGACGTCATGCTGCCCATTTCGACAGAAGGACTGTCTCGGGTCGGCCACGAGGTCCCGCAAAGCGACGTAACCGTCGGGGACCTCGTCATGTTCCGCATAAAACGCGAATATCACGTGGGGATTATGATAAACGGCCTGGAATTCATCCACGCCTCGAAATCGCGGGGTGTTACCATAGACAACCTCGACGGTCGTTACTGGAAGCGCAATTTGTCCCACTTCAGGCGCGTACTCTGACGAAAGGACCTTTACAAGCCTCCGGGTTCTCTTCCCTATCTCCCTGCCGAGGCCTTTTTAATGTATGCCTGCAAGTCCATCTCTCTGTAATGCTTGCCCTTCACGTATTCCAGTATGTGCTTGTATTCCTTCGCCTTGACGTAACCTGGTATCTCGCCGATGCGCTTTCCCGAAGACTCGAGAAACCAGGAGGATGGGGTACCCGTAATGCGATACAGGTCGCCCATGTCTCTCGATTTGTCTACATCTATCCGAAGATAAACAAAGTCCTTCTTCAGGATACCATCGACCTCTTTATCCGACAGGGTCGATCTATCCATGATCCTGCAATAATAGCATGATGTGCTGAAAAAATAGAGAAGGACCGGCTTGTTTTCTCTTTTGGCCGTTTTAAGCGCCGCCTCATAATCCTGGCAAAATGCCGCGGCGGCGAAAAGGAGAATGCTTACACACAGGGCAAAGGATATCTTCTTCATAGTAGCTTAGTATATTACCAAAAAGGCGGCCGTTCAAGTGACGCCGGCGGACCGCGGCCGGGCCGTTCGGGCGCGCGACCGGCTCAACGGGTATCCCGCCGGCGCCGAAGGCGCGGCCGGTGGGCCGCAAGAGGATCGCGCGGTCTCGCGTCAACGGCATTAGGTGAAAAGGGCCCTGCCCGCATATCCTCTAAACCGTAAACTATCGTCCACTTTCGTAAACACCCTACCCATAAAACAAGGATGGGGCAGGGGAATCAGACGTAAGTTCTTGAACTTGTCGTACTACAGGCCGTGGGGAATCTAAGGAAAGAGCCGGAGAAAAATGGTACCCTATGGAAGAGCTATGGGAAGGTTTTACTTCGACAGGAGATATTACGCAGACAAGGCATTGAAGTGGGTCAGCTTTGAAAGCGATCCCCATCTGGTCGAGACCAAACGGGCAATCTACGGGAGGTGCGTCCCTTGCATTACTTCCCTCTACGATCAACTGGCCGGGGAAAGGGAGGTAATTCATCTCGGCCCCGCGAACGCGTGCTGGAAGGTCATTGCAGTCATGAAAGATGAGGGGGAGTGCCTCACTTTGATCAGCCGGTTCGAGACCCGGTTCCTGGGTGAGAGGCGCGTCAAAGGACGCTTCGGGTCAGGGGATCCCGGCAGAACGACAAGGGTCGTGGTCTTCAACGCATCCGACGAGAAGGAGAAGGAGAGGCTTTTCGAAGAGGTGGCGATCTGCGCGAAAGAAGTGAACCCGTCCTGCGAAGTTGGGTTTCACAAGGGCTGTATGGAGCTGCATCAGGAATTGCTCGGGGACTGGCGGGAGTGGAAAGAACCTCAGCCAATAATGAATTTTGCGGTTATCCCGGATTTGATAAAGAGGATAAGGCAGATGCTCTTCTGGGAAAAAGAATCATCCGGGCCTTCCTGATCCGCACAATCTTTCGCGCCTTCCGGGGCGCCCTTCAACCCCTTCCGAGAATCTCCTCACCGAATTTCAGGCAGTCTTTTCTCTGAGGCGTCGTGGCTTCGGGTACGGCTTTTCCCTGCGCGTGAATGCCTTCTCCCGGCTTTGTAATCTTCGGCACTAGGAGACCCTTGGTCGGCCTTCCCCCAAAGACTTCGTCAGGGGAGGTCTGGCGGACGGATGACCGTCTTGACTTTGCGCCGAAGGCAACTAAGTTTTGAGTAGGACGGAGCCGTGGAGGCCAAAGGGGATGGTAAGATAACGCGTAAGGTACGAGAGACCGTATTTGCCTTACTTCGCTTCCCCCCGCTCCCCTTCGCTCTGTGCTTATGTTTCCTGCTGTTTTCGGGAACCTATGCACCCTGCCAGGATAAAAGGCCCTGCGACGACGACATCGAGAGGTTCTGCTATAACTTCCAGGTATACGGGGGATGGACCGCAAAATGCCTGGAGCTGCACTTTGAAGAGCTTGCGCCGGCTTGCAGGGCCCTTACGCTCGATCTGGTCGGCACGGCAGAGGCGGTAGTGGGTCAGGCATGCGAAGAGGACGTAAGGTCTTTCTGCTTCGGCGTCAGGCCGGGAGAGGGCAGGATAGCAAAGTGCCTGAGCGATAACCTGGATAGACTCTCCCCCGTTTGTAAGGTTACACTATACGAGGCAGGTTTTCCGGGAGGCTCTTGAAAGACAGCGGAGGGGAGATGAAACGAGTGCTTCTGCTTGTCCCCTTGATGGTTCTTTTTACCGGCTGCACCCACTATTACTACAAGCCGGGGATGACCACCACCGATTTCCAGAGGGACAAAAGGAACTGTGAGAGGACCGCCGGTCAAATAGCGGCCCGCAACCAGACAAGGGTCTGTGACGAGATCGATCGCTGCCTCATTGGCAAGGGCTGGAGGCGAGACTGACCGGCCCTGCCTTGCGAGGCGAGCCGGCCGCTATAAGGCAGGCCCTGGCGTAGGGAGGGTCGGGAGCTTCCCCGGCAGGCGCTCCAGGCAACGCCCGGCGAGCTCATGAAGGCGAGGCACCGATCCGATACGGCCCGTCGCGCAAACCAGGTTTCCAAGGCCCGAAGGAATGTGGGCGAGAAAGGAGGCAAGGCCCTTTTTCAGCCCCAGGTTCCCATACGCCCCCAGAGCCTGCATCAAGCGCTGGGCCGAGGCCGCCCAGAAGGCCTCCTGGAAAGCCGCCCAGTCTTCGTCACGGGCAGCAAGGGCATAATAAAAGGAGAGGAGCTCGGACCTGCGGTCTTCAGAGAGACCTGCGTAAGCGTCGCACAGGAGCGACCCCAGATCGTAGAAGGCCGAGCCGAAGCGCATTCCCTGAAAATCGATGAGGAAGATTTCGGCCCTGCGGATCATCACGTTCTGGGACTGGAGGTCTCTGTGGACGAGGCAAGGAGCCGAGGCTGAGAGCCGCTCGGCCAGCGCCGAAAGCTCTCTTTCCAGCCGGCAGGCCGCGGCCGGCGGCAGTTCGATCCCGCATAAGTCCCTCACGAAATGGTCCATGAAATAGGTCCGCTCCCATCGATAGAGGTCCGGGCCAAAGGCATCCATCAGCCTCACGCGACGGGCAGGGAACCTAGCGGCTGGAAAAGAATGGAGCCGGTGCGCTGCAGAGAGCGTTTTCCTGTAGAGGCTGCCCAGGGTCTCCCAGGAGGCACCGGCGAAGGATGCAAGGTCCCTGTCGCCTAAATCCTCCATGACGATCAGGCAGGCTTCGGGGTCGTGGCGGACCACGCCGGGTACGGGGACCCCCAGGTCGGAGAGGAAGAGCGCGATATCAGCCCAGTAGGCATTCTCGACGCGCACGGGATCGTAAGCGACTAGAATCGCCGTATTTCCGGGGTTGTAGGACAGGCGAAAATAGGCCCGATCGGACCCCCTCTTCCTGAGCGCCGAAAGCGTCACGGGATGAGACGGCGAGAGCCCGAGCGCTTCACGGGCAAAGGCGATCATGGTTTCCCGTCGCATCCCTCCCCCGTCCCCGCGGAAAGACCCGCCGCCGATGCGGCGGACAGGCGCTCGTACGTACCGATGGCGCCTACATCGTGCCATTCGCCTTCGTCTATGACGACGGCCTTCACTGAACCGGGCATGACTGCGATCCGCCTCAAAAGGACAGGAACGATCGACTCCGCCCGGCCTGCCTCGATATACCGTAGTATCGATGTTTCGACCGCGTAGACGCCCGTAAAAAGGCAGGACTGCGAGCCCGCTTTACCAAAGGTCCTGCGGATGTCGCAGACGTCTCCGGCCTTGTCGATGTCTACGTTCAACGGATGGCCGCTGCTTCGAAGGACAAGGGTTACCTCCGGCCGTTCCCGGTTATGGAGGGCACATAGGGGCTCCAGGGGAAAATCGGCTATCACGTCGCCGTTGTAGCAAAGGATCGCTTCATCCCCTCCGATCAGGTCTTCGATATTCTTTAACCCTCCGCCCGTATCGAGAAGGGCCGGCTCGTTGCGAAAGATAACGGGCACGCCCCGCCAGAGGCCGTCTGGAAATGTCCTGTCGTACATATCGGGGAAGCTGTGCGTGTTTACGATGAAACGGTCGACGCCTACCGTCAGGAGATGGTCCATGGCATGGGTGATTATGGGGCGGCCGCCAAGGGGAAGAAGGGGCTTTGGGCAACTGTCGGTCAGGGGACGGAGCCGGGTCCCCAATCCCGCCCCCAGGACGAAGGCCGTTTTTAACCGCCGCCCGCTCAATAGAGCCTCGCCGGCACGCCGCCCGGAAAATAATGGCCAAGGATCCCTTCGGCCGTAAAGCCCCGGCTTGCCATTACGGCCGCCCCTATCTGGCAAAGGCCTACCCCGTGCCCCCATCCGGCCCCTTGAAAAATGAACTTTTCAGGCGCCGAACCCCCTGCGGGCAAGGTCCGGACCGTAAAGGCGCTGCTGTAAAGGTGGCTTCGAGAGAGCCAGCGTCTTATCTCAAGCTCTTTGCCTACAACGACGCTCAAGTCGGAGCCGACTATCCGAAGCCGCCGGATGCGGCCCGAGGGGCCGCGCGAAAGCGGCTCGATTGCCCTGAGCCTGCCGAAATCGAAGCCGGATTTCTCACGCAGGATATCCTCCAGCTCGCGGCTGGTATACTCCACCACCCACCGGAAAAAAGCCGCAGTCTCTCTGTCGAAGGCAGGAAGGACCTTCTCCAGGACTTTCTCATCCCTCGTGTTGCAGTAAGCCCTTGGCCGGATTCCGAACCATCGGGCAGCCTGCTCCTCGGTGGCAACGGGGGGGTGGTGAACGGGTCCGTCGGAGACGCTTACAAGATAGGGGACTTGGACATCAGCCCACGCAGTCTCGAAGGTCTCCGTGAGACCGCCGCACGCCTTTGAGTAGCGGGCATCACAGATGTCATCCCCGTAGGTGAGGGCAACGCCCCTCGTTTCCAGGACGGCCTGCCGAGCCCCTTCGCAGGTGATCCTCGCCACGCCGTGATAGCGCTGGCAGTGGTCGTCGGCGCAAACATCGAAGAGGTCGTGGTCCTCCCTCTCATACCAGCGCACGATCTCTCTTTCTCCCCCGATGCTCCTCTCCGTATCTGCCTTCTTCCGTTGTCCGCCCTTTCTGCGAAGCGCGGCTAGGACCCAGCTTCGAGAGAGGATCGCGTGGCTCTTAAGAAATTCTAGAGGGGCCGAGGCGTTCATCTCGGAGGCGATGACGCTCTCGAGGTAATCCTCCAAAAGAACCTCATTCACGACGGCCACTCCGCCCCGGCGACCGGGCAGAAGGAGCAGGTTTCCCGAAAAGGCCTGATCCTCCTTCCTCTCCCAGTGGAACCGGCTCCCGATAGTCACACGGAAGAGGTCGAAGGTCGCCCCGGCGCTGCCCCTGATGCGCAGAGAGCCGGAGCGGCCTATCTCGCGCCTCTTGCCATCGAAGAGGACGATCGAACCCGAATCAGAAGCAGCCGCAAAGACGCCCGATACGGGTCCTATGCCCTCCGCAGAGAAGGTCCCATTGAAGCGGCCCTCGACGAAGCTCCCTTCCTCCGTGATGCCCACGGTGACAAGGGGCTCTTTCATGTCTCGCACAGGCATCAGCGAAAGAAGTTATTACTTTTTCAGGGTAGTGTCAATCAAGGAAGGGGTGTAACAATCCGTTACACCCCGGAGTCCGCAGGAGACCGCCGGCCTATTATAGCAGGGCCGCCCTTTTTCGACGAAGAAGGCAAGGGGGGACAGGGAGAAAAGCGTCGGCTTTCTTTACAGGCGTGCCTTTCTCCCGTCCGGAACGGAGCCGTCTTTAGGCCCCTTGAACCGCTCAGCCGCGCTGGTACGCAAGTTGCAAAAATACAGCAAAGAGGAATCGAAAATCCGTCCCGAGGAAGAGGCCATGAAAGCCCAGACGGTAAAACACCTCGTGAACATCCTCGTCGAATCGCCTTTCTATCTTACCCTGCCGCGCCGGGAGAGACATCGCCTCATAACGGACTTCATTGACCTGTACTCCTTCGTCCTGGACGGCAATGCCGGAAAGCGGTCAACCGGAGAAACCGACCAGTTTTCCGGAAAAAGCGAAGGGGAGCCCAGGCGGGCTCAAGGGCGGAAAGGTCCTTTCGGAACTTGAGCCGGCCCCATTGCGGGCGTCCTCTTAGTCATGCTGATGGTAAAGGACGTCCTCGGGGGCTGCGATTTGACAATAGAGGCCGTTCGCCTGGCACTCTGCGCACTCCATCTGCAGCACCGTGTGTCTGATGCCGATCTCGAACAGCTTTTCCTCTATTTCTCTTCTTACCTCGTCCGTCTCGCTTATCTTCCGGTCGCTCAAGAGTACGTGGGCAGAGAAAGCGGGCATGCCGTGGCCGATGGACCATATGTGAACGTCATGCACGCCCAGCACATGCTTCATCCCGCAGATCGTCTTTGAAATTTCCTCGGCATGGAAGCCAAGGGGGGAGAGTTCGAGAAATATGCAGAGGGCCTCTTTGATCACGCGGCTTCCGCCGAGAATTATGATGACGCCGACCATTGCGCCGGCGATCGGGTCTGCGAGGCGCCAGCCTGTAAGCCTGATCACAATGGCGGCGACGATGACGCCCGCCGAAGTCACGATGTCGCCTATTACGTGAAGCCCGGCGCTCTTCATGTTCAAGTCGGCGTGGCTGCCTCGAAGGATCCTGGCCATGACTATGTTCCCGATGAGACCGGCCGCCGCGACCAACAGCATCAGCTCCGAATTGACCTCGGGGGGGTTGAGGAAGCGCCTGTAAGTCTCGAAAAAGATGAAAACGGATATCACGACAAGAGTCGAGCCGTTGATAAGAGCGGCCAGTATCCCGATTCTCTGGTAGCCGTACGTGGCCCTGTAGTCCGAGGGGCGCTTGCCCACGTGGACGGCGATCAGGCTGAGGCCGAGGGCAAAAACGTCCGTGAGCACGTGGCCTGCGTCGCCGAGGAGGGCAAGGCTGTTTGCGACGAGACCGCCGACCACCTCCCCGAAAAGGACGATGAACGTAACGACCATGGCCCACGCGAGGCGCTTTTCACGACTTACGCTCACCTACCCCTCCCCGCGCGCCATTTTTCGGACGTCCATTGCCGGTGCTTTTTGCGGCTCCTGGAAAATTCCCGTTGTAACAACAGCCATCCTGCTGTACAATAATAATTATCCTTGAGCGGCAATTAGTGTACCACAATAACGGCAAGAAATCCTGAAAGGCAAAGCGTGCGATCCACTGAAGGCAGCGAGGCCCCCGCGTCCCATAGGAGCGCCGCCGGGTGCCGCTGCAACAGGATGGGCGGCCGTTCTTTCCTAGTGTAACGATCCAGCGGCAGGATATGGCACACGTAATGATCATCGACGACGACGTGGTCATGTGCGACATGTTGTCGAGCATGGTGCACAGGACGGGCCACGAGGCTGTCTCCGCCCATACCCTCTCCGAGGGGATGAGG